>Ga0182012_10001018_pt1 | contig 30994 bp, 28 predicted proteins | sample 612S2SmetaG_FD_120486 | JGI IMG/M metagenome (GOLD analysis project Ga0182012, IMG submission 120486) | Permafrost microbial communities from Stordalen Mire, Sweden - 612S2S metaG | ecosystem: Environmental > Terrestrial > Soil > Wetlands > Permafrost | place: Sweden: Stordalen | collected...
ACTGCGGATAACCGACATAGTCTTTTTATTTCTCCGTGGACGGCACAGCCGTCTCGGTGTAGTGACGTCATGTGGGTAAACGTTACACGAAGCTGACGGTTTCTATAATGGCCGTAACCATGTTGCGAAAAAGATTGGTAGGTGGAATAGCGGCTCTCCTTCTTATGGTGTTTTCACTGAGTGCCACCGCAGTCCCCTACCCCCGGAAGATTCTGTATGGTGCTGCCTACTACGAAGAATACGCACCCTACGACCGACTAAACGCCGACGTGGCAATGATGAAATCGGCCGGCATTAATTTTGTCCGCATTGGCGAGTCGACATGGGGAACTTTGGAACCGCAAGACGGGGTCTTCGATTACTCGCACATTGACCGCGTGATCCAAGCAATGGATAAAGCCGGCATCGCGGTCATCGTAGGCACGCCCACTTACGCCATTCCAACCTGGCTGGCGAGGAAGTATCCGGATGTTCTGGCCATCACGCCGACCGGCCCCAGCCGTTACGGACCTCGCCAGAACATGGACATCACCAATCCCCATTTCCGTTTCTATGCCGAGCGCGTAATCCGTCTGCTCGTGGAACATGTAAAAGACCAGCCAGCGGTGATCGGGTTTCAGGTTGACAACGAAACGAAGTCGTATCACGTAAGCAGCCCCGGCGTGCAACGCGGATTTGTGGATTCGCTAAAGACGCGTTTCGGGAATCTGGATGCGCTCAACCAAGCCTATGGGTTGGATTACTGGAGTAGCCGGATCAACGCCTGGGAAGATTTTCCCTCAATCGATGGTGCAGTCAATGCCAGCCTCACATCAGCATTTGCCGAGTATCAGCGCAATTTGGTGACGGACTATCTTGCATGGCAGGCGGGCATCGTCCGAGGGATCAAACGCCCAAATCAGTTCATCACGCAGAACTTCGACATGGATTGGCGCGGCTATTCATATGACATCCAACCCGAGGTGGATAATTTCGCTGCTGCGCGTGCATTGGATGTGGCGGGCATCGATATCTACCATCCCACCCAAGACCATTAACCGGCACTGAGATTGCTTTCGGCGGAGATCTGGCGCGATCCATGCGCGGTGGAAAGAACTATCTCGTAATTGAAACAGAAGCCCAAGGCTTTCCGGAGCGGACTCCGTTTCCAGGCCAGCTGCGGCTGCAGGCTTACAGCCACTTGGCTTCGGGCGCTGAGATGGTTTCGTATTGGCACTGGGCGACGACTGACAACAGTGTCGAGACTTATTGGCGAGGGTTGATCAGTCAGGACTACGCGCCGAATCCCACCTTCCGCGAGGCCATCGATTTACTATCTGTTGAATTATTCTGCAGCGTCCAGGCTGGTGGCGTATCCCTTCGCAGCGGGTACAGATCTGCTCACGGGTCAGCCGTTCGCCGTGGGGAGCAAGATGGAATTGTCGCCTTGGGGCGTAGCCGTCATTGAGGAGAATGCTGAGTTACCGTAAGAGATATGGAAAGTGCAACCAGCTGCATTGCGGCCATTCACACAGGCGACACCGATTCGTTGAATAAGTTACTTGGTGAAAATCCCGTGCTGGTGAAAACCAGAACCGATGGGCAACGAACGTTGCTACACGTGGCAACGGATTGGCCGGGGCACTTTCCGAACGTAAGAGCGAGTGTGGCCACGCTGGTATCGCATGGCGCGGATGTAAATGCGGCCTTTGTCGGCCGGCATTCCGAAAGACCTCTTCATTGGGCGGCCAGCAGTGATGACGTGATTGCACTCGATGCGTTGCTCGATCATGGCGCGGATATTGAAGCGCCGGGCGGCGTGATCGGAGGAGGCACTCCGCTCGCCGACGCGGTCGCTTTCGGACAGTGGCGCGCGGCGCAGCGGTTAGTGGAACGCGGGGCCCGCACCTCACTCTGGCAGGCGGCGGCACTGGGGTTAGATCGACGTGTCGAGGAACTGTTGGCCGCGGATCCAGCACCTACCCCTGACGAAATTACCAATGCCTTTTGGTGTGCCTGCCATGGGGGACAATTGCCGGCGGCCCAATCTCTTCTAGCGCGCGGCGCAGATTTGAACTGGATCGGCTACGATCGGCTTTCCGCTCTAGATGCAGCGAAGCGAAGCGGCGCACCGAACCTGATTGTGTGGCTTCTGGAACAGGGGGCTTGCTCAGCCGTAGATCTAACATAGGACCTAGTCAGTCAAAATCGCCTGAAATTTTGTCGGCAATGGTCCGATATAGCGTGGAGACCAGAAAGTCCATAAATGGATCAACTCGAGCCATTACACGGGATTTCGGCCGACGAACCGCCGCCTACGGTTAGTTCTATCGCGGCAGTCGGAGATTTTCATTCCGCGCCGCGACGCGGAAGATTTGATTGGCAGCGTCAATCAATGCGGAACGCGCATGACCAAATCGCCAAGACAGATGATGAAGTCGTGCTTTCGGACATTGCAAACGTCAGCGTGTTAGCGGAGGAAGGTTTTAGCACCAGCGCGATTGCCGCCGACCTTGGCATGACAGCGGCGGAAGTCATCACCGACCTCCAGATTGCTGCCGAAATCTGCCACGCCTAGCGCCCAAAAAGCCCAGGCGTCGATCAATTCACCGAAATCGCCTGTCCCACCGCCACCGCTGGCGCATAAGCGGTATTACCACCCTGCGTCGCCACAACCCCGCACACGCCCTGATTCAGAAACGTAACCGTACTCCCAGCAATACTGCAGTTGCCGTTCGGCACAATCACGTAACTTACCGGCAAGCCCGAACTGGCCGTGGCACTTAGCAACAACGTATGACCTACGCTTTGCGCCGGAATCGCGTTGAAGGTGATCGTCTGTGCCTTCGGCGGCGTAGCGTTGTTCACCAAAATGATCTGACCAACCGCTGGCGCCCCCAAATAGGAAGAGTTGCCCGCTTGCGAAGCGATCACTCCACAATTCCCCTCATTCAGGAATGTGACCGTGCTGCCAGAGACGCTGCAATTCCCGTTCGGTACCACGCTGAACGTCACCGGCAGATTCGAACTGGCCGTCGCGCTCAACACCAGCGTAATTCCTACCGCCTGCGCCGGAATCGCGTTGAACGTAATGGTTTGTGCTTTCTGCTGCGGTGGCGGCGCACTGTTCACAAGAACGACCTGGCCCACTTGCGGCGCTGCCTGATACGCCGCGTTGCCCGCCTGGTTGGCCAACACTCCGCAAGCTCCAGTATTGAGGAACGTCACAGTATTTCCCGAGACACTGCAATTCCCATTCGGCACTACGCTGAACGTGACCGGCAAGTTTGAGCTCGCGCTGGCCGAGACCGTGAGCGACGACCCCACACTCTGCGCCGCAATCGGATTGAACGTGATTGTCTGCGGCGAAGTCGGCGCATCGCAGTAAAAGCGCCCAATAAACATGTTGCCTTGCTGCGTATACGAGTGGAAGAAGACGTACATTCGATTCAACTCGCCCGCAAGGTTGCCGTATTTCACAGAGGGCGATAGGATGCCGCTGTTGTAAAACGGAGCGTTGTTGCTCGCGTCGTATTGCAACAAGGTTACTTCGTTCTGCCAATTCGCCTGCGTGACGGCCGGCGTGGCCGCGTCGCGCCACACAATGTTGCGCGGATTTCCGCCGCCCGCACCCGTCGGGTCGTTTGAGATCACCATTTCATACCGGTTGCGCGCCGCATTGTACAAAAAGTCCTGGTTGTAATAACTCACCGGGAAATCGAGCTTCTGACGGTTCACCCAGTTAATCCCATCGCTGCTCTCCGCGTACGCCAGCGTGTTGTCCGGCGGACTCGCCCACCAAGCGCCGGCCGTGTAGTACATGATGTACTTATTGAGCTGCGGCATCCAACGCACCGACTGCTCAAGAAGCGCGGGCAGGTTCGCGCTGGACTCCCACGGCTGCTGCGCCGTCATCACCGGATTCGGATCACCAACAGCTTGCCCACTCCCGAAGTTCGTCATTAGGCCGATCTGGAATGGTGTCTGACCTGCGTTGTGCCCCGAGTAGTAGATGCTCACAGAGCCGTTTGCCCCCACATCAACCGAGGGCGTCTCCGCCGCGAGTTGATCCCAGCCACCCGTGCCGGGATTAGGCGATACCGGAATCGCGGTACCTTGGCCGTTGGCCTGCGCTCCCACCAGATGCCACCCGTTCGGATCGGAGGGGTACGTAGTCGTTGTTGAGAGCGAAGCGCCTGGAGGAAGGTACGCCGCAAAGGGCTGGATAGCTCGGGTGCTGCTCGGACCTGTAGCGAAAATCATCCACCATTGATTGCCGATCAGCACAATGTCGGGGTCGCTCACGGCGATTAGGTTGTTCACCCCGTAAAGCCCGCTATTCATCTTGCTGGCGTCAAAAATCGGCGCAGCGGTGGCGTTTCCGCAGTTTTGAGTGAATCGGCCACCAACCAAGTCGGTTGGCACTTGGGCGAAGGAAGGCGCTGCATTTGCGGCCACTAAAGCAAGTAATATCGGCGCATTGCGAAATCTACCCCGGACCAATGCCGGGTTCTTTGATGAGAGCATTTGACCTGTCTGGAAGCGAAGAATGAGAGAAGAAAAATCTCAAACTATTATTCACTGCCAGCGTGGTGCCTGTCAATTTTACCTGTCGATAAGAAGTGATCGTCATGGTCGCCCTTCAACCAGTCTTCGCTCTCACGCGGATCTTCTTTATGTGCCCGCAAATCGTAGAATTGCAAGCGGCAGAACCAGCAGTGATACAACTGTCCGCCCATAATCTTGTGGAAGAAATTAAAAAGGCCGCCTCGCATGCGGTCGATTTTGTCGATGCGCCTCTTGGCTCTGATGCCCTGATGCCGGCAGTTCGGACATTTCGCCCAGCGCGCCAGTTGCAGCCGCGAGGCGATGGTTACGTGATACCGCGCACCGCAGCCCGGGCAGCGATAGGCTTCCAGGTACCGCATGCGATCAAACAGGCGGCGCCGCGAACGACGTAAAGTAGCACCGCACTCCCTGCAAGAAAAAGTGTCCATGGGATCCCGAGTGTCATGCTCTACTGCAAAGTACAGGAAATGTAGAGAAATCATATCACCGCGCGGCACCGGGAGTAGACGTGTTCGCGTTCCGCGGCGCGTTGGCGCTTGACCCGCATCCCGACCTCGGACAAGCAGTCCTCGCGCGACTGGTGCTGTCGACCGCCATCGCAAACCCGCCCTCTCACCCTCAAATCACCGTAACCGTTCGTTCCGAACCGGCACGCCCGAGGCTTTGCTGTCTACTTCGTCCCCCTTGACACAATTCAAACAACTGTTTTAAACTCATGTTTCATGTCCGCGGCAGTTCTCCTCAAATCTCCGCCCTCAGACCTCGACCCCACGCGCGCCAAACTCATCGCCGCCGCAGGCGAAGTCTTCGCCGAGTTCGGTTTCCAAGCAGCCACTGTTCGCGAAATCTGCCAGCGTGCCGGCGCTAACGTGGCAAGCATCAACTACCACTTCCGCGACAAACTCGGCCTCTACACCGAAGTCCTCCGCGAATCCATGACGGCAAATCAAGGCGAAATCATGCAGCAATCCATCGCCGCCGCCAAGACGCCCGAGCAAGCGTTGCGCCTTCTCATCGCCGGCATTCTGCGCCGCATGTACAGCGATGATCGTCCCGCTTGGAACTTCCGCATCATGGCTCATGAAATGGCTCAGCCCACGCCCGCCCTTTCCCATGTCATCAACGAGGTGCTGCGGCCGCGCTACAACCAACTCCGCGCCATCATCGGCCAGATCTTGCACTTGTCGCCCGATCATGAAACCACCCGCCTCTACGCCCACAGTGTCATCGGCCAAGTCATTCATTACGTTCATGCCCGTCCAGTAATCGGCATCCTTTGGCCCGATTTGAAATTGACCCAGCTCAAAGACCGGCAACTCATCGCCAATCACATCGCAGACTTTACCTTGCGCAATCTGCGCGCCGTTGCCCCGAAAACTAAACGAAAAGAGAAGTCACAATGACTGCTACCGAATCCTCAACTGCTACGGCCCAAACGCCCATCGGAGACACCGCGTCTCCCCAGAAACGGAGGCGGCCTTTCTTTCTCATTCCAATCGGCCTACTGCTCATAGGCTTTGGCGTTTGGAAACTCTTCTTTTCTCATCCCGCCTTGCCCGATAGCATCGTGGCTCTCAGTGGACGCATCGAAGGCGACGACTCCGCCATCTCCGCCAAAACCAGCGGGCGAGTCATGGAAATCCGTTTCCGTGAGGGCGACTCCGTCAAAGCGGGCGATAGCATCGCCATCCTCGACGATCAACAAGTGCGTGAACGCGAAGACCAGGCTCGCGCCGCCGTTGCTCAGTCCGAGGCTCAGTTGCGCTCGGCGCAAGACCAAATCGCCGTGCTCAACGAACAACTTGCACAAACTCAATTGGAAAGCGGCCAAGCCACCATCGACGCAGGCGGCCGCGTCAATCAGGCACAAGCCGAACTTTCGGCCGCGGAGGCGGATTTAGCCCAACAGCGCGCATCCCTCCAACTCGCCCTCTTTGATCGGGACGCCTACACCCGCCTTGCCAAAACCGGAGCCGTCTCCGAACGGCAAGGCAAGCAAGCCGAAACCACCGCCGCCAGCCAACAAGCCATTGTCGATGCTGCCGAGCGCAGATTAGAAGCCGCGCGCGGTGCATTGAATATCGCCAAAGCAAATTTGTCCAATCCCGGCATTCGCAACGCGCAATCTAGCGCCATTCGCAAACAGCTTTTGCAACAACAAGCGGCCATCGCCAACGCCCGCGCGGAGGAAGTTCGCAGTCAAGCGCAACTCGCCGAAGCGACATCCAATCGCGGCGATCTTATCGTCCGCGCACCCTTCGATGGAACCGTAGTTACCCGCAGTGCCGAACCCGGCGAGTATCTCCAGGCGGGCACGCCGATTGTCACTCTTCTCGATCTCACCAAAGTCTATCTGCGCGGCTACATACCCGAGGGTCAAATCGGCAAAGTAAAACTCGGCCAGCCTGGACGCGTCTATCTCGATTCAAATCCCACTAAACCCGTCGACGCCGAGGTTTCTCGCATCGATCCTTCCGCCACCTTCACTCCCGAAAATACTTACTTCCGAGACGATCGAGTCAAGCAGGTTGTTGGCGTAAAACTCCGTTTGAAAGGCTCATTCGGTTTCGCCAAACCAGGCATGCCCGCCGACGGCGAAGTTCTCGTATCTGGCGATCAGTGGCCAGCCCGGAGTACCCACCAGTGATCCTTGCGGATTCGCCAGCGAGCGCAAACACTTCGCGGGATTCCTCCAGAACCTTGCCCGCTATCTCGGTTCGAAGATTATTCAAAAACTACGGCAAGATCCAAGCCGTGCGCGGCATCGACCTGAGCGTGGCTCGCGGTGAAATTTTCGGCTTGATTGGTCCCGACGGCGCCGGAAAAACCACCACCTTCCAGATTCTTGGAGGTGTCATGGAGGCGACCTCCGGTGCGGCCGAGGTCTTTGGGAGGTCCGCGCGTTCCGCCCGCGCCGAAACCGGCTATCTCACCCAATCGTTCAGTCTCTATCCAGATCTAAGTGTTTCCGAAAACATCCGTTACATCGGAGACCTGCGCCGTGTCAGCCGTGCCGATATTGAAGAGCGTGGTAATCGCTATCTCTCCATGTTCGACATGGACCGCTTCAAGAGCCGCCTCGCCGGTCGCCTCAGTGGCGGCATGAAACAAAAGCTCTCCCTAGCCTGCGCCCTGGTTGCGCAGCCACAAGTTCTCCTGCTCGATGAGCCTACCACTGGTGTCGATCCAGTCTCTCGTCGCGAATTTTGGGACACCCTCGCCCATCTGGCCGCCGATGGACTCACCATTCTCGTCGCCACTCCTTACCTGGACGAAGCCGAACGGTGCAATCGTGTGGCTCTCATGCATCTCGGTGAAATCCGCGAACTCGGCACTCCTAAAGAGTTGCGCCACAATCTGCACGCCACCCGCCTCGAGGTCAGAGCCGCCGATCTTGGCAAAGCCGAAGAGCTACTGGCGGCGGAAGTCGATCGCAACAACACCATTACCGATGTCCAACGGTTTGGCGATCGTCTCGACGTTATGGCGGCTGATCCTGATCAAGGCCGCACCGTCATCGAAGACACCCTGCGTTCAGGCCACCTCACCTTCGAGAAGATTACGGCTGACGAGCCTACTCTCGAGAACACCTTCGTCGCGACCCTTCGGGCTATCGGCCAGGAAGTGAAGTCTCCGCCGTTTCCCGGCAAGCACCCTCACCGCGATCTCTGCGGCAAGGTAGCCATCGGTGCCAACAAACTCACCAAGCGCTTCGGTTCCTTTACTGCCGTAAAGAACGTCAGCGTCGAAGTCGAATACGGCGAGATCTATGGCCTCCTCGGTGCCAACGGCGCAGGCAAGACCACCACTATCAAAATGCTCTGCGGTCTGCTCGAACCCACCAGCGGCGGCATGCGTCTTGCCGGCGAAAGCGGCAACCTCCGTTCTCCCAGTGTTCGCAGCCGTATCGGCTACATGTCGCAAAAATTTTCGCTCTACGACGACCTAACCATCGGCGAAAATCTCGACTTCTATGCCGGTGTCTACGGCGTCCCGGAACATGAGCGCGAGGAAAAGAAGCGCTGGGTCATGGCATTCTCGGGCCTCGAAGGTAAAGCCGATCTCGTCACCGGTAGTCTGCCCGGCGGCTGGAAACAGCGCGTTGCCTTTGGCTCCGCCATCATGCACGAGCCTAGCGTGCTTTTTCTTGACGAACCCACCTCGGGCGTTGATCCACTCGCGCGCCGCGCCTTCTGGCGTATGATCAACCGCCTCGCAGACGCTGGTACCGCCATTCTCGTCACAACTCACTATCTAGAAGAAGCCGAGCAATGCAACCGCCTCGGCTTCATGGTCGCTGGCGAAATCGTCGCCGAAGGTACACCCACCGGTGTCAAAGCCCAGCAAACCGGCCATCTCCTCGAGTTCGTAGTGGATCAGCCCCAGAAGGCCGCAGATCTTCTGAAAACGCAGGGTGAACGCTGGCGCGTCTCGTTGTTTGGCGATCGTCTTCACGTCATTACAGAGGACGATGTGGCGACTGGCATCCGTAAAACCACCGAAAAGCTCAACGCCGCTCACATTGCCGTCCTAAGTGCGCGCGCCGGAACGTTCTCCCTCGAAGATGTTTTCATCACCGTCGTTGAAAAAGCTCGCTTGAGCGGCAAATTTGCAGTGGAGGATTAACACATGCGTCGTATCTTCGCTCAAACCCGCAAAGAACTCACTCAGATCGTTCGCGACAAACTGGCGCTCACCCTCGCCTTAGGCTTGCCTCTAGTCTTGCTGATGCTCTTGGGTACGTCCATTTCCCTCACCGTGACCGACATGGCAATTGTGATCCAAGATCTGGATGACTCAGAAGCCTCGCATGATTTCATCGATTCCTTTCGCGCCTCCGAAACCTTCCATGTGGTAGCTTGGCCCTCCGATCGTTCGCCCGAAGACTCTCTCCGCGATAGCAAAGCCCGGGCTGCTCTCATCATTCCCGAACATTTCGGCCGCGATCTGGCGCGCGGTACCAATACCAGCGTTCAACTCCAGGTCGACGGCACCGATTCCAACACCGCCAAACTGGTGCAAGGCTACGCTGGAGAAATCATTCGTGCCTATGGCGCTCGCACCTCCGGAGCGTCCCGCGTTGATCCAGTCAAGGCAGAAGTTCGCCTCTGGTTCAATCCCGGCCGCGTCTCCAAAAAATTCTATGGACCCGGCATCTTCGTGCTCGGCCTCTCCATGTTCCCCCCCTTGCTCGCGGCCTTGGCCATGTCTAAAGAAGGCGAAGAAAAAACTATTCTCCAGGTTTATGTCTCAAACATTTCCGCCCATGAGTTTCTGTTAGGCAAAATCTTCGCCTTCATGATCATCGCGCTGGGCGAATGGTGTCTCAATTCGGTTGCGCTGTTCACTTACTTCGGACTCAGCTTGGTCGGTGATCCCACACCATTCCTCGTTGCCACGGTTCTCTATGCATTTGTAGTTGCTACCTTTGGCACTCTCATCGGTGCAGCCATCCCCAATCAAGCGGCCGCTATCCAAGCTGTCGCCCTCGGCGGATTTCTTCTCGTCTTCCTTTTGTCAGGTCTCATCTTCCCTGTCGCCAACATCCCAGACAGTCTCCGCTGGATTTCCAGTATCGTCTGGGGCCGCTACTACATCGAGATCGTTCGCGATGCCTTGCTCAAGGGCGGCGGCTGGACCGCGAACTGGTTCTCCGTGCTGATGATCGCCCTCATCGGCTCCGTTTTCTATCTAATGGCATGGCGGAACATGCGCCGCATGCAACTAAAGGCATAAAGCTATGGACGATCTACATTCCGACAATTTCGTTCGCCGTCTGCGTTCTCTCATCATCAAAGAGTTCAACCAGATCCGCCGTGATCGCCGCCTCGCGATCTCGCTTATCATCCCCCCTACTATCCAACTTCTGCTCTTTGGCTTCGCGCTCAACTCAACCGTTTCCAATCTGAAACTCGGCGTCATTGACGATAGCCGTACACCCGAAAGCCGCGAACTCGCCTCCACCATGACGGAAAGCAAAAGCTTCGCACTCGGAGGCGTGTACCTTTCACTCAACGAGATGAGCGCTGCCATTTCGCGCGGCGATCTCGATGCCGGCGTGGTCATCCCTTATGATTTCGCCCGCAATCTGCAACGCGGCCGTCAGACCACGATTCAAGTTCTACTCAATGCCACCAACGCCAACACAGCCGCCATCGGTCAAGGCTACGCCGAAGGCATTATTCAGATGTACAACCGCAACCTTTTAGCCACCGGTGGCATTCATGCCCAATTCGCGCAAGTTGCTTCCAATCAGCTCGATCGCCGGGGAGTCGTTCAACTCGTGTCCGACTTCTTGTTTAATCCCGGCTTGGTCACTGCCTGGTACATCGTCACCGGTGTCTTCGGTCTCTTGCTCATTCTGAATTCATCGCTGATTTCCGCCAGTGCCATGGTGAAGGAACGCGAGCGCGGCACCGTCGAACAGTTGCTCATGACGCCAGCCACCACCGCCGAAATCATCTTTGCCAAAATCTCGCCGCTCTTCCTGTTGCTCAACGTCATGATCATCTTCGCGCTCATCATGATCAAGTTTGTGTTTGATACACCGTTCCGCGGCAATCTCCTGCTGGTCTATATCGGTGCCGACCTGTGTGTCCTTTGCGGCATTGGCATCGGCACCTTCATCGCCACCTTTACCAAGACATCCCAACAGTCCATGCTCACCAGCTTCTTTGTAAATCCGCCGCTCTCCTCTCTGTCGGGCGCGCTAACTCCTATCGAAGCCATGCCCAAATGGATGCAACCTCTTACCTTGCTCAATCCCATTCGCCACTTCTCTGTGATTGCCCGCGGAGTGCTTCTCAAGGGCAGCGGCATTGAGGCTCTTTGGCCCAACTTCTTGGCGCTCGCGCTCATCACTTCCATTCTCTTAGCTCTCAGCGTCTGGCGCTTTCGCAAACAACTCGGATAAAACGGAATGACAAAAACTCAGATCTTCGTTTCACTCACAATTCTCTGTTCGGCGCCCGCACTCTTCGCGCAAAGCAACGGCACCTCGGCCGTGACCCTCCCGCTCTCCGGCCGCAACGGCAATTCGGGCTCGGTGACCCCGTCCGAGACCGCCATTCCTGGCACCACCTCGAGCGTCAACGCGCTCAATACGAACATCTCGGTCCAAGGTCCTTACACCGGCAGCCGCGCAGGCGGCCCCGCTTTTTCAGGCAAGCTCTCGCTGCATGACGCCATTCAGCGCGCCCTTGAATACAACTTAGGTGGTGTCGGTATGTCCAGCGCCGTGCAGTCGGCTCGCGGCCAGGCACGCGTCTCTCGCAGCGCCCTCATGCCCAACCTCAATGGAGCCCTGCGGGAAGCGGTCCAGCAAACAAACCTTCGCGCCGAAGGCCTTCGCATCAATTTGCCGGTGAAAGGCTTCGCGTTCCCCACCATCGTGGGTCCGTTCAATTACTTTGATCTGCGCGCCACTCTCACCCAGTCCGTCGCCGACATGACCGCGATCAATAACTACAAAGCATCCAAAGAAATCGTCAAAGCCGACGAGCAGTCGATGCAGGATGCGCGCGACCTGATCGTGCTTGCCACCGGCGGCGCTTATCTGCAAGCCATCGCCGCCCGCGCCCGCGTCGAATCCGCTAAAGCGCAACTCGAAACCGCCACTGCCTTACTCAAGCAAACCCAGGAGCGTCACCAAAGCGGCTTAGTTGCGCAAATCGACGTGAGTACCAGCCTCGTCCAACAGCAAACGCAGAAGCAGCGCATCGCGACTCTCGAAAACGATTTTGCTAAACAGAAAATCAATCTCGCGCGTATTGTCGGCGTACCGCCCAACGAACACTACGAACTTACCGACGACATCGCCTTTTCGCCCGCGCCCGCAGCCACTGTCGACGAAGCCCTCAACAAAGCCTTCGCCGTGCGGTCTGATCTCAAGGCCGCCGAAGCTCAACTTCACGCCGCCGAAGCAGCGCACACCGCCGCCCGTGCCGAACGTCTTCCTTCTCTCGCACTATCTGCCGACTACGGCGCCATCGGCGTCAACCCGTCGCAATCGCACGGCACCTTCACAGTCGTCGGCACTCTGCGCATCCCCATCTGGCAAGGCGGCCGCACCGAAGGCGACATTCAACAATCGGACGCCGTTCTCATCCAGCGTCGCGCCGAATTAGAAGACACCAAAGGCCGCATTGAAAGCGATGTGCGCAACGCCTTCCTCGATCTGGAAGCCGCCGCCAACCAAGTCGAACTCTCCCGCGCCAATCAGAAACTCGCACGTGACACACTCGGCCTCACACAACAAAAGTACGACGCCGGCATCAGCACTTCCGTCGAAGTTGTGCAAGCCCAAGAGAGCGTCGCCTCCTCCGACCTCGATTACATCACCGCCTTGTTCGCACACAATCTAGCGAAGCTAAGCCTGGCGCGTGCCCTGGGCCACGCCGCCGAAAACCTGCCGAATTACCTGAGCTTCAAACAATAAGGCGCTTATCGCCGATGCTGTGGATGATCCACCGGGTGCGCGGCAACCGGATGCCTACCCACGGGCTTAAATATGGTGTTGGTGACCGCCGAACGCCCGCCCAAACTCCCCAGCGCCGGAGTCATCTCCACAAGCGATTTGTGCTGCACCACAGAACGCAAAATCGGCGCTTCCTCCTTGGGCCGCGGTTCAGCATTCGTTTGTTGAAACTTCTCCACCGGCGCCAAACTCACGGACGCGGTTACCGGTATGCCGAAGAAGTCGGCCAACGCTTTCGCAATGATCGGCTTCGGTGTGTTCCGCGTATTCAACGCTCGCCAATAATAAGGCACCATTGAGGTGCGTCCGCCAATTTGTGTCGGTAAGTCCGAATACACCCATCCCGCCACTCCGCCGTTGCAGCCATACAAGCGCGCTTTGGCACCGGCGGCGAATTTCGCGCGAATTTCTGCCTGATTCTGATTGAACGGCGGCGTCACCAAATGGTCGGTCAGCAGACTGCCGGTCTCCGCTTGCAAGACACCCTGGTAAGAAATCGATCCGGCTGCGGCGCCTTGGTCGAACGAACTGGCCGCCGCCCCACTCGCCGCTGCCGCCGCAGCCAGATTCTGCACACGCTCGCGATTCTGCGCCGCCGTTGGATCGCGGTACCCCAGACACAACCCCGCGCCCACCGACGTGGCAAAGATATCCACCTCCAGTATCTTTCCGTCAGGCACTCCGAGCAGTGCCTGAAAAAACGCATCGCGCGTGAGCGTCTGCCGAAGCAAAACATTGCCTTCGCCAAATCGTTTCGTAAGATCCTCCGAGGCCAAGTGGCTGGCCTGCGCGTGAAAGTTGCCCGAGGCGCCATCTCCGTAAAGAACCACGCCAAGGTCACCGGACGGTTTTAAGCTCATACCTGTTAGCACGGGAGCCGCCATACCGTTTTCTTACACTTCCTCGCAGAGCAACGCCCCCGCGCTGCTTCATACCCGCTGGCAATTCACCTTGCGCCGTTATCCTTTCGTGCTTTGCCAACTTTTCCCCTCAGTACTAACGATTCCACACAATCGATGTCTCATTCTCCGTGAGCTGTTCCAACTGAACTCTTCGTTAGTCCAATTGGGGCAGCTCCGCCGGCTCAGCCTGCGTTCAGCGCCCGAAAAAAGTCCATCATGAAAAGCTTGTGAAGCGCAGCCAGACAATGGCCGTACCGTGCTGTGCCACCATGATCATGGCTGCAAAGCGTTCTGAAAGAGGCCCGTCCAGTAAAGGGCGGCCTACGTTTCGCAATTTACCGCTTGCGACTGGTCTTGCGGCCCTGCGGTTTGGGAGTAGAAAAACTGTGGCACTTCGGGCAGTGATCACAACCGGGAGTATGATTGCGTCGAGCACAGCCGCATCGTCCGCATTGATCGCCGGCGTCGTCCATTTCTTCTGTTGTGGCTTTGTCTTCTTCGGTCGTCATTGATGTCCTGCTTCTATTCTAAGTGCGAGTCGCCGATTTGTTGCGCGAGTTCGTTAATTCGCCGTTTACTCCCATCGACGGCTCGTTCCCATTCCCGCTATCCTGGGCGCAATGGAGTACTTCTTCGCGTGTCCATATTGCGGCGAACAAATATCAATGGTGCTCGACACGTCGGTCGCCCGGCAAACCTATATCGAAGACTGCGAAGTGTGCTGCCGTCCAATCGAGGTGCGGTACACAGTGCAAGATGATGAGGTATGCGATTTTGAAGCCACCGCGCTTTGAGAAATCGCGACCCGGTTTCTATCGGCCGCTTTCGGGATGACCGCCAAGGTTTCGATTCGATTCAGCCTCCTTGCCAAACAGAACCATTACGCTGGAAGTAGATGCGCACGGAACGAGACAAAATGCTCGCGGGCGAGCTATACGATTCGTTGGACCCCGATCTGGCGCGAGACCGAGACCGGGCACGCGATTTGTGTCAAACTCTCAACGCTACTCGCGAATCGGACCGCGAAATTCGGCACCAAATCCTCTTACAGCTTTTCGCCAAGGGCGGCGATACCGTCTGGATGCAACCTCCCTTTTTCTGCGATTACGGCTCCAACATCGAACTAGGCGAGCGCGTTTTCTTCAACTTCAACTGCGTGCTGCTCGATGTCTGTCCAATTAAAATAGGAAACTTTACCCTCTTCGGTCCTGGTGTTCAGATCTTGACTCCTGTGCATCCACTGGAAGCTGGCTTAAGACGCAAACAAGAGTACGGCAAGCCCATTGAGATTGGGTCCGATGTTTGGGTCGGTGGAGGAGCGCTCATTCTCCCCGGCGTTCGCATCGGCTCCAAGACCGTCATCGGCGCGGGAAGCGTCGTCACTCGCGATGTGCCCGAGAGAGTTTTCGCCGCCGGAAATCCGTGTCGTGTGATTCGTGAGATTACCGAAAACGATCAAGCGGAAGTGAGGTGATCTGTTCGGGCCAGACAATGAATTCACGCGATACCCAGGCCTGCCACAGTAGTGGCGGCTTCGGCGTAGGCTCCCTCAAAGTCTCACCGCCATCCCTGAATTCCCATCTTTCAGCTTCCCATCCGGCCAAACAGCAATCGTCTAATCAGTACCCTCTGGATTCCACCGACCTTTAAAATCGCAGTTGCAACGTCTGCAAACCAGCGCCAGATTGGCTATCCCCTCGCTACCGCCTGAGTTCACCGACACGATATGGTCAACTTGCCAAAGCTTGTAGTTCTCCAGTGACGCCAAAAAATCAAGATCACAGTACTCGCATCGATAGTGGGCCCGCTCGGAAATTTCGGGCGTTGGTTTGGCCCATGTGCGCTTGCCTTCTCTTCTAATTGCTAGTAGCTGTTCCTCCATTCCCCGCGCGGATGGACGTTCGCGCAAGAGGACTCCGGCTGAGTATCCGACGATACTTCTCACCTCGTCTAAGTCTGCTCGCGATTCAATTTGCTGCCGCTCGATGCGTTCACGGGCTTTCGCGATTAGCTCCGCCCGAGTCGCTGGTATGAGATCTTTGATTTCACGCATATAAGAACCTTAGTGCACATACTATCGCGAATGTCTCAATCAAAATGAACTCACAGGAAAGGATTTGTTGATCATCGCCTCCTCGTAGCCCGCGCGACCTCAAATCAGTGTGTGTCGGCGATTGGTCTCGCAAAGCGCGTCTCTTCAAAAAGAATTCAGTGCGCAAAAGTACAGATTCGCTACAATTTAGGGTATACTTTCCTGCCGTCCCGGCATGGCTCGAAAACACAATTTGAGATGGTTCGGGCTTGGAATTTCAGTCCGGTTGTGGGTACGATAGAAGAAAGCCCCGATAGCTCAGTTGGTAGAGCGCCAGTTTTGTAAACTGGATGTCGCTGGTTCAATCCCGGCTCGGGGCTCCAAGTTCTACAGCACTGGCCGCCGTGAATTTACAACGCTACGCAGCCACTGTTTCTTGCGGCTGCAACAATGACAAGCTACGCAGCGCTCGGTTGCGCACTACGGGCGAAGAATCCTTCGTCAACGTCTGCAGCAACGGAATGCCGCGCTCGTCTTGCAGAAAGCCCAGACACCATGCCATCGCTCGCCGCACCGCAACTTGCTGGCTCCCGCATAGTTCGGCTATCTTGCTGAACGCTTCGGGCGCGCCTAGCAGATAAAGCCCGATCAGCGCATTGCCTACGACACGGTGATTTGTGTCCGCTAGCGCCGCATTGAACAGGTCCCGCGCTTCCACCGTCTTCGTATTCCACAACACTTCAATAGCGTTTGCCCGCACGCGTGGATTCTCGTCCTGCATCTGGCGTTCAACCTGCGCCTTATTCGGGCAAATCTCACACAGCAATTTCACCGCACGCGAGCGAATACGTTCATCACGGTGTTCCGTCAGTTTCTTTACCCAACGCATCAGCGAACTATCGGCAGTCACCGGCGCAGTAGTCAGGGCGCGAATCACCTGCGGTGTGAAGGTCAGCGGTTCCACTTCTTTTAGAAACTTCACCAGAAACTGCGGGTCGGCTTTGATCATTGCCGTACTCGCCTTTGTGGCAATTTCCACCGGCAATGCGCTGGTGTCGAACAAAACCTTTAAGTACTTAGTCTCTGCCGCCAACCAAAGCGCCATCTTCTGTCCTGCGCCATCTAGGCCCTTCTGCGCGAGGTAGCTGAGGCACGCCTGCGTCACCTCGCTTGGATACATCTTACGAATCTTACGAAAGAGAACCGCAAACTTTTCCGCATCGGCAGCGGCCATATTGAAGAGTGCATCCTGCACTGAAACGCCGGACTGAGCGGTTTCCATATTATGATTAGTGGCTCTATCGGCAACTGGGGATGAAGTGTGAAGGCAAAGGCGTCGTCATCACTTCTATCTCCAGTGCCGAATTTGATGAACTGGCGCTGACAGAAACCGGTCCTTACAATGCAGCACGCAGCCGCTCCATCGCCTGAAGCAAAGCCAGCGTATGGGTCTGGGCCAGTTGTTTGTCTTTTCGTTCAGCGGCTTCTTCCAGTTGAGCAGCCAAAATACTTAACTCCGGAAATCCGTACCCGGTCGCGCTGCCGTTCATTTTGTGCGCGAAAAAAACGACTTGTTCAAAGTCGCCCCGCATCAACAGGTCTTCCATGCTCCGCACTTCCAAGTTCCGCTGTTCCAGGTATTTCGGCGCGAGCGACCGAATCCGTGCCGAGAGTTTTTGAACCGGTGCTCCCTCTGCAATATCGTTCATCTGGCTCCTCTTGAAAGCATATCGGCCAGCAAATGCGCAAAAAGTAGATTCCCATCAACGCAGGTATACGACAAAATCGTGTAACTTGCGCCGTCTCGTTCGATAAGAAATAGGAAGTAAGGTCATGGCATTAGAAAGAATTCTCTATATTGACGACGATGAAGACTTGCTGGAAATCGTCAAATTGGCGCTCGAAGAAACCGGCGGCTATTCAGTAACCGCTTGCGCAAACGGCGAACAAGGAGTGCGGCTAGCCGCCGAATGGCAACCTGATCTCATCATGCTCGATGTCATGATGCCGGTCATCGATGGCCCGGCCACCCTCAAGCGACTCAAACAATCCAGCATCACCGAGCACATACCCGTGGTCTTTATGACGGCGCGGAGTTCCGCCTCACAAGCCGCCGGTTACCGCTCGATGGGCGCCGCGGGTACCATCGCTAAACCTTTTGATCCGTTTGGCCTGGCTGAACAGGTAGCCGGCTTGTGGGAACAACTTTCGCTCGCCGCTTGCTAATCAGCGTAAATCCTACTTCACCGCTTCCGTCGTCTTTTCGAGAAAGGCATGCAGCTCCTCGCTATGCAGCTCCACCGATGCCGCGTCCTTCAATTCCGCCGCTGACTCCAGCGCGGCGGCCAGATTGCTCAAGTCCGGAAAGCCGTACGTCCGCCCACTGCCCTTCATCTGATGAGCCAGCGAGCGAATTTGATCAAAATCGCCGGCTGCCGAGAAGCCAATAATCTTTTCGTAATCCTGCCGCCGCTTGGCCAAATAGGCGGGCACCAACTTCTTGAGGCCAGCCGATACGGCACCCGGGTTCGATGCCTTGGCCGTCATCGCCTCTTTTGTTGACGGCTGGCCATATTTGCTCAACAGCGACAGAAATCTTTCCAGCGAGATCGGCTTGGAGCAATGATCGTTGCAGCCTGCCGCCACACAACGGGCCTTGTCTTTTTCCCCGGCGTCGGCGCTTAAAGCGACAATCGGCGTTGCTGGCACTCCACGCTGATTCTCCAGCGCGCGGATCGCCTCCGTGGCGCCGATACCATCCAATACGGGCATCTGCAGATCCATCAATACCAAATCATAGGTTCCGCTGGAAAACAGGCTGATTGCTTCCTCTCCATGTTCGGCAAAAGTTACCGATACGGGCAGTCCTTTTAAGTAGATCTCAATCACCCGCCGGTTGTCGGCTGCGTCTTCAGCCACCAGCAAGCGAAGCGCCCCGGAACGTCTACCCTGAAGGGCCGCAGTTGCACTCTGTCGCAAATCCGGATTTTCCACTTCTGGCAAAGTGTCATTGCTGGCCGCTCCCAGTTTTACCGTGAAGTGGAACGTGCTGCCTTTACCCGGCACGCTGGTAACCCACATGCGGCCCCCCATTAACTGTGTGAGGCTTCTACTGATACTTAGGCCCAACCCCGTTCCGCCAAATTTCCGTGTGGTGGAAGAATCCGCCTGGGTAAACTTCTCAAAAATATGGTCCAGCTTATCCGCCGCAATGCCGATCCCCGTATCGGTTACGGAAAAATAGAACGAATCCGCGTCTTCTTCTCCTCTGCGAACGGCCAGTTCAATGCCGCCTTTTAGCGTGAACTTTACGGCGTTGTTGAGCAAATTCACCAGAACCTGCTGAAGACGCGTGGAATCGCCCAACACGCAGCGCGGCACATCCGGCGCAATCGTCACCGAAAATGTCAGCCCTTTCCTTTTAGCCGTCGTCTCACTCAGCTTTGAAGTGTGATGCAGCAACTGGTGCAGGTCGAACGCCAGTGCTTCCAGTTCAAGTTGTCCCGCCTCAATCTTAGAGAAGTCCAGGATGTCATTGATCAGCATCAGCAGAACCCTTCCATTCCGCCGGAAGATTTCCACCATCTCCTTTTGATCGATGTCCAGATTGGTCTGCCAAAGAACGTCCGCCATCGCCAAGATCGCATTCATGGGCGTGCGGATCTCGTGGCTCATGGCCGCCAGAAACTCGCTCTTCGCCCGCGCCGCGTCTTGCGCTCGTTCCTTCTGCCGGTACAACTCGTCGTTCATCGCTGTCAATTCCGTGCTCTGCTGGGTCAACAATTCCTCGGCATACTTGCGCTCCGAGATATCGCGCGAGATCTGGCAGAATCCTTTCAGGACGAAGAATTCGCTCGTGATCGAAGTGAGCAACGTGCTGCACCAAAACTGCGTCCCATCCTTGCGCTGCCGCCAGCCTTCCGCGCGTGTTTCCCCATGCCGCCGCGCCGCTTCCAAATCCATCTCCGCCACCTCGATCTCCCGTTGCTCCGGCGCGTAGAAGATCGAAAAATGCTGACCCAATGCTTCCTCCTCGCTGTAGCCAAACTGCTCCACCGCTCCCGCGTTCCAGGACGTCACATGCCCATTCACGTCAAGGGCGGTGATCGCGTAGTCTCTCACTCCGCCAATCATCCCCTGAATCCGCTCCTCGCTTTCACGCAACTCGGCTGTCCGCGACGCCACCTTTGCTTCCAGTCCATACGTCAAAACGTGGATTTTCGCCTCCGCCCGTTTGTACTCTTCCACATCCGAGAGCGTGAAAAACCAGCGCTCAATCTGGCCTTCCGGGCTCAACACGGGAACCGCCTGCACCAGGAACCATCGGTACTCACCCGCCGCGTTGCGCAGTCGATACTCTCCATGAAATGGCAGCGACGCCGGTAGGCAAGACCGCCACGCTTCCCTCATCCGGCTCAGATCATCCTCATGAACCAATTGCTCGATACTGCGAGACCCATCCTTCTCGAGCCCCGTGTACTGTCGCCAGCGCTTACTGGCAAACTCCAGCGACCCGTCCGCCCCCGTTGTCAAAACAATCTGTGGAATTGTTTCAATCGTCGTGCGGTACAGTTCAATGCTGTGCTTTAAATCCGCTTGCATCCGGTTGCGCAATCGACTGAGATTGTCGAAGATCGCGGTGCCTTTCCAAATCAATGCCGCTACTGAAACCTCCAGAATTGACTCAAAAAGCGAAATCCCAAAAAACCTGTCGTACATCCCAGCGAACTGCAGCTTTAACTCAATCCATTTCAAAGCAGTCGGGGTCAACAAGGAAAAGGGAATCATCCAGCGCGCGAATTTTCCGCCTAACGATTCGAAGGAAATGGGGTACATCAGACCTGTAAATGCCGAACAAGTCAAAATGCCGGCGCTCAGCAAAAACAGGCAAAGGCTCACTGCCAAACCCATGTTGGCTTCGAGCGCGATTCCCTTCACGTCCTCTTGTCGGAGTAGGCAGTCATTGATGCTCAATAAAGACAGCGCGGTGAGGAGCATGGCCATCACCTGCGCATGTTTAAGAAAGCGGTAGTTTTGGTAAGTCAGCAGTGCTAATCCCAAGAGCAATAGACCCAACGAAACCGCCAGCGGCGTGGGTCGCTCATGCGCGGAGATGGCCAAGGTCGGCGCTGTTATCGTTGACGCCAAAAAGAAGAGCGCGCCAACCAAAGCCGGCGTCGCGCTAAAAAGCAATCTCAGCCAATGCCAGATCTTGTGTCCACGACGCCATTCCACTAGGCGGTCAAGCTGTAGTGCCGAACAAGTTGGATTCGCGTGAAGTCCAACTTGCGCCACCATCGCTTCCTGTGCGTTTATCCATAGGGCTACGGCCGCCGACAGTATCGCTACCCCGAGGTAAGGGTTTTCCGGTAAGGCCTCAAGATTCCACAATCTTCTCAGCCACCCGGATACGCCCCACGACACAAAACTGAGAGTGGTGCCCGCGCCTACCAGCAAAGCTAGTCCCTTTGCGGAGAGTAGCCAAAGGGGGCTGAATGCTCGTGTGGGCTCAGAAACGAAGATCTCGGTCGAGGACCGCCCAAGCCGCCTCAGTAACAACATGGGCAGGATCGTGCTGGCCATAAGCACCAGCGCCGCCAGCAGTGCTGTCTCGGTTATCCGAGAGAATGCCTTTGGCAACAGTGCAGTCTCGTGGCCCGTCCCTGCGGGCATGAGAAACGTGGGCGCACTCCACCACTGAAAATACGGGAGCGTTAAGCGAAATGCCAGGTACCGTGCAAGAAAGTCAACTACATCTAATAACGTGAGAGCTGCGGCCATCCGATATATAAGTAGAAGTGTTGAAGATAGCTCTCAAATCTCCTCTGGGACAGATACCTAAGTTGCGAGTTAATTCCCCTAGTTGCGACAAACTTAGATCACTACCATCATAAATATAAGAAAGACCCGCAGCGTCGACTGCGGACGACCTGAAATTCGATGCACCATCAAAAAATCAATGTTCTTCTCATTGAAGACTCGTCAGAATTCGCTGAATTAGTTGTCGACTGGCTGGCGGGGCCTGAATCGGATGACGGCTTTTCAGTGAACTGGAAAGAATCGTTAAATGCCGGGATCGAGTCTCTCAAACAGGCCCCAGTCGATGTGATAGTGCTCGATCTGAGCCTGCCCGATTCGAAAGGAAAGGACACTTTCCTCAAAATTGACCGCGCCTCCCCGGGAACGCCGGTGATCGTCCTGAGCGCCGCCAAGAGTGAAGCCGTAGCCTTAGGCATGATTGCCGACGGTGCCGCCGACTATCTCGTTAAGAGCGCTTGCAATGCTGAGAACCTTGCCCGTTCGATTCGCTACGCGATTATACGCCCTCGCGCTAAGGAAGAAAAAGTTGAAACTAACGATTTCGGCAACTTGTCCAAGGCAAGAGACTCCGCCAAATTCATCGGTATTATCGGTCCCAAGGGCGGGGTGGGCACAACCACGTTCGCCTGGAATCTTGCCGTCGATCTAGCCCGCCAAACCAATGAAAAAGTGCTCGTTTGCGACTTCGACTCCGATTCCGGGCTCATCTCCTTTCTTGCCGGCACCGACCCGCAGTACACGCTGAAGGATGCTGTCGCTGCGGCTGACAATCTTCTCAGTGAAACTTCCTTTGAACGCTTCGTGTTCAAGGGGCCCCACGGCGTGCATGTCCTTTCCTCACCCGGCTGGCATGGCGTCGCCCAACTTGAGAGGGAGGCCGCTAAGAAACTGATCAAAGAAGCGCGTCGCTTCTACAATTGGATTGTGGCCGATTTCGCGCGACCCTCCCCAAACTCCCTGGCTTTCGCTCAACTGGCAGACGATGTGCTTCTTGTCAGCTCCACCGAAATGGCGTCCCTTTACGAAACAAAACGTTTTGTCGATAGCATCAAGCCTCAAAATCGCAGCCGTTTCCGCCTTGTTCTCAATCAGGCCACCCGCGGGCGCGGCGCCACTTGGGCTACTACCTTCGGCCTTCCCGTTTCGGTAGTGTTACCGTTCGACTCAGAACTCCAAGACGCCTTCATGGAGCAGCGCCTCATCAACGAAAACAGCACGTTCCGTAAAGAGATCACGAACCTGGCTAGAAAGCTGGCTGGACTCGCTGAAATTAAGTCGAAGACCACCGTTTCGTCGCTGTTTAACTTTAAGCGCGACAAAGTGTCGCTCTTACCCGGGGACTAGTTCGCGAAGTCGCCAACCGCGGATGAACTCTTAGGGCAACGGCGTAGCCGTCACCTCTATCTGCATTTGGCTCTTAGCATCCACGTTTTCGGACGAGAACAATAACGTCGACTTCTTCAGCGGTACCATCATGGCCGAACCCCACCTGTTCTGCCGAATGGTCGGTTGCATCTTATCGTCCGCCAGAGAGCTGATCTCGGCGACGATGTTGAACGTCAAGTGACCCTGTACCTCTTTCATCATCTTGACCTCGATGTTGACACCAACGTCGATCTGGGTTGTGGAGTTAGGACCTAAGACGAAGGGCACCTTGCTCCCAGCTCGGATATCCGCCGTAAGCCCAGTCGAGGCCATCGTTGTATACGTCCGCGAATTCAGAACCTTAGTCCCCGCCACCTCCTTCACCACAAACTCTAGCTTGTAGAACTTCGCCGGCTCACTTGGCTCTTCGCCCCAACAAACGCCCGCCATCATCGCCAGCGTCACCAATCCGCTCATCCATCTCATTCTCATAGTTACCGTCCTCCATCAATAGTCAGTGGCTCCATCACGAGTGGTGCAATCTCCAACGGCTCGTTCCGCTTTTTCAAACTCTCAAACGCTTCCGCCGTTCCCTTCGGATCGGCCGCCACCATCGCAATCAACTGTCGTTCTTCAGCAGTCAAAGCCGACGGGGTAGGGAAGACCGCCAACTTCGGCAGCGCCCTCACGCGTGCTCGTCGATGGACCACCCTCACGGCTTGCTTCGGCACACTTACCTGCGGCGGAACAACCACTGCCACTTGCACAGGTGCCCGTAGCTCATCTTTACGCGTCGGCAGCAGCACCAGCAAAGTCAATCCAGCCACTACTCCCACTGTCAACGCCACGCCCCATCCCTTCAATCGCCGCTGTGGCCGCTCGGCCGCTCGAATCCTCGCGATGATCCGCTCTTCCATCCCCGCCAGCGGTTCAGCGCTCACGTAGCCGGCAATCCCTTCATCCAGAATCCGTTCCCATTTATCGTCCATACTGTTCTCCCGTCAAGCGCGCCAGCTTCTGCTTCAACACCTCGCGCGCCTTCATCAGCCGAGTGCGCACCGTTCCTTCCGGAATCCCCAACACACTCGCAATCTCCGCCGACGTCAGTTCATCAATCGCCGACAACGCCAACGGCAGTCGCAAGTCCTCCGGCAACGCATCCATCAATCGATGCACCACCGCCGACCAATTCGCCTGCACCGCCAACTCCTCCGGCGTCTGATCCACCGACGCGGCTTCTTCGTTCAGTTCCTCACAAACTCGTTTCCGTTTCTCAACCGAAACCCGCCAAGCCACCCGCGCCAAGTAAGCCCGTTCATCTTTGATCTGCTGCCAATCGCCTGAACGATACAGCTTCAGAAACACTTCCTGCGCCACATCTTCCGCATCGTGCGAATTTCGCAACACCGCATAAGCCACCCGAAACACAAACCGCGACTGACGCTCCACCAACGCCGCAAACCGCTCCTCACACGGCGCAGTCTCTCGCTCACCCGCCAACGCGCCGTCCCCCATCCCGATCTGTTCGGAGTGCCCCACCATGCGTTCATCAGCTAAGACTGGCTTCAGCGCTCGTCCGTTCAACTATTTCTTCTCCAAAAACGACGAAAGCGGCTGATGCCTGCGCACCAACCGCTTCTTTCCACTAACTCGCACTTATCCCACATCGTAGGGCGGGCATTCTTGCCAGCCGGCCCGCCTTTCTAGGCGGCCCTGTCTCTCATAGCCCCATCACGTCTTCTGCGAAACCGCCCGCGACAATCCCCGCGGATCATTCGGCTCAAAGAAATCCCGTTCCGACGTCGTAATCGGCGTCGCAAACCGGAACTCGCCCGGCGTAATGCCGTGCCAGCGCGCCGTATGATAAGCCGCCATCTGCAGCGGAATCACATCAGCCACCGGCATAAACAACTCCGGAAAATTCTCCGAAGGCCATTCGCACAACGAATCAATCAAATGCGATTTCGGCTTCGGCCCAATCCAGCGAACCTTCCCGCCCATCGCTAAAATTTTGTCGCCCAGCGTATCTTCTAAATCTTCAGTGCTGCGTTGCGTGCCGAAAATAATCACACGAAACTGATCATGAATCACTTCCACCGGACCATGCCGAAACTGCGGCGCCGACATCGGAACAGCCGGAACCTTGGCCACTTCCTGCAACAACAGCGCGCCCGTTTGCACCGAGGCCAGCGTCGGTCCACGCCCCAACAGATACATCGGCACATTATTGGCGAAGAACCCCGGCCAGCTGCCGCTGAAGCGATACCACTCCGGCACGCAACGTGTCAGCACCTCAATGGTGCGTTCCAGATCCGATTTCACCGAACCTTCCATTTGCTGGTCATACGCCGCGCCTAACAGCAGCAACGTCACCACAGTGCCGGTATAGGTTTGAATGGCCACCAATTGGTCGGGCAAACTGTTCACCAGAATCGCTCGCGTCGCCTGCCGCGCCACCGTACTGCCCGGCACGTTAATCAACGCCACAACCTTCGGACCCCGCTGCACCTTCTTCAGCAGCTCCACCGCCTCTACGCTTTCCCCCGACCGGGACACCAGCACCAGCGCCGTTTCGGCCGTCAGCACGTTTGATTGAAAATGCAAAAGCTCCGACGTTTCAATTACGGAGCAGGATACGCCCCGCGTCGCCAGATAGTTTTGCAAAGGAATGCAAGCGTGCAGCGAAGCGCCCATTCCGCTCAACACAATATGGCGGCTTGACCTAAGCAGACCTGCGGCTTCTTCTAACGCCGCGCGCCCTTCTCCATATTGGTGAGCCATCACGGCCCTTAGCGACCTTGCTTGCGAGAGTATGTTTTCTACCATTGGTGGATTCATGCGGATTCTCTCTTCCACTTGTCCATCCGGGGAACCGCCTGCGTCTTGTTGGTTTGTATGTTCGGCATTCCGGTATCTTGCATCATAATCTAATTGCTATTTAAGAGGTTACCTCCACCGGCCTAGCGGTGTCCCTTGGGTACTACTTTGCGCCTTCCGCAGCACGCGTTTTATATGGGAATTCCTGGCTTTCCCCTTGTAGAAGGTGCGATCAAAGCTCTTGTATTCGCAGAAAAACAGGAGTATTATTCCCGCAAAGGAGTATATTCCATCACGGCGTACGATTGCGCCGCGAACCTTTGGCGACATTTGTAGAAGAAAGGAACCCTGTTGTTTATGAATTTCATGTACCACATTGTGGCCCTCGTCGTCCTCATTGCCGCTGTTTCCGGTCTGTATTTGTACCGGCGCTGGCTCGAGAATCACGACGATCATTACATCCATTTGCATAACGACGCTCACGATGCGAGCATCATCAACACGCAAACCACCATGGCGAAACGGCTCGATATGATCGACAAATTGAAGAATGCCGGCATTGCTGCCGTCGTCCTGTATGGGCTGTTTATTGCGGCCATGGCCGTCTATATCGGCTGGAATACCAATCCGCAAGGCTAACGTCTCGCTTTCTGCAGTCACGCAAACTATCCTAAGGAAGATGTGGCCCAACCGCCTCTTCTTGCTCTTACTTTTATTAACTCCGCTCGCCAGCGCCCAAATAAACGGCGTCTGGCGATTTGCGGTTTCGGGCGACTCCCGCAACTGCGGCGATGTCGTCATGCCCCTGATCGCGCAGCACGTACATTCGGATAACGCCTTATTTTACTGGCACTTAGGTGACTTTCGCGCTATCTACATGGTCGACCAGGATTACGCCCAAACCCATCCTGGTGCCACCATGCCCGACTATTTGGCCGGTGCCTGGAACGACTTTATTGACAGCCAGTTAGCCTACTTTGGCACCACCCCTGTCTTTCTCGCGCTCGGTAATCACGAGAATATCCCGCCCAAAGACCATGACCAAGTGCTCAACCAGTTTGCCGATTGGTTGAACGCGCCGCTGATCCGCGACCAACGTACAAAGGATGGCAATCCTGACCCGGCCGTGAAGGGTTACTATCATTGGCTCGTATCAGGAGTCGATTTCATAACGCTCGATAACTCATTAAATACCTTCGACGCCGGCCAGATGGCTTGGCTGCGCGACTTACTGGCGCGCGATGCCAAGGATTATTCGATCCGCGCGCTAGTCATCGGCATGCACGAAGCGTTGCCTGACAGCATCTCCGCCGACCACAGTATGAATCAATCGCCGGACGGAACGCGCACCGGCCGCGCAGTCTCAGACTGGTTGGCGGATTTCAAGTTCCACACACACAAACCGGTGTACGTGCTGGCCAGCCATTCCCACTACTATATGAAGGGAATTTACAACACCAAAGAGTGGCTCACGCGCTCGGCGGCACTGCCGGGCTGGATCATCGGCACAGCAGGCGCGATCCGTTACCAATTGCCGCTCGAACATGGCAACGCGCAGGAGGCGAAAACCGCGGTGTACGGTTACCTGCTGGCAACCGTGGATATTTCCAAAGACGACCCCATTCAATTCGAGTTTCACGAACTGAACGAAGACGAGGTGCCGCAGGATACCCTGAACACATATTCCCCGGCCGTTGTACACAACTGCTGGGTCCACAACGTCCAGAACTGAACGCCGAGCGTTTCGGTGGGCAGACGCTTCCGCCTTCCGCTGGAGTCTCTACATTTTTTCTCCTCCAACCACTCCCCCCCGGAATCGTCAGCCGGGCTGATCCTCCCGATCCGTGGGGAACCGTGACGGTAACGGAGCGAAGGCTAAGAGCTGCGTAGAATCCGCAGGGATTGAAACCGTGTTGGCAAGTCTTGGTAATCTGTGAGAGCGAAAGGGTGCAATTGTGGCCAATTCCCCAACTAAAGTTTTCATTAACTACCGCCGGGAGGATACCGGCGGAGATGCCGGCCGGCTGAGTGACACCCTGAATCAGATTCTCGGCTCTGGCAAGGTTTTTTATGATTTCGATCAGATTGCATTGGGCGCCGATTTCGAAATAGCGCTCAAGCAGGCCCTCAACGAAAGCGACGTGTTTCTGGCTCTGATCGGCCCCAATTGGGAGAAGATCTTGGATACTGAATCAAAACCGCGGCTGGCTGACGAGCGAGACTTCGTTCGAATGGAAATCGTTACTGCCTTAGCGGCGAGCACGGTCAAGTTGGTTCCTGTCTTGGTTAACCGTAGTACCCTTCCCTCTTCGGCCGATCTACCAACCGACCTGAACCCGATCAGGAACCTTCAAGCTTTCGAGATTCGACGGGACCGCTGGTCCGACGACGTAGCCGCTCTACTGCGGAGACTGCAAATCGATCCGCTGGATAATCGGAGATTTCCGGCTGAAGAGCCTTTAGACCGGCAGGCTCGATTGATCTCCGCCTCCGTTGAGTGGAAAAGGAGAAACGAGCCTGACTCAACTCCGCGCCGCTGGGTAGCCTATGTGGATAATCACAGTAACGCACCCATCACTATCGAACGCGCCCTCGTCACTACCACCTCACTAGAGTTGCAAATTGAATATAACGAGCCAGTTGGGCCGGGAAAATCATGCGACTACGAGTTGGAAGAATCGCAATTTGATCCCTCCGGTGAGAGGCCCGAAATAAAGGCGCAGTTCCTGGATTCATTCGGTCAATTGTGGTCATTGCGAAAGGGAATTCTGAAGCAAACGCGGCGACGCTCCCCGCAGCCGAAAACAAAGACTGCTTTTTTGGCTTGAAGGAAAACGCTCCAGATGTGCGGACCTTGGCAAAATCGGGTCCGCCGCCCCGCCCATTCCTCGAAGGCTGTGGCGTATCAACTAGCCTCTTCATAACGGGAACGTTTTTTCACTCTTGCTTTATAAGCTTTGCCGGTGAGGACAGGCACTTCGCGGCAACCTTATTCACAGATTTGCAGCAGCAAGGGATCGTGCCGGCTGTCCAAGGAAACCAACGCGCGCTACGGACCGAAGCCGCGGTTCATGTCCCAGAGTGGATAATGCGGCAGGTTGCCAGCCGGATCGCGCACGAATGCTTCCGTCTGAGTTACCAAATCCTTCCTGCGCTGGCGTGCCGCCGGTCCAATGTCGACACGGCCGAGCGCCGGTGTCTGGGCGCCGCCGCGGGTCGTCCCCGGCGGCGGTTTCAGGCCGTCAGAGAGTTCGCCTCTTTTTAGCAGAGCCGTCAGCGATTCCCGAATTTCTCGCGTTGCGTTGCGAAAGCGCTTCTTCCACTTTTCCTCAATATCGCCCGTGCAACGATAATACTCGTGCTGCGCACGGATGCCCGCTTCTGACAAGCGCACGAACTTGCCGCGGCCGCGCGCAGGGTCTCTTTCAACGACGATGTACGGCTTGTGCTGCCAGCCAATCCCTGCGGTCTCTTCCGAACAGCCGGTTCGTTTGGGAATCTCCGCTTCAGCGATCGGGTCGTCACTAAGAACGCGGATCGCGTTTGCGCAGAGCGAAATGGGCCTTTTCGACTCACATTCGAAATCGAGCGCGAACGCGAGGAGAACTCGGGAAAGCAGCACCGGCAGCGGCAGGCCGTCTTTGGCAGCCGATCTCCGCGGCCCGAACTCCGGCAGCTTCAGCGGCGCAACAGGCAAGCCCTGCGGCAATTCGAGGTCGATCTGGCGCTCGATTGCTTCTAACGCGCAGCGCAACCTCGCCGTGTCGTCGCCGAAGCGCTTCGACCAGCGGGCGTCAATTTCCGGGATCAGGTCGGGCCAGATTCTCACGGCTGTTTCACCGCTGGCCGTTAGTCGAACCGGCCAATCGGCGCGGATGCCTCGGCCGCTACCGAAACCGGCGCGCTTTCCAGGTTGCAGCGCAACGACGCCCCATCGTTCGAGGCATCCAAGCTCGGCTGTGACGCGACCCTCGGCTGTCAGCGCGCGCGAAGCGAGAGTTCGAACCGAAACTGGTCCGTCGGCCAAAAACTCCAACAAATTCAGCCAAATGACCAGCGAAAGGCGCGCGCTACGGCTCGGCGTTTGCAGCATGCGGCGCTCGAATTCGCAATCGAGTTCCACACTATAGGCGACCAGAATTTGCGAGAGAAGGGCCGAAAGCGGCTTGCACGACGCTGACATCATCCCATAGCCAAGTCTATCGTGGGCCATATAAAGAGGGGCTCAAACCGTAAGATGGCTAACACTTCTGAACTCCCTCCCGACCATCCATCCCAGAATCGGCAAAGCACTTCGACAGACAGCGCGTTTTACGTCAGAGTGAAAAGCCCGGTCCCTCAAAGGTTAGGTCTCGGGACAGCAGACGAGTACCCCGTTTATGTTTTCTTTTGACCTCGTGAAACGCCGCCGAATATCGATTCACTAATGGAGCAGACTTAACCGGCCGCATGGCTCGCGCCAGTCCCGGACACTGAACATGTTCCAAAATGAGGTATAGATGTCAGAAACCCAAACTAGGAAGCGGCAAATTTGGGGCATCGTTGCTTACGCTGTTTCTCTCATTCTCATTATGAGTGTGGTTTTCTGCGCAGGATTGGACTATGCCACCAATAGAAACTACGCTTACAGCCAGCTGGCACTGGCCTGTCTTAGCATTTTTGGGCTCGTGTGGAAGCGGATCGTTGGGCTGGCGTGGAACCAGGCCGGGATGAGTCGTGAGGCTAATAATAAATAACGGGATCAACGGTATTACCAGGTTGCAGAAGAGAGCGAACAACACGCGCTGGCGCAATAGCGTGGTGTGCACGAATCGTCGCAAATTCGGCGCTAGGTCCGCCGAAGCTTTCGTAGCAATCCCGTGAACAGAAACGCAGATGCCATCAGCAGCACCGTTCCGGGTTCCGGGGCGCTGGACGGTGAGGGAGCGGATAAGGCGAGACTATTAAACCCCCAGAATTGGGCATTATTAGCGTTCTGTGGGGTTAATCCGCTCGCGGATTGGCAGATAAACCCTGGAGGATGGTCGCCGCATC
>Ga0182012_10001019_pt1 | contig 30966 bp, 28 predicted proteins | sample 612S2SmetaG_FD_120486 | JGI IMG/M metagenome (GOLD analysis project Ga0182012, IMG submission 120486) | Permafrost microbial communities from Stordalen Mire, Sweden - 612S2S metaG | ecosystem: Environmental > Terrestrial > Soil > Wetlands > Permafrost | place: Sweden: Stordalen | collected...
CAGGCTAAAATTGCAAATAGGCTTGTAAATAAAGGCTGAAACGCGTGTGAGAAGAAGTCGCGAGAAGTGGTCAGAAAGTGCGATTTTGAAAATTTTAAGTCCTGTGCGTCTGCCATTTCGCCATTTCACCTACCGCCTCGTCCTCCACAGATTGTTTGCCCCGCCGAAATAAATCCGTGGAAATTAAAAATAATGTTAAAAACTAGTTGCATTATTCTTAACTGTGACTATTGTAGTAACAGATATGGCGAACAACATCCAGTTTTCAATTGCGGTTCATCTCCTAGCCGGGCTGGCTTGCGGATGCGAACAGCAGGGTGTCTCCTCAGCCACGCTGGCCATGAGTGTCAACACCAGCCCAAGCTTTGTGAGGCGGACGCTTTCCAAGTTGTCCAAGGCGGGTTTGGTGAAAACAGCCACGGGAAAAGCCGGTTCGTGTTGGCTGGCTAGGGATGCGGACACCATTTCGTTGTTGGATGTTTACCGTGCCGTGGATGCGCCCAAGGCATTCGCCATACATAATTATCCCGAGCAGAAAGTCTGCACTGTCAGTTGCCATATCAAGGAAGCCTTGGTGCACGCCCTGACCAAGACCCAAAAAGCCATGGAAACAAGTTTGGCGGAAACCAGCCTGGCGCGGATCGTTTCGGACGTAAAAAAAGTAAAAATGTGAACTTTATTGTTACTGTATTAGTAATAAATAAGCAGCATAAATAGTAAAAACAAACCAAAAGATAGAAAGAACAAAACTATGAGCAACAACATCAGCAAAAAACTCGCTGGCAAGGTGGCCGTCGTCTCCGGAGCATCCAAGGGCATCGGGGCTTCCATCGCCAAACATCTTGCCGCGGAGGGCGCCTCCGTGGTCGTTAACTACGCGTCCAGCAAAGCCGGAGCGGACAAGGTCGTCGCCGAAATCGTCGGCGCTGGCGGCAAGGCGGTGGCAGTGCAGGGGGACGTCTCCATAAAGGCTGACATCGAACGCCTTTTTGCCGAAACGCAAAAGGCCTACGGAAACGTGGATGTTCTCGTGAACAACGCCGGCATCTATGAATTCGCCCCGCTAGAACAGATCACCGAGGAGCATTTTCACAAGCAATTCAACTTGAATGTGCTCGGCTTGCTGCTCACCACTCAGGAAGCTTTGAAATATTTCAACCCGGCTGGAGCCAGCGTGGTCAATGTCAGTTCGCTCGTAAGCACTTTGGCGCCAGCCTATGGCTCTGTTTACAGCGCCACGAAGGGGGCGGTGGACACCATTACCGGTTCGCTCTCCAAGGAGCTCGGCGCGCGCAAAATTCGCGTAAACGCGGTCCGTCCCGGATTAGTCGAAACCGAAGGCGCGCACACCAGCGGGTTCACCTCGGGTGATTTTTATGAGCAGTATGTCAAGGGTGCTCCGCTTGGTCGCATCGGCCAGCCGCAGGACATTGCCAAAGCGGTAACCTACCTCGCGTCCGACGATTCCTCGTGGGTCACGGGCGAAACGTTGCTGGTTTCCGGTGGTCATCGTTGATCACTCGAAATAGGAAAATGAATTCAAAAAACTGGAATCTTTACCATGAGTACACTTAACTCGGCAACTGAGCTGACCCAACGCCCGCCGCGAAGCCCGCGCGGGCAGTTGGGCGGATATGTCCTGCTGCCCCGTATTCTCGACAAAGGCCGGGCCTTACTCGCCGGCAAACTCGGCGAATATTGTTACGGTAAGCATTCAGAAGCAACAGCGAGATAGTGCCAAGTTTCAAATCTTAGGTACTCCTCCTCCACCGTCGTGCCAAACGAGCAATTTACTCAAACTCTCTTACTAAATTTAGAAAAACCTCCATCGTCGGTGAAACTTTTCGGCTCTGATACGCAAAGGCGTGATGAATTTGTGGGGCGGGGGAGGGCAACGTCCGAAACACTACTCCAGCTGAAATTAAATGCGTGACGGTTCGCGGCACCATACTGACACCGTTGCCCGCCGCCACCATTGTCAGAATGGCTGGTACCCGGTCGGATTCCTGAATGATTCGCGCTGATAGGTCATGGGATTTTTCCAATTGCGAAAACTGGAGGCGGAAAGCCGGGGCAGCCCGGCGCGAAACCATGACCCATTTAAGATTCTTCAAATGTTGCCAGGCTAAACTCCGGATAGCGGCTAATGAATGATTTTCCGGGAGCGCCAGCAAAAGCGGTTCCCTGGTCCAGGCTATGATCTCCAAGCCTTTCCATGTTTGCGAAGGCTTGGCTCCGATGAAGCCACCGTCCAACTCACCGGTCTTGAGGGCGGCCAGTTGTGCGGCAGGTGCCAGATCGTTGATTTGCACCTGGCACTCCGGTTTCATTGCCCGAAATTGTTGAATCAAGCGAACCAGTTTTTCGTCCAGCAAAGCCCCAACGAAGGCCAGTCTCAGCCGCAAAGTTTCACCTTGAGCCGCCCGCCGGATCGTCTCGCCCGCCTGGTCGAGCTGGCTCAGGATGGCACGCGCATCCTCCAGATAGATTGTCCCCGCGTCGGTCAAGGCGACGGAATGAGTGTTGCGTTGGAGTAATTTCACGCCCAGTTTTTCTTCCAGCGACTGGACGTGGCGGGTGAGTGGTGGCTGCGAAAGATTCAACTGCCTGGCCGCCTTGGAAAAGCTGAGTTGATCAGCCACGGTTACAAAACATTCCAGTTCACGCACGCTGACTCGATTCATGTAAATAGAGTATGACCAATACTGTATAATAACAATTCGGCATAAACATTTACTACAGCATTTCTCGCTCTTTTGGCGCGATCAGCAGTGGGTGCCCGGCCAAGGTCTCCGAAAGCGCACTCAGCTAAATTGGATATTAACTTTGCCTGTCGGGTTTTGGCGGGAGAAAACGCATTGTTGGGTGTAAGCAATCATAGAAATTATGCCTGTCGTGTGCCCCGACTCTTCCACTAAATCGTCCAAAGCCTTCACCCTGATTGAGTTGCTGGTGGTCATCGCCATCATTGCCATTCTGGCCGCGTTGTTGTTGCCGGCCCTTGCCAGCGCCAAGGAACGGGCCAAGCGCATCTCCTGCGCGAGCAACCTGCGGCAGTATGGGTTGACTTTGAAAATGTACGGCAACGACTCCAATGACAATCTTCCCAATATTTACAATGCCAAGAACCCGACGCCGGCGAACTGGTTATGGGACGTGCCAACCAACACGGTGAATCTTCTCTTGGCGAACGGAAGCCAGCGAAACATGATGTACGACCCGTCCTTCAGCCAGTCCGATAATGATGCCCGCTGGAACTTCAGCACGGTGGCAAGTGGAACATTGGCGCAATTGCGTGTCACGGGCTACGTGCCGACGTTTCCGGACATGTCCCAGTATTACAACAACGCTGGCCATATGGTCATTTCCAACCTCAATTTCAACTTCGGCGCTCAACAGCTGCACACCGACAGCACCGGCGGCACGATGCCTGCGCCGCCTCCGACCGATCGCACCCTGATTACCTGCGCGATCATCTCAGCGGCGATCACGCCAAATCTTTCTGCCGACGGCTTCAATGGCGTCAATGGCCTTGGTGGTGCACCCACGCAAAACCAGACTTCGCATTTGAATGGCTTGCTCCCCGCCGGCGGCAACCATGCCATGCTGGATGGCCACGTGGAGTGGATCAAATTCTCGCCCATCAGTCCAGCTGTCACCAGGATTCGTTCGAGTATCATCGGGGTTTATTTTTGGTGGTGATTTTACGGCAATGAAAACTTCGTTGGCTGGCTGCCGCCGTGGAGTATTCCTTCTTTGTTTAGCACATCACTGATCATGCTAATTACGTAATACCTTTATCCGGTAATAGGAATTCCACATAATGACCTCCTGTGCCACTTTAGGAATGTGCAAGCGGACAAAAACCATTCGGCGGCACCATGCCAAAGCAAATCTAGCGTGGAAGAAATCCGGCTTCGTTTTGACCGTGAGGTGGAGCGTTTCAGTAACCTGCAATCCGGTCAAGTCGCCACGATTGACGCCCCGTTGTCACTAGCCTTGATCTCTGAGGCCGCCGCCGCCGTGACTCCCCCCGCAACCTCCTTGCTGGATGTGGGCTGCGGTGCCGGCAATTATTCACTCAAGATTTTGGAGAAGTTGCCTAACCTGGATGTGACATTGATCGACCTCAGCCGTCCCATGTTGGATCGCGCGGGGGAAAGGGTTGGCCAGGCGACCGATGGCAAAGTCACAATCCTTCAAGGCGACATCCGGGAGTTGAATGTTGGCAAAGCGCGGTACGACATCATCTGTGCCGCGGCAGTATTGCACCACCTCAGGGAAGACTCCGAGTGGCATAGTGTTTTCACCAAATTTCACGCTGCGCTCAAGCCGGGCGGCTCGCTTTGGATCTCCGATTTAATCGAGCATTCGGATCCGCGCGTGCAGGCCCTGATGTGGGTTCGTTACGGCACCTACTTGGCCCAACTGAAAGACGAAACCTATCGTGATGAAGTGTTTCGGTATATCGCCCGGGAAGATACTCCCAGACCGCTGATGTATCAGTTGGATTTGCTGCGTTCCGTTGGATTCGGCAACGTCGAAATCCTGCATAAAAACAGCAGCTTTGCCGCCTTCGGCGCCATCAAGCGTTTTTAATGCAATAATACACCCTGTCGTTGGTTCTTTTAATTTAGCAGATTCGGCTCCGGCGTCTCGACGGCAGCATGACGGTAATTGATGTTCAGCTCATCAAACCTCCTCACTTGGACTTGCAACCGGCGCATGAAATCGTCCCAATTCCTCGCATCTTTGGCCGACCACGTGACCTCTGCCAGCGCGCAGGCCCGCGGGAAAGTCATATATTCGGCCTGCTTGAAGTTGGAAATCTGCTCCGTCCACAAGTTCCCTTGGGCGCCCAGAACAAAGGACTGCAATTCCGTCGGCACATTCGTTGGCATTGGTTCAAAAGCATAGATTTTATTCAGCGGAAGCGGGCCGCCCCAATCGGCAGCCTTCGGTTCGGCGGCTTGATTGGTCGACTGGCAGAAGTCGAAATAACAATAAGCTGTCGGCGTCATCACCACATCATGACCGGCGATGGCCGCTTCCTTTGCGCCTCCAATCCAATCCATGACCGCGGCATTTTGCGGCAGGCCGCCCTGCAGAATTTCGCTCCAGCCAATCATGGAATGGCCGTTCGCCTCGACGATTTTTTCAATTCGCCGGACGAAGTAGCTTTGCAGCTCCTCTTCATTCTTCAAGCCTTCGCGTTTCATAAGGGCCTGGCAGTCTGCGCTATTGTGCCAGGTGTCCTTCGGTACTTCGTCGCCGCCGATATGAAAATATTTACCGGGAAACAACGGTGCCACTTCCGCAATGACATCGGCGAGAAACTGGAAGGTTTCCTCCTTGGCCGGGTCGTATATGCCGTTGAAAATGCCCGCAGTGGTCGAAGGCTCGAACGGTCCGCCAGTGCAGCTGAATTGAGGATACGCCGAAAGAGCCGCCGTGGAGTGGCCGGGCATTTCAATTTCCGGGACAATGGTGATATGCCGAGCTGCGGCAAATTTAACCACGTCGCGAATATCCTCTTGCGTGTAAAATCCGCCGTAGCGACCGTCCGGTCCGTAGGCAGTTGTCAATTTGGGATCAAAACCGAATCCGGCTTCCTTCCGCCAGGCGCCGACTTCGGTGAGCTTGGGATATTTTTTAATTTCAATGCGCCAGCCGTGGTCATCGGTCAAATGCCAGTGAAACACGTTCATCTTGTGCATCGCCATCGCGTCCAGCAGGGTTTCGACTTCGGACTTGTTGAAAAAATGGCGGCTCACATCGAGCATGAAACCGCGCCACTGGAACCGCGGCCAATCCTTGATCTCCACGCACGGAATTTGCCACGACACGTTTTCCACCTGGTTTGTGGAATAGATCTCCGGCGGCAATAATTGGAATAATGTTTGCACCCCGTAAAACAATCCCGCTTGCGCCGGCGCACGGATCACTACTGAATTGGTCGTCACCGTCAGTTCGTAGCCTTCCGGGCCGAGATTCGTATCCGCATTTTGGGTTGTCAGCAATATGGCGCCGGGGATGGCCGCGCTGTCGAAGAATCTCCTGCTGCCTTCGATCTGAAAGCCGGTAGACGTGCGCAATCGCTCGTTCAGAAAGCGTGCCGTCGCGCGCGAATCGTGATCCCTATAAACGTGCGTGCCGGCGGTGATTTGGAAAGTGCCGTCGCGCAACTCCATTGACTGCGGCAATGGAATGATGGCCGGCACGTTCGAGGCTTGCGCAAAAACGGCGGCGGTCAGAAGCGACAGGCATAGCGTGGCGATGGTGGATTTCATAAAAGTTCAGGAATTTTTGCGGCCTTCAAAATATTCTTCAATCTCCTCCAGGGTTTTTCCCTTGGTCTCCGGCAGGAAAAAGGCGGCGGTGATGAAATAAACCACCGTGCTGCCGGCGAATCCAAAGAACATGGTTGAATAGCCGTGCGCCCCGACGGTTGGCAAAAAGATGGCCGCGATGAGATACGAGACCAATGTGTTCACAAACAGCGAAATGCTCATGCCATTGGAACGGATGCGGGTCGGCATGAGTTCCGACAGCGCCAGCCAGACGCAAACTCCCGGTCCGATGGCGAAAAACGAAATGAAAACAAACAGCAAAACGGCCGTCAGCCAGCCGTTGTTTTCGCTGGGCACGGGTGTGATGAACGCGTGGTCAATTCTCAGCGGAGCATTCGCGGCGGCGTCATAATTGGCGAACGGATGCTTGATCATTGACTCAAGCTTTTTTGCCGGCACCACACTGGCTCGTTGAATTTCAATTGTTTTGCCTGCGGCATCATCCGAACGCACGGCGGCGGTGGCACCGCTAAAATCGCCGTAGGAATAAATCACGACGAGCGTGGCCGGCTGGCCGGTGAAGGGATTTCCTCCCAGCAAATTCGTCACCATTTGCGCGTCGAAGGGCAGCGAAAGTGTTTGACCGGTGGCAACGTGCGTTTGCAAGGCGTCTTTAACATCCACACGGAGCTTTTCGGTCTGGTGAAATAATAAACCGGCTGCCACCAGGGAAACGATAATGCCGCCCGTGCCCAATGACAGCAGGAATTTTCGTCCCTTCCGGTCCACTAAAACCACCGCGCCGATGGTCGCCAGAAAATTAAGGAGCGTAAAGAGGAAGTTACAAAAGTGCGCATGCTCATCGCCCAAGCCGGCCTGAATAAGAATCGTTGCGTTATAGCCGATAATGGAATTGACGCCGGTGGCTTGATTGCAGGCGAGTATGATACAGGCCAGCAGGAACGGAATGACATATTTGCGGTGCAGCAATGATTGTTTGACCATCTCACCCGTGCTGGTTTCAGCGGCGGCTGTCTCGCCCATTTCTTGCAACTCAATTTCCGCCTGTGCGGTTGAGCGGGAACGCAATAGCGCAGCGAAGGCGGCGTCCTTGCGGCCGCGGCGAAACAACCAGCGCGGCGATTCAGCCACAAAAAAACCGCCAAGGACAAATAAAATACCCGGCGGCAATGACACCCAAAAAATGCTGCGCCAGGCGGCGTCCCGCGCGGCAAACAACTTCGCTGCGTCGCCGAGTTTCTCGACTTGATCCACCTGATTGCTGAAATAAAACCCAATAATCGCTGCCGCGACAATTCCTAGTGTGAGCATCCATTGAAAAATTCCCGTGCCTTTGCCCCGGCTGGTTGCGCCCAGGCACTCGGCCAGGTAAAGCGGTATCACGACGCCGATGAAGCCACCGCTGATGCCTTGCAATAAGCGACCGATCATCAATCCGTCATAGCTTTGTGCCAGTGAGATGACCGGGATGCTGACCACGAACAACAGTCCGCTGACAATCATCATCGTCTTGCGCCCCAGCCAATCCGTTAACATGCCGGCGAACAAGGTTGAAATCACACTGCCGAGCAGCACCGCCGCGACAATCAAGGAAAGTTGTCCGGAGGTCAATGTCTGGCCAGTCGCGGCGTCTTTGAAGGTTGCCTCCAGATAAGGTAGCGCGCCTGAAATGATTCCAACGTCTACTCCGTAAAGGAGGCCACCTAGTCCGGCGACAAATAGGAGAAATCGATTGTAACCGGATTTAGCCGCGCCAAAATCTTGATTCATGAGTTTTGATTTTCAGTTGTCGTGCTGATGTGTTTTATCTTACGACGTGGAATCAAGCACGCGGCGGATATTATCCGCCGCACTAATTTGTTTGCCGTCTGGGTAAACATCTTCGATTTTCCCGTTTTTCCATTGGCGTAAACGGTAGAGTGTCGCGAATTTAAAATCAGGGGCGGTGCCGCCCTGGCCTCCCACGAGTTCGGCGCCACGCCGGACATTGTCCTGCAGCCACGCCGGTAACCGCAAGTGATAGGGGTTGCGCTCCACTTCCCCGACATGAAATGACAACGCGGCGAGCAGGTCAGCGACATCCTCAATGCTCGATTCCACCATCAAATTCGGTGACGCCATCTGTCCCCAAAATTCCGTTTCAACCACCAGGCACGCGAAATCCCGGGGCAGTGTTTGCAACGCATCCATGACCAGAAAATGGGTGCCGATGTGAGTGGCGTTCCAATCTGATTGGTGCGGATAGAAGATCACGCGCGGCTGGTGTCGGGCGAGGGCAGCGGAAATAATCTTGACCACCACCTCCCAATGTTGCGGATACTCCTGCCGGCTTTTTGCAGAGATTTTCTCCAAACCGTTCGGGGCTGTTTGTTCAAGCTCAAAGCCCAGATAGCCACAGGCATTTTTTAACTCATGGCAGCGTGGTTGCTGGCGTTGCCGGTTGCTTCCCTGGGTCACGGCAACGTTTATGATCCGCATTTCCGCCTCCCGCATCATGCGCAACGCCAGTCCGCCAATAATGCACTCGTCATCCGGATGCGGTGAAAAAATCAAGGCGCGGGGCGCGTCCGGCGCGGGGCTGGAACGCTTTGGGGGAGAGATCCCGCCCAGCGGCAGGGACTTGCCGCCGGAGACCAGTTGTGCAAAGGAAGAAACAAATTCTAAATAGGGATTCACAGTCCGATCGGTTGCCCAGCCGCCGCAATCATCTTGAAAAAAGCAGGACTTATCACGGCGCCAAGTCTTTCAGTTTAACCACCCTTTCTGCAACCCCCCAATTCAGGGGGTTGTCGCCAATTTTTGCTCTGTTAACTTTCAATAGTGGATTGGAAGCCTTTTTAATTATAGGATGCCGGCTCATTTCTCAATAAATTTCATTACCGATAAATGTTATGGAAGTCGTGATTCGACCGAACGCTTACGCCGCCGCCGACTTGGTGGCGCGGGTGATTGCCCGGGAACTTCGTACCAACCCAAGGCTGGTTCTGGGGCTGGCCACGGGCAACACCATGGAGGCGGTCTATGCCCGGCTGGTGCAGATGCATCGGGAGGAGGGGCTGGATTTTTCCAAGTGTCGTACATTTAACCTGGATGAATATATTGGCCTGTCGAGCAATCATGCCAACTCTTACCGGCACTACATGAATCACCATTTGTTCCTGCAGGTAAACATTGATTTGCAAAACACCCATCTCCCCGACGGCATGGTGGCTGATTTACCAGCTGAATGCGCCAATTATGAACGTCTGATTGCTGAGGGCGGCGGTATAGATCTCCAATTGCTCGGGATCGGCCAAAACGGACATCTCGGCTTCAACGAGCCCTTGTCCGCATTTCGTTCGCGTACGCGGGTGAAAGTACTTTCACCGGTCACCCGTGCCCAAAACGCGCCGCTTTTCCCCCGCCCTGACCTGATGCCGCACCGCGCGATCACCATGGGAGTGGGCACCATTCTAGACTGCCGCCGCTGCATCTTGCTGGCCACGGGTGAGGAAAAGGCGGGGATTGTCGCCCGCGCGGTGGAAGGTCCCGTCACCAGCATGATTTCAGCCACTGCCTTGCAGATGCACGCTGATTGCACCATGATTTTGGACGAAATGGCCGGCAGCCAGCTCAAGGAATCGGCGTACTATCACTGGGTTTTTGAGAACCAGCCGGAATGGGAACCTTTTCGCACGCCTGCCCCATCCCCTGAAATCAATGGTTTTAAAGCCAAAGACCTGCCGGTGGAGAACCCCGTTTCAACTTTCTGATCCACTTGGATGAAAGGAGGCTTCTTGGTTGCGAGTTGACGGCACCCGCCAAAACCCGTTTCATAAGTCCGATGTCCAAGCAACATCCCAGCGGAAGCTTTGTAAAATCCAAGCCAGCCGCCAACATCAACGATGGCAATTGGAAAGATCGTCTCATTCTGCGTCGTTATCGTTTCCCGGCTTCCGGTGAAACAGAGAACGATCTGGCTACACGAATAGAGCAGGGTGGCGTGGGTTATTTTTTCCCGCTCGGCACCTCGAATGTTGAGGCTGCCACCGCCACCGCCGCCCGGATTTACCAGACGGTCTTGGATCAAGGTTGGAATAGTGTCTTCCAGCAATTCCCTCGCGAATTAATTGTCAGCTTTGAGTGGTGCATGAATCCGGTGTTGTGGACATATACCACGATTCATACCCTGGTTGGCAAACGCGCGGAACCCGCCTTGGAATCCCCGCCGGTCAACCCTAATCGCCAGCGCGTGTTGATCCTGGAGCTGGATGCAGGTATCCGCCGCGCTTTATGCTGGAGTATTGACCAGCAGTCCGGATTCGGCAGTGTCGGCTGCGATTCAGTCGAGGCCTTCACCCAGGCACTAGCCACCCACAAGCCGCGCATGGTGCTCCTCAACCGCAGTCTCGCGGGCCGAATCGGTTTCAAGTCGACCGGCACAATTGCTCCAATCCAACCTGACATACCGACGCTTACCTACTCGGTTCATGTGGACGGCGATCAGATGTTTGTTTCCACCCCGGGTGGCGCCGGTGGATATCTCGTCAAGCGCGTTAAACCAGACCGGTTGCTGGAGCCGATCCTTAGTGTCGCCAGCCGGTCGGAATTGATGACTGACGACTTGTTGCTGCGCGTGAAATATTATTTCCAGGAACTGTTGCAACTGCGTTCCACCCACGACAACTCGGCATTAGCCAAGCTAACCCGTCGCGAACGCGAAGTGCTCGCGCACTTAAGCAAGGGCTATGTGGACAAGGAGATAGCGCAAGCCATGGGCATCAGTGTCTGGACGGTGCACGGACATATCAAAAAGATCTTCGGGCAGCTGAATGTTCGCACCCGCACCGAAGCAGTCATCCGCTATTTGGAAAAGTAGTTTGCTGATCTTCGGCGATTTAACCGGGAAAAAATCTAATAGTGAAGGCTTTTTCCACCCCCCCAATACAGGGGGTGGACAGTTTTGGCGGCCATACTTATAGTCAGCATCAGCATAAAGAAGTATGCGCCTTAACCAAAAAACGGAGTACATGCCCCTATGAAATCAAAAAAACAAATTACCCTATGCAAACAAAAGCTGCTGCCATTTGCCGCGGCAATGTTAATGTTTGGTGTTCGTCCCGCAAGCGCGGCTGATTATCCGACTACCATCCTCGCGGATCACCCCGTCGCCTATTACCGTCTTGAGGAACCAAGCGGCTCGGCGACGGTGGCCGATTCGTCCGGTAATGGGCTCACCGGTTACGTCAATTACGTTACCCAAGGTGATAATGTCACTGTCTACCCGCAGTTGGGGTTGGCAGGCATAGACACCAACTCGGCCTTGTTTGCAACTTCCACTGGCACGGGACAAGGTGATATTGACGTGCCCTACAGTCCGTTATTTAACCCAACAACTAACGGCGTCAATGGGGCTCCGTTCTCGGCTGAACTTTGGGTGGAAGCGATTAAGCAATCGAGCGGCTATGCCGTCCCCTTGGACGATTCCTGCAACTTTAGCCAACCGCCCCCCTATAACAATTCTGCTGGATGGAACTTCTATCAGACGGCTGGACCCGGAAGTACTTGGTCGTTCAGCCTCAGACCCAATCCCGGCTTCGTTGGAAATGGACCTGCCGTAATCTTGGGCCAGTGGACTCACTTGGTGCTCGCCTATGACGGCACAAATGCATACTTTTACGTCAACGGCGTTGCCGCCGGCACATATGCCGTCCCTCAATATCTGGCAAACCCCGGGACTGGATCTGATTCGGATTTGCTCATGGGCCAAGGCCCCAACACCGGGCAGATTGCTTTTGATGGCGGTATTGATGAGGTCGCGATTTATACTAACGCGCTGAGCGCGGCCCAAGTGCTTACTCATTATATGGTTGGAACCAACTCGATCCGGCCTTCACCCACTGCTCCTTCTTTCAGCCTGGAGCCTGTGTCCTCCACCACCTATGCAGGAGTACCGGTGACATTCTCATCGCAGGCCGTTGGCACAGCGCCGCTTTCTTATCAATGGGTCAGGCAGGGGAGTGGTCCTATTCCGAACGCGACAAACAGCAACTATACGATTACGCCGGCTTATCCTATTGACAATGGAGCAAACTTCTATGTGACTGTGACTAATTCCGTGGGTAGCACAAACAGCCCGGTTGCAAGTCTTACCGTTGAGACGAACTTGAACCTTAACTATAGCCCGTTTTCCATTACCCGTCGCGTTGGCAGTTATGCAGCCTTCCGTGTGGTGGCCAACGGTGCGGAGCCGATCGCCTATCAATGGCATGTTATCTCCAACTCGGTTGACCAAGTCATCCCTGGTGCGACCGCTGACACGTTGTGGTTGCCGAACATCCAAGCCTCCTCCAGCGGGAATCTTTATTACGCCGCAGTCACCGGGCCTTTCCAGTCGAGCCTCAGCGGTCAAGCCTCGCTCACAGTCGTGGCCCGCCCGGCCAGTTCGCTGCCCGCCACAGCCTATTCCAAGATCGTCATGGCTGATAGTCCAACCGCTTATTGGCGCCTCGACGAAACGAGTGGTACCAATGCGCTGGATTCCGTCGGCAGCTTCGATGGTGGCTACTTTTCCGTCGGAACGGACCTCACTTTTGGTTATCCCACCGGAATCCCGAGGGACATCGACACCTGCATCCATGTAACCAATACTGCAATCGTGACGATTCCTTATGCCTTGGAAATCAATCCGGTCTCCGGACCATGGTCTTACGAATTCTGGATTCAACCCACCTCGCTCTCGGGCAACTTCCCCACGCCGATTTCGTCTGAAGCCAACCCGAACATGGGCGCTAATCTGACCGGCTGGAACATCTACCAGCACCAGGCGAACGTGTGGACGTGGAATATCTACAATGGCGGCCCCAACGGCAGTTTTACCAGCGAATTCGCTGATAACCCGATCGTTCCTGGCACGTGGTACCATATGGTGCTTACGGACGACGGTACGAACCTGAATTGGTTCTCAAATAACCGGCTGGTACTCACGGAAAGTGTGAGCGGTGTTGGATTTATCCAAAACGGCGTCAATGGCGACCCGACGGTTGCCGCCGGTCCGACCACCATCGCCATCCGGAGTGACGGTGTGTTTGGGGATTGGGATGGTGGAGTTGAGGATGTGGCGACTTATAACTATGTGCTCACTCCGCAACAGATCCAAAACCACTTCCTGAATACGACTCACCTGACTGCCGTGAAATCCGGTGCCAACGTGGTCTTCACCTGGCCGGCCGGCAGTCTGCTATCGTCGACAAATGCAAGTGGTCCTTACACCCCTGTGGCTGGAGCAACCTCCCCGTATTCAGTTTCGGCGGGCAGCCTTGGTCATGTGTTTTATCGCGTTAAACTCCAATAATTAATGGAAATTCGTCGGCCGGGGTGAAAGATCACCCCGGCTGATAAAATCAGAATTGAGATAATGAAAAAAATCACCGCCAAAACGGTTTCGCAGTCTGGGGTGTTTCTTCGCGGTCAAACCGCTTTCACTTTGATTGAGCTTTTGGTCGTGATCGCCATCATTGCCATCCTGGCGGCCATGCTTTTGCCTGCGCTGAGCCGCGCAAAAAGCAAAGCCCAACAAATCCAATGTCTGAATAACATTAAACAATTGGATTTGTGTGGCATTATGTATCTCGGCGACAACAATGGTGTATATGCCGAAAACGTACCGGTTGCTCCCGCTTCAGCGCATTCTTGGATTCAAGGAAATATGGACGATCTGGAAAAGTCTACTTATGGTCAGGTCACGCCCGGCGTCCTTGATTCCACCAATCCGCTATGCAATACCACTGGGACCTTTTGGCCTTACAACAACTCCTTTGGGATTTATCATTGTCCGTCAGATCCCAGCACCTCGGGCGGTGTTCCAAAAGTTCGAAGCTATTCAATGAATGGCTGGGTTGGAACACTTCGTGCAATTACTGACGAGGAATCTCTTGGTACTCCGGGTGCTGACAAATTTGTGGCTTATTTAAAGGAAAGTGCCGTTCGATCCCCGGTCAATACTTGGTATTTAATTGATGAGCATGAAAGCAGTGTTAATCCACCTGAAGATTGCATTAACGACGGGTGGTTTTTGGTGGACATGACCAGTACTCGTCCTTTTGCTGATGTGCCGGCCATGCGACATAATCGCGGCTATGGACTCTCGTTCTTGGACGGTCATTCGGAAATCTACAAACTGACTGATCCCCGCACCCGCTATCCGATTCCAGGGAACATAAATACCCCTGTCAATGCGGATTATGTCAAATTGCAGAGTGTGACGACTGTCCACCAATGATTCGGCAAAAGTAGGTGCATTTAAAGTTGGGTATGAATAAAGTCGCATATGCATTTAAATATCGGTTCGTTCCGCAAGTGCAAGTGGGTCGCGTCAATTGTCGTGTTAAGCTTTTTTCCAGCGTTTGCAGACGCGAGCCTTTGGACATCGGGCTACTACCCCGGTTGGGAGCAGTCTTCGATGCCGGCGTCCGATATTGACTTTTCTGCGCTGACTCACGTCATCCATTTTTCGCTCGTCCCCAATTCCAACGGTTCCCTCAACAGCAGTGACAACGGCATCACTGCTGCTTATTCCGCTGATTTGATTTCCCGGGCCCACGCTGCAGGAACAAAAGTGATTATTTGTGTGGGCGGCGCCGGCAGCGAAAGTGATTTTCAAGCCGCCACTAGTACTGCCACATTGCCGGTTTTTATTAAAAATCTCACAAATTTCGTGGCGACGTATGATTATGATGGGGTGGATATTGATTGGGAGCCGCTTCCTGCCTCCGACTTCCAGCAGTTTACGAATCTTGTCAACGGCTTGCGATCCGCCCTTGACGGTTTTGCCCAACACGAATTAATAACCATTGCGGCGGCCGCGTATCCTCCTTATGGGGACCCGCCCACGGCGGAATATGCGATGTTCGCTGCTCTGCAAAACCAGTTGGACCAGATCAATATAATGACTTACGACCTGTCCGGGCCTTATGGAGGTTGGGTGACGTGGTTTAACTCACCCATCTACGATGGTGGTTACACTTTTCCCAGCACTGGTGGTCCCGTCCCTTCCGTGAATGGGGCGGTCGATAATTTCCTCGGCAATGGGGTGTCTGCCGCCAAATTGGGCGTCGGCATTGCGTTTTACGGATACATCTGGAGCGGTGGCAGCGGAACTTCAACCTCGGGGGTTACCCAACCTCGCCAATCATGGACAACCGCTCCGACGGTCTCCACCCCTGATTACAATACAATTATGTCGGGTTACTATCAACCCGAACTTTACCACTGGGACTCCAGCGCCCAGGCCGCTTACCTGAGTATTACCAATGTGAATCCGGCCAGCGACATGTTTATCTCCTACGACGATCAGCGCACCTGCCAGTCCAAGGTGAGCTATGCCCGGAACCGCAGCCTCGGGGGGGTGATGATCTGGGAACTCGCCCAGGATTTCCAAGCCGGCCAGCCGGACCCATTGCTGGAGGCGGTTAAACAATCCCTGGCCGCTCCCGGTCTGGTCAATCTTCAACCTGCCAGCACCGATGTGGTATTGACCTTTAATGGGATTGCCCTGGGTTCTTATAGTGTTCAATGGACAAGCAACTTTACCGCAGGTGTCTGGAACACACTTCTCATTACCAATGTTTTGAATGCCGGCGGTGTATTGAAGGTTATCGATCCCGCGGCTATCCTCAATCAACCCCAGCGTTTTTATCGAGTCAAAACACCGCCTTGAAGCCTACCCCGTGGTATTCCTTGAGAGACAGCAACTTTCGTTGAAATAGTTTTACTCGGTAAAAGCTGGCGGCCCAATTTGTGGCTACAGCCGTATCCAGCTACTTGTTGTTGACCCCGTTTCCGTAGATCAGAATATCCGGTCTGTTCTCACTGCTTGCTGATTAACATGGCAAAACATCGCTGTGGTTTGCCTGTAAATGATAGACATTGGCAGCGATTGCCCGCAGGGTACGGAAGACCTGCGTTATTTCTTTTGCTCCGTGGCACTTCCCCATGCGGCCGCTTACACCCCGTCTAGCCCTTAATTTGTTTTTACCAGCCGTCATCTTGAGGCGACCGTTTGACTCATTTTAAATCGAAGTCATTCCCTAAAATGGCCAACTATCTCCACCGCAATTAAATCCAACCGTTACCGCTCGTCACCTCAAAGTAACAAGAATTGTATTGACTATAAGAAGTAATATGAGTTAGTATTAAAATAGGTCATATATCAGAGCAAGAACAACCGTGACTGAGTTGTGGTCAAGCGACGCGCTTGGATTCAAGTCTCACCAAGGAGCGTTGTTGGACAGAGTGGAATTGCACGTCTTACCCAATTCCAGCGGAAAAAGTTTAACCGACTCATTTCAACCAACAGCAACCGTCTCCCCCGCTTCATGGGAGCCAACGTGAATTACCATGAAAACAAAAATTGTCCTAATGAGAGCCGCCTTGGCGGCATTGGCTTGCGGCTTGATTCTTGATCCTGCAGGGCTGCAGGCCCAAACTTCCATCCCTTGTACTGACACCAATATCGTAAAATGGGAGGCTCCACCCATGGTCGACGGGGGATTGGACGTAAAAGACAGCCGGAACAGCATCGTGCTGGCAGATGACTTTCCTTGCAGTTCCCCTGGCCCCATTTCAGACATCCATATTTGGGGTTCCTGGCTGGGTGACACGAACGGAACCATCACAAACTTCTGGTTGGGGATTTATAATGACGTGCCTGCAATCACTAACTTCTCGAGCGGACAAATCATTCCCAGCCATCCGGGCACCAACTTGTTGTGGTCACAAAACTTCCTGCCGGGCCAGTTCGCCGAGGGCGTATATAATCCCGCCGCTCCCGGGCAGGAGTATTTTTTTAATCCCACCAATCCGCCAGCTGGAATCATTGTTGGTACTGACCAGTACGCGTGGCTGTATTGCTTTTACCCCACCAATCCGTTCGTGCAGCAGGGAAGCCAAAACAATCCGATCATTTACTGGTTGGCCTGCCGCGCTCAATTGGCGGAATCGGCTACCAGCGGAATTCTCTTTGGCTGGAAGACGACCACCATTACCCCGTTTCTTGACCCCGCCGTTTGGGGGACCGTTGACGCCACGGGACTGCCCATCGGCAACTGGGTTTCGATGACTAATCCGCTGACCGGTTCCCAGGTGGATCTGTCCATGAAACTGGAAACACCCAACATCACGCCACCCCCACCCGTCGTCTGCGTGGAAACCAACGGTGTCAAATATGAGCAACCGCCGAACATTGATACCGGTTATGATGTCTGGAACAATGACGACGCTCTGGCCGATGATTTCGTCTGCTCCAACGCGGGCCCGATCACCGACATTCACATCTGGGGTTCCTGGCTCAATAATCAAATCGGGACCAACACCTTGACCTTCTGGCTGGGGATATACGACGATGTTCAGCCAAACCCGCTCAACAACACACCTTATAGCCATCCTGGTAATTTGCTTTGGTCACAATGGTTCGCCCCTGGACAATATGCCGAAACACCATTTACTTTCGGCACACAGGAACAATTCCTCGATCCGAACCCGCCGCAGGTCGTCGGGCCGGATAACAATGTTTATTACTATTGTTTTTATCCCAGCAACCCTTTTGTGCAGTTGGGCCTGCCAACCGCGCCCAGAACCTACTGGCTGGCGGCGTATGCCCAACCGCCTGCCGCCGGTACCCAGGACCAATACGGATGGAAAACCACGTTCCAAGTGCAGAATGATATCAGTGTCCATGTGCCTTGGCCTGGTACTCCGCCCGTTGGCGGCTGGACCCCGACATATGCACCTTTGGCAGGGACGCCCAACGGTCTTCCATTGGATCTGGCGTTCAAGCTAACGACGCCCACGAATAATTGCACTGTTCCGATTTCCTGCCCGGAGAATAAAACCGTGCAGTGCGGCACGTCGTGGAGTTTTGACCCGCCCGTGGTCGGGACTGATCCTTGTTGCCCCACGCAGCCGATTGTAACCATGCAGGTCATAACCAACAGCGGTCCCTGCCAGAGTTATACTGCCGTATGGACGATAACCGAAGCCTGCACCGGCACCGTCCTCGACATTTGTACACAGAATGTAACAGTGGTGGATGGGAGTTATCCTATTCTGTCCGGTTGCCCGACCAATCTGACGGTCTACTGCGGAAATCCGATTCCACCACCGGCACCGGTAACCGCCACCGATTATTGCTCCGCCGTTACCCTGACCTATAACCAGGTCAGTTCGCCTCAGTCTCCTTGTTTGACGGTCTTGACCCGCACGTGGACGGCTACCGATGTTTGCAACAGTAATACCGCGACCTGCATGCAGAACATCTTTATCATGGATACCAATGCGCCGATTTTGTCGGGTTGCGGCACCAACTTCACTGTAACCAATGGCATGTCCTGGTCGTTCTCGACACCCACCGCCAATTATTATTGCAGCGGTGATCCCGCCACGGTGGGTATCCTCAGTTCGAATGTGTATTCGTCCAGCTACTGTAGCAGCACGAACATCATCATCTGGAGCGCCACCAACACCTGCGCCAGCGCTCCAGCGGTGGCCACCTGTACCCAAATCGTGACAGTCGTGTGTCCGCCCAACGATTGCGGTTATGCTGGCGGCATCAAATATACGCAGCCACCCAATCTTTTCGGGGGCTTCGATCTTTGGAACTCCAGTTCCTTCCCGCCCGGTGTCACCGACGGGCCGTGGGTGCTGGCTGATGACTTTGTGTGTACGAACACTGGTTACATCGCCGATTTACACCTCTGGGGTTCGTGGTTCAATGACCAGCCCGCGCCCGGTACGATCACTTTCTGGCTCGGCTTGTTCACCGATGTGCCGGCGGTCATCAACACTCAAGGTGTGGTCGTAACCAACAGCCATCCCGGGCATCTGGTCTGGTCGCAATGCTTCGCCCCGGGCGAGTATTCCGAGCAGATTTATTATCCTAACGCTCGGGAAACCTTTATGGATCCGGGCATTCCAGCCAACCTCTCGCCTGACACCTTGGTTTGGTACTATTGCTTCATGCCGACCAATCCGCCCATCCAGCACGGGACTGGCTTGAACCCGAAAGTCTACTGGCTGGCGGCGTTCGCGCAAATGCCGGCCCCATCCTACCCGAACTGCTTTGGCTGGAAGACCACCACCAATGTTTCGCATGACATTAGCGTGCATGCAAATTGGACGTTAGGTTCGTGTCCTCCTGCGGTGCCTGACGGTATCTTTAACTGGACACCGAACTATGCCGTCGCATCAACCGCGCCACATCCGCTGGACCTGGCTTTCGAGATCAATACGTTGACCAACTGTTCGTCGACGTTTGTGAACATTGATCAGATCCTGACCAACAAAGTGGTGATTTCCTGGACGACGGGCGTTCTGCAATGGTCTACCAACGTGGTTGGACCTTATATTGACGTGCCGGGTTCACCCACGTCGCCCTACACCAACTCCACGCCACCAACGGTGTCAGCGCCGCCCTATCGGTTCTACCGGGTGCGCTGCGGCTGACAAGTTCATTAACCTCTTGCGAGCCGCGCGAACGGTTCATTCAGGCAAAAATCAAGGCCCTGATGAACCGAAGCAAAACTGCCACCGACGCCAGCCAAGATCCGCCTCCTCCGGGAGGCGGACCGATTTTAGCAGGGGATCCCGATCGTTCTCACCGTCGCGTCAGAGTCCTGCGGTTCTTCGGCCAGATGGGAATGAGGTCCAGACTTGGCACTGTGAGTTCTAAGCGGCTGGATATCGTCTCGACCTGGACCGGAACCCGTGGATTGTGACAAGCCCCTTTGGTTTGCGATTCTGCAACGAGCCAGGGAAGCCTGAGGCGTAAGATTTTAAAACGCTCTTTCAACAAGTCAGCCAATACCGGGTGCGCTTGCCGAACAACCAAAGCTGGCCTAGTGTAAGACCGTTGCAAAGATGCCCACTTCAGGGTTGTGCCGTTTGACGAAACCAAGTTACAAAATCATCAAATCAGGAAAATTATGATCACTCGCCGACAAGCAATAAAGACCGCCTCACTCGCCAGCGCTGCGCTGGCCACTCTGCCAAACGGAATGGCTCAAACCAATCCCGCAGTGCCTGCACCTCCGGCCAACAGCGGACCTTTCACATTACCTCCGCTGCCTTACGCTTACGACGCGCTCGAACCTTTCATCGACGCGCGCACCATGCAACTCCATCACGACAAGCATCACGCCGCCTATGTCGCCAACTTGAACAAAGCCGCCGCCGAATTTCCTGAAATTGGCAGCCAGCCGGTTGATGACCTGCTCAAGCATCTGGATCAGGTCCCGGAAAAAATCCGCACCGCCGTGCGCAACCAGGGAGGAGGTCACTACAACCACTCCCTTTTCTGGCTGGTGCTCAAGAAAGATGGAGGTGAACCAAAGGGTTCGTTGGCCGCAGCCATCGATCAGCATTTTGGCAGTTTTAGCACCTTCAAAGAGGAGTTGACCAAAGCCGCTGTCAGCCAGTTTGGCAGCGGGTGGGCCTGGCTGGTGGTGGATGCTGACAAAACATTGCGCATTGAACCAACCGCGAATCAGGATTCGCCCGTCACTCAAGGCAACCATCCATTGCTGGGGATTGACGTATGGGAACACGCCTACTACCTGAAATACCAAAATCGCCGGCCGGAATACGTCGCCGCGTTTTTCCAGGTCATTAATTGGGATTTCGTTTCCGAACGATACGATCGATACGCTGCTTGATGCGTGACGTCACAACCAACTCTTGGGCTGGTGACAATTGTTTGCTATCTGTCCATCCCTCGCGGTTGGTTCGGTACCATTGCTGGTGCGGAATCTATTGTCGGACAGGGATATCCGCCAGTGCCAGTTTCGGATGGTGGTCGGACGTTGCCGCGTCAAAACCTTTATTTTCAAGTTGAATTTTGGTCAGGCCGGGCGTAGTTAAAGGGTTATACATGGGTTGCTTTAACCAGCGGTTTCTGGCCGCATTTCGTTTTGAAAAGCCGAATCCGTATTATTTTCGCGGGGTTGCTGCTGCCAGTACTCGATGGCCGGCTCTCCATGGCCTTCGCCCAAGGCAGCCTCATCCCGCCGGGACTGCCTGGTTCCACCATGCGAACGCTTTCGCAAATCGAACCGCGTATGCCGGTCGCAACGCTTATACGGCTCAATCGTGCTCAGGCGGCAGCGTCAATGCCATTGGACTTTACGCTTTTAATCTCGCCTTTGGTTGTTTTGGTCAAAGCTCCACGATCCTTGGCCCCGGTCTTTATGCGTATGATGCCGATTTCTGCACCGCCGATATTAATCAAGGAACCGCCATCCAAGCTGTCATCTCCAACGGCTGCATTGTCCCCCAGGAAGGCACCAATAACGTCCAGTATAAATACAACATGCCCTAAGCATGACTCCGCTAAGCGGACAAGCCTGATACCCAATTAATATTGAAATGAACCCTCGTCGCTGGTTTTTTGTTTTCGCTGGTGCCACCGCTGCTGTCGCGCTGAATGCCGCCCCGTTTGAAGGCCTTATCAATGCCACGCTCACCCATGGCACCCGGGCCGATGCCTTGCTCTATACGGTCGGAACGAATTATATTCGCGTCGAAATGACCGCCAGCAACTGGCCAAATCCGGTGGATATTTGGAACCTGGATTCCGGCGATTTAACGATACTTTTCCCAAATAACCGTAGCTTTGTGTGCCTCCCGCCGGCCGAGGATTCTGCCGTGTCCCCGTTCGGAATGTCCGGCGTACCCGGATTTGAAGCGGGCCAGGCGACTATTCCTGGAGTGATCCCGCTTCCGCCAATGCCGGCGAGTTCCGGCCCGCTCGCCGTGCCGCCAAGGTCGGGCGCAATGTCCGAACCACCGATGATGCCCCCGCCCGGGATGATGCCTCCTCCGCCCACGATGCAAAAAATTAATCTACAGGACACGGGCCAGAAAACAAATCTGCTCGGGTTTATGTGTGAACAATTCGAAATCAAGCGGCCTGGCGAGACCATGGACATCTGGGCCACCCGTCAATTGTTTCCGTTCGAACAGTATACCCGTAATCAGCCGCATCGCTTCAGCCCGCCCATGATTGAGGAGCAATGGGCGCAGGCACTCAAGGTGCGAAAAGTTTTCCCTCTGCTGGCTTCACTCCGCTTTGACAACGGGCTTGAGCGATTCCGCTTTGAGGTGAATCAAATTAGGACGCAAATCCTTGGCCCGAACGACGACGCTCTTTTTGCCGCCCCAACCAACTATTTCGAGATTCAACCACTGCCATTCTAAACCACCAGCCAATGAATAAAAAAACCATCACTGTTTTTACGAGCCTGTTGTTGCTGCAATTGCTCGGCGCACAATTTTCTATTGCCTTCGCCCAGGGGACCTTGACGCCGCCGGGGCCGCCCGCGCCAACGATGATATCGCTTGGCCAAATTGAGCCGCGCACCCCGATTTCGTCCGCGCCTTTCATCATTACCCAGTCCGGTTCTTATTATTTGACCACCAACCTCACCGTGACTGGAGGCAGCGGTAATACCAATGGCATATCTATTAACGCCAATTCCGTGACCCTGGATTTGAACGGTTTTAAGATTTCCTCCACCACCCCCTCCGCAGCCGGGTATGGAATCGAGATCGGAGCATCAGTCAGCGTGACCAACGTGACCATTTTCAACGGGTATGTTTTCAGCGGTGTGACGGACAATGGTGCCGGGACATACAGCGGAAGCGGCTTTGCCTGCGGCATCGCCTATCTTGTCAATGCTCGCAATGTTCACGTGCACGAAGTTTCGGTGACCGGCTGCCTCATTGACGGCATTTATCTGCCCATAAACAGCTCAACGACTGTGGTAAACTGCTCGGTCAACGAAGTGGGGAGCTACGGCATATTCGCCGACAGCGTTACCCGCTCCACGGCTAGTGGATGCGGGGCCGACGGTATAATTGCCGATTCGGCTTCCGACTGTGTCGGCAGTGGCGCTGAGGCCGGTGTGTATGGTAATGGTCCGCTTAACAATTGTTACGGATCATCTCTTGCGGGTACTGGAATCTACGGTAACGGTAATGTGAATAATTGCGAAGGGATAACGGTCTCCGGCTTCGGAATTCAATGTTCGGCAAGTGTGTTCAACTCAGTTGGATACTCGAGCGGAAACGGTACTGCCATAAATGGTTATTTAGTGGGTAATTGCTATGGCTCCTGCCCCTCAGGTTCTGGCGCCGGCATTGTTTGCTATATGGTTAACAACAGTTACGGCCTTTCCCACGACGGGTCGGGAATTTCCGCCTCCGATCTTGCCTTTTCCAGTTATGGCTCAAGTTACAGTGGCTATGGCATTACGGCGTACGTTGCCAACTTTTGTGAGGGCGTCAACGGTTCGGGTTATTCCATCAGTGCGACCTATGCCAACTACTCCTATTAGCCAAGTGTTCCTGATCACATGTCCACCCATTCCGCTGCCATAAAATTCATCTACCGGCACTTGACCGTGCTCGCCGGGCTCATTCTGCTTTCTGGTTTTAGCCTTTCGCTCGAGGCCGTCACCACAATTGATCCCGTCAACCGCTACGCCTACGCTGCAAATCTCGGGTGGATCGATTGGGTGGGCGATACTAACAACGGTGCCGTCATTGGTGAATATGTTTGCTCCGGCTATCTTTATTCACCCAATGTCGGCTGGATCAATCTGGGTAACGGTTCGCCGGCGAATCAGATTCAGTATCAAAACAATTCCGCCACCGATTTTGGCGTCAATCAGGACTCGCTTGGCAATTTGACCGGATACGCCTGGGGCGCAAACATTGGCTGGATCAACTTCGAGCAGACCTACGGCAAGCCCACAATCAATCTCCGCACCGGGCAATTGGGCGGTTTCGCCTGGAGCGCCAACTGCGGCTGGATTTCCCTCAGCAACGCCGTGGCTTTCGTTCAGACCGATAGCATTCGCCAGGGACCCCTCGCGCCCGATGGCCTCCCCATTGACTGGCTGCTGCAAAATTTCGGCACCACCAATATCAGCGCCAATGCCGATCCCACCGGCAAAGGCAACACCATCGGGCAGGATTATCTCGCTGGCACGGATCCCAATAATGCCACCAATGTTTTTCGCATCACCGCCGAGAGCTTTCGCCTTGTCTCCGCCGGCTTGGGCGGACCTGGCGGCACCCAGACTGTCGCCACGCTCACTTGGAATAGCGTGCCTTCTCGATTCTATTACGTTCGCCAGTCTCATGGTTTGACGCCGCCGGGTTGGGCCGATAGCGGCGAGGGACTGATTTCTCCCTCCGCCGGTTCCTCCACCACGGCCAGTTACAGTGCCACTAATTTGCCCATTTATGATTACCGCGTTGAAGCGGTTCGCCCGCTTTACGTCGTTCAAACAGCGGGTTTGCCGGATCTCATCATCGTCCCGGCTGGACCCAATAGTGTTTCAGTGATTTGGCCTGATACCGGTAGTTACACCCTCCAACAAAGTTCCAGTCTCGCCGGAGGCGGTTGGACGGCGAGCGGCTATGCTGTTTCTACCGCCAATGGAACGAATAGCATTACCATTTCGCCCCCGACGGGCAATTTGTTCTTTCGGCTAAGCGAGCCATAACCTGGGCCAGTTCCGCCCGCCATTGCCAAGCTGCGTACGCTGGGTATATTCTCAGACTACGCCAAGTGGTGAAACGCTGATTCCCACGGTCTTGAAAACCAGACATCTATGAAAAATGCAATCCGGTTCGCCCTCGCTCTCGCCCTCATCTTGGCGTTCACCGCGGTATTTTCCCGGAGGGTGTCGAGCCAGGGGCTCTCAACTTCCAGTGCAGCGGATGCGTCGCCCGAAACGTTGCTTCAACTGGACGACGCCTTGAGCATCAACCTCAAGCAACTCGCCACCGCTTCAGACCGGACGTGGTACTACCTGGCCAGTGCCACCGGCCTTGGCACCAACACCACCGTCTGGACCTGGCCGGTGAACTTAAGTTGCGTGGGGATTGCCTCGGATTATTATCAATCCGTCTTGATCGCGCCGGATAAATTACTCACCTGCGCTCACTATTGTGGGGAGAAAGGTAAAACGGTTCAATTTCATGATACTAACGGTGTCCTCTGGACCGCTTCCGTTACGAACTATGTCAACGTAATCGGTGATATGTGCATTTCGTTCCTCAGCAATTCCGCACCCGCCAGCATTGTCATTCCGTCCATTTTGCCGCCCGATGCGACGGACTATCTTCCCAGCCATTCCCTGGTGGGATTGCCGGCATTTTGGGTTCATCGAAACGGTACCGGTAGGGCCAATTGGGGGGCCATTCAGTACGACCCGGTCCAGCTTGTTGGCGATGCTAATGCCTTTGGCGGACTTGGGACCTGGCTGCGCGTTTGCCATAATGGGTTTGGCCCTTTCGGAAACGGCTCATCGGCCAGTGGCGGGGATTCCGGCAGCCCGGCTTTCATGGCGTTCTCGAATACGCCCGTCTTGTTGTTTGCCACCACCATCCCCGGCGACGCCGGCGGTTTATTTGTGAGCAGTCGCAGAAATTTTACCGCCCTCGCCGCCGGTGGTTACACCAATGGCATGAAAATTCTTGATCTCCGCAACTTCAAGAAGTTCCCGTGAATTGTTGCAGCAGCGGCAAGAAGGAATGGCCCTGCTTTAGCCAGGCTGCAATTCACTTTTGGAAGCGGCGCTTTGGCCGCCTGCCGTGAGCGCGGATTTTTCAACTCCGCCTTCCAACTCCGCTTCGTTGACCGGTTTGGATATGGAATCGTCCATGGCCTCCCCCATGTAAAGTTCCCGGTCGCCCGGCAGGCTGAACAGGATCTGCCGCAGGCGTGACAGACCACCTCCTCTGCCCGATTTATCGCTTGCAATTCATCACGAAGAAAAGCCCCGCATAAATTTTTGGGTCAATGAGTATGCCATCCTTCGCCCGGGCCTCCAGCCAGCCGACGACTTCGCTCAGCGGAACTTCGTGGACTGTGATTGCTTCCGATCCCACGCCGCCTCCCTGACCCACGCGGCGCAATTCCGTGGCGCGAAAAAAACTCACTCGCTCCGAAGTGATACCGCTGCACGCAGGACCTGTGGTGACGTATTCCATCCGGCCAGCCGCATAGCCAGTTTCCTCCAGGAGTTCGCGCCGGGCAGCCTCGGCTTGGGATTCGTCGCTGTTGCCCGGTTCATCACCAATGATGCCGGCCGGAAGTTCGAGAGTCCGGACTTGGACTGGGATGCGGTATTGTTCCACCAGCAGAATTTTCCCCTCCGGCGTGACGGCCGCAATGAGGGCCGCACCCGTGGCGTTGACCCGGTCTACGTATTCCCAATGCCCTTCTTTGATTAAATTTAGAAACTTGCTCGCATGCAGAGTTATTGGTTTTGGCAGGGTTGGGTTTATATGGCGAGTCATAGAATTTTTCAGATGTTGTTGATTACCAATATCACAATTACGCAGCACCGGATACTGATACCGGGTTCAATCTGCCGACGATATTGGCGAAGGGAAATGAAATTCTTGGGTCGGCTGAAGGCGCATCTCGACACTGCCCTCGTGAAAAAAACTATCGCTTTGCCCCGTTGTTGTATCGCATGCCTCTCGTCGCTCGAAGGTGCTCCTGATTTCCACGCGCCGCCGATTGGGACACCGGCGATATGGCCGGTTTGGAAACCGGCGGTACTTTCGTCCCCGAACCCAGCCAGCACGTCGTCCATCCTACTGCCATGCCAAGCCGAGGCTCGGCCACGCCTGTCAAATTCCCCCATTTCACTGGGGTAGTATTAGGATGCCCCCCAATTGCTGAGCGGAAAAGGTCTTGCGACTCCAGGCTGTTGGCGCTTTGCAAACATCCTGCCGAAAAGCCAAGAAAAAAGCCCCGCAAAACTTGCGGGGCTTGATTAAACTTTTCTTCTCGGAAATCAGGCCTTGCGACGAAGCGGGATCGGCAGCAACGCCGAGCCGGCAGCCAGACCCAAACCATACAGGCCAAACGAAGCCGGTTCAGGAACGACAGCAGCCGGGGCGAAACTGATATCGGTGAAAGCCACTGAAACACCAGTGCCATTGCCGTTCTCAAATGGTTCGCCACCACGACCGCCGCGCGGGCCGACAATAGCTACCGATTTTAGTGGTGATGACGGGCCGCCTCGGCCGAATGGATAGGTGGGGATCAACCTGCTGCCGAAGGCGACGGCTGCACCGACCGTTAAGCTGCCGACGCTCACTCCGGCAGTTAAAGTGGCAGCAGGCATGCAGAAGCAGAAACCTTGGTGGAAGTTTTGGTAGGTTATAGTGAGAAGGTGGCCTATCAATTCGACAGGACCCACGGCCGTTGGCGCTGTTTTTTTCCGGTGCGTCGCGGCTCAAGTTTCGAGTCGGCATTGTTTCGCTTCGCCCCTTGGCAAGGCTGCCCATCCCCGTTAACCTACAAACCTAAAAGCAAACCATTATGAAAAACACAAAACGTTCCCACGCGAAATCATGGTGGCTGGCGATCGGCGCGGCGGCCATCACGGTTTTCTTCACCAGTTGCGCCACGCCGACCGAACACTCGTTCAATAATGACTTTGGCGAGAACCTGCCGACGCAGCCAAAGTATTCTATTCAAAACGAGGATGAGGGACGGTTCAAAATCACGGTCCACCAGGGCACACCTTCGGACGGCGCAGAACGGTTGCTCGACGTCAAACAGGCGGCCACGGCCATCGCCCATGCCGAAGCCCGGCGACGCGGTTGGGAACGCTGGCAGTTGAACTACATCCAGGAAAAGAATCAAGGCTGGATGCACCTCGTCATCGCGGAGGTGACGCGGGTAAAATACGTCAAGCCGACCTTCCCCGGAGCGGCCAGTCCGCCTTGACCAGCGTGTTGGGGAATTTAAAACTCCGCGGTGCAGGGACTTGAACCGTAAACATCTTGCATTTGCCGTCTTTGGATGTTGACCTTTTGTGTTTTTTCGGTAATTTCAGCAACCCTTTTGGGGTTTATTGGGACCAGACCAACCGCAGTCGGTCGTCTAAGTTGCCAACACTTTTGCCTCGGTAGCTCAATTGGTAGAGCAGTTGACTCTTAATCAATTGGTTTCCGGTTCGAGTCCGGACCGGGGCACCATTTTGAGGAGACAATGGCTTCGCGTGAAGACCGCGAAGCCATTGTCTTTTTTTTGAACAAGCCAGCGAACCCCACCAAGTGGCTGAATTCTCCACTTTGGCCCTCCTCTCTAAATCTACAATTGGTTGACAAGTCTCAATAAAGTATTAAATTAAATGCTTTAATGCATTTTGCGACCAGCCATGGATTGGCTGTTTTGCCGGAAAACAGTCTGGAAAATGCTTCGGCAGGTTTCCGGCGCTGTCGGTTTTTCCAAGCTTATGGATCAAGTTTTCGAGAGGGGCTGCTCCAAGGGCATGATTGGCGCCGGGAGCCGTGGCAAAAGCTGCATCCTCACACCGCGATGGAAGCGGTTTGTTGGCAACGGCTTTTGTGAAAGGTTTTTGTGGATGGCTTTGTTTTTTGGTCTGGCTGTTCAGGTCCGGGGCCAGCTAGGGGTGCCACCAAACCGGACTGTTGTCGACGTCAAGCAATCGACGCCAGGATTGGCCTTTTCAGCGAACCCGGCACCCGAAGAATTCTTTCGCGCGCACATTTTCGCAGAACCTTTGGTGCCGGTCGGGGGGAACCCCACGCCGGAGGAGAACGCCGATCTGGCCGCCGCACTGCAAGGCTATGCCAAGCGCGCAAGCCAGGACGATTTTGCCAGTCTCACCGGCTTTTTGCAGGCGCATCCGAACTCGCCGTGGTCCGCCGCGTTGCTGACGGACCTCGGTTTGGAATACTACAACACCGCTCATTATTCACTGGCGATCGACGCCTGGAGCAACGCCTGGTCTTTCGCGGCCAACGTGACCGATGCAAAATCAGCGGCTTTGGTCGACCGGGCTTTTGGCGAATTAATCAGAATGGACTCGCGGCTCGGCCGAATGGTTGAAATTGAGCGGTTGCTGAAGTCCCTTGGCGACCAACCGCTGACGGGGCCACAGGCGCAGCGGGTCGTGGATGCGCGTGAGGCTTTGTGGAACATGAAAAACCGGCCGGAAATTTCGTTCAAGTGCGGGCCACTGGCATTGCGTAGCATTCTGTTGGCATCGAACTTAGACGCCGCCAAAGACGCCGAAATTCGGAAGGTTGCCTCGACTCAAAAGGGTTGCTCCTTGCCCCAGGTCGCCGCGTTATCCGCCAAGATCGGGCTGAATTACCGGATGGCCTTTCGCAACTCGGGAGATTTCGTAGCGCCATCGGTGGTTCATTGGAAAGTGGGGCATTACGCCGCCATCGTGCGCAGGGTTGGCGACCTCTATGAATTGCATGACCCAACCTTTGGTAATTCAACCTGGGCCACAAGGGCGGCGTTGGACGCCGAAGCGAGCGGATATTTTCTGATCCCGCCGGGAGTTCTTCCGCCGGGCTGGCGCGTCGTTAACGAAGAGGAGGGCGCCACTGTATGGGGCAAGGGACTGAGCTCCGGCAATGACCCCCAGCGCATCGCGAATAACGACGTGGCCGCTGCCGAGGGCTGCGGCTCGGCGCCCCGAAATACCGGCCCGGTCATTCCCGTGGTGGAGGGAATGGCAACCGCCAAAATACACTTGATGGATGTCAATCTAAGTCTGAGCGACAATCCGCTCGGTTATGCTCCTCCAGTGGGCTCGCCGGTGAAATTTGTATTCCGGTACAATTTGCGGGATATCTTTCAACCGGCCAATTTCACGTACGCCAATCTGGGGCCGCAATGGACCAGCGATTGGTACACATACATTACGGATAATCCAATGAACCCGCTGGCGGACGTGAACCTTTATCTCAGTGGGGGCGGACAGCGCACTTATACCGGTTTTGACACAAACACCCAGTCCTATGCGTATCAACAAATTGACCTGAACCTGCTCACGCGGACCGGCCCCGGCAGTTATCAATTGCTCAATGGCGACGGATCCCAGTTGATCTTCAACCAATCGGACGGATCAAGCGGCTCGTCTCGCAACATTTTTTTAACGCGGATGATTGATGCGCAGGGTAATGCACTTTCCTTTTCCTATAACTCGAATCTTTGCCTGGTGTCGGTCCAGGATGCCATTGGACAAATTACGAAGCTGGCGTATGGCCTTGCCAGTACCAATATTGGCACAGGGCAGAGTCAGACGACGGTGCCAGCCGATCCCTACAAACTTACGAGTGTCACCGACCCGTTCGGACGGACCGTGACGTTCAACTATCAACCACAGATCGCCTCCATATCCACCCTTTACGTTAATGGCCAGCCTTTCTCCACCTCAAGCAGCTATACTTGGGGACTTGCCAGCGATACAGATGTAATTGGCCTGACTTCGCAATTCGGTTATCAAACCATTGCGACTTCGATCACGACCAGCGGAAGCATCCTTACAACCAATTTCGCCAACCTGGTCAATTCACTCACCACCCCCTACGGCACAACTTCGTTTATCAGCAATGACAACGGCGACACGCGCGCTTTGGACGTGGTGTATCCGGATGGCAGCCGCGAACGGGTCGAATACAACCAGACCGTCACGAATCTGCCAACTTCGGACCCGCCTGCAAGCGTGCCACTGGGAATGGCCACCGACAACAGTGGTTTGGCCTTTCGATCCACCTATTATTGGGACCGTAAAGCCTGTGCAATGGCATATGGTGATTACTCCAAAGC
>Ga0182012_10001022_pt1 | contig 30929 bp, 18 predicted proteins | sample 612S2SmetaG_FD_120486 | JGI IMG/M metagenome (GOLD analysis project Ga0182012, IMG submission 120486) | Permafrost microbial communities from Stordalen Mire, Sweden - 612S2S metaG | ecosystem: Environmental > Terrestrial > Soil > Wetlands > Permafrost | place: Sweden: Stordalen | collected...
AGACCTTGGAAATCGATGAAGCCGATTCCCACATTCCCACCGCCACGACGACGACGAGGATGATTATTTTTCCTCAAAACCCGGCCCGCTAAGAGATACGCATTCTGAGGGCAAGGTCAGGGGTGGGGTCAATTATCGCCGTGTGGCAGGTTGGACTGAGAGAATTGAGGGCTTTGTAGCGCTGTAGAGGCCATGAATTGATTGTGCGCGTTTACGCGAATTAAACTGCAAACTTCGGGAAGATATCGAAGATTTGTTTTGTCAGCAGGCTTTCTTCATGCGATCTGGAGGGAAGTTTCTCTGGATCGGGATGGGATTTTGCCGAATGCCCAGGATTTGCTGAAAAATGCAACCAAATGGAATGCTCATCGAATCGGAATCGGGGCTCACATGCTGGAGGAGGGTGGACTATGTTGACAGATGCCGCAGGGGGCGGAAAGGTTGGCTACCTCCAGAAGTTTCCGGGCATCTTTTCAGGACCCAGATGGCGGGATGCGGGGTTGCGAATCTGCATCCTTTGTCCGGCTTTGGCGTCAATAGAGAAGCGATGAAGACCTATTTTGTTTGAACTTAGTTCACATCCCTGTCAATTCGACTACCATTGTAGTTTCAACCGCATGTTAGACCGGTCCCTGGTGGCGCAGCCCAAGGGGTCCCGGAACCCGTTGAGCCGGTGAAGCCAACCTCGGACCTTGCTAAACCAATTGTCATTTTCGGCAAGGGGACGGGCAATCCGGCTCAGGAGCGAGAACCAGCCCTATGATGTGGATTGTCCGGCTTGCGCTTAGGCGGCCTTATACCTTCGCCGTCTTTGCGTTTTTGATTTTGCTTCTCGGCGTCTTCAGCATTGTCTCGATGCCGACGGACATCTTTCCGAATATCGATATTCCTGTTGTGACCGTGGTGTGGCAATACACCGGGTTGTCGGCGCAAGAGATGTCGACCCGCATCGTCTTCAACAGCGAGCGCGGCATGACCACCACGGTCAACGACATCGAGCACATCGAGTCGCAGTCTCTCAACGGAATTGCGATCATCAAGATCTTTTTCCAGCCGCACGTAAACATCGGCAGCGCGGTGGCGCAGGTTACATCGATCAGCCAGGTTCAGTTGCGCTCCCTTCCGCCAGGGACTACGCCGCCTTTCATCATTCAATACAACGCCTCAAGCGTGCCTGTGCTGCAGTTGGGATTGAGCGGCCAGGGCCTGGACGAACAGCGGCTGAACGATCTGGGTCAGAACAACATCCGCACCCAGTTGGCGACGATTGAAGGAGCGCAGACCCCCTTTCCCTATGGCGGCAAGCAACGGCAGATCCAGGTGGACATCGACCTTCATGCGCTGGAAGCCAAGGGCCTTTCGCCGGTGGATGTAGTGAACGCCATCAACGCGCAAAACATAATCGTGCCCTCGGGAACGATGAAGGTGGACCGCTTCGAGTACGCCATCGAAACGAACTCCGCTCCGAGCGTCGTCAACGACCTGAACAACCTGCCCATCAAGGCGGTCAACGGTGCGGTTATCTATATCCGCGACGTGGCCCACGTGCGCGATGGTTTCCCGCCGCAAACCAACATCGTACGCGTAAATGGCAGCCGCGGCGTTCTCATGAACGTGCTCAAAACCGGCTCGGCCTCTACTCTGGACATCATCAAGGGTGTGCAGGAAGTTCTGGCGAATATGAAGGGGCAGCTTCCGCCGGAACTGAAGATCGCTGCCCTTTCCGACCAATCGATTTTTGTGCGCGGGGCCATCAATGGCGTCGTGCGCGAAGCGCTGATTGCCGCGTGCCTCACCGCCATCATGATTCTGGTCTTTCTGGGCAGCTTTCGCTCGACGGTGATTATTGCGGTTTCAATTCCGCTGTCGATTCTCTGCTCGTTGATCATGCTCTACGTGCTCAAAGAGACCATCAACATCATGACACTGGGCGGCCTCGCCCTGGCCGTGGGCATCCTGGTAGACGACGCGACAGTCGAGATTGAAAACATCAATCGAAACCTCGAATCGGGCAAGGAGATCGAGCAGGCTATTCTGGACGGCGCTGCGCAGATTGCCACGCCTGCCCTGGTTTCAACGCTCGCTATCTGCATTGTGTTTGTGCCGATGTTCTTTCTGAGCGGTGTGGCGCGCTACCTGTTTGTCCCCATGGCGGAGGCGGTGGTGTTCGCCATGCTGGCGAGCTACCTGCTCAGCCGGACAGTAGTTCCGACGATGGCCAAGTACCTTCTCAAGGAACACGACGACGCGGAGATTGCGAAGAAACAAAAGAGCCGCAATCCGTTCGTGCGGTTTCAACTGGGCTTCGAAGCCGGCTTTATGAGAATGCGCCTCGGCTACCTGCGCCTGCTCACGCTGTGCGTCGACCATGCGGCCGCCTTTCTTATTCTGTTCCTTGTTTTTGCGGTGGGCTCTGTTGCTTTGTTGACGCCGCCGCTCGGCCAGGACTTCTTTCCCAGCGTTGATGCCGGCCAATTCAAAATCCACGTGCGGGCCCGCACCGGAACGCGCATTGAAGAAACCGCCCTGCTTTGCGACCACATCGACGGGACGATCCGCCAGTACATTCCCGCTAAAGAGCTGGTCACGATCGTCGATAACATCGGTCTTCCGTATTCGGGCTTGAACCTGTCGTACTCGACCTCCGCGCCCATTGGGCCGGCAGACGCGGATATTCAGGTACAGCTCACCGAAGATCACCATCCGACGGGAGCCTACGTTGAGAAGCTGCGGGCCGTACTCAATCGAGAGTATCCGGGCGTGACTTTCTATGTGTTGCCGGTGGACATCGTGACGCAGATCCTGAACTTCGGCCTGTCCGCTCCCATCGATATCCAGATTGTGGGGCCCGATCTATACGGAAACAGGGCGCTGGCAGAGAAGATGCTGAATGAGGTGCGCTATGTTCCGGGCGCAGCCGACGCGCGCATTCAACAGCCGTTCGATTATCCCAACATGACTGTGAATGTTGACCGGACGCGCGCCCAGAGCATCGGCCTGACGCAGGCAAATGTGGCGCAAAGTGTGCTGGTGTCCTTGAGCGGCAGCTTTCAGACCACGCCTAACTTCTATCTCGACCCCAAGAGCGGAGTTACCTACAACGTAGCCGTCCAGTCTCCGCAATACCTGTTGGACTCGCTTGCCGGGCTGAAGAGTTTGCCGATCACCGGTTCGGGCCAGGCGGCCCAACAGGCGGTGAACGCGGCGACTGCGGGTTCGGCGGCGACCGCCGTTCCGGGAGTTCCGGCCACAGTAGACGTGCTGGGCAATGTTGCGTCTATTGCGCCGGGCACGGAACTCGGCACTGTGAGCCACTACAACGTGCAGCCGGTGCTGGATATCTATACCAACGTAGACGGCACAGACCTGGGCACGGTCACCAGGGCGATGGAGTCCATCATCGCGCGGCATCAACACGATCTGCCGCGCGGCTCGCATTTCATCTTGCGCGGTCAAAGCGAAACCATGAGAAAGTCCTACGTTGGCCTACTGGGCGGGCTGGCGTTTTCAATCCTGCTCGTGTACTTGCTGATCGTGGTGAACTTTCAATCCTGGCTTGATCCGTTCCTGATTATTGCCGGTTTGCCGGCAGCTTTGGCGGGAATCGCATGGTTCCTGTTCCTTACCAACACACGCCTCAGCGTGCCGGCGCTGACGGGCGCCATCATGTGCATGGGCGTGGCCACATCGAATTCCATTCTCGTAGTCACGTTTGCCCGTGAGCAGTTGGAGACATTGGTTGGCGATGCGCGCCGGGCAGCACTGAATGCGGGTTTCGTTCGCCTGCGCCCGGTGGTAATGACCGCATTGGCAATGATCATCGGCATGATTCCCATGTCTCTGGGCCTGGGCGACGGTGGCGAGCAGAACGCGCCTCTGGGCCGGGCCGTGATTGGTGGGCTGCTGCTGGCCACGGTGGCCACGCTGTTTTTTGTTCCTGCATCATTTTCTGTCGTCCATGGCTGGCTTGAGAGCCGGCGCAGGACCGCGCACGGCGCGCCACGGGCCGGAACGATCGACGAGTTTGACGAGCTTTCGGAGTAGCTTTCAATATGACCAACGAAACCAAACCGAATACGCATGAACAGGCCGAGGGCGGCCATCACAGTGAATTTTCAGCACCGGAGCAGAAGCCGATTTCCGGTGGCTGGGCGCTGGTGGGCGTAGCGATTCTTCTGCTGGTGGCCCTGGGGTTTGGAGGCTGGGGCATTCTGAGCCGCAGGCATGCCAACACCGTGCTGGCCGAGCGCACCACTGATCTTGCTGCCCCTTCGGTAATTGCCGTGGCCCCCAAGCAGGGCGCGCCGCTGGACAGCTTTGTGCTGCCCGGCAACGTGACCGCCTACACCGATTCGCCCATCTACGCGCGGACGTCAGGCTACCTGACCAAGTGGTACTTCGATATCGGCGCCCGGGTGAAACAGGGCGCGCTGCTGGCGGAGATTGCCACGCCCGAAGTGGACCAGCAACTGGCGCAAGCCGCGGCCGACCTGAATACCGCGGAAGCCAATGCGAACAACGCACGCATCCAGTCCGACCGCTACTCAGACTTGGTGAAAACAAATGCGGTTTCTCGTCAGGACACCGACACATTTGTGAATCAGGCCGCGGGGACGGCGGCCGCGGTGAAGTCAGCGCAGGCCAATGTTCAGCGGCTGAAGGAGCTGCAGTCGTATGAAAAGGTGTACGCACCCTTTGACGGCGTGGTGACTGCACGCAGCATCGATACTGGACAGTTGATCGACGCCGGCGCGGCCAAAGAGCTCTTTCACCTCCAGGCCATTCAAACGCTGCGCGTGTATGCCAACTTGCCGCAGATTTACTCCGCAAACGTGAAGCGCGGATCGAAGATCGACATCACCTTTGCCGAGCACGCGGAAAAGATCTACCAGGGCACCCTGGTGCGGACAGCGGACGCGATCGATCCGGCCAGCCGCACTCTGCTTGTGGAGATTGACGTCGATAACCGCGCTGGCGAGTTGCTTCCGGGTTCACTGGCGCAGGTTCACTTCAAGACGCCCTCAATCGGGCCAACATACATTGTTCCGGCGGGTGCGCTGATCTTCCGCAGGGAGGGCTTGCGTCTCGGCCTCGTGGTCGATGGAAACAAGGCACATCTGGTCCCGGTGGTGATCGGTGAGGACGATGGCGCGAGTGTGCAGATCATTGGTGGAATCAATGGCGGCGACAAGGTGATCCAGGATCCGCCCGACTCGCTGATTGAGGGCGAGAAGGTGTACGTGGAAAGCCCCGGCAGCCAGCCCAATGCGGGAGGCAAGTAGAGATGCGGGCCCCCCACACTCCGGAGAACTCCTCAGCTTTAAAGGGGCACGACTTTATTCGCGCCGCAAACGCCTCAGAATCGACGCGGGCTTTAGCCCCTGAGGGAATTCTCCGCAACAAGCTCTTCATCTTCGCTGCCGCGCTGCTCATCCTGATCCCACTCTCCGGCTGCAAGCCCGTAGGCCCCAACTACTCGCGCCCCACGTATACCGCTCCCCCAACCTACAAGGAAACCGGCGCATCCTCTGTGCAGGTCCCGTTGACGCCTCCACCCAATCCCAACGGAGGCGGCTGGCAGCCTGCGACTCCCTCCGACGGCATGCTCAAGGGGAAATGGTGGGAGGTTTACCAGGACCCGCAGCTGAATCAGTTGGAGGAGCGCATAGCCGGCTATAACCAGGGCCTGCGCCAGGCTCTCAATACATATCTGGCTGCTCAGGACCAGGCGAAAGCGGCGCGGTCGGCGCTGTATCCGACGTTATCGGCCGGCCCTTCTGTCACGCACGACAAGGAATCGCAGCACCGGCCGCTGGTTACTCCCAGCACAGCCACCAACTACAACGACCTGATCCTCGCAGGCGATGGGAGCTGGGAACCGGACTTCTGGGGCCGCATCCGCCGGACCGTCGAGGCAGCCCACGAGAACGCACAGGCCAGCGCCGCGGACATGGCCAACGTCGACCTGAGCTTTCAGGCAACCATGGCCGCGGACTACTTCCAACTCCGCGGCGTGGATGCTCAGATCAAATTGACGCAAGCCACGATTGCGGACCTGGAGAGCCAACTCGATCTGACCGAGCGGCGTCTCAAGGGTGGAGTCGCAACCGAAGCGGATGTAGCCCAGGCTCAAACGCTGCTTGAAACAACGCGGGCGCAACTTGTCGATCTAGGGGTCGCGCGGGCGCAGTTTGAGCATGCCGTGGGCACCATTGCAGACTACAAATTGTCCAGCTTCAGCATTCCCTACTCTCCGCTCGACTTGCAACTCCCGAAAATTCCTCTCGGAATCCCATCGCAACTGCTCGAGCGGCGGCCGGACATTGCCGCGGCAGAGCGCCGGACCGCGGCGGCCAACGCGCAGATTGGAATTGCAGTGAGCGCCTTCTACCCGACCATCACCCTGACCGGGCAAGGTGGATTTGAAAGCACCCACGGCGGAAACTGGATTCAGGGACCGAGCGCGCTGTGGTCATTGGGTGCGCAGGCGACGGAATTGCTCTTTGACGCCGGACAGCGGCGAGCGCTCACCGAGCAGGCCAAGCACCTGTACGAGGCGCAGGTTTCCGGCTACAAGGGCGTCATCTTCCTGGCATTCGAAGACGTTGAGGACCAGCTTTCAGGATTGCGGATTCTGGAGGAGGAAACCGTCGCTGAGCAGAAAGCCGTGGATTCGGCGCAACACTCTTACGACATCTCCGATCAGCGCTACAAGGGCGGGGTAACCAGCTATCTTGAGGTGCTTACGGCCGAGGCGACTCTGATTCAGGATCAGCGCACCGCCGTCGACCTCCAGACTCGGCAGTTCGTGGATAGCGTGGGCCTGATTCGGTCTCTTGGCGGCGGTTGGGATGCTTCGCAGTTGCCGAAGTAGCAGTTGTCAGTGGTCAGTTGTCTGTGGCGCTCAAGAAGTGCCGCATTCCTGGCGCAAAGTGATTGAACTCCGATAGGCTCTGCGACTAAGTTGTTTGTTTTCGCAGGTCAAATTGGGTTTTTTCGACGTAACTTAATTATTTTCATATATATGGAACGAACGGGGGGAGGGGTGGGGTAAATCATCGCCGGGGTACGGACCGGGGACATCCCTGACAGGTTGATGGAGATCGGGATTTTTGGGCGCTCTGGGTACCATGAATCCATTGTGCGCGTTTTGGCGAATTAGACTGCAAACTTCGGGAAGATATTTGAGATTAGTTACAAAAAGGCTTGACTGGGTATATTAACTGTGTATACTCAGTATATTGACATGCACAGTGACATCGTCATTTCGCAGACTGACAGCCGGCCGATGTACCTGCAGATCATGGAGCAGGTGAAACAGCGGGTTGCCGTTGGGGATTGGGCTGCGGGGGAAGAGATTCCATCCATCCGGCAGTTGGCGGTGGCTCTGCGTGTCAGCGTGATTACTGTGAAGCGCGCTTACCTTGAGCTTGAGCGGGAGGGCGTCATCCTGACCCAGCAGGGCAAGGGATCGATTGTCACACCCGATCCCAATCTGGGTCCGCGGCTTTATCACGAGGAATTATCGGAACACCTGGATGAGGTGGCGCGACTCGGCAATCTGCTTGGCCTGAGCGAGGAAGAGATTGCGCGCCGCACGAAGGAAGCAACAAGCCGACTAACCGAGTCCCGGCTTGCAAAGGAGATAGCATGAACGACCTCTGCGTTCAATTTGATGGAGTGAGCAAGAGATACAAGCACTTTTCCCTCGAAAGCATCGACCTTCAGTTGGCCACCGGGGCAGTGATGGGATTTATCGGGGCAAATGGCGCCGGCAAGTCGACAACCATCCGCATTCTGATGGGGCTGGTTCATCAGGACGAAGGCGCAGTGCAAGTGCTCGGCCATCCCATGCCGGCGGACCAGGCGGCTGCCAAGCTCGACATCGGATTTGTTTCCGAAGACATGCGGCTCTATGGCGCTGCGACCCTTGCATGGCACATGGCTTTCCTCCGGCCCATCTATCCGCGCTGGGACCAGGCCTATGCGGACAGCCTGCTGCTTCGTTTTGACCTGAAGCCTGAACAGAAGATCAAGGGGCTCTCGCATGGGCAGCGCGTCAAGGCTGCGCTGCTGCTGGCGCTGGCGCGGCGTCCGCGGCTGCTGGTGCTGGATGAGCCAACTACGGGGCTCGATCCGGTTGCGCGCGTGGAAGTGCTCGAAGAACTGATGGCCGTGCTTGCCGACGAGGATCGGACGATTCTGTTTTCGTCGCATAACACCAAGGATGTGGAACAGATTTCCGATCGGATCACCTTCATTGATCGCGGCCGGATCATCGACTGCGACGACAAGGAGTCGTTTCTGGACCGCTGGCGCCGCCTGCGGCTCGTTTTACCACCGGACGGCGTGGTGCCGCGCCTGCCGGACATTGTGCAAGTGGGCGGAAGCGGCCGGTTGCCCGTGCTCACCACCAATCGCTTCGAGCCGGCGATGGTTTCTGTATGCAATGACATGGGCGCCACTGTGCAGGCGGTGGACACGATGACCCTGGAAGAGATTTTTGTCGCCAACGTACACAGCAGAAGGGAGCGGCTAACAGCATGAATTACGCAATGGTCAGAAGTCTGATTTTCAAGGACTGGTATTTTCAGCGCAAGGCTATTCTGCTTTCGCTGGCGGGTGGCTTGGCATCGCTCGGCATCGTTATCTTCGGAGGGAACGTGGGGTTCTACATTGGCCTTATTTTCCTGATCACCATCATGATCGCGATCGGCGCAACCTTGGTGATGGGCACGCTGGTCGGAGAACGTGAGAACCAGACACTGGCGTTTGTCATGAGCCTGCCTGTCTCCTATCGCGAATATTCGACAGCCAAGATTTTGGGAAATCTGCTCATCTTCGTCCCTTTCTGGTTCACTCTGGTAGCAGGAAGCGTGGCTTTGATCGTTGCCGCGCCCACCATCCATGGCCTCTTTGCATTCACAGTCATCATGGCCGTTGAGATCCTCACGAGCACTTGCCTCATGATCGCGGTCGCCCTGGTCACTGAATCCAAGGGCTGGACAATCTCCGCCATGATGGTGGGCAACCTGGGCATCAATGTTGTCGGTTATATTGTGGCTCACGTTCCCGGGATCAAGGATGGGATGTTTGGCACGGTGATCCAATGGAGGCCGGCGGCGACGATCTCTCTGGCGATTGAGTTCGCCTTGATCGCGCTGTTCATCGTCGGAGCATTTTACATTCAATCCAGGAAGAAGGACTTTCTCTGAGGTCCTGCCGCTGGACGCACTGTGGATATCGATCTTTCCAGACGAAACTGGCCTATTGCGGGTTGTTCCTAGGTAGTTACTGACGGGTAGCCGGTCCACGGCCCGGAGCCCGGAAATAGCGGAAAACGGCCGGGAAGCCGACTTAAGGGGATTGACCGGGAGTGTCGCGAACGGATTCCGGGTTGAGGTCTGTGGCATCCCCGGTCCCCGAAAGCGAGGGACCGGGGGCACCCTCATTGGCGGTTTGGAAATATCCCGGGATCGGGGCCACCCGCCGTCCGCTGATATGTCCTCCAATCACGGCGGGTGCGCGTGTCTCCCCCGAACCATGGTTTAGATCTGTACAAACTTGAAAACGAGTGGCGCAAGCAATCGAAAGATCAGAAACTGACGGTAGCCCCTCCAACGTCATGCGAACATCTGCATCTGTTCGTGTTTTAGTGAGTTGATACGATCGAACAATTTGATTTTCTCGTCGGCCTTTTGCTTGGCGTGCTCCGACATATAGGAGAGCAGTTCTTCAAGCTGTTCGACAGTAGTTATATCTTTGAATTCTCGAACCTTATTTACAAAAACAGCGGACTTCTTCTTGCGTACCAACAGCTCAATGACGTTATTGAGTGTGCCCGTGCTCTTCGTATCCCAGACCATCAGACCAAAGTCTGCTATCTCGGCCATGCGAATGTCTTTGGCGGTGAAAAACGCACGCGTTCCCTCTGAATGGCTCGTATCGACGCGCTGAACAGGCCAATTGCCCACGTTGTTCCGTGGGCGCTCCCCGCTACAAAAGACGGTGGTCTTCGTTGTTCCCTGGTCGAATAAGTACGCTTGAATCGAGGTATCGGCACCGTCAGCATCCCCGACCACGACTTCAAAGTTCCGCGCCAGGATGTTGTCGATGCGTACCTTGACCTTGGGATCAAGGTGCTTGATGTTCATCGAACCCGCAATGAAAACTTTTGTATTCATTCACGACCTCCATGTCAGCGCAGCTACATAGATTCTGCCTATTTTGGGATACGTGCGCAACACCTTACAGGCTGTTTCCATTGAGGCTCCGGTGTGGAAGAGGTCGTCGACGACAAGAATGTTCCACTTCCCAATGTTCGAGATCCCATCGTTGACACTGAAGCTATCACCAATCGCATCGATCTTCTCATCTTTCGAACTCAAATCCTTGAGAGACTTCCCATCCTTGGCCTTTATCAGAACGTTGCTAAACACAGGTATCTTCACAATTGCTCCAAGCTCGTTCGCTACCTCGGTGACAGGCTGGCGTGCTCTTTGAGACGATGCAGGCATAGGAACAATTAAACCGACCTGAGAGAGCTTCGGGTAGATGTTGTCGGCGATAGCCTGAGCAAGAGGCTTTGCCTGCGCCCAGACTTGGCGGTATTTGAGCTGGAACGTTGCTTCGCCTACCTCCGTGCGAATTGTGTCGAAATCATGAGGGCCTGGTCCGCGGTACACACTGGAGACGCTGTGTTTGTCCAGCACCCACCCCTCATCCCACAGGCCCCTAATCTGTCTGAGCGAAACTTTCAAGGTCCGGTTCCTTCCCTGCAATTGCGGGCAAATCCGAAAAAAGGCGTGCGCTTAGAGGACCGGCCTTCTTGGCTATGCGGCTGTCTCGTTCCGAGCAAGATTCATTCACCCTACTGCACACAATCTTCTGTCTCAGCGGCAGCAGTACAAAGCGCGCTTCCAGTTCCGAGGCGAGCCGTCTTACCTTGGGTATTCCGGTGGACGGTCGCCAAACCGGAAATCACTGGTTGATAAACGCGCACCGCGCACCTTCGGCGTTAGCGAGTGACCAAATCCTGCCGCAGGTGACTATACGCGGCTGCCGGCACGGCATTCAGTGGCAGACCGGGGCCTTCCCAGAGCAACTGCGGCACGCCCTGGCTTACGGAATGTAGCCCTTCCACATGCAACGTATGCCTGCCGGCGCGGAGACCTATTGCGCCGCGGTCGTAGCGCATCGCGTTGCCGGGGGAACCACAGACCTGCGCGAAGGGCGGCCCTGTTTTCGCGACTTCAACTCCGTCGATCACCAGGCGGGCGCCGTCGCGATGGAGCAGGTGGAAGGTGTATCCCCCGTCGGCTGGGATGTCGATGAAGCCATCCCAAACCGCGGCGTAGCGGGTGAATCCCTGCGGGTCGGCATGGAGACTGGCCGACTCGCCATTGAAGACCGCGTGCAGTTTGGACAGATCGGGCAACTCGGTCCAGACTCCGGGATAGATTTGCCAGGTGAGCCCCGGAACAACGGGGGCGACGGAGTTCGACGCGGCCTGCCATTTGGCAACGGCGACTAATCCCTGAGCGGCCCAGTCCTGTTTTCCCGTCTTGTCTTCGACGTGGAGCAGAACGCGAAATCGGCCCGCGCCGTTTGCGGTTCCGTCCAACTCTGTTCCGTCGGCGTCGGGGAACTTGTGGGCTACGATCCGGCCGGTGGCCTGGGTTCCGTCGCCAAACAGCCAGATATAGCGTGCGCCGGGGGAAGTTTGAGCTGTGAAGTTTACTTTTTGGCCCGGAGCAAAGACCGGCGGATCGAAAGTGAACGCGGCGACCGGGTTGTGGACGGGTGTGAATGTCGGCGGCTGAGCGCCATTTGAGGCGATGAGCGGCAGATCGGCGTCGGTCGCGGCGCGGGACTGGCCGTACTTCACGTTGTCGAAGACCACGTCGCTGACCTGGCCGGTAAGGGTGGAGTAAGCGAGCGGCGGTTGATCGAGCGCCCAGATATTGCGGAAGGTGAAGCCGTGCAGGGCCGGCTCGGTGCGCTCAATCTGAACCAGGGAATACCAGTTGTCAAGGAACAGATTCTCAAAGGTATAGCTGGAGTGATCGCCCTTGGCGCCGTCGGCGCCCCAAAAGCCGAGGAGCCCAAAAGTCTGGCCGCATGCGCCGATGCCGGCGTGGAGAACGTCTGAATCCCGAAGAGTGAAGTTGCGCGAGTTGAAGGTTTTGCGCGGCCAACCGGAGCGAACGACGTTGGAGATGCTGGTGGAAAGCTCGCTGTGCTCGACGAGGATGTCCTGGATGTCGTGACCGGGGCGCAGGATCTCCTCATCGGTGTAGCCGTCCCAGTTTCCTTGCAGGGCGAGGTCGTCGTCGGACGCGCGGATAAATGCGTCGCGAACGATGGTGTTGCCGCCGCCCAGCCAGTCCATGCCGTCCTGGTTGGCGTTGCCGGGATTGCCACCGATTACTCGAAGATCGTCAAAGGTGAAATCATTGGAATCTTTCATCTGGATCGACCAGGTGCGGGCACGGACGATGCAGGTGAGGCCGTCGATCTGGACGTTGCGGGCGTTTACGGAACCGATGCAGTGCCAATCCGGTTTCTGCATCCAGCCTTCGTCGGTGTTGGGGTCCTGCGAGCCTTCGTAAACAATCGTGCCGCGCCCCAGAATCCTGATGCCGCCGACGTTGAAGAGGTTGAGGCTACCAAAGATGAACGAGCCGGGCGCGAGGTAGTAGGTTTCGCCGGACTTGGGATTGATGCTCTCGCGGTGAATGCCGGCTGGGACGATGTGGACGTTGGGACCGGCTGGTGGCGGTGGTGGCGGCGTGCCGACGAAGAGAAAGAGCATCGATGCGTGATTCAGGAAGTCTCCTGGTCTTGATATTGAGAGCTTTGTGGGACTGGAGAGGTGGAAGCGGATAGTCTGTTCAGACCTAACTGGCCGGATTCCCAGGCGCCAAGGCTGGATATCGACGCCGTGATCCCAGAAACCGGGCTCGCCCGCGGTGATGGCGATGTCTACGGGACCGGTGATGTCGAAAGAGGCCCAATGAAGACTAGCTGCGGCATGAGCTACGTCGACTTGCTGGCCGTTGACGGTGATGGTGAAGGCGGTCGACTTCAACTCTTCGGGAACCGCCGCTGCCTGTACGCGTGTAGCCGCGTGGGCGGGAATGGGGAGCGCGAGAAGGGCAACCAGAAGCGAGCGGAAAACCAGCAAGAACCAGAACCCCGGCTAGAAAGTGGGAACAGACCACTCTAGCACTGCGTCGCCTCAGTCATCTGGCCGCGTGCGGGCCCGCGACATAACCGGCACGGCATCTGAGGCGGATTTTTCTCCCGGAAACTTCCGCATGATCGGTGAGTTTCACCTGGAGCTTATGGCGTTTGCCGTCCAAAAGCCCTGGCTTGAAGCCCAACTCGTAACGGGAATGGAGCTGCTGCAGGATTTCGATCAGACCGGATGCATAGGTATCCGGGGTCACCCACAGGTACTCGCCTCCGATTTGACTCGCAATATAGTTTGCAATCGATGGCTGTTCGCCCGGAGCCATGAAGGAGAAGAAACGGGGAGATCTGCGGTCTCTCAGGCCAAATGCAATCACCGAGGTGTCCAATAGTTCGTCGATAAACCTGCTAGCCTCGGCCTTGGGCATGGCGCTGTAATCCCCATAAAGGAAAACAATCACTGGCACTGATTCGGTAGGCATCGATCGCGTAGCGTCGACAATGAGCTGCAAGGTTTTCTGGAGAGCGAGTTCGCCGGGCCGATCATGGAATACTTTATCGGTCGCGGGCACAAGCGCCAGGTTCAGCGATGCAACCGCCTGGTCAATATTGCTTGTTGGTGGAAGGTCCACATGCGCCTGACCATCATCGCACCAGTGAGCTACCGCGACTCTGTCCCGCTTTTCAAGGTGTTGCAAGGCCGGCTGAAATCGCTCGATTTGACCCACGAACAAGCCCGATCCCTGCGCTTCCCAGCCATGCATGTTGCATTGGACAACAAACCAGAGCGCAAGAGGCCTTGTCGACGCGCCGACATCGAAAGTCGTGATCGAAACCGGCTGATTATTATCGAATATCTGGAAATCGCCCTGCTTCAGCGTGTCGATGGGATGGCCATTGGCGATGCTCAACGCCTCGACGTCGACCAGGACCAGGTCAGAAGAGATATGGAGAATCGGTTCCTGGGAATCCGGTGCGAATGGCGGGGCCTGTGCCAGCCCTTGCGCGGGACAGAGCCATCGGGTCACCAGCAGAAAAAGTGCCAAGAACGAGTGTCGGATCACGTGCAATCCCCCGCTCCAAGTGTCAAGGGACTCGCTGACCATTGCGTCCCAATGGAGACTCGTACGACGCGCCGGGGCTAGAAGTTCAAGTATCTGCAGATCTTAGAAGGGCCGAGGATTCAAATGCCTTCGCCCATCGACACATATTCGCGGAGCCGCTCAAGCTCTTCGCGGTAGGCTTCACGCTCGGCCGCTTCGGCAGCGAATGGCTCGACGGGGCTGGGCAGGCTGCCTTCGACGCACATGCATTTTTCCAGTTCCTCAACGCGCGCCGATAAAGCAATCAAGGCATCGGAGAGCGGGTCTTTCACATCGTGCGGATCGGTGATAAGCACGCGCTGCCCGTTGCGGTAAACGATGTGGGCGGGGACGCCGACAACGGTAGAGTTGGGCGGAACGTCCGAGAGCACAACGGAACCCGCGCCTACGCGGGAGTTCTCGCCAACCGTGATGTTGCCCAGCACGTTGGCGTTGTTGCCGATGAAGACGTTGTCGCATACGGTGGGGTGGCGCTTGCCGTGGCCTTTTCCGGTTCCGCCCAATGTGACGCCCTGGTAGATGGTCACATCGTTGCCCACGATGGCGGTTTCGCCGATGACCACGCCGGTTGCGTGGTCAATGAAGAGGCGGCGTCCCAGAATGGCGCCGGGATGAATATCGACGCCGGTAAAAAAGCGGGCGACCTGGGAGAGAAGGCGCGCGAAGAAGTAGAACCTGGAGCGCCAGAGTGCGTGGGAGATGCGTTGAAACCAGACAGCCCAAAGTCCCGGATAGCAAAAAAAGACTTCCAGACGCGAGCGGGCAGCGGGATCGCGCTCCAGAATGGAGTCGATATCGTCGCGGATGCGGGCGTAGAGGGACATGGTGGAGAAAAGAGCGCGTTTAGCTGGCGGCCATAGGCTTTTCAGGTCTCCCACCCTTGCGACAGAAAAAAGTCGCAAGGATGGGCCACCCAGCATTGTTGGAGCGAGATAGAAGACTTACACCGCTATGGCTTCGGTGGGCAGGGCGAGTGCTTTCTGGCGCAGCGAGTCGAACAGAATGCTGGACAGGTACCGCTCGCCGAAGTCGGGTAGAATGACGACGATAAGCTTGCCTTCGTTCTCTGGGCGAGCGGCAACCTTGAGTGCAGCCGAAACAGCCGCTCCGGAAGAGATGCCGACAAACAGCCCTTCCTCCAGCGGAAGCTGCCGGGCGGCGGCGATGGACTCATCGTTGGTAACCTGGATGATCTCGTCGATCAAACTCACATCGAGCACGCTTGGGACGAAGCCTGCGCCGATCCCCTGAATCTTGTGCGGGCCGGGCTTGCCGCCGGAGAGGACGGGGCTGTCCACGGGCTCGACGGCGATAGCCTTGAACTCCGGCTTGCGCTCCTTGATGTATTTGGCCACGCCGGTAATGGTGCCACCCGTGCCCACGCCTGAGACCAGGATGTCGACCTTGCCGTCTGTGTCGTCCCAGATCTCCGGGCCGGTAGTGGCGTAGTGAATCGCCGGATTGGCCGGGTTATCGAACTGCTGCAGAATGTACCCGTTGGGCGTCTTGGCCAGGATTTCATTGGCCTTGGCGATGGCGCCCTTCATCCCGTTAGGCCCGGGCGTAAGAACGATCTCGGCGCCAAAGGCCAGCAGCACGGTCCGGCGTTCCTGGCTCATGGTCTCCGGCAAGGTGAGAATCAGCTTGTAGCCTTTTGCCGCAGCCACAAACGCGAGCGCAATGCCTGTGTTGCCGCTGGTGGGCTCAATCAGGACGGTCTCGCCGGGGGCAATCTTGCCGGCTTTCTCGGCGGCGTCAATGAGCGCCAGGCCGATGCGGTCCTTGACGCTCGAGAGTGGGTTCTGGCTCTCCAGCTTGGCCAGAACGGTTGCGGGCAGGCCAGCCGCCACGCGATTGAGCCGGACCAGCGGGGTACGGCCAATGATTTCAGTTACATCCGCAGCAATGCGCGCCATGATGATCTCCTCTTTTTGGGGCGAATGGGCCCCGGCCATTGAAATGAATTCGATTTTGAGTGAATTGGAGCTGTCAAGCTGGAAAAAGCGAGCGCGAACAAGGCGCACGTTTGCATCGGGCATTGCACCGGAACGGTGTTAGCGACATCGACGCATGAAAACAGAGTAGTCCCGCGAGCAAGCGATTGCAAGGGCCAGCGCAAGAAAGAGATAAAGGGAACCCGATTGTTTTGAGCGTATGCCGATCTGAATCGCCTCTCGGCACTGACCAATAACTTGCGCGTTTAGGATGAAGCAGACGTAAATCACAAGGCCCCGGTACCCGCGCTAAACAAATCGCGAGGCCGAGGCTTTGGTGCGGCGTATCAGTTATTGGAGTGAGGACGCGGCCGCTGGTCTAGCCTGGCTCTTTCACCAGCGGGAAACGGAAAGACTATCCACATACACGGTAGCTGCGCCTGAGCCAAGCCCATCCACCTGGAATTGGGTGTTGATGACCGGACCCCATCCGAGATCGGCCGCTCCAAACGCTGTGGCATTCAAGCTGACCTCCGCTCCGTCGAACCAGACCGAATGGTAAGTGATCGTCCCGGAATCATCCCTGGAAAAGCTGGCTTGAACATGATGCCATTGATTCCTTGTCCAGTTTCGTGGATTGCAGTTGGTTCCGCCCTTATTGTCCCAATGGGGCTTTGGGTTACTGGCGCTTCCCTTGTTGACGGTGTAATCCCATGTGCCTGAATAGCCATCGCACTGCACCCCGATCAACACGGTCTGGCCATTGGCCATTGTCTGGTTCACGTCCATCTCGATATTGGCGATATTACCGGCGGAACTTGTCAAATAGATCCACGCATCGTAGAAGAGGTTTTCAGAATCGACGTCGTCTGCAAAGGAGATGGAATACCGTTCGTCGCCGCTATTCGAAAACCTGGTGACAAACTTCCGCGTGCTCCCATTGAGCGAGGGGGAGCTGACAACCGTCGTCGATCCAGACGAGCTACCGGATCCACCGGTATCATGCTCAGCCGCCCAATTGCTCATGGCCTGAATGCTGCTGACCGTGACAGCATTCGACGGAATGAGCGGGTCGCCGGACCCTGTCGACGATCCCGCGGTCACATTGATTGTGACATCGGCGACACAGGATGCCCCCTGGTCACCCCATGCCTTCACATGCAATGTGTGGGCGCCAGAGGCCGACCCCACCGATGCCTGGATCGTGCCGCCATTAATAACGGTTGTATCCGCACTGCTATCGAACGAATAGCCCATAGTAGAAACATTCTGAGACGAACAGGTTGCCGAAGATGCCGAAAGGGTGAAAGGTGATCCAACTTCACTATTATTGCTGGGGCTGTTGATAGTTACGGCCGCGAGTGCAGGGATCGCGAGGAATGAAAGGAATGAGAAAAGGAGAAAGGACTTCTGAACGAAGTTCCCGCACGCAATCGAAGAACGAGTTTTCATTGAATCTGCCTTATCGGGATACAAGACCCGTGAGTGTTGAAGTTGACACAAGACTCCCCCCACGCTGCGCTTCGCCAGCATAAGAGCCAAAGATGTTTGCCGGTGTGAAACGGGCTGGTCTGAGCAATCGTCCTTAAACGACGTAAGGAACTCAGCAACCTCTTTAGCTAGGTTTCTTCGGGGCGTCTACAGAGCATGCACTATAGCGCCTGACGGCTTTAGCCAGGAACATATGAGAGAATCGAGTTACGGCTCAACTATTAATAAAGACTTGCCGCTTAACGTCCCCACAATATTCTTCACAGACTTCTACCGCCCAGGCAACAAATTAAGAGAATCATGTATCAAACGAATCTGAAACAATAATACACAGTGAGGCAAGGATTGCGAGCTAATTTGAACTAAGAAAGCATGAGAGAGCCCCAAATTTATAACTTGCTGTTGGCCTATTGCAAGTTATGTTCGTAACATCAATATCCAACCGATCAACTAAGCAGATCCGCACACTGCTTTCATCTACATTTATTCTCTTAAAGAGGCGCGCGGAGCTTAATATACTATTCGTGCTCAACTACTTAGCGGCGACGGCGTTTTTTAATTGCTGCACTCCTATGAAATTTAACCATAGATGACACACATAAATGCAAAGAGCCCCACCAGGTGGTCTGGTAGAGCTCTTTTACACTTGATCCCGAATCGGGCTGTCTCTCTATCCGGCTTACCAACGAGAAATGGTGAGGTTATCCAGATACACTGTGCTGGCTCCACTTGCGCCAATACCATCGATCTGGAATTGCGTTTGCACAACACCAATCTGCCAACCCAATGCGAATGACGACGGTACCGTTGCATTGATGGCCTGTTCGTTTCCGTCCAGCCACACCGAATGATAGGTCACGTTGCCGGAATCGTCGCGGGAGTAACCGATTTGAACGTGGTGCCAGGTGTCCGTCTGCCAAGTCGATGGGTCACAAGGTGCGGTGGAGGCTACCCATTTGGCGCCCGCACCGCTGTATTCCCATGTTCCGCTGTACCCACTGCACTGGAAGGCGTAGATTACTGTTTGCCCATTTGCGGTGACCTGGTTTGAATCCATTTCAAGATTCGAGATGGAGCTCCCTGCGTCAATCCACACCCAACCGTCGTAGACAAGGTTCATGGCAGCAGTGTCATTTGCGTAGGACACACTGTATATCTCTCCGCCGGCATTCGTATAGCTGGAAACAAACTGGCGAGTATTACCGCTCAACGACGGTGAACTAACCAGAGACGACTGCCCAACCGCAGTGCCCGGAGTTCCTGGATCGTGATTAAAATGCCATGTATCCAGGGTTTGAATGTCAGTCGAAGCAGTGGCCCCTGGGGGGACGACAGGCCCCGTGGGCGGGGGGGGTGTTATTACATAATCCGCCCTGGCCAACCCGCTGCTTGTGTACCCGGAAGCGTCAGCGATTGCTTCGATGTCCTCGGATGCGCGCACAGATAATGGCGCGGAGTATTTAGTCGATGAAGTCGAAGGTGCGGAACCGTCCGTTGTGTAGTAGATTGTCGCACCCGCAGTGGCCGCAGACAGGGATACCAATTGAGTGCTCGTGTATTTGCCGGCAGCCGGTGAAAAGGTAGGTGTAGCTGCGGGGGGTGTAATCTCGACTGTTATGGGAACATCGGTGACGCACGAAGTGCCACTCCCCCACGCCTTTACATGCAGGGTGTGTGCCCCGCTCGCGGCCACGACCGTGGCTTTCACGGCTTGAGCATTCACGATTGTTGTGTTGGAACTCGTGTCGAGCGAATAGCCCATTGCGGAAACAGCTTTCGATGAACAGACAGTGGCCGTCGCGGAAAGCGCAAATGGCGATGAAACTTTGGCGCCTGGCGTTGGACTGGCGACGATAACAGCCCCGGCCGCAATCGCCGGAACGACTGTGATCCGCAGTTGCTTATCTTCATGAACGCCTTGGCCCCAGCATTTTACGTGCAGGATATGCGCTCCCGAACTGGCGCTTACTATCGCGCTGAAAGAGGTGGAAACAACGGTCGTCGACCCAGAGTCGATTGAGTAGCCCATTGACACCGCGGGTTTTGAGTCGCAGGTATCCGAGCTCGCAACCAATGTAAATGGTGAGGTAAGTTGAGTGCCGCTTGCGGGAGCGGTTACTGTAATGGCGTACGCCGGGGCAATGCCTGCCACAAACGCAAGAATAGGATAGAGAGAACTTTTCATTGATCTGCCTCGTCTATTAATGTGCGAGCGCGCACTCCGCTTGAACGTGGCGGCGGCGTGCGCTATCGATGCGAACAGCATGTTAACCATGGCTGTTGTTGCTCTGAGAACCGGTCGTGCGGATCGCCGCATGATCTTCCTTCTCTGCCGGCATTTGCCCACCAGAGCAAATGGGACATTCAGTAAGAATTCGTTTCGTTACCGAGGCGTGCGTGCTGCGCCGGTTGGTCTATCGAGTCCAGTAAGCAATTCAAGGCAGAAAAAGAGCGATCGAGACGATCGGGCAAATACTTACAAAAGGCGGCCTTCGGTCCCAATGCTGCAGTGTTCAAAATTGCTCACATTTGGAAATGATCGTAATTGCAGAATCGAGCCGGACGAGTGCTGTCCGTCAGGACCGAGCAACGACAGTGCGCCCCTAGGTGGACTGTCTTGATTTGATTAGCGATTCTTGTTGAGGCGAGTATATGTGAGACTAATGCGATCTAAATGACACTTTTTTGGTATGCAACCCTTTTTGGTCGAATTGCATCGTCTAAGTCACCTCTTCACGTCACTCAGGAGGCTCGATAAATATAAATACGCGACGGGCTATGCTCTCGCAAAGGCCGCATTTTCAATTAGATTCGGCGGCTTATATTTTCCTTGACGACCGGAAACGATATGACCCTGTCTTGACGCAAATCAGATAAGTTTGATTACAACGCCTTTTGACAGGGTCAATTATCGCGCATTGAGCGGGTTCGCTCTGTTCAATTTATCGTAATCATCACCGTCGTAGACACCGTCGCTGTGCCGCTGCTGCCCGTGACCGTGACGATATAGTTTCCAACGCTCGTCCCTCCACTCGGCTGGTCAACCTTGTAACCCGCGCACCCGATGGAAGCGACGCCCAGGGCCGAAAATACCAGCAGGCTCAGCAACGTTTGCCACTTACGCCGATAGACCGGCAGACAGAAGAAGAACAGCACTGCAAGCGTCCCGCCTCCTCCGAAGGCGAATATCTTCGGAAGCGGTTTGCGGAGCGCTGCAGTACCAGACCCTCCCGTTGTTTGTATTGTGAGTGTCGAACTTACAGCTGCGGCCCCCGAGATCGCGGAGGGTTGGCTTACCGAGCAGGACGGCGCATCCACCGACCCAGAGGGGCTGTCGGTAATAGCGCATGTGAGCGCCACGGCGCCTGTAAATCCGCCGGTCGGCGTAATAGTAATGGTTGAAGTACCGCTCGCGCCGGAGGCCGCGATGCTGATGGGCGCGGCGCTCATTGTGAAAGTTGTCCCAAGCACGGGAACCACCGTCAGTTGGACGCTGGTCGACTCAACTGTATTACCCGCCGTTCCAGTTACTGTTGCTGTATAAGATCCCGTGCTGGTGGTCGCCTGGGTATTCAGCGTGAGCGTCGATGTAACCGCTGCCGATCCTGAAATCGCGGTGGGCTGCGTTGCGGTGCAAGTGGGCAGTCCGACTCCACCGGTCCCGGTTGCTGCGACTGTGCAGGCGAGTGCCACGTTGCCCGTGAAACCGCCGCCCGGTGTGATGGTGATGGTGGAAGTCGCCGAGCTCCCTGGGGTAATGTTGCTGGTCGTAGAGGCGCTCAATGAAAATGCATCCGCAGGAACTGTCGACTGAATCACGTAGGCCGCGCTCTCAACATTGCTGACGCCCACTGAAGGGCTAATGGCAATAGCCTGGATCGTCTCGGACGCCGTCACTGCAATCGGGCCTGGATACGTGGTTGATGCGGCGGTAGGTGTGGTTCCATCGGTGGTGTAATAGATTGCGGCATCTGGTGTCGCACTGTTCAGAGCAACGTTTTGCGCTGCGCTGTAAGTGCCTGCAGCCGGCGCGAAGGCTGGGGGCACCGAGTTAGTAGTGTAAGTCCACGTTAGGAGCTTTTGACTCGACGACAGCCCGCCGCTTCCCCCGGTAAAGCCCACATATGCAGTGTTCCCACCAACCGTCTGGGGAATGTTTATGACGTTCGACATGGTGAACGTGTCGTTGGTCACCAGGTCATGAAGGTTGAGAGCCAGCGTCGTCCCGTCATAAGTCACGTGCGCCTGTATCGAATCTCCGCTGGCTAACTGGATTCCACTCGGAGTCAGGTCGACAGTGGGCATTACCGGCGGTTCTCCGTCGGTATATACACCGGTCGAATCGCTTCCCTCATTTTCGTAGTTATAGAAGTTGAACTTGATCGCGACACTCTGCCCGATGTTCTGATAGCCGAGCCCAGCGGAGTTACCACCGAGTGCTGTTGGTCCCACGTTTTGAATGGTGAACGTGAATCCGTTTCCTTGCGCAAGCGACAGCTGAAACTCAAAATCTGTGGTGAACGCCTGGACGCTTATCGGTGCATTCCAGAAAACGCTTCCGGCCTCATTGACCTGGCCGTTCGTCAATTGCAGCCGGGTATCGTTGCTGGCGACCGCACTGCCGTTGAAAGTCAGTCCAGCGGGATTAGAGAAGCCACTGCCGAAATTAATCGACGATCCTCCCTGCTGAATCACATAAGCAGCGGTTGCGACATTACTGTTCTGCAAACTTGCGTCGATAGCGATCACATCGATGGTCTCTGAAACCGAGACCTGGATCGGAGCCGAATAGAGGTTCGAGGAAGCGGACGGAGTCGATCCATCGGTCGTGTAGTAGATTTTTGCATTGACGTCCGTATCCGAAAGAGTTACCTGCTGCGAGTTCAGATAAGTTCCGGCAGCCGGAGAGAAAGTGACCGGCGGAGTCTGGGTTGCAAAGGTGAAGGCGGCGGTGCTCACGCCACTCTGGACATACCCAGCCGCACTTGCGATCGCTTTGACGGTGGTGTCAGTACTTACTGCAAACGGCGCCGTATAAAGGGTCGACGATGGAGTTGGTAGCGTTCCGTCCAGCGTGTAATAGATGGAGGCATTCGGCGTCGTAGTGGCAAGGGTGACGCTTTGGCTCGCCGAAAAGCTACCGCCATTGGGAGTAATCGTCGGCGCAGCGGCATTTGGCTCGCCGTTGAATAGCCCGTACACATCCACTTGTCCGTGTGCCGCGACGTACACTTTACCATTCGTCACAATTGGAATGGAGAATTTGTTGGCAGGGCCGCCCGCATCGCGCGCAGAGTTCGTATCGCTCTCATAGATCGTGTTAGTAAGGTCGGTTGCGTCCCATGCGTACAATACCGCGGGTCCATTCGTGTTGAACTGGTCGTTGCGAACTGCCCAGGCAATACCATTCTGAGTTCCATTGGAAGACACGGAAAAGGACGGGCTCGGGAAGTCCGACGTAATAGCAGATTGACTCGATGGCGTGGTGCTCATCACGCCATTCGTTAACGGAAAAAGCATTGGTACACTCTTACTACCCCAGAGATAGACATTCCCATTCCAGTAAGCAGGTGTATTCCACAACCCGTTCCCTGAAACCATCTCGCCCGGGATGTCCTGAAGTGCATTGGTGTTTGACGTACCACCGGGCATATAACCACCGAGGCTGTCTCGGTTCAGTATCAGGATCCGGCCCTCTTTCCCGGCCTGCACCAGAATGTGCGGGTTCGGACCGGCCTGGTCCGGGACCATCAAAACGCCACCGGAACCCTGGTCAAAGTCGTGATCGTTGAGAGTTTGATAGTTAAAGGAAGTAAACGCATCGGTCGGCGTGATGCCGCCGTTTGCGAGACTGAAGTCGACAATGCTCTGGCCTAACTCAGTGTTTGCACTGAATGGAGGATAAGTGCTGTGCGTGCCATTACCGGTTGCTACAAACATCCGGCCGCCTGGCGCGTCGCTGTCAATGGGCATACCTGCGCCCGACTCCCAAATCCCAGCGCCATCCCCATTGGGAGAAAGACAAAGGGCCGCGGTCTGCTGCAGGGTTGTAGCGTTATACGCGAACAACCAGCCATGCCACGGCCCATTGTCACCGTGCGCGCCGTAACCGAAATAGACGTATCCGTTGTAGTAATTCAGGGCACTGCGCTGGTTCTCCCACAATGCGCTGAACGTCAGTTGCCCACCGGAGCTGCCATTGCCCGTGCCCGCTGCCGTTGCGGTGATATTCACCGGACTGTTAGGCTGCTCCGCTCCGGTAATTATGTCGATGGCATGGAGCCCTGAGAAATACGCGCCATTTTCTTTCGTATTGGCAACCACATACAAGGTGTTCGTCGCAGGATCGATCGTGCCTGTGCCAGTGATACCTATCGTCGGGGCAACGTCTGGTGAGCCTGTATCTTCCCAAGGCACTGCGGTTGCTCCTGCACCTGCCCCATGCGCGGGAGTGAGCAGGCTGGCCTGCCAGATTGGATTCGCATTTGCACCGCCGTTTGAATCCGCGTCAAATGCGTAGATCGAGTCGTTCGACGTTGAAACAAACAGGACATTGTGAACCTGGCCGTCGCTCATCTTAAGGCCCGGCACATAGAGAGGTAACGAATAGACCGTACTATCCACGGACATTGAGAACAGCTTGCCAAACGAATCTACATTTACGTTGCTCGGAGTGAGCGCCGTCTCGTTGGTGTTTTGTCCTGCATGCGTAAGATCGTAGCGCCAGGTAAGCACGGGCACAGGAGTAGGAGTCTGGGCAATCAATCTCTCCGCCGGCAGACACCAGAGTGTGAACAGAAGAAAGCTAAGGGCAATAAGTCCAGTTTTCGCCGTGACAAGGCTGAAAAAGACAAAGGACTCGCCTCTTGCGCTGGGAAAGCTGCAATATTCAGGCATGGAGAAACACCTTCACCAAGGGTTGAACTACTGGTCTTCTGTCTGACTAGGCAGACGCGGCAAGAGCAAAACTGTGCGAGGCGCCGCAAATGGGCTCATGTGAGCCTCTGAATGTTGCTGGCAATCGGCAGGATCTAAGGCATTCCCGCCACTCAAAAATGCGATTGGGTCGTCTAACCGAGGCTTGCAGCTAAGGGTGATCCGCAGATTGGATAGTCCCCATCAGGTGCTCGTTCCAAGGCAGGTGACGAACCGGTTAGTTCGATGGCGAGCAGCCTTGATCGGTTGCTTACAACCAAATCTGCCTTTTGATGCAACTATGTAATGTATGAGTTTAAGAACACAAAGCATCTTCTCTCGAAAGAGCCTTGGTAGGGTTTCGCTACTCGCCGGCTGCATTTTATTCTGTTTGCTTTTGTTCACGACCTCGGCGATCTCGCTCCACGCTCAACCCGCAAAGCAAAACCCCGTGGGTATCGCCTGGCAAGTTCGAGGCTCTTGGCAGACGCAAGGACTTGCAGAGCCGATTCTCACTGGGGATGCGATTCAGCCTGGATCTCTTTTGTTGCCCGGCCAGGGAAGCACCAATCACTCGATCACAGTTTTGCTACCCGACGGTCAACGCATCCTCTACGAATGCTTCACTTCGGAGGACTGCGCGCATGGCTTTCGAGTGCCCTCGCTCTATCGCAAACCCGATCCGCTTGGCGTAGAAATGCTGGTGCGGATTCAAGCAGTGCTTGGCAACGAGCGCCACGATTCGTCGACCGTTTCAAAAGGCCAGTACACATCTCGATTGCCACGCGATGAGGCCGTAGCGGTGCTCGGTTCCGGCAATCGAGTCCACATCGAAGGGTTGGTACAAAGTCTTCCCAACGGTCGATATACATACGATCTGCAGCCGCTCGATCACGCGTATCCGCAGCAGTCTCATCTTGTTTTCGACAAGACGGCGCCTTCGGTCGAGCTTGCGCTGCCCGCTTCCGGTCTCTACGCGATGACGATTGCCGACGCTCTGAATACGCCTCGTATCGATCTTTTCATCGCTGCAGTCAAACCCGCGCAGGAGGCGAGCGTCAGCAAACCCTTTCGTGAATTAAAGGCGCTCATGTCAGAGTGGAATGAAGACTACCAAGGCTGGCCCATCCATGACTTTCAACGGGCTTATCTGAAGTCCCTCATGTCGGGTGAAAAGCAGGTGCCGACTGCCATGAATGCAAACGCGGGGGTCAAAAGTTCTTCAAGCGCTGCTACGCCTGCTGGCATTATCCCAAAGGAACGAGTTGACGCGACGGCCGAGCCGTCTTTCTCTCCCAACCCCGGCTTGTTTGATGCGGATACAGAAGTAACATTACAATGCAGCACACAGAACGCCATCATCCGATACACGGTCGACGGCTCTCAGCCAACTTAGAGTTCTCCCATCTATCGCGCACCGATCATGGTGAAGGGAACGGCACTGACTATCAAGGCATTTGCAGGTGGGTCGGGCCTTAGAGATAGCGCCGTTGTCACCGGGATTTTTCGTATTGAGTAAGGAATCCGAATTTGATTGCAACGCGACTCCATGCCAACTGAAGCCACCAGTCGAAATGTTGTTTATCGATTACAGCAAAATGTCGCCGGGCATCTTTAGCAGCCTTTGCGTGCATCAAGGCAATACGGGAGTTTTTGTAGCCTCCCTGTTGATAACCGAGTTCTCAGTAAGAAACTAAGTTCATTTTCTCCGAAAGCGATTCGATGCGGGGCTGATGACCGGTCAGGTTCAAGTTCCATTCTGTGGAGCTTTTCGGCTTGCCATGCTCCCGTCAAGTGCAGGAAGGAACTACCTTGAATACGACGAGCAACCGTGACGCTCTCCGCCGAATTCTGTATTGGACGATTTCCTCCCTCTTCATTCCCGTGCTACTCGCCGGATGCGGGGGCAAAAGCTTTACCGGCTCGGACGCCGCGCCGACAGTGAGCATCAGCTCTAACCCGGCTTCGATAAGCGCAGGAAGTTCCTCCACGTTGACAGTGACCGCGACGAACGCCACCCAACTGACGGTGAGCGGAACGGACGGCAGCAGTTATACACTCACAGGCTCCGGCGGCACGCAAACAGTCTCCCCGAGCGCAACGACAACGTATACAGCTACCGCTCAAGGAATCGGAGGGACGGTATCAGCGAAAGCGATCGTGACAGTAACTGCCAGTCCCGCGCCAACCGTCACCATTACCGCCAATCCGGCATCGATCGTCGCTGGAGCCTCCTCAACTTTGAATGTAGCCGCGACGAATGCGACCCAGGTTACAGTTACCGGTAGCGATGGCTCCTCTTATACCCTCGCAGCCACGGGCGGAGCACAGGCCGTCACTCCAATCGCGACCACCACTTATACGGCGACTGCGACTGGGGCGGGAGGCAACGCTACAGCTACTGCAACCGTGACGGTAAGCGCAAATCCGGCGCCGACTGTGAGCATCACAGCAAATCCAGCCTCAATTTCTTCGGGGAACTCATCCACTTTGACTGTAGCGGCAGCCTATGCCACACAGGTAACAGTCACCGGATCCAATAGCACATCGTATACTCTTGCAGCTGCGGGTGGAACACAAGTTGTAAGCCCGACTGCGACGACCACTTATACGGCGACTGCAACTGGCGGAGGAGGGTCTGCCACCGCCACAGCAACAGTGACGGTAACGCCGGGAGGGACAGTTCAATCCATTGACCATGTGATTTTCATGCTGCAAGAGAACCACTCGTTCGACAATTATTTCGGCATGTTGAATCCGTATAGGCAATCGATGGAGACCGGCCAGCAAACTTGGAACGTGGGGGACGACGGCGTCACTTATAACGTCGATGGCATTGAAGACAAGCTCACAATCAGCAACGAGGACGATGAAGGCACCTCGTATACGCTGTTCCCGCTGACTAGCACCTGCGTCGACGACGAAAGTTCAGACTGGCTATCGAGCTATGGCGATGTCAATCGCTACGACTTTCTCACCACGCGTCCAATTCAGATGACCGGCTTTGTTCACGATGCTGAGGGTTATGCGGACAGCTGCGCAAAGTCGAACAGCTGTGCCGGAAAATTCACGGACCTGACGGGCCAGCGGGCCATGGGTTATTACGACCAGACCTTCCTGAATTATTACTACTACATGGCATCTCAATTTGCGTTGTCCGATCGCTGGTTCTCGCCGGTGTCAAGCAAGAGTATCGATAATCGCATCGCAACTTTCTCGGGAGGCACCACACAGGGTCTGGTCAAGGATCCTGGAGGCAACGACCACCTTTCCCAGCTCGATCTTCCTAATATTTTCAAAGAGCTTGACCAGGCAAAAGTCTCGTGGAAGATCTACTACACAGTTACCGAGGGATTATGTCCCGCAAACGAGGATGACTGCCAGTCAGGAGGGAACTCTGCATATCCCGCGACCGACTTTGGTAACTTCACTTATTCGTTCAACTATTACCATGCGAATCCGACTCCTGGCTCAACCACAACCTGCGCACCACTGCAACCGTCCAGTGTGGTTGGCGACACATCGAACTCGTATTGCATTGACCCTACCCACATCAGTCCGATAGCGAATTACTTCACCGATCTGCAAAATGGAACGCTTCCGAGTTTTGCATTCATCGAGGCCGGCTACGGCAACAACGATGAGCACCCGGGGTCGGGACAGTCAATTCTCTTGGGCCAGGTACAAGTGGTGAGCATCATGAATGCTCTGATGTCCAGTTCCTCCTGGGCGGATTCAGTATTCTTCTTCAGCTACGACGAAGGAGGAGGGCCATACGATCACGTTCCGCCTGTGCCCGGGCACTCAAACGACTTTACGGATGCATCTTTGGGGACCATCCCGGATATCTCGACAATCGCAGTGAATCCCGATACAACTGCTCAGCAACCGTCGCTGTACTTCCCCTGCGTGCCGCCCGACGGAACGCCTACAACGCATTGCGACCTGGCCTCTACCGACCCCGGAGCCAATTCCGGCGACGCCGCTGCAGTGGACGGGTTCGCTGCACAGCTCGGCTTCCGCTTGCCGAATATGATTATCTCGCCATTTACCCGGAGGCACTATGTTTCGCACACGCCGATGGATCATACGGCGGTGATCAGGTTTGTCGAAGACCGGTTTATCGGCAACCAGCAGTACTTGACTAACCGGGACGCGGCGCAACCTAATTTATTGGAGTTTTTTGACTTCAATAACATCCCGTGGGCCACAGCACCTACACCTCCAGACCCAGTGACAGAGCAAACCTTGGGATACAACCCGTGCACCCCTTCGACTTTTGCAGCTCAAGTTAGTCACCGGTAACATGTCCCGGTGGAAGTCAGGTGTAATTGGTGCGATTTACGGGGCGCTTGAGTTATTGCTCATTCAACTTTAGCCGCGCCCTCTATCGCGCCATCGGAATACTCGACGGCCTTCTGGCGCGTATCCAGGGTGTTTCCCTGCAGAGCAATCTCAGATGAATTTGCACCACTGATTTGCGCGAACACTTTGATGCCCGCGGGGGAACGCATTCCAGTCAGAATTGCCCAGCGAGTATCCCTCAGATCGATCAACGGAGCACCGTCCACCGGAGCTGCGAGTTGCAGTCCGCTGAGAGTCACGTCGCTCACATCGTCGCATACAATCGCCGGCCGGGCATCCGGCTTATCGGTAATGAATTCGATGTTGCGTAACTGCACGCGATCCGCGTGACGAAGATAAAACCCGTACGCAGGAAGACGTCCCATCATCCATGCCTCGGGGTAATGTTCGGTGACTTCAGGAATGTCGCGATGCACCCAATCTTTTTGCCCCTGCTCGACGGTGCGGATGTGGCAATTCGTCACTGAAATATTGGAAGGACGAAGGCCGGGCACACCGGTAATGGAGCTGGTGATAATCGCGCCGCTTGCGTCGACGTTGTCAATGGATACGTTGCGCAGGAATGAGACGTCACTCTGCTTTCGCGCTTCGAGGCGCACGAAAATCGGCGTGCGCACATTTTGCATGCGGATGTTTGAGATCGTCACGCCGTCCACGCTTCCTCCATCCACCATCTCGATGGAGATGCCGCCGATGACGCGGGAGTTCAACGGGCTGGAGGCATCGGAGTAAATGACGGAGTTGCTGAAGACGATGTTCTCGAAGCTTGCCTGTGTCTCGGTGCCAATTTTGAAGCCGTTGCAGGATGTGGTCAGCTTGCAGTTGACGACCTTGATATTCTTCGTCGGCAGCGGCTCGCCGTAAGGATTCACGCTCTTCAGGACGACTGCATCGTCGCCAGTCACGATGTCGCAATTGGAGACCTGCACATCGCGGGACGCGGCAATATCAATCCCATCTGTATTGACGCCGAAGTAAGGGTTGCGAATGCGGATGCCGTCGATGCTGACCCTCTCACAGGCCGCCGATCGAAGTGTCCACCCGGCCGAGTTTTTGAGCGTGACCCCGCTGATGCTCACGTTGCGGCACTGACCAAACTCGATCATCGGCGAAGGCCTGTGAGAGCCTTTCTTCACCTGAACATAGTGCGTCGCCACATCCTTCCAGGCGTTTTCGGGTGGTGCGGGAGGCCGATCGGCTCTCTCCCAAAAGGCTGGTCCCTGGCCGTCGATGACGCCAGGACCGGTTAAGGTTACGTCGTCCGCGTTCTGCGCAAAGATCACGTGGTAGCCATTGGTACGCGGACGATTTTGATAGTCGTCAATCGACGTGCTACCGAGAAGCGTGCAGCCCGCATCGAGGTAAAGCGTAACGCGGCTCTTGAGTTCGAGCCCGGCAACGAGGAACGCCCCCGGCGGCGCGTGCAGAATTCCGCCACCTGCGTTGTGCACATCGTCGATGGCGTGCTGAATAGCCTTGGTGGCCAGGGACTTGCCGTTGGGATTCGCACCGTAGTCCAGTATGTTTTTCACCGCGGACGGCGGAGTGAGTGCGCCCAGGCCGGAAGCGCTGTATCCGAGAGCAAGCGACAATCCGGATAGAAAATCTCTTCTCAGCATGGGGCACCTCATTTTTTCATCGGGGTTGCAACCTAGGCTCTTGAAGGTTGGATGCACAACGGGCTGAGACTGAAAGTCTGGTCGACTGGAACTTCCTCAGTCTGGGAATTGGGCCGGCGATTTCTCGCTTCTCGACTCCGGCGGAAATACCGTCGTCCATTGGCGGCTTCACGATTCCGTAGAGGGCTAGCCTGCATTATTCGTGAAGACACGACAGAAGGCGCTCTTGGCGATATGAGGTCGCCGAAGGCGTTGCTGTCGGCGTAATTGTCTTGCACGAAGCGAGCTATTGCTACTTGCAGATCGGA
>Ga0182012_10001023_pt1 | contig 30928 bp, 28 predicted proteins | sample 612S2SmetaG_FD_120486 | JGI IMG/M metagenome (GOLD analysis project Ga0182012, IMG submission 120486) | Permafrost microbial communities from Stordalen Mire, Sweden - 612S2S metaG | ecosystem: Environmental > Terrestrial > Soil > Wetlands > Permafrost | place: Sweden: Stordalen | collected...
GCTGGAGCCTTTTTGGCTACAGCCTTCTTCTTCGCGGCTGGTGCCACTTTCCCTCCTTGGGACTCAACGTTGAATCAATTTGGGACCTCGAGTGCACCACCGTGGTGATCTCGAAATCGGTACCGCATTGACAAACGTGTACTCGCTCATGTGTCGTCCGGCTTCGCAGCTGTACGGCGACTGATCGCAGTGCACGGCCCTACGCGGAAAAGCGAGTCGTGAAGACGTTGCGAACAACGTTTCACTCTTCGTTCACCTCCTCCGCAGAAGGACATCTAAAAGTTCACTCGCTTTACACACCAATGTCAAGCATTTCGAAGTTTTTCTGCGACCGATGTTTTTCGTGCGCAACGATGTTGGAATTTATTTTGGACGTGGTGTGAACGGTGATGCAACGAGTGGTGCGCAACGTTCGACACTCGTGCTCGGTCCAAGTCGTAGCGGAAAGACATCATCGATCGTGCTACCAAATCTCCTGATGACCAATGCTTCTTGCATCGTTACTTCAACGAAGAGTGATGTCGTATCGCGCATGGCAAGTGCGCGTCAAGATGGTGCGACGTTGCTGTTCGATCCATCGGGAACCGTGCGCACACCACCCAATGTGCATCGAATTGGTTACTCGCCGGTGCGACAAAGTTTTTCTTGGGATGGAGCGATTCTCGCGTCGCGGAGCCTTATTGACATCGCACGACGTGGTCGCGGCGATCGAAGTGACGATCACTGGACCGAACGCGCGGGCGCACTCGTCGCACCTTTGTTGCACGCGTGCGCACTTCGCGGCGAGACACTCGGAGAGTTGGCGTCGCGCGTGGACGAACGACGTTGCGATGACATTGTCCACGAATTGAGTGAACGACACGGTGATCATCATCCTTCGGTGTCGCTGCTTCGCGGTGTGCTCGCGACCGAGGACCGCGAACGTTCGAGTATTTGGTCGACAACGTCGGGACTGTTCGCCGGCGTGCGCACCGATGCGGCGCGCGCCTCCTCACGAGAGGCACCACTGGACATCGACGCCTTCCTCTCGGGGCCACACCAGCTGCACATCGTGGCGCCCAGTCGCCACCAAGCCGTGACCACCCCGCTCGTCGTGGGTCTCATCGAAGAAGTGGTCCACGCCACCTACGATCGCCACGAAGATGGTGCCAGGCTGCTCTTGGCACTGGACGAACTGGCCAACGTGGCGCCCCTCCCGCGTCTCGCGAGCATCGTCTCCGAAGGCGGCGGCCAGGGCGTCCTGACGCTCGCCTGCCTCCAGGACCTCAGCCAGGCGCGAAGCCGCTGGGGAACGTCGGCGGAGGGATTTCTCTCGCTCTTCCCCACGACCGTCGTGCTGCCGGGCATTGCGGACCGCCAAACCCTTGAGATGCTGCGCCATCTGGCCGGTCGTACGTTGATGCCCACCCCGACGCTCCAGTACGGACCCCGCGGAAAGCGTGCCGGTCGCTCGACGAGTTGGGTGGAGCGCGATCGGGCGTCCATGAGCGAACTGGCCCGCGGCCGTGCGGGCTACGCAATGGGCCTCGACGCCCGCAAACAGATGAAGTGGGTGGAATTGACGCCCGCACACGCGCACCCGCGTTTTCGGGGCTACCTCGACCGGTCGGAACGCTCGGATGAGCGATCGCGCGAGCGCTGACGCCACTCGTCGAGAGCCAGTTCCTGCAGCGGGCGCTCACCGCGTTCGCGTACGAGTGAGGTCATCCTCGCCTGGCGCACACTGATCACCGGCTCACGGGCGCCCCTCGACCCCGTGAGGTCGGGATAGAGCACGTCAATCGAGTGCGAAAGTGCCACCGCGTTTTGGCCGAAGCGCGCCGCATTGCTCCACGCTTCAACGATGTGACGACGCGCCACGTCAGGTCGGCCTTCGAGTGCACCAGCAAATCGGTGTTCGTCAAGCGTTCGGCGCCCACTCGGCGCTTCGAGCTCGCCCTGGGGCTCGAAGCGCTCGCGATCCTTACGCCACGTCGAGACCGCCTCGTCGCGGTCCCACTGCAACTTCTCGCCGCGTTGTTGATGGTGACCACCCCAGAGGGCGCGGTAACCCTCGTCGAGTCCAACCACGTGCTCGACGCCCTGAAACGAACGCCACGCTGACCACGGCGTCTGCTCGGCCAACTCGTGTCGCAGCGACGCCCGATACAGCGCATCGGCGGCGCGCAGGTGCGCAAACAGCCCTCGACTGTCGAGCACGGTGCGTGCGGCGTCGGGCTGTGCGCCCACGAGGACGTGGTCGTGCAGGTGCGGCTCGCCATGCCGGTTGACGCCGTGAGTGAAGCTGACGATGCTGCTCCATCGACCGGCCTCATCGCGATCCTCACCATGTTGACGATTACGCACAACGAGTGCGTGCTCTTCGAGGTAACCAATCGCCGCCCCCACCGAATCGCGATGGGCCGAGACGACACCGGACGCGTGCTCGGGGTCGATTGCCAACAAGATCGAAATTGGCCGGGGCGCGGCGACCACGATGTCGTAACCCTGTACTGACGAGCGCTCCGTCGTGCGCAACACGCTCGCCACCTCGCGGGAATCTCGAGCGTCACCGTCACCACGTAGCCACCACCCGGGACCACCGACGCGGAGTCCGTCGATCTCGAGGGCGGCGTCATTGGTGAAGTATGTAACGTCGTTCGATCGACGTGCCAGCACTCGAAACATTGGACACCCCCAGTGGGGCCCAACGGTCTGGCTACAGCTGTGCCGCGATCCTTTTGGCGAGTTCGTGACCGGCTTTGGCGAACTTTGGTGAAGCAACGACGGCCCCTTCGCCTGCGCGAAGCATCAACTGGTCGAGAAAGGTCTCGTTCGACACCCGGAACTTGACCGCGTGGCGGCCGTCGTCGAGCGCCTGCCACTGCGCGTTCGGCAGGGGCTCAAAGAGCCAGCGCAGCCCCGCCTCAATGACGACGATGACTTCATCGCCCGCTTCGCCCACCTGGGTCAACCAGTTGACGACCGTGTCAATCGGCCTCGACTCCGTCGCGGACGATTTGGCGACGATGGCGTTGATACGGTCGACGCGAAACGTCCTCCACGACTGACGCGTCGTGCAGTAGGCGCGCACGTAGGTGTGGCCATTGAGAACCTTGATCTCGCGAGGCTCGATGGACCGGGTGGTCGCTTCGTCGCCGGTCGCCGACGTGTAGAGGATCTTGATCTGCTGGTGCTCCTCGACCGCTTCGGACACGTTCTTCAACAACGTCTCATTGGTCGTCATCTCAACTTGGACGTAAGTGCTGGTCGCGGCCTCGATCTTTTCAATCGCGGAGAGGATCGCCAGATCACTGTAGACACGCGAGGCTTCGCGCAGGGCGATGTTCAGCTCAAAGAGGTCTCGCCACATGAACGCGGAGTGTTCCTCGGCCCCTTCAGGAAGGTCGCTGAAATCCGCGCGGTACGTCGAGTCGTCAGTGGCCTCGTTGTCCCAGTCGTCGCACTCCTTCAACACGTGGGCCGGGAATGACTCGGTGCCGTCGGTGGAGCCGGCCATCGGCTCAAGGGCGACCAGTCGGTCCATGATGAATCGCACGTGTTCGGGGTCAAGAGAGAAGCGCTTCGCGAGTTCGCTGATACGAAGACCGTCCTCGGAGACGTAGACCGCGTGCAGGAGTTGCAAGGTCTGGCCGAGTACGTCGTTCGTCGAAGGTCCGACGAAGGTCATTTCCTCTGGCGACGGTGCCTTGCCTCGATTGACACCCTTCAACCAGTTGGCGAGATCTGACTTGAGCGATTTGGGCGACTGCAAACGAATTCGATCGCCGCCCTCCACGACGAAGCGAAGTGCCGCACGGGGGCTCTCAAAACTGAACCCGACCTCAACCTTGCCGTCTTTCTTCGTGGCCGCGAGCGCCCCCGAGTACTGGCGCACGAGCAGGTCCGCGTAGTTCTCGTTGGTGGTCACGACCACGTCGAGTGGCGTCGGGGACCTCGAGAACTCGGGTCGCCATGCCTTGGCGATCTCAACGGCTTCGGAGGACGGTGCGAACACGTCAGGCAGCACGACCGGCATCGACGTCATTCGACTGAAGCGGTAACCCTTGATCTCATCGCTGTCCTTGACCCTGGCGATGAGGTAGGAGACGCCATTGACGACGTCGATGAGGAGCGGTTCGACGAGTCGGGGCTTGTTGGCGCCGGACTGATAGTCAAAGGCCAACGCACGATGCTGATTCAGCGCTCGCATTACGGGCGTGTAGTACATCGAGGACTCGAGTCCTCCATCACTCGCGGGGACCTCATTGAAGACGCTGAAGGCACCGGAGGCGCCGAAACCGCAGAATCTCAGTGCGAGGCGAACGACGCGCTCCTCGTCAGGGGTGAAGTACAGCAGTGGCGCGTAGCCGCTCGAGGGATCGATCCGGTAGCCAACACCACCATCTTCCTGCGCCACGGTCTCGATCTCGAAACCGAGTTCTCGGATGCGGGCTTTGTCACGTTCGAATTTCTGGCGGACAGCGCCTTCGTTGCCCTCGTAGGCGGGGATCTTCTTCGGACCCTTGGCGGAGACCGGGAACTCATCGATCTTCAGCTCGCGAACGATCTCGTCCTGGCTCAGGGCGCCATACTGCCAGGCTCGTTGGAGCAGTAGGACCAGCGCAATGAGTCGTTCTCGACTTTGCTCAACCCCTCCACGAATGCTGCTCATCAAACTCCCGTCGCTGTTGCATCTATGAGGGTACAGGCCACGAGGGCGCTGTCATATCGCCAGTGTCGCTCGCGGATCGGTCGCTACGATGCACGAATCCTTTGGAGAGCAGTCCTTCGGCGACATCTCGCCTCGGACTACGTCATTCTGGCGTGTGACAGACCGCTTCCACGTTGTTGCCGTCGGGGTCGCGGACGAAGACAGCGAAATAGTTCGGGTGGTACTCGTCCCACACCCTCGGTTCATGGAGTACTTCAGCGCCTTGGGCCACCGCGGCAACGTAGAACGAGTGCACCGCGGCCCGGTTGGGCGCTGTGAACGCGACGTGGGACTCACGGAACCCCTCCCCAGTCGTTCGCGCGCCAATCCAAAAGTCAGGCATTGGTGACGACCCAAAACCGATCACTTCGCCAAAGTCCATGACGCGTCCGCCGCCAATCGTGGTCAGGACGGCGTCGTAGAACGCGGCACTTGCGGGAACGTCAGCGCATTGAATTGAGATGTGGTCAATCATGTGCCCATCATGTCATGTTGCGTTTCGAGACGCCAAACAAAACTTTGGTAATCGCCTCACCTGAGCGCACATGAGCATAGTGAGAAGAAAAAAGCAACTGAACTCGCACAAGGTCCGGTTTTGGCCTGAGGTCGGCGCATTCTCTGAACGTTGAAGAAAGGATGACAACATGTGGAACAAGGGACGAGCGCTCGGAGCGGGCCGCACTCGGATGTACGTTCTTGGGACCTCGGTGCTAGCGAGTCTCACGCTGTTGGGATCGTCGGTCCTGTGGCTTGGCGGACCGGCCGGCGCCACCAAAGCGCCCTATGGCATCGTCCCCCTCGGATCGACGAATGAGGGTTTCCCAGGAGGTGCGAATAGCGCGACCACGGGAATCCTTGACATCAGTGGCGGGCCCTGCATCGGGCCGGTCATCACACACCAAAAGGAGGAGCGTCTCGCGACGCACATCACCCTCTACCGCGGCGCGAAGGTGGTTGCGCAGTGGGAGATCTACGGTGAGCAGCGAATCGCCTGGGTCGAACCGGTCGGCACCTACAGCGTGAGTGCCAGTGACTTTCAAAACGGTTCCAAAGTGCACATCGTGGTCTCCACGTCGAAGATCGCCGCCGTCAATCTGAATCCAGGTTGTCTCTAAACCTTCGATCGGTAAAAACGCCGAGGTTAGGCTTTTGCGGACCGGCGGTGGGCCGGATGTCGAGACGAAGGAATGATGAGACCATGACGCCGACGACACCTCACGACAACAAGGTCGCGACCGCGAATATCACCAAGCGCATCAAGGAACTTGGTGGTTGGAGAGGTGAGACGCTCTTACGCCTGCGACAGCTGATTCACGACGCGGACCCAGAAATCCTGGAGGAGTGGAAGTGGGTGAAGCCGACCAACCCGGGCGTGCCCGTCTGGTCCCACGACGGCGGCATCTGCACCGGCGAGTCTTACAAGGCGGTGGTGAAGTTGACCTTCTTTCGAGGGGCCGCAGTGAAGGATCCCAAGAAGCTCTTCAACTCCAGTCTGGAGGGGAACGTGCGCCGCGCGATCGACTTCCACGAAGGCGAAAAGATAAACGAAGCGGCATTCAAACAACTCATCCGCGACGCGGTCGCGACCAATCAAGAGGCGCTCGCCGAGAGGGCAGCGAAGAAAAAGAAGCAGTAGGCATCGACGCTCGCCGTACCGGCGAACGTGGCTAGAGAAGACCCTTCTCCGAGGCGGCGTCCGGTTGTTCCTCGCGACGCCACGTTCCCGAGCGACCACCCGACTTCTCCCAGAGAGCGACCTGTTCAATCGTCATGGTCCGGTCCGACGATTTGCACATGTCGTAGACCGTGAGCGCGGCGACCGTCACCGCCATCAGCGCCTCCATCTCGACACCAGTGCGGTCAACGGTGTCGACGCTGGCCTCCACGTCGATGTGCGTATCGGCGATGCTGAAGTTGATGTGGACGTTGCCCACGAGGACCGGGTGCGACATGGGTAGGAACGTCGACGCGTGCTTGGCCGCTTGAATGCCGGCAACTCGTGCGGTCGCGAGGACGTCGCCCTTGTTCATTGCGTTGGCGGCGACGCTGGCCGTGGTCGTGGCGTCCATGTTGATGCGACAGCGCGCGAGCGCGCGTCGGGCCGACACCTCGGAGGGGCCGATGTCACGTGGGAACGCCCCACCGCTTGACGGTCGTCGTAGTTGGTGGAAGTCGTCCACGGCGCAATGTTACTGATGACGCGGATGGTCCCGGAACGGGGGCAAGTAAACTGCTCAGGTCCACTGGCAGCACGGGAGCCACGCAATGCCGACCTACGAATACGAGTGCCTGACCTGTCACGAGCGCCTCGAGGCCGTCCAAAAGTTCTCCGACGCGGCCCTCACGACCTGCCCCAAATGCGGTGGCGAACTTCGCAAGGTCTTCTCCGCCGTCGGCATCGTCTTTAAGGGATCGGGTTTCTACAAGAACGACAGTCGAAGTTCGGCGAAGTCGGCCGCACCCGCAACGAGCACGACGACGCCCGCTCCCGCGGCGTCGACGGACGCCAGCTCAACTCCGGCGGCCACGCCGTCGACCACCTCGACGACGACGACGTCAACGTCGACGTCGTCCTCTGACTAGGTGCCGGAGACCGCGATGTTCTCAATCGCGACCGTTTGACCGGCGGCACTGCCCGGCAACCACTCAAGATCGTTCCCGACGTAGACCACGTCGAGCAACATGCGCTGGAGCGTTGACGCGACCGTTATCTCTCGCACGGGCTCGGCCAGTTGCCCGTCGCGAATCATCAGACCGGTGACACCGACGGAGAAGTCGCCCGACACCGGGTTGACGCCAGAGTGCACGCCGATCAGCGACTCCACGAAGATGCCGTTTCCCACGCGCCGAAAGATCTCCGCTTGATCGAGATCGCCCGCGATGAGTTGGAGGGCACGACACCCGGCCGACGGCGAACCGGCGATTCCGCCGCGCACGGCGCTTCCCGTGGACGCGGTACCCGCTCGACGGGCCGAGACGGTGTCGTAGACGAAGGCTTTGAGCTGTCCCCCCTCGATGAGCACGTTGCGCCGACAGGCCAAACCTTCGCCGTCAAAGACGCTGGCGGCGAAGTGTCGCGGATCGGTCGGATCATCGAGCAGCGTGAAGTTGGACGCGGCCACCATCTCTCCCACGCGGTTCGCGAAGAACGAACGCCCTCGCACCACGGCCTCTCCGCTGAGGGCGCCACCGATGATTGAAAAGAGCGTTGCCGCTGTTCGCGGGTCGAAGACGGCCGTGGTTTTGAATGACGCCGGCTTGACCGCGCCCAGCATTCGCGTCGCCCGACGAATCGCGTCGCTGGCGGCCTTTTCAACGTCAAGGTCACTTGGTGAGCGTCCGGCAGACAGGCCCCAGCCCGTCTGATCGTCGGAGCCATCGTTCGCGATCGCCTCGACGGAGACGAAGGCACCGGTGCGTGCGTAAGAGGCCTTGATGCCCGTCGTTGAGACGATCGCGGCCTCTGCGACGTAGTCCGAGTAGTTGGCCGAGTCGACCTGTCGGATCCGTGGATCGCCACTTCGAACAAGACGCTCCAGCTCAATGGCCATCGCAATCTTGTCATCGAGCGACGTGTTGGCCACGCCGGGGCTCGTCAACTCGAGTGACACGGCGGGGACGCCGTCGGGGCGCGCGAAGGCGATGAATTCATCTTCGGTCGCGAATCGGGCGTTGTCACGAGCCTCACGAAGCGCGTCCATTACCGCCTCATCGTCGAGGGAGCCGGCCCACGCCGTGCCGACCTGGGCACCGCTCGTAGCGTCGCGGAGCACCCGAATGCCGATGCCCGTCGATGTCGCGTTGGTGAGTTCTTCGATCTCACCTTGGTAGGACTGGACCTCGGTGTCCACACCGCTGGCCACGTAGACCTCGATCTCCTCCGAGCCCTTCACGGATTCGAGGATGCGCACGGCCTGTTCTATGAGGGCGCTCACGCCGCTGCCCCGCCAATGGTGACGCCCGTCAGACGCATCGTTGCCTGCCCGCACCCAACTGGCACGCTCTGTCCGTTCTTGCCGCACGTGCCCGGCGTCATGGAGAAGTCGGTCGCGACGGCATCGACGCGCTGAAGGACGTCGGGGCCGTTGCCAATCAGGTTGCAGTCGCGCAGCGGTGCCGTGATCTTGCCGTCCTCGATCATGAACGCAGCGGTCATGCCGAAGACGAAGTCGCCGGTCGCCGTGTTCACCTGTCCCCCGCCCAATTGAGCGACGTAGACGCCGTAGGGAGTCTGCGCGACGATCTCGTCGGCGTCCGACTCACCCGCCAAGAGGTAGGTGTTGGTCATGCGGACCATGGGCAGGTGTTGGTAACTCTGACGTCGACCGTTGCCCGACGAAAGTCGACCCTCCTTGCGAGAGCGCAGGTAGTCCCACATGTAGTCAGTCAGAACGCCGTTCTCTATCAAGACGTTGCGCGCGCCGGGTCGTCCCTCATCGTCGAGGGCGAGGTAGCCCCACTCCCCTTCGACGGTGCCATCGTCGACAAGTGTGACGAGTGGACTCGCGACCTGTTGACCGACCTTGCCCGCGTACACCGACGCCTGCTTCAATATGGCGTCGGCCTCAAGACCGTGCCCGCAGGCTTCGTGGAACAAGATCCCACCAGAGCCGCCGGCCAAGACCACGGGCAGGTCACCCGATGGTGCCGGGCGCGCGTCGAGTTTGGTGATCGCTTGGCGAGCCGCGCCCCTCGCCGCCTCGGCCACGGCCTCACCACTCAAGAGTTCGAAGCCACGAGTTCCCGCAATGGGTCGATAGCCGGTCTGCATGCCGCCGTCACCCTTCGCGATGCACGTGACGTTGAAGCGGGTTCGTACTTGATGGTCCGCAGCGAAAACGCCTTCGGAGTTGGCGACGACGAATCGCCGCGACGAATCGCCGAGCGCGACGGAGACCTGGGTGATGGATGAACCTTCGGAGCGCGCGGCGTCATCGGCGAGATTCATCAATTCGATCTTTCGAGCCTTGTCAACGTCCTTCGGCAGCGTCGTGGCGAGTGTTGGGTGGTCGGTCAATGGACCAAGGGCGATCTCACGCACGCCCCCTCCCCCTTCGCGCGCGACGGTGGCGGCCGCCTGCGCGGCGGCGAGCAACCCTCGTTCGGACAGGTCCGCGGTATGGGCAAAGCCCGTTGTTTCGCCGACCACGACTCGGATCCCGGCGCCGCGGTCGCGTCCCGAGCTCAGTTCCTCGACTCGGCGCTGGTCGAGCATCGCCGAGGACGTGGAGCGATCTTCGACGAAGACTTCGGCGAACTCACCACCTCGACCCATCGCTTCGCCCAAAACTCGTTGCAGTACCTCTTGCTCAACCAGGGTGGATTCCATGCATGCGAGCGTAGTTGGCGACTCTTTATGCGCTGACGACTCTTGGTGCCTCATGGGTAGGCTGATGAGGTGATTCTGCCGTCGATTGAGACACCCGAAGACCTCCAGAACCTTTCCTACGATGAACTCGATCAACTCAGTGAGGAGATCCGCCAGTTCATCATCGAGTCCGTCACGACCAATCCGACGGGTGGCCACCTCGGATCCAACCTCGGCGTCGTCGAGTTGACCCTGGCGCTGCATCGAGTCTTTGACTCACCCAAGGACATCCTGCTGTGGGATACGGGTCATCAGGCCTACGTGCACAAACTCCTGACCGGTCGGCGCTACGGCTTCAAGAACCTTCGCCAACGCGGCGGTCTCTCGGGCTACCCGAACCGATCCGAGAGCCAACATGACTGGATCGAGTCCAGTCACGCCTCGACGGCGCTCTCCTACGCACACGGCCTCTCCGTGGCGCTCCAACAGCGCAAAGAGCTCATTGGTCACGGTGGTAAGCGCCACGTTGTGGCGGTCGTCGGCGACGGCTCCTTGACCGGCGGCATGGCGTACGAGGCGCTCAACAACCTCGGACACTCCAACCAACGAGTCGTCATTGTCCTCAACGACAATGGCCGAAGCTACGCGCCGACGATCTCGAAGCTCTCCGAATCACTTACCGCACTGCGACTCAACAAGACCTACCTCACCATGCGTGGTCGGATACGAAGGACCGTTCCGCACCTTCCGCGCGTTGGCAAGGCTGCGTACCTCGGCATCGACGGCTTTACGTCGGTCGTCCGCGAGATGGTGACGCCCCACACCTTCTTCGAGAACCTCGGTGTTCGCTACGTAGGACCCATCGACGGGCACGATCTCGAGTCACTCGAGACCACGCTCAAGAGCGCGGCGCAGTGGGACGGTCCCATCGTCGTGCACGTGCTCACCACCAAGGGTCTCGGTTACGACCCCGCCATCGACGACGACCTGAAGATGCACGATTTCAAGATGCCGGCGCGCAAAGAGGACGAGGACATCGCGCCGCAGTCGTTTTCTCACGCCTTCTCTGACTCCCTCGTCGCATTGGCGAGCGCCGACGATCGCATCGTGGCGATCACCGCCGCCATGGCCGGTCCAACGGGGCTCCTCAACTTCGAAGCCCAGTTCCCCGATCGATTCTTCGACGTCGGCATCGCCGAGCAGCACGCAGTGACCGCGGCAGCCGGCATGGCCATGGGTGGCCTCAAACCGGTGGTGGCCATCTACTCCACCTTCTTCTCGCGGGCCTTTGACCAGGCGCACCTCGACGTCGGACTGTTGAACCTCCCCGTCGTCTTCGTCTTTGACCGCGCTGGTGTCACGGGCGACGACGGCCCGAGCCACCACGGACTCCTCGACATTGCGCTCTGCCTCGCCATCCCGAATATGACCGTCTTCGCCCCTTCGTCGGCGGAAGAAGTGCCGGGCATGCTGGCGACCGCGCTGTCGATGACCACACCAACGGCTCTGCGATTCCCCAAGACCTTGCCCAAGCCCTTTGACGGAAAAGTCGGCGACGGCCTCGAGGCGCGCGAAGTCGTCCGGGGCGACGGCTCGCTCTGCGTGCTCGCCGTAGGAAAGATGGCGCCCACTGCCTACAAGGCCCTGTCCTTGATGGGTGAAGAGGCCACGCGCGTCACGCTTTACGACGTTCGAGTGTTGCCACCGGATCCAGCGATGATCGACGCGGCGCTCGACCACGAACGCATCATGACGATCGAAGACGGCACGCGACACGGCGGCGCCGGGACCCTGATGGTCTCGGCGGTGCGCAGTCGCGCCCAAGACCTCTCTCGCCCGTTCCCGACGACGCGAATCCTCGGGACCCCGCGCGCGTACCTCGAACAGCACCGGCCCGACAAGTTATTGGCGGAACTCGGCCTGGACGCGGAGGGTCTCGCGGCCGCCTTTACCCGACTCCTCGCCGACCAGCCGGAGTTTGCGCCGCTCCTACCCGAGTCACCTCGTCCGAACTACTCGTAGTTGTTCGCCGCGCGTACGAGGGACGGTAGATTCCGAGCATGACCTACGACGTTGAGAAGAGCGACGCGCAGTGGCGCGAAGAGCTTGAACCGGAACGCTACGCGGTGTTGCGCAAGGCGGCAACCGAGCCACCATTTACGGGCTCCTTATTGCACGTCGACGCCGACGGCGTCTACACGTGTGGCGGCTGCGGACAGCGCCTCTTCACGAGCGAGCAGAAGTTCGACTCCGGTTGCGGTTGGCCGAGCTTCGATGCCTGCGAGCCCGGCACGATCATTGAACGCCGTGACCGGTCGCTGTTTCGCACGCGCACCGAAATCCTCTGTTCGAAGTGCGGCGGTCACCTCGGACACGTCTTCGATGACGGTCCCACGTCGACCGGCCTTCGCTACTGCGTGAACTCTCTCGCCGTTGACTTTGACGAGACGAAGCGTTAGACGTCGAGGAATCGCCGTATCGCAATGGCCGATCCGACCGATCCGATAAGGACCCCGACGATCAAGACCACTGCATTCGTTCCCACGAGCGCGCTGGTGTCCAATTGAAACTCATTGTGCAACGGATACCACGTGTGCAGCGCGGTCACCGCCCCAATCGCCACCACCGAACCCAGGAGGCCCTGAATGAAACCTTCGGTGATGTAGGGAATGCGGATGAACCAATTGGTCGCACCAACGAGTTTCATAACCGACACCTCGCGACGACGAGCGAAGATCGCCATTCGAATCGTGTTGAGGATCAGTACCGACGCCGAGAGGAGCAGTACCGCAGCCAGCGCGAGGAAGACGATCTGCAAGATCCGGATCGCTCGATTCATCTCACGAATCTGCTGCACCGGCGCAGTGACCGTCAAGACACCCGGTTGATTCGAGAACGTTGACTCGACCGTGAACGCGTCCGACGGTACCGTGGGCACGCACGTGAACTTGGTGGGCATCTCGGACACGTGGAGGATGGTCGATTCGTCTGGCGGCAACTCGCGCTTCATCTGGGCGAAGTCCTCCGCCTTCGTGTGGAACTGACAGTTCTTCACGAGCGGCAAGCTCTTCAGTTGTGATCGCACGTTGGCGACTTCACCGGCCGACGCCTTGGGTTGCATCCAGATGCTCACGCGAGTGCCCTGCTGCCACGTCTGTGACGCCTGGGCGGCGCTCTGCTTCAACAGGAGTGCCGACCCCACGAGCGAGAGCGACACAGCGACGGTCAGCACCGCGGCGATCGTCATCATTCGATTGCGCCAAAGATTGGAGAAGGTCTCCTTGACGGCGTAGCGCAGATAGACGCGCATTAGATGGCGACGCCCTCGTCGATGCCGTAGACGCCTCGAACTTGGTCACGGATCATCTCACCGCGGTCGAGCTCGACGACGCGCCGACGCATGCGGTCCACGAGCGTTTTGTCGTGCGTCGCCATGACCACGGTCGTACCGGTGCGATTGATGCGTTCGAGCAGGGCCATAATCGACTCAGAGTTCGCCGGGTCGAGGTTGCCCGTTGGTTCGTCGGCGAGCAGGATGAGCGGTCGATTCACGAACGCTCGCGCGACCGCGACGCGCTGTTGTTCACCGCCGGAGAGTTCGCCGGGCAGACTCTTGGACTTGTCCGTGAGTCCGACGAGATCGAGGATCTGGGGCACCTGGGAGTCGACGGTCGTACGGGGACGCCCGATCACTTCGAGCGCGAAGGCCACGTTCTCAAAGACGGTCTTGTTGGGTAGTAGCCGAAAGTCCTGAAAGACACAGCCAATGTTGCGTCGAAGGTAGGGAACCCGCCACTTGGGCAGTTCACCGATGTCGCGTCCGGCCTCGAGGATTCGACCCTGATCGGGCAGTTCCTCTCGAAGGAGGAGTCGTAGGAATGTTGTCTTGCCCGATCCGGAGGCACCGACGAGGAAGACGAACTCCCCCTTTTCGATGTCGAGAGAGATGTCCTTGAGTGCCGGCGTTCCGTTCTTGTACGTCTTTGAGACATTCTCAAAACGAATCACGCAACACCCCCTCGGGCAACTAGTGGTGGTGCTTGGGCACCGCGATGTACGTGAACCATTCTAGTTTGGCGAAATCACGATGTTGTGACCGGAAAGCCTTGCGTTACAGGGCTCTCAAGATTCTTACGATGTGGATCGCTGACGTCGCAGTTCCGCTTGCATGAAATCATCGAGGTCGCCGTCGAGAACCGCGTCGACGTTGCCCGTCTCGAAATCGGTGCGGTGGTCCTTCACTAGTTGATACGGCGCCTGTACGTAACTTCGAATCTGCGATCCCCACGCGTTGTCACCGCGATCACCACTGAGCGCGTTCATCTGCGCCTGACGCTCGGCGCGGGCGCGCTCGGCCAACTTCGCCTCGAGGATTTGCATTGCTCGCGCGCGGTTCTGGTGCTGGCTTCGTTCGTTCTGGCAGCTGACGACGATGTTGGTCGGCAGGTGGGTGATGCGAATCGCCGAGTCGGTCTTGTTGACGTGCTGGCCACCGGCGCCCGACGAACGGTACGTGTCGATGCGCAGTTCCTTCTCATCAATCTCGACCTCGGACGCGTTGTCTTCCAACAGTGGCGTCACGTCGAGGCTGGCGAAACTGGTCTGACGTCGAGCCTGCGAGTCGAAGGGGCTGATGCGCACCAATCGGTGCACGCCTCGCTCCGCCGACATCCAGCCGTAGGCGAAGCGACCCTTCACGATGAACGTCGCCGACAGGAGCCCGGCCTCTTGGCCCTCGGTCGCTTCATCGACTTCGACACCGAAGCCTCGTCGCTCGGCCCAGCGCGAGTACATGCGCAAAAGCATCTCGGTCCAATCCTGCGCGTCCGTACCACCGGCGCCCGCGTGCAGTTCCACGATCGCGTCATTGGCATCGTAGGGACCGCTGAAGAGACTTTGAATTTCGAGTGCGGCGAGTTTCGATTCGAGAGCGGTGATGGTCGTGGTGAGTTCATTGAGTAGTGACCAGTCGGCGTCACCCGCGCTCAGCGCCTCGCGAGAGAAGTCGGCCAGGACGACACTGTCGTCGAGGGCCGCGCGCAGTTCATCGAACTGTTCGAGGTCGTTGGAAAGGCGCCCGAGTTCGGTCGTCACCTCTCGGGCGTTGTCCTGGTCGTCCCACAGGTTGGGATCGGCCACGAGTTCGCCCAAGACAGCGTGTCGCTCTCGACTGGCATCGATCTTTAGGTAGTCGCGCGCGGCACTCCACCTCGACTCGAGGTCCTCCAGCGTGCTGAGGGCCTCGCGAAGGGTGTTTTCGGCCTTAGGGTCGGCCATGGCACTGCTTGAACTTCTTGCCTGACCCGCACCAGCACGGATCGTTGCGACCGATCTTGTCGCCCTGCTTGGGAAGTGGCTTGGCTGTCGGGCCGTGCGCCGGCAACTCCGTCGCTCCGGGGGCGACCGCGTTGACGTTCGTCTGCGCTCGTTCGAGACCACGATCGTTCTCCGGCTCGGGCGTCACCGCCTCGACGTGCGTGATGTAACGCACGAAGTCGCGGTCGACGTTGTTGAGGAGTTGCTCGAAGAGGAGGTAACCCTCCTTCTGCCACGCCGTCAGCGGATCTTGTTGGGCGACTTGACGAAGGTGGATGCCGTCACGTAGGTAGTCCATGTCCGAGAGGTGGTCGCGCCAGCGTTGGTCGAGAATCTGCAGCATGACGTCGCGCTCGATCTCCTTCGCGGTGTCGATGCCGCCAGGGAAGCCTTCACACTTCGCTTCGTACTGCCCGATTGCTTCGTCGATGACGACGGCGAGAATATCGTCGCGGTCTTCGTACTCACCGAGGGCATCGGCGTTGAGGGTCGTCGGATAGAAGTTCGTTAACTCGGTGATGAGCGCGTTCAGGTCCCATCCTTCAGCGAACTCACCTTCGAGTTGTTCGTCGACGACGTAGGTGAGAATCTCCTCGATCATGACGAGCGTCGCGTCGTGCATGTCCTCACCGTCGATGACCTGTTGACGGCGGGCGTAGATGACCTTGCGCTGTTCGTTCATGACCTCGTCGTACTTGAGGACGTCCTTGCGGATCTCCGCGTTTCGACCCTCGACGGTGTTCTGGGCTCGCTCGATCGCCTTCGAGACCATCTTCGCTTCGATCGGCAGGTCGTCGGGCATCGTGCGGTCCATGACCCACGACACTGCGCCGGTGGCGAACAGTCGGAGCAGTTCGTCTTCAAGGGACAGATAGAAACGACTCTCACCGGGGTCACCCTGACGACCGGAGCGTCCGCGGAGCTGATTATCAATACGGCGAGAGTCGTGTCGCTCGGTGCCGAGCACGTACAGTCCACCGAGTTGACGAACTTGGTCGCCTTCTTCGTCGCAGACGGGCTCGAACATCGCGAGCGCGGCTTGGTAGGCCGCGTCGAACTCTTCGGAATCGGCCGCGAAGCCCCGACTCTGTGCTTCGCGACGAGCGAGTCCTTCGTAGTTGCCACCGAGCACGACGTCGACGCCACGTCCGGCCATGTTGGTGGCCACCGTGACGGCGTGCTTGCGTCCGGCCTGCGCCACGATCTCGGCCTCGCGAAAGTGCTGCTTCGCGTTCAGGACCTCGTGGGTGATGCCGGCCTTCGAGAGTTCGCGAGAGAGGAGCTCGGACTTCTCCACCGACGCGGTACCGAGCAGCACGGGTTGGCCCTGGTCACTGCGTTCGCGCACGTCGTCGACGATCGCGGCGAATTTCGCGGCCTCGGTCTTGAAGATCAGGTCCGGCTCGTCCATACGAATGAGTGGCTGGTTCGAGGGGATCGGCACGACCGAAAGTTTGTAGGTGTTACCGAACTCCGCCGCTTCGGTCTCCGCCGTACCGGTCATGCCGGACAGCTTCTCGTAGAGGCGGAAGTAGTTCTGCAACGTGACGGTCGCCCAGGTGTGATTCTCCTCTTGGATCCGCACCCGCTCTTTGGCTTCGACCGCCTGGTGCAGTCCGTCGGACCAACGCCGTCCGTCGAGGGTGCGGCCGGTGAACTCGTCGACGATCTTCACGTCCCCGGCGTCCACCAGGTAGTCCTTGTCGCGGTGGAAGAGTTCTTTGGCGCGCAGCGCCTGGCCCAACTGATGCACGTAGTTCGTCGCGACCGCGTCGTAGAGGTTGGAGACGCCGAGTTGTTTCTCGACCTTCTCAATACCGGCCTCGGTTGGTACGACGGTCTTCTTCTCTTCGTCAACCTCGTAGTCAACGTCACGAGTGAGCGACCTCGCGATGGACGCGAACTGGTAGTAGAGCTTGGTGACGTCCGACGCCGGACCCGAGATGATGAGCGGGGTGCGGGCTTCGTCGATGAGGATCGAGTCGACCTCGTCGACGATCGCGTAGTGGTGTCCGCGCTGGACCATGTGCTCACGACGTGACGCCATATTGTCGCGCAGGTAGTCGAAGCCGAACTCCGTATTCGTCCCGTACGTGACGTCGCAGTTGTACGCCTCACGCTTCTCTTCAAAGTCCGAGAGGTCCGGACCGACCCGCCCAACGGTCAGTCCGAGGAATCGGTGGAGCTGGCCCATCCAGTTGGCGTCGCGCGTCGCGAGGTAGTCGTTCACCGTCACGACGTGCACGCCCTTACCGGCCAGGGCGTTCAGATAGACCGGCAGTGTCGACACGAGGGTCTTGCCCTCGCCGGTCTTCATTTCGGCGATCCAGCCGAAGTGCAGCGCCATGCCACCCATTAACTGGACGTCGTAGTGGCGCTGTCCGAGGACGCGCGTGGCGCCTTCTCGTACGACCGCGAAGGCCTCGAGGAGCAGATCGTCGAGTTCCTCACCCTGGGCGAGGCGCTCGCGGAACTCAACCGTCTTGGCGCGAAGTTCCTCGTCGCTGAGCGCGGCCATCTCGTCGGCCAGCGCCCCGATCGGTGGGACGAGTTCGGCCAGCTGGCGTACGCGCTTGCCTTCACCGGCCTTCAGAATCTTGCTAAATACACTCATGTCTTGTCGTACCCTACCGGTCTCAAACGCCATTTCATTTGGGCTGCGAGTGCTGACCTGGTCTTTTACCCCACACTTGCCTGCAGCGGTGTCCGTGCGACCCGCCAGCAGCACGAGGCTCTCCAGCGAGGAATTCACACACTTCACCGGCTCTCGGAGCGACCACTCTGGCCACCACGAGGCAGGACTTACTTCTAAACCGCGCCATGCTCAGCGTCCTATGACGCCTTACGTGGGTCGTTTCGCCCGCGACTGGCATCGACTTTCAACCACAAACCACTCGCAGCCCAGGAAACATTGTAATCGGCGCCATGATCACGTCGTGGGGCGGAGCACGAGAACCACGCAGAGACGTAGCCCCAACACCAGGAAGGCCAGTGGCGCCAGGACTCGACGCCATCCTCTCGCTGTCTGCCATTCGAAGCGCAGGGCTCCTCGATGATGCGCGATGAGCATCGCCCGGGGCGCGCGAGCCCGCGACACACCCTCGATGTGCGTCACCAACGCGTCACGTGACACGCCAACGCCGAAGCCGAGTTCACGGACCTGCCAACACAGCGCCATGTCCTCGGCGAACATGAAATAGCGCTCGTCGAATCCACCGACGGCTTCGAAAACCTCTCGCCGTGCGAGGAAGAAGGCCCCCGACACCCAGTCAACGGTCCCGTCGGCCCTCGGTGAGCGGTATTTGCGGGTCGCGGGGTTATTGGGCCACAGCGGCGCCAGTAACGCGTGCAGACCGGCGAGCCAGATGTTGGGGAAGACGCGCTGGGAGGGATAGACAGTGCCATCGGGTCGCACGATCTCGGGGCCGACGATCGCCACGTTTGGGTGCTCGTCGAGGTAGTGCACGAGCGCGTCGACCGCGCCCGCGTGCACGACGACGTCGGGGTTGGAGACCAGTAGGTACGTCCGCTTCGGTGCGGCCGCGACCCCGCGATTCATGCCACGCCCGTAGCCGAGGTTGAGCTTCGGTACGACGAGGACGACGTGCTGACCCGAGAGCGACGGCAGCGTCGAACCCTCTTCACCGTTCTCGACCACCACGATGTCGGTCACTCCGTTGGCGTGGAGCGAGTCAACACAGTTGTCGAGCGCGGCGCCCGCGTGGAAGTCGACGATCACCGCGGCGACGTCCGACGCGACGTCGCTCATGGCCGTTCCCTGGGTGCGTCGCGGTCGCGCACCAGGCGAGTCACGCCGTCACGCCACGCGGGCATGGCCTGCCACGCGGCATCAAACTTCTCGGTCGCCAGGTCACTTCGAATTGGTCGCGTGGCCAGTGGCGTGGGATCGAGTTCGCTGGTCGCGATGGCGCTCGCGAAGTCGTCGCCGCGACCACAGAGTTCACCCACGAAGTGCGCGACGTCAAACCACGTCGTGGTCCCCGCGTTCGCGACGTGCCATGTCCCGCCCGGTCGCTCACGCACGAACGTAGCGATCGACCGGGCGAGATCGCTCGCGACGGTCACCGTGCCGGTCTGGTCATTGACGAATCGAACGTTCGCGCCCGACGCTGCACGCTCGGCGATGACGTGCGCGACGTTCTTGCCGCGTACGCCCATCACCCACGACGTGCGCACAATCGTGTCGCCACCCGAACAGAGCAACTCGCCAGCCCGCTTCGATGCTCCGTAGACGTTCAGCGGATTGGTGGCGTCGTCCTCGACGTAACTCGTGCCCTTGTTGCCGTCAAAGACGTAGTCGGTCGAGATGGAGATCAGATGTGCGCCAAACTCCTTGGCGGCGAGTGACATGGCTTCGGTTCCGGCCGCATTGACCGCGAAACAAAGGTCCTCTTCTATCTGCGCGCGGTCGACGGCCGTGTACGCCGCGAGATGGACAATGACGTCGGGCCGAGCGGCGCCCACGGCGCGACGCACCGCGTCCGCGTCACTCACGTCGAGCTCGTGGTGGTTCAGACCGAGCACGTCGAACTCGTCCTCTTCGATAGGGCGCCCGTCGGGTTGAAACATCGGATCGCCCCCGAGTGGCGTCAGCCCCGCCAATACATCCAGGACATCGACGCCGACCTGCCCCGAGGCGCCAGTGACCATGACGCGCGTCGCCCGGGTCACGTCGTCGACCCACCGTCAGGTCGCACGTGGATGACGTCGCCCACGGAGAAGGCGATCTCGTCCCCGTCGACGGTGAGGACCAACTGGCCGGTGTCGTCGATCGATGTTGCGGTGCCGACGACGACACCACTTCGTTGCTCGACGCGCACCTTCTGGCCCAACGTCGCCAAAGCCCGTACGTACTCCTCGCGTATCTGGTCACGACCCTCTGAGGAATCAAGTCGTTCCCGTCGTGGCTCGAGTTCGTCGAGCAGTATGTCGAGCAACGCCGGGGCGCTGATGGTGACGCCCGACTCGTTTCGAACACTTGTGGCCAGCACGTTCTGGGGCCCCTCGTACGTGAGGTTGACCCCGATGCCCACCACGACGGCCAATCGTTCGTCCACCGAGACGATCTCGGCCAGGAGACCGGCCAGCTTCGCGTCACCGACGATCAAGTCGTTGGGCCACTTGAGGTCCGGTCGAACGCCACTGAGGCGCACGATCGCGGCTCGAGCGGCCAGGGCAACGCAGGCCACGACCAATTGCAGTTGATCGGGACTGACGTCGGGTCGCAGAAGAATCGAACAGAGCAGCGACGAATCACGAGAAGACTCCCACGTGCGCTCGAGTCGGCCCCGTCCCGCGCTCTGAAAGTCGGCGAAGGCCACCAGCCCTTCGTGAGCCCCTTCGCTCGCCTTCTGCGCCACCCACGAGTTGGTCGAATCGATCTCGTCAAAGTGCTCTATTCGCCAGACGATTGAATTCACTGTTTAACAATAGAGTTTTGGGTACGAGTGCTAGAAAATGACAGGCCCGGCTTGGAGGTTTGCGTGGTAAAGAAAGTCCTGATCGCCAATCGCGGTGAGATCGCGGTGCGAATAATGCGCACCTGTCGAGAGATGGGCATTGCCACGGTCGCCGTGTACTCAGAACTCGATCGCAATGCCCTGCACGTGCGATTGGCCGACGAGGCGTACGCCCTGGGCGGCCAAAGCGCCGCGGAGAGCTACCTCAACACCGACGCCATCCTCGATGTACTGCACCGCTGCGGCGCGGACGCCGTGCACCCTGGTTACGGATTCTTCTCGGAGAACACCGACTTCGCTCGCGCCATCACGTCCAAAGGAGTGACCTTCATTGGTCCCCCGCCCGAAGCCATCGAGATCATGGGTGACAAGATCTCGTCTCGTCTTGCGGCCGCCAAGGTCGGCGTCGAAGGGGTGCCGGGCCGAAACGATCCGTTGACAAGTGCCGACGAAGTGATCGCCTTCGGTAAGGAGTTCGGATGGCCGGTGGCCATCAAGGCCGCCTACGGCGGCGGCGGACGCGGCATGAAGGTCGTGGAGAAGGCCGAAGACGCCGCCGAAGCCCTCGAGAGCGCGCAGCGCGAATCACAGAGTTACTTCGGACGACCGGAGTGCTACCTCGAGCGTTACCTCACAAATCCCCGCCACGTCGAGATGCAGGTACTCGCCGACACCCACGGCACCACGTTGTGGCTCGGTGAGCGCGACTGCTCGGCGCAGCGTCGTCACCAGAAGCTGATCGAAGAGTCCCCCGCGCCGAACTTCCCCGACGACATTCGTAGAGCCATGGGCGAAGCGGCCGTCAAGGTGTCCAAGGCCTGCGGCTACGTGAACGCCGGCACCGTCGAGTTCCTCTTCCAGGACGGTGAGTTCTTCTTCCTCGAGATGAACACACGACTCCAGGTCGAACATCCGGTCACCGAAATGGTCACCGGACTCGACCTCGTCGAGTGGCAACTACGAATTGCCTCTGGCGAGCCCATCACCTTCTCCCAGGACGACGTGAAGCGCGACGGCCACGCGATTGAAGTACGAATCAACGCGGAGGACCCCTCGGGCGGGAGGTTCCTACCCTCACCGGGCACGTTGACGCGCTTCGACCAACCCTCGGGTCCCGGCGTTCGCCTCGACGCCGGCTACAGCGCCGGCGACACCGTTAGCCAGTACTACGACAATCTGATCGCGAAGTTGATCGTGTGGGGAGCGGACCGCGAGAAGGCCCGTCGACGGATGCTCCGCGCCATCGAAGAGACCACGATCGAGGGTGTGTCGACCACGTTGCCCGCCGACGTCGTCATCCTCTGCGACGAGCAGTTCGTCAATGGCACCCACTCGACGAATTGGGTCGAGAACGATCTCGACTTCTCGGAGCTCGCGAGCGCCCAACCCGTAACCGTGTCGGTCGGCGATGGGCAGATACGCAAGGACGTCACCGCCGAAGTCAATGGTCGACGCGTTACGGTGGCACTCTGGATGCCCGAGTTCAGCGATGACGGACTGCCCAGAGCGATCAGTACGGCCGCCAAACCCCGCCGCCAACATCACGCCGGGGTAGTCGGAAGCGGCTCGGGCAACGTCGTCGTCCCAATGCAAGGCACAATCGTGAAGGTCAACGTCGAGGTCGGCCAAGAGGTTGAAATCGGTGACACCGTCGTCATTCTCGAGGCGATGAAAATGGAGAACTCGGTGAACGCCGAGAAGTCCGGCGTCGTGACCTCGATCAGTGTCAGTGCCGGTGACTCCGTCAGTGCCGGTGACACCGTCGCGGTGGTCGAGTGAGCACCTCCGACACCGCGGCCGAGGCCGTTCGCGAGCACTCTGACGATCTCATCGCGCTCAGTCACTTTGTCCACGCCCACCCCGAACTCGGCTACGAGGAGTTCCTCAGTTCAGCCGCGGTCGCCGACGCCGCGGAGGCGGCCGGCTTCCGCCTCGAGCGGGGCATTGCGGCGCTACCAACGGCCTTTCGCGCCACGATGGGCAGTGGCGCCCTGCACGTCGTGTACTGCGCGGAGTTCGATGCCCTTCCCGACGTCGGACACGCGTGCGGCCACAACATCATCGCCGCCTCGTCGCTCGGCGCCGCCATTGGACTGGCATCAGTCGCCGAAGAACTCGACGTGACCGTCATCCTGCTCGGCACACCCTCCGAGGAGGGTGGTGGTGGAAAGATCGACCTCATTAACGCCGGCTACTTCGACGACGTCCACACCGCGATGATGGTGCACCCCTTCCCCTTCGAACGACTGGACGCACACTGTCTCGCGGTCGACCACTTCGACGTCACGTACGTGGGCAAGGAAGCACACGCGGCGGCCGCTCCCTGGGTGGGCATCAACGCCCTCGACGCGTTGACGATCGCGAACGTCGCCATCGGACTTCTTCGCCAACAATTGCCCCCGGGCGACCTCGTCCACGGCATAACGCTCGAAGGCGGCTCGGCGGCCAACATCATCCCCGCGCGGGCGGTCGGACGCTACATGGCCCGATCCGAGACCAGCGAACGTCTCAGCGATCTTCGAGTGCGCGTCAACGCCTGCTTCGAGGCCGGCGCCCTCGCAACCGGCGCGTCACTGCACATCGAAGAGATTGGCAGTGCGTTTTCACAAATGGAGGCCGATCACGAAATCCTCGCCCACTACCGACGCGCGGCGGAAGGGCTCGGTCGAACCTTCGAGCTCGATGACGAGGGCGTCGATCGTCCCATGATCTCGACCGACATGGCGAACGTGTCGCTCGTCGTGCCGTCCATCCACCCCATGATCGCCATCCCCACCAACGGCGCCGTGAACCACCAACCACAGTTCACGCAGGCCTGTATAACGCCCGAGGCCGATCGCGCGGTCCTCGATGGGGCGATCGCTCTGGCGCAGACCGCAATCGGCGTCGCGCAAGACGGACCGCTCCGCGCCCGATTACTGTCACGTTCATGAAACTCGAACACGTGCTGTTATCAGTGACACCCGGTCGCGAAGACGAGTACGAGGCGGCCGCGAGGATGGCGTTGCCAATTCTCGACACGGTGCCAGACTGCTTTGGAGGAGAGATCCGTCGTCAAGAGGAGAACGGCTCGATCTACCTGCTCCTCATTCGATGGGACTCGATCGAAGCGCACATGGCCTTTCGAGAGTCCGAAGCGTTCGAACGGTGGCGTGCATTGACCCATCCGTTCTATTCCGAACGACCGAACGTGACCCACTTCCACGAACCGATCGAGTACTAACTCGGCTGGTAGACCCCGAACTCGGAGCGAAAGACATCGGCCACTTCGCCGAGTGTCGCGCGACGAGCGAGCGCCGTCTTCATTGGATAGAGCACGTTGGCCGAACCGCGCGCCGCCGTGGCGAGGTCGTCCAGCGCCACACGAACACCGTCGTTATCGCGGGTCTGCTTGAGCGACGTCACCCGTGCGATCTGCTCGCGCTGCTGTGCTTCGTCGATCGGGAACACATCGGCCTTCGTCGACGCACTCTCCTCGAATCGATTGACGCCGACCACGACCTTCTCGCCGCGATCGACACCGCGAGCGAACTCGTACGCCGCGGCCTCGATCTCGTCTTGCATGTAGTGCGACTCAATCGCGGCGACGGCTCCCCCCCGTTCATCGATGGCCTCGATGTAGTCGCGCGCGAGTCGTTCCACCTCGTTCGTCAATGACTCGACGTAGTACGAGCCCGCGAGTGGGTCGACGGTGTCACCAATGCCCGACTCGAAGCCCAGGACCTGTTGGGTGCGCAGGGCCAACTTGGCCGCCCGCTCCGTAGGTAATCCGAGGGCCTCGTCGAAGCCGTTGGTGTGCAGTGATTGAGTCCCGCCGAGCGTCGCGGCGAGGGCCTGAATCGTCGTGCGCACAATGTTGTTCTCGGGCTGCTGGGCCGTCAAGGTCGAACCGCCCGTTTGGGTGTGGAAGCGCAGCATTATGGATTTCGGGTCCTGAGCGCCAAAACGCTCGCGCATTATCGAGGCCCAGAGTCGACGCGCCGCGCGGTACTTCGCCACCTCTTCGAAGAGGTTGTTGTGCGCATTGAAGAAGAAACTGAGTCGGGGCGCGAAGTCGTCCAGCACGAGGCCCGCGGCGAGGGCCGCCTCCACGTAGGCAATACCGTTGGCGAGTGTGAAGGCAATCTCCTGCACGGCCGTCGATCCCGCCTCGCGAATGTGATACCCCGAGATCGAGATCGTGTTCCAATTCGACATCTCCTTGGCGCAGTACGCGAAGGTGTCGACGACGAGACGCATGGACTGGCGCGGTGGGTAGATATACGTTCCTCGAGCGACGTACTCCTTAAGAATGTCGTTTTGGATGGTGCCACGCAGTCGCTCCCCCGCGACGCCCTGCTCTTCCGCGACCAACTGATAGAGCAGCAGCAAGGTCGACGCCGTCGAGTTGATCGTCATCGAGGTCGTCACCTCATCGAGCGGCAAGTCGGCGAGCAGGTGGCGCATGTCCTCGATCGACGAAATGGCGACACCGACCTTACCGACCTCGCCCTCAGCCCGGGCGTGGTCCGAGTCAAAGCCCATCTGCGTCGGCAGGTCAAAGGCACAGGACAGTCCGGTCTGTCCCGCATCGAGGAGGAACTTGAATCGCTGGTTCGTGGCCTCCGCGCTGCCAAATCCGGCGTACTGGCGCATGGTCCAGAGTCGACCGCGGTACATCGTGGGCTGCACCCCACGGGTGTAGGGATAGTCCCCGGGCTCGCCGAGGTCGAGTTCCGGGTCAAACCCCTCAAGGTCATCGGGCCTATAGACCGGTCGAATCACGATCCCGGAGTCGGTCGTTCGTTCGTCGGGCGTCACGAAACCACGATAGGCGTTGTCGTGGCGACGACGAATGTTTCGGGAGCGTGAAACAATGCTCGTCGACTCGCGAGCGCCGCCCTCGACCGACCAAGATGGACCGGTGAAATGCTCCAGCTGTGGTGCCTACGTCAGCGGTACTACCTGTAATTCGTGCAACTCCGCCGTCGCGACGCTCGGTGTCGAGGACGAGGCCACCGGACTACGTCTTGGGGGTTGGTGGCGACGAGTCGGCGCGACGTTCTCCGACAACGTCATCATGTTGCTTCCCTCCTACGCGGTCTTCGCGCTCTTCGCGGCCCTCGCCGGCGTGGTCGTCGGTGTGCTCGCTGGCATCGCAGCCCAGGGTCTCTATCAAGTTCGCCTGCTCTCGACGCAACGCGGCCAAACCATCGGCAACCGCATCGCACTCACTCGCGTCCGCGATGAAGTCACCGGAGGCCCGATCACGCGCAACGTCGCCCTGAAGCGTTGGGGCTTCGTCGGCGTGTACCAAGCGGTCGCCACACTGCTCACCGGTAACTTCGCTCTCTACGTGTTGATCGCCATCACTTTGATCGATGGTCTCTATCCGCTCGTCAATCCCCGCAAGCAGTCGCTGCACGACCGATTCGCCGGCACGATCGTGGTGATGGCTTAAACGCTGATCGGGTGGGGCATGCAGAGGTCGTCGTACTCCGCGATCTGAATCGGTCCCGCGTCCTCGCCACAGGCCGGACACGACGGGTCGCGACGAACCTTGAAGGTGCGAAAGGACTGTTCGAGGGCGTCGTAGGTCAACAGACGCCCGACCAAGGGATCGCCCAACTCCAAGAGGAGTTTGATCGTCTCAATGGCCTGGATCGAACCGATGATCCCCGGCAGCACACCGAGCACGCCCGCCTCGGCGCAGCTCGGCGCCAGTTCCGGCGGTGGCGGCTCGGGAATCATGCAGCGATAGCACGGTCCGACGTAGGGATTGAAGACAGTCGCTTGACCCTCGAATCGAAAGATCGAGCCATGGACGACGGGGATCCGCTTGAGCAGTGCCGCGTCGTTCACGAGGTAGCGCGTGGGGAAGTTATCGGTGCCGTCGACGATCACGTCGTAGCCGTCGATGATGTCGAGGATGTTGTCCGCGCTCAGTCGAGTGTCGTAGGTGATCACTTTGACATCGGGGTTCATGGCGGTCAGCGTGAGTTTCGCGCTCTCCACCTTGCGCATGCCCACGCGGTCGAGGTTGTGGAGGATTTGACGTTGCAGATTCGAACTGTCAACGACGTCCATGTCGATGATGCCCAGAGTGCCCACGCCGGCCGCCGCGAGGTACAACGCGGCCGGAGAACCGAGGCCGCCGGCGCCCAGTAGCAGCACCTTCGAGTCGAGGAGGCGCATCTGACCCTTCTCGCCGACCTCGGGCAAGAGGAGGTGTCGGTGATAGCGGATTCGCTGGTCGGCGCTCATCGTGAGCGGCGTCGCCCAGGGAAGACCCTCGTCCTTCCATTTGTTGAAGCCACCGACGATGGAGACGACGTCGCTGTAGCCGAGGTCTTGGAGCGTCTTGGTGGCGAAGGCCGAACGGACACCGCCAGCGCAGTAGATGGCGATCGGAGCGTTCTTGTCGGGGAGGCGGCCCTCGACGGAGAACTCCAGGTTCCCGCGCGCCACGTGGACCGCGCCCGGCACGGCACCCTGTTCGTACTCGTCGGGCTCTCGGACGTCGAGGAGCGTGTAGTAGTCCAGGCGCGCCGCGACGTCATTCGGATCAATTTCACGAATCTCCGCTTTGGCTGCGTTCAATAAGTCTCGAGGCGTCGCCACCTGTCTCCTTCGTTCAGGTGAAATGTTACCTGGAGAGTCAACATTCGCGAGCGCCGACTCTGGTAGACCCCTTGCGTGGAACTGCGCGAACTCCTGGCCGCCCGACGGATGGTCCGGTCCTTTGACGGAACCGGTGTTGACGAGAGTCAACTGGGCGAACTTTGCGCCCTGTCGCTCTGGGCGCCCACCGCGGGAAACGCCGCCGGCGTGCGGATGCACATCGTGGGCCACGAGTCGGTCAGCGCCTACTTCGAGGTGGCGACCGACGAAGAGTGGCGCAACGGTGCACGTCGTGCTCCCGGCCTCCAGCGTGCCGGTGCCGTCGTCCTCGTCACGTCCCAGCGCTCCGCGTACCTCGATCGCTACGGCGAAGACGACAAATCGTCGTCCGGACTGAGCGACGAGCGCTCGTGGCCGGTCCCCTACTGGCACACCGATGCCGCGATGGCGACGATGGCACTGCTCTTGTTGCTCGAGGAGCGTGGCCTGGCAGCGACACTGTGGGGGAACTTTCGCCGCGAAGAAGAGATTCTCCGGTGGGCTCATATTGACGGCGAAGACCTCTTCGCGTCAGTGCTGCTCGGTCGCGCCGACGGGAACGACGTCGCTTCGGCGTCGCTCGATCGCGACGTGGCGCCGCGTTCGTCAAGAGTGAAACTGGTACAGCCCTAACCTTCTTCGATCTCGTGATCGTGCTGCATCGCCTCCTCGGCGACCGCCTCGAGGAACTCCACGATCGTTCGCGCACCAAAGGCCGTTGCCCCCTTGGTCGCGTACCCGCGGGCCGAATCAGATCGCGCCGGACCCGCAATATCGAGGTGGGCCCACGGTCGTCCGTCGGTGAACTTCTCCAAGATCAAGGCCGCCACGATGGTGCCGCCAACGCCGACCTTGCCGACGTTCTTCATGTCAGCCACATCGGATTCGACCTGCGACCAATAGCTCGAATGCAGGGGCATTCGCCAGAACGGTTCGCCACTACGGTCACTGGCATCGCGGAAGTAGTTGGCGAGTTCGTCGGTGGAAGCGAAGAGCGCACCGACTTCGTCGCCGAGCGCGACGACCTGAGCCCCGGTCAGCGTGGCAACGTCGATAATCGCGTCGGGATTGGCTTCGACCGCGAGGCTGAGCCCGTCGGCGAGGATCAGCCGCCCTTCGGCGTCGGTGTTCAAGACCTCAATCGTCATGCCGTTACGGATCGTCAACACGTCACCCGGCTTGGTGGCACGGTCGCTCGGCAGGTTCTCGGTCATGGGTGCGATGGCGGTGACCTTCACCGCGAGTTGCAACTGACTCGCGATCGAGAGCGCGGCCATCACAATGGCCGCTCCGGTCATGTCCGTCTTCATCGTCATCATGCCCGGCCCGGTCTTGAGTGACAGACCTCCCGAGTCGAAGGTGACGCCCTTGCCGACGAGGGCGATGTGCGGCAGCACCTCATCGGGGCTCGGGTCGTAGGTCGCGTAGACCAATCGCGTTGGCTGCGCCGAACCCTCGCCAACGCCGAGCAGGCCGCCCAATCGCTCCTCGCGAATGCGTGGCTCGGTCCAGATCTCGACGCTGACGTGGGCGTCGTCGTCGAGGCGCGACTGCACCTGACGGGCGAGTTCCTTGGGGGCCATGTACCCCGCGGGCGAGTCGACGAGGAACTTGGCCCAATTCACACCCTCGGCCACGGAGGCACCACGCGCGACACCATCGGTCACGTCGTCGTGCGTTTCCACCGACGGCAAGGGCGTGCCCAGTGGGACCACGTCGAAGGTCGTGACCTTGTCGTTCTTCTTGTAGCTGTACGTGGACAACAGCGCGCCCGTGACGAGTGCCTGCGCCGCGTCGCGAGGGTCGTCGATGCCGTCAGTGGGCATGAAAAAGGCCACGGAGCCGTCGCCGGCCGCGCGAGCCGCGGCGGCGCCGGCGAGGCGGTAGGCCTCGAGGGAGTTGTACGTCAAGCCAATGCTCACGAAGGCGACGTTCGCTTCATCGAGGGAGCGAAGTATCGCCAGGCTCCCGGCGTCGCCCTTCAGTCCCTGCTTGGTGCACCACTCCTTGGACAGGGTCCGTGGAATGGTTTGTCCGGCGAGCGTCAGCGGTATCGACTCCGCAATGAACGCCGCCCCGTCGTCAAAGATGACTGGAACGACGAGTGTGGGCTGGTTCGCGGCTTCGATGGGCGTCGCGATTCGAGCGATGCGGGTCATTCGGTTCCCTTCTCGTCGTGAATACGAGTTGTTCGGTGATTGGGACCCTCCGCGAATCGGGCCATGGTCCATGCCAGGTCACTCAGTCGATTGAGGTAGGCGACGACCAAGGAGCCATCGAGGGGATAACTCACCGCCACGCGCTCCGCTCGCCGGATGACCGTGCGAGCAACGTCGAGCGCCGCAGATAACGGTTTCTCGCCCGGCACCACGAACTCCTTGGGCATCTCGATCTCCTCGGAGAGCGCGTCGATCTCTGCTTCGAGTCGTTCGACCATCGCCAAAGTCACCAGCGACTTCTCGGGGGAGAGTTTGCGACGGTTGTCGGGCAACGTCGCCACCTCCGCCATGAGGACCCACAGGTCACGCTCGAGGCTGATGAGCAGTTCGTTGAGCCGTGATCCGCTCTCGCTCAGGGAGCGAGCCCAGCCGAGTGTCGCCTGCGCCTCGTCGACCGCGCCGTTCACTTCAATCGGTTCAGAACTCTTCGCCACGCGACCACCGAAGTAGAGACCGGTCGTGCCGTCGTCACCGTCGCGTGTATAGATCTTCACGGCATTCAGCGTAGTGAACGAAGGGCGCACGGGTAACCTGAACAGTCAATGGCGTCCCCCCTTCGACCTCCCTTCGCGCGACCGAACGCAAGTGATCCCTACTTGACCGCCCTGAATGATCACGTCCTCATCTACGACGGCGCCACCGGAACGAACTTCCAGTTGCAGGAACTTCACGCCGACGACTTCGGTGGTGCCGCGTTTGAAGGATGCAACGAGATGCTCGTGCTCACCAGGCCTGACGCCGTAGAGCAACTCCACCGGTCGTTCCTCGACGTCGACGTCGACGTCATCGAGACCAACTCCTTCGGCTCGTTCTCCGTCGTGCTCAACGAATACGGAATCGGCGAGCGCGCGCAGGAGTTGTCCTTGGTTTCGGCGCAGATCGCGCGACGTGTGGCCGACCAGTACTCCTCGCCGGGACGTCGAAAGTTCGTCGCCGGTTCAATGGGTCCGGGCACCAAATTCCCCTCCCTCGGTCAGATCACCTACGACGACCTCTCAGCCAGTTACGAGGAGATGGCGTACGGGCTGCTGGAAGGTGGCGTCGACCTACTGATCGTCGAAACCGTCTACGACCTGCTCTCGGGCAAGGCGGCGATCGCCGCGTGTCATCGCGCCATGGCTCGTCACGGACGCATCGTGCCCATCCAAGCCCAGGTGACCATCGAGCTGACGGGCCGCATGTTGCCCGGGACTGAAATCGGTGCGGCGATCACCGCGCTGTCGCCACTCGGCGTCGACGTGCTCGGACTCAACTGCGCCACCGGTCCCGTCGA
>Ga0182012_10001024_pt1 | contig 30885 bp, 31 predicted proteins | sample 612S2SmetaG_FD_120486 | JGI IMG/M metagenome (GOLD analysis project Ga0182012, IMG submission 120486) | Permafrost microbial communities from Stordalen Mire, Sweden - 612S2S metaG | ecosystem: Environmental > Terrestrial > Soil > Wetlands > Permafrost | place: Sweden: Stordalen | collected...
CTTCGAGAGGTAGATCTTCTGTGACGTGGTGAACCCGTGGGCCGGAAAGACGGTGGCACTCGAGTTGTTCCCGAACGTCGTGTACGGACCCGAGCAGTTCTCGCTCCCCGGATCGGAGACGCCGGCCACCAGGCAGCCGGTCGAGTAGTCGCCGGAACCGGTCACCCGCGCATAGGAGTTGGTCTGGCCGATGGGGCCGTTGACACTCGGGGCGTAGCCGCCGTAGTTGGAGAAGGTGTGGCTCACGACGTCGATGGTCCCGTAGGTGCCGGCACTCTGGATACCGTCACACCCGCTGGCGTAGGTGCACCATCCGGTGGTGTTGGTGGCCAGGGTGTTGGACCAGTTGGTCACGGCGACCGCGCCGTGGTGGACCACGGCGTCCGTCCGTGGCGCCGCGGCACTGGTGGCGATCCCCAGCCCGATCGTGCACGCCGCGGTGAGGGCGATGGCCGCTGCGCCGCGGCGACCCCATTTCGTCTTCTGCATCTGCATTACGTTGTCTTCCCCTTGTGTCTCAGGTCACCGGGTGGTGACCGTCGGTGTGTTTTCCAACATCCGCCGCATGTCCGATGCAACCGGGCCCGTCGCCCTGTGTCACCCCCCCCTCGTGCATCCTTTTTCCTACACCGTTCCGGCCCGCCGCGGGGGGCCGATGGTGGCCGGTGGTGGGTCCAGCCCACACCCGATGGTGTGGGCTGGACGCCGCCGACGGTCGAAAACCTATCTGACCACGAGGGCCAGGTACTGGATCGCCGCCCCGTGGGCGCTGGTGGCCTCCAACTCCAGCGAGTAGATCTTCGCGGTGTTCAGTGTGCCGGCCAGGGTGGCGGTGCCACCGGCGTGGGCGGTGAAGGTCACACCGGCCGGAAGGCCCTTGACCACCTTGACGACCGGCGTCGGGATGCCGGTGGTGGTCACGGTGAAGCTGAAGGGCCGTCCCTTGGTCAGGTAGTCCGAGTTGGCACTGGTGATGGCCGGTGCTGCGCTGCTGACGGCGTTGAACTGGACCGCCGGGATGTAGTAGGGCGCATCGATCGATCCACCCTCCTGATTTCCGTCCCCGGTGTTGACAGTGCCGGTCTGGCCCCAGCACGAACCCTGGGCGTTGAAGGCGTCCATCCGGAAGACCCCGACACCGGCCGCACCGCCGTCGCAGTAGTAGGGGGCGTAGTTGGTGTCCTCGTAGACCGTGCCTTCGTAGGGGTCGCTCCCGACGCTGGGGTCGGTCGGCTCGTTGGACAGCGCCACGTTGAGCGAGTCGTAGCCACAGCCTTCCGGGGTGGCGTGGCAGGCGGTGGCCTCCCCGTAGGGGTGGGCTCCGTAGTCACTGGTGTTGTAGGCGACTCCGTAGATGAGGGTGCTGGGCACCCGGGTGTGGCCGAATGTGAAGGTGACCTTGGTGTCCAGCCCGTTGTAGCAGTGCCCGTCGGCCGAGTCGTACCACGTTCCCGCGAAGTCAGCGATGGGCGTCGAGTACTCGGCGGCGTCGGCGGCGCAGTCCGTGGTGTAGTCGGCGTCCGCCGTGGGACGGTACGGGATCTTGAACGTCTGGGTCACCGAGGCGAACTTGGTGCCGACCGCGATGCCGTTGTGGCCCACGTCGTAGAGGTTGAGGGTGATGGGCTCGGAGAACGTGGCTCCCGGGGTGGTCGAACAGTCGTCGGTACTCCAACCACCGGTCTGGCATCCCCAGCTGCTGAGGGTCACCACCACGCTGGTCAGCACCCGTCCGGAACCCGGGGTGAAGCTGATCTGGTTCCCCAGCTGAGAAGTCTGGGTGGCCTCAAAGGCCTCACTGACCTGGTTGCCCGGAAGCGGGGAGACGGTGCTGTCGTAGATGGTGGAGCCGCCCGAGGCTCCGGCCACCGTGGCCGGCACGGTGACCAGCCCCACCGTGACCAGCCCGACCAGGGCCAACATACTCGCCAAAATTCTTCGCACGTGGATACCTTTCACTCAGGTAGACACGGACCGGCCCCCCGGTTCAACCCCTCACAACCCCGCATCTTCCGCCGACGCCATCTGCTCCGCGGACCTGCCCCTTGGGGTGAAGGTTAGGGGATCTCACGGCTCCCGTCATCGCCAAAAGTAATGAGATGGTACTCACCACCCGGTCTGCACGCTGGTCCCGTCGATGGTGAGGCGGACCATGAACAGGGACCGGCTGTTGGGATAGCCCACCCGTCCCGGCAGCCAGGCGTGGAAGGCCAGCCACTGGTGGCCGGCGGAGTCGGTGAACACCGACGGACCGCCGGGGCCGCTGAAGGACGGACCCGAACCCAGCAGGGGCGCATCGGACGGGTCGGAGCACGGGCCGAGGGGCCCGGAGCAGTCGGCCACCCCGATGGCATAGTCGGCGGTCTTCCAGTTGTTGGCCGAGTAGAACAGCAGGTACCGGCCGGAGGCGACCACCATGTCCGGACCCTCGACCACCCCGGCCTGCCAGGCCCGGGTCGGGTCGAGCAGGGGGGACGGCGTGGCCCCGACCAGCTTCGTACCCCGGGGGCCCAGCCGCTCGGCCCAGAGGGTGGCCGCCTGTCCGGCGGCACCCTGTGACTTCCAGGTCAGATAGGGCGTCCCGTCGGGCGCCACGTAGGGACTGGGGTCGAGCGATCCTCCCAGGTTGAGCTGGCACACCAACGGGGCGGTGGTGCTGTCGACGTAGGGCCCCTGGGGCTGGGTGGCGACGGCGTCGGAGATGCACTGTTCACCGGTCGCGCCGTCGAGGGCCGAGTAGTACAGCACGTAGGTTCCATCCCGCGGGAGGACCGAGGGTCCCCAGGTGGCACCGGACTTGGCCCAGGCCGCCAGGTGGGGCAGGGCGTCCCCGATCGTGGTCCATCGGGACAGGTCCGACGACTCGATGATCTGGATGTTGCCGGCCGCCGAGTTGGTGGCGAACGCGTAGTACTCGTCACCCACCGGCAGGATGAACGGATCCGGAAAGTCGAACGGGTACGCCAGGCCTCCGCTGGTGGCATCGAGGAGCCGACAGGCCGACGATGCCGACGTGATCGAATCGACGGCCCCCTGCAGGTTCGACGTGGCGATGGCACCCACGGCGGTGGACACCCCGGTGAGGCAGGTCCGCAGGGTGGCGATATCCAGGCTCTGGAGGTCGTCGGTCCGGACCGAGGAGGCCAGGCTCTGCCGGGTCGACGCGTCCTCCTCCGACACCCGGGTGGTCCCGCTCAGGCGGGAGGACAGGGTCGAGGTCACCGAGGCGATCCGTGACCGGTCGACCGACAGCTCGGCCTGGTCCCGGTGGAGCTGTCCGACGGTGACGCGGAGCGTGCCCTGGACCCGATGGTCCGAGGAGATGGTGATCGTGTCGTAGACCACCGCCGCCGTGATCAGGACCATCAACAGGCCCAGCACCGGCCACCGGGCCGGCACCAGGCGCGTCCCGATCCGGCTCCGGCGGGCCCGTGGCCCGGGGCCCTCCGGGCCCGGATCGGCCCGGTCGTCCCCGGGTGCAGGGGGGGCGAGAGTAGGTGCGGTCATGGGGAGGGCGGCTCCGCGTTCCGGCAGTCGCCCGCTACGCCGGTCACCGTGGTGGCGGCACCGGACCGGTCACCCAGCCCGATCTGGTTGAGGGCCTTCTGCACCCCGGCCAGGCACAGGTCGAGCTGGTTGATGCTCACCCCCTGGTCGAACTGGTCGGCCTGGGCCCGGGCCAGCCGGGCCTGGTCCGCAGCCAGCTGGGCCGACACCACGGCCAGGGCGTGACCGGCGGCGCCCGAGCGGGCCTCCGCCGTGGCCAGTCCGGTGCGGGCTCCGCTCAGGGCGGCCCGGGTGACGGCCAGCTCGGTGCGTGCCGATGCCAGCGAGCTGTCGGCCCGGGCCAGGCCGGCATGGCCGGCCACCGCCACCATCAGGGCCACCCCGAGCGTCGCAGCTCCGGACATCCAGGCCAGCCGGCGGCGGGGTGACACGGCACCATCGGATGCGGTGGGGGATGGCGCCGGACGGGGACTGTCACCGGTCGGCGCCAGGGGCCCGGAGGATGGGTCGGTCTCGATCAAAGTTTCCTCGCCCGGAGGGTTGGGGGAGCCGCGGGGAAAACCGGGGCTCCCGACCGACGGAGGGACCTGCTGGCGTGCCCCCATTCTCACACCGAACGGGCGCCCTCCGGGTGCAGGTCCGGGACGGGGACCGGTGACCACCGGACGGCGGGGATCAGAGGTCCGAACGAGCGGGCCCGCACACTGCCGGTCCAGACGCCGGCCCCGTAGGCCACGTCGTCGACCACCGACAGGGCCACCCAGCGGACCGGATCGAGGCCGGGCCGCCGCCGCCACCACTCCACCAGCGGGGGGGCCAGGACCAGCACCGCCGCCGCTCTCCGCCAGCGGCCCCGGGGCAGTCCCATCGCCACCACCACCGGCCCGGCCACGATGGTGGCGGCCCGTCCGATCCCGACCGCCGTCCACCCGGCGCCCTGGGACGTCCACCGCAGGGCGGCCAGGGGGGGGATGCCGTGCCGGCGCACCCGGTACGCCAGCAGGGACCCCGACGTGGCCATGACGGCCAGAGCCCCCCCGTACCGCCCGGTCAGTCCCAGCGCCACCGCCGCGGTCGGCCAGGGGCGGAGCTCCACCGGCGTCAGCCGGCCCGGGAACCGCCCGGAGAGGTCGCCCGCCGAGGTGCCGTAGCGGAACCGCCGGCCCATCAGTCCGGCCCACGTCGAGGGTTCGTGGTGGAAGACGGTGACCGACGGCTCGTAGCGGACCCGCCATCCCCGGTCGGCCATCCGCCAGACCAGGTCGACGTCCTCGCCCACCCGCAGGCGGGGGTCGAAGCCCACCCCGACCGCCTCGCGCCGGACCACCAGGGCTGCGGCCGGCAGGTAGCGGAGCGCCGCACCCGGACCGACCTGGCCCGGATGCGGCCCCATGTCCAGGGAGGAGCGGCCCTCCGAATAGGCCCGGAGGGCCGGTCCCACCGCCCCGGCCGGTGTGGGGTCGGGCCGGACCCGTGGGGCCACCGCGCCGACCTCGGGGTCGTCGAACACCGGAACCAGAGCGGCGATCCACCCGGGGGTGACCCGGACGTCGCTGTCCACGAAGGCAACAAGCCCCGTGCGGATCTCGGCCAGGGCCTCGTTGCGGGCCGCCGCCGGCCCACCGTTGGCGGCCCGGCGGATCAACCCCGCCCCGTGACGTCGGCAGACCCCGGCCACCCCCTCCGGGTCGTCGGATCCGTCGTCGACCACCACCACCGGGCTGTCCCGGCCCAGCGCCTCGAGGCACCGGTCGAGGGCGCCGGTCCGGTTGTGGACCGGAACCACCACGGTCACGCTGCCGGCTCCCATCCGGGTGAGAGGCGGCGCCCCCGACGGGGCCGGGGGCCGGGGGTGGGCCAGACCGGCATCGACCAGTCGCCGCCCGAGCCGTCGGGCCGCGGTGGACACGGGCTCCCCGGCCACGAGGGACGACACGGCGTCGGCACCTGCAGTGGTGAGCATGATGATCCGGCCGGGGCTCCCCCCGACCAGCACCCTCCCCCCCCGGAAGGTGCGGACCGACCGGTCGAGGGTCAGTCCGTATCCTTCCGGCAGCGGGGTCACAGCGAGAGGCCGCCGTCCACGGGGATCACCGCGCCGGTCAGGGCCCCGCTGTCCTCTCCGGCCAGCCACACCAGCGCCGTCGCCACCTCCCCGGGGGTCAGCAGCCGGCCGACGGCCTGCTGGGCGGCGAAGGGGCCGGTGTCGTCGAGACCGTACAGACGGGCACTCTCGGTCAGCATGGCCGTCGCCGTCGACCCGGGGCTGACGGCGTTGGCGGTCACTCCGGTACCGGCCAGTTCGGCCGCCAGCCCCCGGACCAGGCCGGCCACCCCGGCCTTGGCCGCGCCGTAGGCCGCCAGCCGGGGCAGGCCCCTGGTGGCCGCAGCCGAGGCCACCGCCACGAAGCGCCCCTGGCGGGGCTCCGGCCGCCGGAGCAGTGCCGGGATCCCCACCCGGGCGGCGGTGATCGGGCCTCCGAGGTCCACGTCGAGGACGGCGCCCAGCTGGTCAGCGGGCATCTCCCACAGCGGGACCCCTCCGGCGATCACCCCGGCCACCGCCACCATGGCGTCGAGACCCCCGAACCGGCTCTCGGCCAGCGCCACCGCCGCCCCCAACCCCTCCGGGTCGGTGGTGTCGGCGATGTGGGCCACGACCCGGTCGTCCCGGTCGTCCCGGTCGTCCCGGTGGTCCTCCAGGTCCCCGGACGGTCCCGGGGCGGCCAGCGCCGAGGCCACCACGGCGGCGAGCTGGGAGGCCGTGCCCATGGGGTAGGGCAGGCGGGGGTCGTCGGTCCCCCTGTCCACCGCCACCACCGACCACCCGGCGGCGGCCAGGGCCCGCACCGTGGCGGCGCCGATGCCCCGGGCCGCCCCGGTCACCACGGCCACCCGGCTCACCCGGTCACGTCCAGAGGCGCGTCCCTCCCGGAGCCGGCTGCCGTCCGGACCAGGTCGTCGGCCGCCGCGGCCAGCAGCCGTCCACCCTCGGTGGCACCGGCCCCGGAGGGATCACCGAGCACTCCGTTGGCGCTCACCGACCGGACACCCCCTGCCATCAGCAGCGGGAGCAGGACGCCGATGGGTCGCCGGTCGCCGGCCTGGGCCCGGTCGAGGTGGACCCGTTCGGGGGCGATGGCCAACATCAGTGAGGTCTCGGTGCGACCGGCGTGGAGATCGCCGGACCACGACGGAGACCAGGCCGTCACCGGATGGCCCTCGGCGTCGAGCCGGGCCATGGCCCGGGCCACCGGCCCCGCATTGCCCCCATGGGTCGACACCACCACCACCCGGGTGAAGTCGATGGCGGCCGACCGGCCCAACTCCACCACGACCTCCTCGGTGGCGACCCCTCCGATGGACAGGGTGCCGGCGAAGTCCTGGTGTTCGCCGCTCGACCCGTAGGCCAGGGCCGGTGCCACCACGGCGCCGAGCCGAGGAGCGGCACGGGCCGCCACCGCCACGGCGATATCGGTGTCCGTGGTGAAGGGGAGATGGGGCCCGTGCTGCTCTGTCGATCCCACCGGGATGAGGAGGATCCGGCCGGCGTGGGCCCGGCGCTCCACCTCCGGCCAGGCGGCCGCCCCGAGGGTGCACGCCGGAGCGGCGTGGTCAGCGGTCGCATCACCGGTGGGACCGCTGAGCCGCCGATCGGTGGGGCTAGCGGGCGGTGGATCCGGCATCGACGGTCAGGGTGAGCCCGGTGACGTAGGACGACTCCGGCGAGGCCAGGTAGACCACGGCGTCGCTGACGTCGCCGGGCGCGATGACGTCCACCGGCAGCGAGTTGAGAAAGATGGACCCGGTGGCGGGGTCGGCGGCGATGCGCTCGGTCAGTCCGGACAGACCGACCAGCATGGGGGTGTCGACGCCGGTGGGATGGATGGAGTTGACGCGGACCCGGGCCGAGGCCAGCTCGTTGGCCAGCATGCGCATGATCCCGACGGTGCCGTGCTTCGAGGCCACGTAGGGGGCCAGAAAGGGCTGGCCCTTCAAGCCTGCCACCGAGCTGATGATGATGATCGATCCTCCTCCGGCCCCGACCAGGTGGGGGATGGCGGCCGCGCAGGTGTTCCACACGCCGGTCAGGTTGATGCCGATGACCGTGTCCCACACCTCGGCGGTGACCTCGTCCCACCGCTGGATGGTGCACACACCGGCGTTGGCCACCACGACGTCCAGCCGACCGAACCGGTCCACACCGGAGGCGACCACCTCGGACAGGCCCTGCGGATCGCGCACGTCCACCGCCCCGGCCACCATGCGCCCGCCGGCCGCCTCCACCATTGAGACCGTCTCGTCCAGATCGGCCGGCGTGGCCAGGGGGTAGGGGATGGACTCCAGATCGCCGCACACGTCGACCCCGATGATGTCCGCGCCCTCCCGGGCCAGGCGGACGGCGTGGCTCCGGCCCTGGCCCCGGGCCACGCCGGTGATGAAGGCCACCCGGCCCGCCACCCGTCCGGACCGACCGGAGGGACCGTCGGGCCTCGCGGCCGCTCCGCTCGGGTCGGTCACGTTCAGGAGCTGAGGGGGTCGCTACCCCGGGGGGAGACCACGGTGAGGGGGTTCTCGTCGCAGGCCCGGGCGGGGGGGCGGGGGAGAAGGACCACCGGGCTCCGCCGCGGCCGGGCTGAATGGTCGGCGCCGGGTGTGGGTGGCCGGGTCCCGCCCCGGGCGGCCAGGGCGTGTTCCCCGTGCCCCAGGACGCATTCGGGGTCGGGGCCGTCGAGCGGCAGACCGGTGAAGAATTTGGCGGCCATGCACCCGCCCCGACAGGCGTCGAAGTGGCCGCAGGACTGACAGGCGCCGGCGCTCTGGGGCTCCCGCAGCCCGAGGAAGAGGTCCGAGTGCCGCCACACCCTGGTGAAGCCGCCCGGACTCCGCACGTTGCCGGCCAGGAATTCGTCGTGGATGGCGAACGGGCAGGCGTAGACATCACCGACCGGATCCACCAGGCAGACCACCCGGCCGGCCCCGCACAGGTTGAGGCCGGGCAGCGCGCCGCCGTAACCGGCCAGGTGGAAGAACGAGTCGCCGGTCAGGACGTCCTCGCCCCGTTCCACCAACCAGTCGTAGAGGAGCCGCTGCTGATCGGCCGTGGGATGGAGCTCGTCCCACACATCGGCCCCCCGCCCCGACGGGCGCAGCCGGGTGAGCCGGAGCTGGGCCCCGTACCGGTCGGCCAGGGCCTTGAAGGCGTCCAGCTGGGTCACGTTCTGCCGGGTGACCACCACCGAGATCTTGAAGCCGGTGAAACCGGCGGCGGCCAGGCGCTCCATGGCGGTCACCGCGGTGGCATGGGAGCCGGCGCCCCGGACGGCGTCGTTGACGGCGGCGGTGGCGCCGTCCAACGAGATCTGCACGTCGACGTAGTCGCTGGCGGCCAGCCGGGCGGCGATGGCCGGGGTGAGGCGCGACCCGTTGGTGGAGAACTTGACCCCGACGCCGTGGGCGGTGGCGTACTCCACCAGCTCCCAGAAGTCCGACCGCACGGTGGGTTCGCCCCCTCCGATGTTGACGTAGAAGATCTGCATGCTCTGGAACTCGTCGATCAACGCCTTGCACTCGGCGGTGGTCAGTTCGGCGGGGTCGCGCCGTCCCGAACTGGACAGGCAGTGCACACAGGCCAGGTTGCAGGCGTAGGTCAGCTCCCAGGTGAGGCAGATCGGTGCCTCCAGCCCCTGTTCGAACCGGTCGACCAGTCGGCCCACCGGACGTACCGGGGCCTCGTCGGTGATCAGGGTCACGACGCCTCGCGGGGGAGGATCATCCCGGATCCGGCCAGGGTGGTCAGGGCCCGTTCGTAGGTGGGCAGCTCGGCCGGACTCACACCGGCGGCCCGGCAGGCGTCGTGACCGGTGGGCTGGTCGGCCAGCGACTGCACCACGGCCAGCAGGGTCGGGCTCTTCAGGAAGGACAGGCGCCGGGTCCCGAAGTGGTAGGCCAGCGCACCGAACGACTCGGGTCGCAGGGCCACCTGGGGGTGGAGGGTCCACGGTCGCGCCCCGTCGAAGGCGGCGGTGGGTGCCGCGGGTGGGACCGGTGGCATCAGTGCGGGATCCGGAGGCTCGGAAGGGAGAGGCGGGGAATCAGTAGACGCCGCACATGCCGTCGATCGACACGTCCTCCACCAGCAACTCCTCCTCCACGAGGGCCGGTCCGCCGTCAATGGCGGAGGGGTCGGCGGTCGGTGGCGCCTCCGCCTCCGAGCCGTCCGTGGTCGGGGCGTGTGCGGTGGTGACGGTCATGGGACCTCCGGAGGCAGGCCGGACAGGGCCGGGCGACGAGCTTTGGATGGACTCTGCGTTGAATTGACTTTATAGCACCCGATGCCAAAAGTGGAGGCTGCCGGGCGCCCGGCCCCGCTGCGTAGGGTGGTCCGATGTTCATCGTCATCGGATCCGACCACGCCGGCTTCGACCTGAAGGGTGCGGTGGTCGCCCACCTCACCGACGCCGGGCACGAGGTGCAGGACATCGGGACCATCTCACGGGCCCCGGTGGACTACCCGCCCATCTGTGCCGACGTGGCCCGGCGGGTGGTCCGCGGTCCGGGGGATCTGGGCATCGTCATCGGGGGCAGCGGGCAGGGCGAGGCCATCGCCGCCAACAAGGTCCACGGGGTCCGGGCCGCGCTCTGCCACGACGAGTACACCTCGCGCCTGGCCCGCCGGCACAACGATGCCAACGTTTTGTCGCTGGGGGCCCGGGTGGTGGCCACCGAGCTGGCTCTCGACATCGTCGATGTCTTCTTGTCCACCCCGTTCGAGGGAGGGAGGCACGTGGCCCGCCTGGAGGAGATCCGGGCCATCGAGACGGCGGAGGCGGAACGGCCCGACGGGGCGGACGACCGGTGACCGCGGCCTCCCTGGGACCCACCGGCGGTCGCGTCGGACCGGACCCGGTCCGGAGCGGCCCCGGCGGAACCGTGCGGTACGCCGCCGACGCCGTGGTGCCGGCTGACGGCAGCGGGCCGGTGCTGCGCCCCGGGGTGGTCGAGGTGGTGGGTGGGACCATCACCCATGTGGGCCGGTCCGCCGACCCCGACGCCGCCGGTCCGGTGCGCGAGGTCCGGGTCCGCGGTGCCCTCCTGCCCGGTCTGGTCAACGTGCACTGCCACTCGCCGATGACCCTGTTCCGCGGATCCGGAGAAGGTCTGCCCCTGCTGCGCTGGCTGACCGAGGTGCTCTGGCCACAGGAGGCCCACCTGACCGAGGAGGACGTGTTCTGGGGCATGACCCTGGCGGCAGCCGAACTCCTGTGCTTCGGGGTCACCACCAGCTGCGAGGCCTACTTCTTCGAGGACGCCCTGGCCGACGCGGTGGTGGCGGCCGGGTCCCGGGCCGTGGTCACGCCCGGCGTGCTGCAGCTGCCGGGGACCGAGTCGGACGGGCGGTGGTGGTCGCGGCGGACCGACGAGATCGTGGACTTCCACCGGCGGCGAGACGGCGACCACGACCGCATCGAGGTGGGTTTCGCCCCCCACGCCGCCTACACCGTGCCGCTGCCGGTGCTGGCCGACATCGCCGGGGTGGCCCGGGACCTCGGCGCCCTCTTCCATCTGCACCTGGCCGAGACCGAGGGGGAGTGTGTCCGGTTCGCCGAGGAGCACGGGGGATCGACCCCGTCCGTGCTGGCCGGGGCCGGGGTCTTCGGTGGCCGGGTCCTCGCCGCCCACAGCGTGTGGCTGTCGGACCACGACATGTCCCTCTACCAGGAGTACGACATCGCGGTGGCGCACTGCCCGCAGAGCAACGCCAAGCTGGCCTCGGGCACCGCACCGCTGGTGGAGCTGTTGGCCCGGGGCATCCGGGTGGGGGTGGGGACCGACGGACCGGCCTCCAACAACGATCTCGACCTGTGGGAGGACATGCGCTTCGCCGCCATGATGGCCCGCATCCGCGAGGGGGACGCCTCGGTCGTTCCGGCGGCCACCGCTCTGGACCTGGCCACCCGGGGGGCGGGCGCCGCCCTGGGCCGGCCCGATCTGGGGGTGCTGTCGCCCGGCGCCCGGGCCGACATGATGGCCGTCGACCTCGACCGGCCGGCCCTCGTCCCGTGGCTCCACGACGACCAGCTGGTCGACCATCTGGTGTGGTCGGGATCGAGCCGGCTGATCACCGACGTGTGGGTGGCGGGCCGCCGGGTGGTCGAGTCCGGTCGCTGCACCACGGTCGATGTCGAGCGGGCCCGCCGTGAGGTGGAGGCCCGGGCCCGTCGCCTGCTGCGTCAGGGGGGCTGAAGCGGACGGCACCGATCGTCTCCCGTTCGGGAGGAGTGAGCCCGGTGGGGGAGGTCTTCGGACGCCCCCGTCGATCCGGGATACTGGACGTCATGCGCAAGCAGTACTTCTTCAGGCCGAGCGCTCACGGCTTCGATGCCTGGGACGTCCACCGTCTGGTCGAGCTCTCCGCCGATCTCCCGGTTCAAGAGGTCGACATCTCGACCATCGGCGAGCTGGACACCGCCTACTGGTTCGGAACCGACGGGAGTCCGGTGACGGTCAGGGTGCTGGTGCGGCACATGGAACTGATCCAGCAGGCGGATCCGGCCTATCCGGTGATCCTCGGGGCCGGGGGTCAGCTCATGGATGGGATGCACAGGGTGGCCCGCGCCCTGCTGGAGGGGCGCAGGACGGTCCCGGCCGTCCGGTTCGCCGCGCAGCCGGAGCCGGACTTCAGGGATGTGCGGCCGGATGACCTCGACTACGACTGAGCGGACCCTCAGCCTTCAGGGAGGTCGGCAAAGTCCCGCTTGGCCTGCCGGTACCAGCCCATGCCCTTGACGGGGTTCTTCCATCGGCCCTTCATGGCCTTCTGCGCGTCTTCGTGCGTCGCATCACCCTGGGCGACCATCTCCTTGAGATGTCGGTCCTGGGCCTTGATGACGTCGTCGGCGGACTCTCCCTGATGCGCCGCATCGCACGGGCCACCCAGCTGTCTGCAGGTCATGGTTTTCACGAGTGCTCCTTTCTCTCCTTCTGATGTGTGACGGGACGTCTGATCTGTCCGGGGACCACAGGGCGCGGTGCCGTCGGGTCACTCACGACCGCACCCGGACGCGGACGATGTCCAGGCCCGCCAGCACACTCGGGTCGGCGATCAGCTCGACTTCGTGGACCCGGCCCGCCTCCACATGGAAGACGAAGGCCACCCTGGTGGACCCGGCCTGGATCCAGGCCGCACCCAGCTCGCCGTCGATGGTGACGGGAACGGCGCCGCGGGCACCGGTGAAGCGGGCGGCCACGGCGTCGGCCCCGTCGTAGGCGGGGTCCGTCCCCATCGTCTGGCCGACCCGGTCGGCCCGCATGACGGCATCCGGGGCGAGGAGCGACAACAGGGTGGCCAGATCGCCACCGCGGGCCGCGGTGAGGAATGCCGCCACGACGCTCTCGCTCTCCGCACGCGCCCCCGGCGAGGCGTCCGGTTCGGGTGCGCCCTGCACCTTGCGCCTCGCCCGGCTGGCCAGTTGGCGGACCGCGGTGCCCGAGCGCCCCATGATGGTGCTGATCTCGTCAAAGGGGTACCCGAACACATCGTGCAGGACGAAGGCGGCCCTCTCGGCGGGCGCCAGGGTGGCCAGGATGACCTGCATGGCGTCACCCGTCCGCTCGGCGAGGAGGGCGTCGTCCTCCGGATCAGCCGGACCGGGGGGGACAGGGACCGCGGACTCGACGACGGACCGGGTGTGCCGCCTCCTGAGCTGGTCCAGGCACAGCCGGGTCACCGTGGTGGTCAACCACGCCGACCGGTCCCCGATGTCATCGGTGCGGGAAAGCCGGAGCCAGGCCTCTTGCACCACGTCGTCCGCGTCGGCGGCCGACCCGAGGATCCGGACCGCGAGGGCGGTGAGACGGGGTCGCTGGGCGTCGAAATCGGTCACGTTCAACGAGATCACACCATGGTGACGCACGCCGGCGCGGAAATGTGACCGGTGACCGCTGCGTTCGACGCCGGTGATCGGTCGGGCCGCCCGGGCCGGCCCGGCGGTGGGATCAGCCGAACGCGCCGCGGAAGTCGACGTCGACGGTGTCGACGGTGCCGGCCACCCGGCCCGGTGCGGCCTGATAGCCCCAGTAGAGATTGGTGTGGGCGATGACCTGATCGGGAGGCGGTGCACCCCACTCCGTCTGGTCCTCGGTGGTGTGGGCATCGGCCACCAGAATGGCGTCGTAGCCGCGGACCAGCGCCCCGTGGAGGGTCGACCGGATGCAGAAGTCGGTCTGCCCGCCGACGACGAACACTCTGCCGACGCCACGCCCCGCCAACACCGCCTCCAGGGTCGAGTCCTCGAAGGAGTCGCCGTAGTTCTTCTGGATGACGGGCTCGTCGTCGCGGGGTTCCAGTTCCGGAACCATCAGCCAGTCCTCACTGTCCTTCACGATCTCGTCGTCAGAGTGCTGGACCCAGACCACCGGGATCTCCTCCCGGCGGGCCTGGTCCACCAGCGTGGCGACGCGGGCGACAACCGCATCCCGCTGGTAGGCCCGGTCGACCACCCCTCTCTGGACGTCGATGACCAAAAGGGCGGTGCCGGGGCGGTTGTCGAGGGTGGCCATAACGTGTCGGGTGCTGAGCATAGAGGGGGCGGCCTACGGGGCGTCCACCAGGGCCGGCGACCGGGGGTGGGACGCCGACGGTCGGTCCGGTGGCTCCTCCGGGTCGGTCGGGCCGACGGGAACCGACCGTGACAGGGCCTCCACCGCCACCAGCAGCCAGACGGCGAGATCGGTGAGGGACAGGATGACGGCGAACACCACCACCCGGTCGGCGGACACCCCCAGCCACGGCCGTACGGCGGTGGAGCCGATGACGTAGGTTCCGCCCACCACCATCAGGTTGGCCACCAGCACCACCCACAGACCCAGGTCGCCGCCCAGCCCGAGCCGACGGCGGGCTGCGGACAGGGTCAGCGCCGCCACCACCGCCACCAGGGCGGCCAGGGGGACGATGTGCAGGTAGCCGCCCAGGGTGTCCCAGGTGGCGTGCAGCCGGAGCCCCAGGCTGCCCTGCCGGTGTCCCGACCGGTTGGGATCGGCGATGGCACCGAGCACCACGGTGGTGGCGGGCCAGGCGGCCAGAGCCACCAGTCCGACCACGGCACCCACCAACGCCCGGGTGCCTCTCTCCCGCCGGGCTGGGGACCCACCGGCCTGTGGGGTCGCCCCCCGACCCCCTCCGGACGGCGACCGGGGGGCGAGGGCGTACCGGAGCGCCACCAGGACCACCACCACGGCCGCGGTGGCGGTCCCCTCCAACTTGATCTGGCCGGCCACAGCCATCCCGATGACGGCGATCCCGAGGTGGGACCGGGTGAGCGGCAGGATCAACCCGTAGACCACGGCGAAGGCCGCGGCCAGCATCCAGGGCAGGTCGGCCAGTCCATTGGTCAGGCCCCTCCCTGCGGCGCCGGCCACCGCGGCGCAGAGCACGGGTGCCGCCACAGCGGCGGCCCAGGTGGTGGTCCGGTCGGAGCGGACGGTGTCACCACCCCCTCCCGGGTTCCTCCGACCGACCTGGAGGAGCGACGCCCCGAGAGCGAAGAGACCGCAGCCGTTCAGGATCCCCATGAGGATCTGACCCGAGCGGAACGCCGCCGCCGAGCCCACTGGTATCCGACCCACGATCCAGCCGATCCCCGAGGTCGCTCCGACCAGGGGGGGGAAGCCAGGCTCGTCGAAGAGGTAGGCCCTGTTGGACAGCACGGACCGCGCCACACCGTGGCCCCGGACATACCAGCCGCCCCGGGTGATCCAGATCACCCGGGCGTCCTGGCCCACATCCATGACCCGCAGACCCCACAGGGCCCAGACCACCACCACCGCCACCAGGAGCCCGCCCACCACCACCGGAACCGTCCGGGCCCGCGTCGACAGGTCGGGGAGGGCCGGACGGGTGGTGGGCCGTCGGATCCACACGCCGACCACCACCGCGGCGGCGGTCACGCTGCAGATGACGAACCAGTCCCCGAGGTCGCCGGCGATCAGAACACAGCACGTGGCCGACACCCCGGCCAGCGCCGATCCGGTGAGGGGCAGGAGAACCAGCGCCACGGGGCGGGTCCCCACCAGTGCCAGCGTCGGCAGCGCCCCGGCGACGGACAGGACCACCACGGCGAGGAGGACGGTGCCCGTCATGGATGGGTCCGGATGACCAGGATGTACCCGCCGCAGGCGTCCGGGCCGGTGCCGGCCTTCACCCGGAGGCCCACCCGGGCGGACGACGGATCGGTGACGACATCGGCCCACGAGGCGACCGCTCCGTCCAAGAGGACGTCCAGCGGAAGGGAGCTCCGTTGGAGCGAGACCGGTTCGTCCGCGGAGACCAGGTGGTGGGCCCGTGTGGACAGGCAGACGAAGATGTGCTGCTTGGCCTCGTTCTTCGCCTGCTGGGATGCCAGCTGAGCCAGGGTGGTGTGGGTGTGGGCGGTGACGGCGACGGTGGTCAGGACGCCCAGGCAGGTGACCAGCACCACTGCGGCCCACCACCGCGCCGCACGGGGGACACCCGCTGGTGACCGCACCGGCGACGTCGGCCGGTCGCCGGAAGGGTCACCGGGGACAGGGGGGTCACCCGGGACCGGTCTGCCTCTGCTGTCGCCCGCCACGCTCCTCGCCCCGTCCCTCTCCCGTCGTCCCCGCCGGGCCCGGCTCCTCCGGCCCTCAAGCCGACGAGATCTTGCCATAGGCGGGCTCGGGCTCCGCGGAGCAACACCCCGGGTGCCGTGGGGAGTGATCGCCGGCGCCGGCCCGGCTCAGTGTGAGGGGTCGGGGTCCGGGTGACGCCCGGCGTAGGCGGCGGCGGCGGTGGCGAACCCGTGGACGAGCCGCGAGAGCACCACCTCCATCAGCCGGCCGGTCCCGGGGACCATCTCGTCGAAGGTGGCGCTCCACGAGATGAGGGTGCCGTTCCCCTCCGGGGTGAGGAGGACATCGGACCGGTGGTTGCGGACCGGAAACCCCGCCAGGACGGTGTAGGCCAGGTGCCGGGGGGGATCCCAGGCCAGCACCTCCTCCCGGGATCCGATCCCCATCCGGCTGAAGCGGCGCACCGCCCCGACCCCGTCCGGAGCCGGACGGCCGGACCGTTCGAGCCCCGACCGGGTGACGAAGGACCAGTCCTTCCACCGGTGGGCTTCCCCCACCAGGGGCCACACCGCCGCCACCGGAGCCTCGGCGCGGGCCGTCGCCGCCACCGACCGCCGTCCTACCGGCCGCACCGGTGGGACGGGGTCAGCCCCGGTCACTTCTCGACGTGGGTCTTCAACGCCTCCAGCGCCTGCTGGTAGATGGTGGTCATCAGATCGGCCATCTCATCCGGGGTGGCCTCGACGTCCCAGGTGACCCGGGAGGTGTCGCCGGCCGGATGGACGGTGATCACCGCCTGATGGCTCTCGACCGGAGCTCCGTCGGCGATGGTGTAGGTGATGGCCCGGCCGGCATCGTCCCGCGCCACCAGGCGCTCGGTGATGGTCATCCCCATCATCTCGAGGATGCGGTCGTCGCCCTCCACCCGACACGACTCGATGCCCGGCATCCAGCCCCCGATGCCACCGAAGTCGCCGATCACGGACCACACCTGGTCCGGCGACCGGGCGATGTCGATCTCTGCTGTGCCTTTACCCATGGTTCTCCCCTGCGCTCGTCGGGCGTCCGTCCCCCCGGCGGTGGGTGGGGCGGCGCTCACTGTCGCCCCGATGGTAGGCGCGACGGCGCCGGGGGGCGGGCCGGTGCTGGCGTCCCCGGCGGCGGCCCCGTAGCGTCGCCCCCGTGTCCTCCCCGCCACCCGGCGTGCCCACCACCGATCCCAGCGTGGCCGACCTGTTGGTGGCCCGGGCCGACGACGACCGCACCGGCCTGTGCTTCGAGGAGCACCGCTGGAGCTGGCGCCAGGTGGTGGAAGCGGGTGGCGACCGTGCCTCGCTGCTCAGTTCGTGGGCCGGGGACGATCCGCTCCACATCGGGATCCTCCTCGGCAACGTGCCCGAGTACATCTTCTGGCTGGCGGGGGCGGCGCTGGCCGGGTGCGTGGTGGTGGGGATCAACCCGACCCGCCGGGGCCAGGCCCTGGCCGACGACATCCGGCGCACCGACTGCGCCTTCATCGTCACCGACGCCGAGGGAGCCGTCCTGTTGGACGGGTTGGACCTCGGTGTCCCCCCCGACCGGATCATCCGGGTCGACCTCCCGGACTTCGCCGAAGGGTTGGCCTCCCACCGGGGTCACGACCTGCGGACCGTGGTGGCGGCGTGTGCACCGACACCGTCCGACCTGTACCTGTTGCTGTTCACCTCGGGGACCACCGGCACCCCCAAGGCCGTGCGGTGCACCCAGGGCCGGCTGGCCTCCATCGCCGTGCGGTCGGCGGAGGCCTACGGGTTCGACCACGACGACGTGGCCTACTGCACCATGCCGCTCTTCCACGGCAATGCGCTGATGGTCCTGTGGGGGCCGGCACTGGTGGTCGGGGCCACGGTGGCCCTGGCCCGCCGGTTCTCCGCCTCGGGATTCGTCTCCGACGTGAAGCGCTACGGCGCCACCACCTTCACCTATGTGGGCAAGGCGCTGGCCTACATCCTGGCCACCCCGCCCTCGGACGACGATGCCTCCATCCCCCTCCGCCGCGGCTTCGGCACCGAGGCGTCGGTGGCCGACCAGGCCGCCTTCGAGCAACGGTTCGGCTGCGTGCTCACCGAGGGCTACGGATCGAGCGAAGGGGGGGTGGCCATCAGCCGGACCCCGGACACCCCGGTGGGATCCCTGGGCCGGCCCTCGGGCGACATCGCCATCGTGGATCCGGCCACCGGGGCCGAGTGCCCGCCGGCGGTCCTCGACGCCGCCGGGCGTCTGATCAACGGGGACCGGTGCATCGGTGAGATCGTCAACCGCGGGGGGACCGGTCGGTTCGAGGGCTACTACGCCGACACCGCGGCCACCCGGTCGCGCACCCGGGACGGCTGGTACTGGACCGGCGATCTGGCCTACCGCGACGACGAGGGCTTCTTCTACTTCGCCGGACGGGGGGGGTGACTGGATGCGGGTGGATTCCGAAAACCTCACCGCCGGACCCATCGAGAGGGTCCTGGTCCGCCACGAGGATCTGGCCGCCGTGGCCGTCTATGCGGTGGCCGACCCCCGCAGCGGGGACCAGGTGATGGCGGCGGTCGAGCTGCTCCCGGGCCGGGAGTTCGACCCGGTGGCCTTTGCCGACTTCCTCCGGGCCCAGCCGGACCTCGGGACCAAGTGGGCCCCCACCTTCATCCGGATCACCCGGGGCCTGCCCCAGACGGCCAGCGGCAAGGTGGCCAAGGGCCCCCTGCGGGCCGACGGCTGGTGGCGGGGGGACGATCCGGTCTACCGGCGCCAGAGCCCGGGGTCCGCGTACACCCCCATGGACGGGTCGGACCGCTCCCTGCTGCGGGCCGAGTTCGCCCGCCACGGTCGCCAGGCCCATGTCGGGGGATGAGACCCGCCTCCGGGGGCGGGTGATCGACCGGGCCGACCGCTTCCAACAGCGTCACCGGTCCACCGCCGTCCCGGTGGCGGTGGTGGCCAAGTACGCCGACGACCAGGGGGGCCGCCTGGCCGGCCAGATCTCCCATGCGGCCTTTCTGGCCGTGTTCCCGCTGTTTCTGGTGCTGGTGACCGTGGTCGGGATCGTCCTCCACGGCCACTCCTCCCTGCAGGACGACATCGTGAATTCGGCGGTCCGCCAGTTCCCGGTGATCGGCTCCGACCTCCAGTCCAACGTGCGCCAGCTGTCCTCCGGCAACGTGGTGGCGTTGGTGATCGGACTGGTCTGGCTCACCTACGGGAGCATGAGGTTGAGTCGGAGCGCCCAGGTCATGATGGCGGTGGTGTGGGGGATCGATCGGGGGGACCTGCCCGGCCTGCGGCAGTGGATCCCCCGGGCCGCCGGTTTCCTGGCCGTCCTGGGCCTGGGCTTCATCGGCGGCGGTGCCCTGGCCGGCATCGGGGCCTTCGGCGGCCTCGGGCCCCTGTCGGCGTGGCTCGGACTGGTCCTGTCCCTCGGGGTCAACATCGGCATGTACTGGTGCGCCTTCCGGGTGGTGATCCGCATCCCCGGCCGGCGCCACTCGGTCTGGCCCGGAGCCGTCGTCGGGGGGATCGGATGGACCGCACTCCAGTTCGCCGGGGTCCAACTGGTCAACCACCAGCTCCGCCACCTGTCCAACCTCTACGGCACCTTCGCCACGGTGCTCGGGCTCATCTGGTGGATCGCCCTCGGGTCCGCCGTCTCGGTCTACGCCGCCGAGTTCAACGTGGTGGTGACCCGCCATCTCTGGCCCCGTTCGTTCCGGTCGGTGCACCGCAGCCGGACCAGTGACCCCCGGTCGTCAACGGTCCCGCCGCCGGTGGCCCGCCGGGGCAGCGAACGGCTGGAGATGGCCGGAGCGGTCGGTCCGGCCCCGCTCAGCGGGACAGCCAGGCGTCGGGGTCGGTGGTCAGCTTCAGGACCGACGGCGGGAGCTTTCCCGAGGTGATGTCGGCGATGGTCACCTGCTCGAGGACCGAGCGCAGGCTGGCCCGGACCGCCACCCACACCGCCTGGAGGTGTTCCGCCGAACCCTCGTAGTTGGCCGCTTCGGGCCGGAGCCCCCGGACCTCGGCCAGGGGTCCGTCCAGAGGTCGGATGACGTCGGCCACGGAGATCTTGTCGGCCTCGCGGGAGAGCCGGTATCCCCCCTCGGCGCCCCGCTGGCTGAGCAGCAGGCCGGCCCGCCGCATGTCGTTGAGGATGCTCTCCAGAAACTTGGCCGGCAACCCCTGGCTGTTGGCCAGGGCTTCGGCCGTGACCGGGCGCGGTCCGGCGTCGGCCAGCGTGCACAGGGCCCGCACGGCGTAGTCGACCTTGGCGGAGATGTACACAGGGGGATTCTGTCAGAGGTTGCCGGTACCGGGAACGATGGGCTTCCGGCCGGCCCCACCGGTGTCGGGAATCGGTCGGATCCCCTACTTGAGAAGCCGCGACAACCGCCGGTCAGCCAGGGTCCTGCCCCCGGTCTGGCAGGTCGGGCAGTACTGCAGCGACGAGGTGGCGTAGGACACCTGGCGGACGGTGTCCCCGCAGACCGGGCAGGCCAGACCGGTCCTCCCGTGCACCGCCATGGCCTCTTTCTTGTCCCCCTTGAGCCGGCCCGGATCGAGCCCCGAGGTCCGCTCCACGGCCTCGGCCAGCACCCCGGTCACGGCGGCGTGCAGGGCCGCCACCTGGTCCGCCCCGAGCCCGCGGGTCCGGGCGAAGGGGGACAGCCGGGCCCGGTGCAGTGCCTCGTCCGAGTAGGCGTTGCCCACCCCGGCGATGAGGGACTGGGTGGTGAGGGCGGTCTTGAGGGTGGACGACGCCGACCCCAGCAGCTCCGCCAGGCCCTCCACCGTGAACTCCGGGCCCAGCGGGTCCACCCCCAGCCGTGCCACCGCGGGCACGTCCCCGGGGCTCGGGACCACCCACAGGGACACCCGCTTCTCCGTCCCCCCTTCGGTCACGTCGAACCCGGATCCGTCGTCCAGGTGGATCCGCAGGGCGATGGGGCTCCGTCCCGGCCGGAGGCGGGTGGCGGGCACGGTGTCGTACCAACGGATCCAGCCCCCCCGGGCCAGATGGACGATCAGCCACAGGCCGCCCACCGCCAGGCACACGAACTTCCCCCGCCTCTCCACCCCCTCCACCACCGGTCCGACCAGGTCGTCCAAGGAGGGCGTCACCGTCTTCAGGGCCGAGAACGAGACCATCTGGTACCGGTCGATGGGCAGCCCGGTCATCCGGGCGGACAGCGCGGCCGTGAGGGCCTGGACCTCGGGCAGTTCGGGCACAGGGCCATTGTGGACCCCGGGCGCCCGTAGTATCGGGTCCCCATGTTCCGCCCGGTCCCCGCCGAAGCCGATTTCTGTGCCCTCGAGACCGAGGAGCTGGACCGGTGGCGGACCCACCGGGTCTTCGAACGGTCCGTCGAGCTGCGGGCCGGCGCCGAGCCCTGGGTGTTCTACGAGGGCCCGCCGACCGCCAACGGGAGGCCCGGGCTCCATCACGTGTGGGCCCGGGTCTACAAGGACCTGTTCTGCCGGTACCGGACCATGCGGGGTTTCGCCGTTCCCCGCAAGGCGGGGTGGGACACCCACGGCCTGCCGGTCGAGGTCGAGGTGGAGAAGCAGCTCGGGATCACCGCCAAGCGTCAGATCGAGGACGAGGTCGGGATCGCCGAGTTCACCCGGCTGTGCCGCCAGTCGGTGCGCAACTACGTCGGCGAGTGGACCGCCCTGACCGACCGCATCGGGTACTGGATCGACAGCGACAGTGCCTACTGGACCTTCAGCCCCGAGTACGTCCAGTCGGTGTGGTCGAACCTCAAGAGCCTCTGGGACCAGGGTCTGCTCTACGAGGACATCAAGGTGGTTCCGTACTGTCCGCGCTGCGGGACCGCCCTCAGCAGTCACGAACTGGGTCAGCCCGACGTCTACCGCGATGTGGTCGACGAATCGGCCTACGTGCGGTTCCCCCTGACCGACGACGGGGAGGCCGCCGACCGGCTGCGTACCACCCTCGGGGTGTCCTCCCTGGCCGGCCTGGCCCTGGTGGCCTGGACCACCACGCCGTGGACCCTGGTGTCCAACACCGGCGCCGCCGTCGGGCCCGATCTTGACTACGCACTGGTGGGGGGCGACATCGTGGCCGCCGACCTGGTCGGCGAGGTCTTCGGGGACGACGCCGTCATCGGCCACCGGCTGGCCGGGGCGGACCTGGTGGGCCTGCACTACGGGCGGCCGTTCGACGATCTGGTCCCGACGCCGGGTCCGGCCGCCGGCGACGGGTGGAGGGTGGTGGCCGGGTCGTTCGTGGAGGCCGACGAGGGGACCGGGGTCGTGCACCTCGCTCCGGCCTTCGGCGAGGTGGACCGGCAGGCCGGCCGCCAGAACGGGCTGCCCACCCTCAATCCGGTCGGGCCCGACGGTCGCTTCACCGGGGCGGTGGCGTGGCTGGCGGGCCGGAGCGTGCGCGACACCAACGGCGAGGTCAACGACCGGCTCCAGGCGGCGGGCCGGCTCCTGAAGCGCCATCCCTACACCCACTCCTACCCCCACTGCTGGCGGTGCGACACCCCGCTCCTGTACTGGGGCAAGCCCAGCTGGTACGTGCGGACCTCGGAGCGGAAGGCCGAGATGGTGGCGGAGAACCGCACCATCGGGTGGCACCCCGAGCACATCCGCGACGGCCGGATGGGGGAGTGGCTGGCCAACAACGTGGACTGGGCCCTGTCCCGCGACAGGTTCTGGGGCACGCCGCTGCCCGTCTGGCGGTGCGGCGAGGGACACGTCCGGTGCGTGGGGTCGTTGGCCGAGCTGTCGGAGCTGGCCGGCCACGATGTCTCGGACGTCGATCCCCACCGCCCCGACATCGACGGCGTGACCATCCCCTGTGCCGACTGTGCCCCGTCGGACGGTGCCCCGTCGGACGGCGACGCGTCGGACGGCGACCGGGAGGGTGGGGGGGTCGGGGACGGTGTGATGCGCCGGGTGGAGGCGGTCATCGACGCCTGGTTCGACTCCGGCTCCATGCCCACGGCCCAGTGGGGCTACCCGGCGGTCGAGGGCTCCGCCGAGCGGTTCGCCTACCCGGCCGACTTCATCTGTGAGGCCATCGACCAGACCCGCGGCTGGTTCTACTCGTTGCTGGCCGTCAACACCCTGGTCCGGTCGTCCACCCCGTACCGCAACGTGCTCTGCCTCGGGCACCTGGTGGACGCCGACGGGCGCAAGATGTCCAAAAGTGTGGGCAACGTCATCGATCCGTGGGAGATCCTCGATACCCGCGGTGCCGATCCCCTCCGGTGGTGGATGTTCTCCCAGGGCTCCCCGTGGACACCGACCCGGGTCAGCTTCGACGCCATCGACTCGGCCATGCGGGACAGCCTGCTGACCCTGTGGAACACCTGGTCGTTCTTCACCACCTACGCCTCGTTGAACGCCTTCGACCTCGACGATCCGTCCGTTCCGGCGCCGGCCGACCGGTCGGTCCTCGACCGGTGGATGCGGTCCCGTCTCCACGCCACGGTGGCCACCGTCACCACGGCCCTCGACGGCTACGAGCCCTTTCCGGCCGCCACCGCCATCGCCGCCCTCATCGACGACACCTCCAACTGGTACGTGCGCCGCAGCCGTCGCCGCTTCTGGCGCACCGACCCCGACGCCGACCCCGCCGACTCCCTCGGCGCCCAGGCCACCCTGCACGAGGTCCTGGTGACCGTGGCCCGTCTGCTGGCACCGCTGTGCCCGTTCGTGGCCGACCGGATGTGGCGGGATCTCACCGACGCCGACGACCGCGACTCGGTCCACCTGGCCGACTGGCCGGACACCGACGCCACTGCGGTGGACCCGGATCTGGAGGCGGGGATGGACCTGGCCCGGCGGCTCTCCTCCCTGGGGCGGGCGGCCCGGGCCGAAGCCGGGGTCAAGGTGCGCCAGCCCCTGGCCCGGGCCCTGGTCTACCTGCCACCGGGCAGCCCGACGCCACCGGCCGGAGTGGTCGAGGACGAGCTCAACGTGGACGTGGTGGAGGCCATCGGCGAGTTGGGCGCCGTCCTGACCTACGAGCTGGTCCCCAATTTCAAGCGGCTGGGACCCCGGCTGGGCAAACGGGTGCAGGCCCTGCGGGGGGCCATGGGCACCGTGGACGGCGTGGCGGCGGCGGCCGACCTGGCCGCGGGGCGACCGGTGGTGGTGGACCTGGCCGACGGACCGGTCGAGCTGGCCGGGGACGACGTCGAGCTGCGGGTGCGGGCCCAGTCCGGCTTCGCCGTCTCCCGTGACGGGGCCGAGGTGGTGGCCCTCGACCTGACCCTGGACGAGGACCTGCGCCGGCGGGGCCTGGCCCGCGAGGTGATCCGGAACGTCCAGGAGCTGCGCAAGGGGGCCGGGCTGGAGGTGTCGGACTGGATCCATCTCCACCTGACCGGTCTGGACGACCTGGCTCCCCTCTTCGAGGTGGTCGGCCGTGAGGTCCTGGCCCGGTCGGTGGGCACGGCGGCCCCGGTCGGTGCCGGCCCGGGGACGGTGCTCACCCTCGACGAGGGGGAGTCGGTCCGGACCGCCGAGGCCTGGGTGGTCCGGGCGTGAGGCGGGGCGGTCGGGGCCCGGGCCGGTGACCGTGCCCCGGGTGGGTGGGGGCGGCCGGCCCGGTGAGCAGTACGTGGTGGCGGTGGACCTCGGGACCGGCGGTCCCAAGGTGGCCGTGGTGTCCACGTCGGGTCGGATCGTGGCCCACGCCACCGAGCCGGTGGACCTGCACCTGCTGGACGGGGGAGGCGCCGAGCAGGACCCCCGCCAGTGGTGGTCGGCCATCGCGGCGGCATCCCGGAGGGCCCTGGCCGGGGCGGGGGTCCCCGACGACCGGCTCATCGGGGTGGGGTGCACGGCCCAGTGGTCGGGCACGGTGGCGGTGGGGGGCGACGGCCAGCCACTGATGGACGCCATCATCTGGATGGACTCACGGGGGAACCGGGCCATCCGCAAGGTGGCCGGCGGGGCGGTCAACGTCCTCGGGTACGACCCCCGCAAGATCCTCCGGTGGGTGCAGGTGACCGGGGGTGCCCCGGGCCTGTCGGGGAAGGACCCGGTCTCCCACATCCTGTTCATCCGTGACGAGTACCCCGACGTCTACCGCCGGACCGCCACCTTCCTCGAGCCGGTCGACTACCTCACCCTCAAGTTGACCGGCCGGACCTGTGCCTCCTTCGACTCCATCGCCGCCCACTGGGTCACCGACAACCGGGACATCGACCGGGTGACCTACGACGAGCGCCTGCTGGAGCTGACCGGACTGGACCGCGACACCCTTCCCGACCTCGTGCCCCCCGGGACCACGGTCGGGACGCTGACCGCCGGGGCGGCCGCCGATCTGGGCCTGCCCGCCGGTCTGCCGGTGGTGGCCGGCTGCGGCGATGTGCACTCCGCGGTCTTCGGATCCGGGGCGGTGGCCGACTTCGAGGCCCACCTCTACATCGGCACCTCGTCGTGGATCTCCGGGCACGTCCCGTTCAAGAAGACCGCACCCACCACCAACGTGGCCTCCATCCCGGCCGCGCTGGCCGGCCGGTACGTGATGGTGGACGAGCACGAGACGGCCGGGGCCTGCCTCACCTTCCTCCGGGACAACCTGGGGTTCGCCGACGACTTCGGGTCCATGGACGCCATGGTCGAGACGGTGTCCCCGGGCAGCGGGCGGGTGCTGTTCACCCCGTGGCTCAACGGCGAGAGGTCGCCGGTCGACGACCACACCATCCGGGGCGGATTCCACAATCTGTCCCTGTCCACCACCCGGGCCCAGATGGTGCGGTCCGTCTACGAAGGGGTGGCGTTCAATTCGCGGTGGCTGCTCGGGGCGGTCGAGAAGTTCGCCGACCGGCGGTTCGACTCGCTGGCCTTCATCGGGGGTGGGGCCAACTCGGACCCGTGGGCCCAGATCCACGCCGACGTCCTGGGTCGGGAGATCCGCCAGGTGGCCGATCCGGTCCTGGCCAACGTGCGGGGAGCGGCGCTCATCACCCTGATGGGGCTGGGCCGGATCACCGTGGACCAGATCGCCGGCATGGTCGAGATCCGCAGGACGTTCACCCCCGACCGGTCCACGGCGGCGGAGTACGACACCTTGTTCCATGAGTTCGTGGCCCTCTACAAGCAGACCAAGGGCATCTTCCGGCGGCTCAACCGGTTCTGAGCGGGGCTGTCCCCGGCGCCGTCCGATCACATGTCCGGACACCCGTCCGGCGCCCGGCCCCGGTGGGTGTCCCCACCGCCGCTGGCCTAGCGTGAGACGGTCGGACGGGACGGGCCCGGAGACGAGTGGACGGTGAGATCGACGTGAGTGACATCGAATCGTGGCTGTCGGACACCCACTCCACGGTGTCCACCGCGCAGCTGGTGCTGGCCGAGGTGGAGCGGGGGCTGGCGGCGGCCGAAAAGGTGGAGGCCGTGGCCCGGCGGTCCCGGCCGTTGGTGCGGCGGGCCGCCGTCGTGACCGTGGGATGCCTGCTGGGCGTGGCCGTCGGCCTCCTGGTGGTCAGGGCCCGCCGACGGGCGACCGTCGGGAGCGCGGGCACCGACCCGGTCGGGAGCGCGGGCACCGACCCGGTCGGGAGCGCGGGCACCGACCCGGTCGGGGGTCGTTGAACGCCGGCCCCGTCGTGACCAGGGTCAGGTCGAGTCCGTCGAGTGCCGCGACGGAGGCTTCGTGATCGGATGTCAGGGACCGGCCAGGCCGTGGAAGGCGATGGCCGCCGCGGTGGCCACATTCAGCGAATCGACCTCCGGGGCCATCGGGATGGAGACCACCACGTCCGACGCGGCCAGGGCCGCGGGGGTCAGGCCCGGGCCCTCGGCCCCGAGCAGCACGGCCACACCCGATCGGGCCCGGGTCGCCGCGGCGCGGAGCTCGGCCAGCCCGGTGGCGGGGATTCCCGGGGTGACCCCGGGGTCCGGCACCAGTGCGGCGATGACGAAGCCGGCCGACCGCACCCGCTGGAGGGCGTCCGGCCACGGGTCCAGCCGGGCGAACGGCGTGTGGAGCACATGGCCGACCGACACCCGTACCGACCGGCGGTAGAGAGGATCGGCGCACGTCGGATCGAGGAGGACGCCGGCCACGCCGAATGCGGCGGCGTTGCGGAACAGGGCACCGATGTTCTCGTGGTCGTTGAGTCCCTCGAGGACGGCGACCACCGGAGGGCGGCCGTCCGGAGTGGCCGATCCGGTGGCGTCGGCCAGCAGCGGCCCGGGCGGCGCCGGCGCCGGCCTGTCCGCCACGGCCACGACCCCCCGGTGGAGGGCGAAGCCCACGGTGTCGGCCACCACGGCGTGGGAGCCCACGAAGACCGGCGCCCCCCGGGCCCGTGTGGCCTCCACCAGATCACCGGCCGCCGTCACCTGGTGATCGTCGACCAGCAGGGATCGGACCCCGTACCGGGAGGTGAGGAGCCGGGCCACGGTCAGGCGTCCCTCGACCACGAAGACCGCCTGTTGGGCCTCGCGGCGGAACCGGGCGGCGGGATCGTTGAGACGTCGGTACAGGTCGAGTCGCGGGTCGTCGGGGTCGTCCACCTCGATCAGTGGGCCGAGCGTCACGGCAGGCTCGGAGGGATCATCGACCGGGGTTCTCGGAGGCGAGGGGGCGTCAGTCCGGTACCGGATCGGTGGTGCCGACAAAGAGCAGATCGAAGGCCAGGGTATGGAGGGCGGTCGTCGATGTCGACCAGGCGTTGCGTCGGTCCAGCCAGTAGCCCAGCGTCGGGAACAGCTCGCGGAACCGCCGGGACGGCAGATGGACCTGGTGGAAGACCAGGGCGATGTAGTACGAGAGCAGGTAGCCCAGGGCTTCGAAGGTTCCGCCGAAGACGTGGACCTCACCGCGCCCGAACACGTCCGATCCCAACCGGGAGAGCCCCTCGGCGGTGTAGCGCCAGTAGTCGTGCTCGTCGTGGCGGGGCACGGTCGAAGGAACCGAGACGATCACCGTCCCCCCCGGCCGGAGGATCCGCTTGAGCTCGCCCAGCACCTCCCGGGGGTCGGTCACGTGCTCCAACAGCTCGAGGGCCACCACCGTGTCCACCGACCGGTCGGCCAGAGGCAGGGCGGTGGCATCCGAGGCGAAGTCCACGTTGGGCAGCACCCGCAGGTCGGTGGCGAGGTAGCGACCCGACCCGGCCGGCTCGAACCGCCGGACCACGCCGCACCCCACATTGACCACGGTGGCGTCCGGACCGAGCCGGCTCAGATGGTCGTTGATGAAGCGGTCCCGTCGGGAGATGGCGTCGTTGGGCCCGCCACCCACCTTGGCCGGGGCCGCCCGGCCCGTAGCGCGTCCCCCCGTTCCGACGGCCATCGGGTTCAGGTCGCCGATGAGGCCGGCGGGGCCGGCGTGGCCCGGCCCCGGTCCGCCGCACTGACCACGGCCCGGAGGGAGGCGTCGAGGATGCTCGAGTCCATCCCGACCCCCCACCAGGTCGACCCGTCCGGTGCCTCGGCCTCCACGTAGGCCACCGCCGAGGCGCCGCTGCCGGCGGTCAGGGCGTGCTGGCTGTAGTCCTTCACCTCGAAGTCCACCCCCAGCTCGGTCCGCAAGGCTCCGACCAGGGCATCGATGGGGCCGTTGCCCTGTCCCATCACCGTGCGGGGCTCGCCGTCCACCAGCAGTTGGGCGGTGACCGTGGTGCGGTGGCCACCGGTGCTGACCTCGCTACCGATCAGCCGGACCCCGGCATCCTCGGTGAGATAGGTCCGGGAGAAGACGTCCCACATCTCGCCGGACCGGATCACCGTGCCGCTCTGCTCGGTGACCGCCTGGACCTCCTTGGAGAACTCGACCTGGAGCCGGCGGGGGAGGTCGAGTCCGTGCTCGGTGTCCATCACGTAGGCCACGCCCCCCTTGCCCGACTGGCTGTTGACCTGGATGATGGCCTCGTAGGTGCGCCCGGTGTGGCTGGGGTCGATGGGCAGGTACGGCACCTCCCAGTGGTCGTAGTCGTCACCGATGGCGGCGAAGCCTTTTTTGATGGCGTCCTGATGCGATCCGGAGAAGGCCGTGTACACCAGGTCGCCGGCGTAGGGATGCCGGGGATGGACCGGCATCCGGGTGGCGTGCTCGGCCACCCGCCGGACCCGGTCGATGTCGCTGAAGTCCAGCGCCGGGTCGATGCCCTGGGAGAAGAGGTTCATGGCCAGGGTGACCACATCGACGTTGCCGGTGCGCTCCCCGTTGCCGAACAGGGTGCCCTCCACCCGGTCGGCCCCGGCCAGGACGGCCAGCTCGGCGGCGGCCACCGCCGTCCCCCGGTCGTTGTGGGGATGCACGCTCAGGATGATCGAGTCGCGCTGGGAGATGGTCCGGCCGAACCACTCGATCACATCGGCGTAGACGTTGGGGCCGTACATCTCGACGGTGTTGGGCAGGTTGATGATGAGGGGCCGTTCGGGAGTGGGTTGGATCACCGCCATCACCGCTTCACAGATCTCCACGGCGAACTCCGGTTCGGTGCCGGTGAAGCTCTCCGGCGAGTACTCGTAGCGGATGTCGGTGCCGGGCACCGTCGACTCGAACTTCTTGCACAGCTCGGCGGCGTTGACGGCGATGTCGATGATGCCGGCCCGGTCCAGGCCGAACACCACCCGGCGTTGGAGTTCGGAGGTGGAGTTGTAGAAGTGCACGATGGCCCGTGGTGCCCCGGCCAGCGATTCGAAGGTCCGCTCGATGAGCTCCTCCCGGCACTGGACCAGCACCTGGATGGTCACATCGTCGGGGATGAGGCCCCCGTCGATGATCTGGCGCTGGAAGTCGAAGTCGGTCTGGGAGGCCGAGGGGAAGCCCACCTCGATCTCCTTGAAGCCGATCTCCACCAGGGTCGAGAACAGGGACATCTTGCGCTCGGGATCCATGGGGTCGACCAGGGCCTGATTGCCGTCGCGCAGGTCCACGCTGGCCCACCGCGGCGCCCGGGTAGCTTCGGCGTCCGGCCAGGTCCGGTCGGGGAGGGTCAGGGGACGGTAGGGCCGGTAGAGGTGGAAGGGCATCGGGGAGATGTCACAGGGCATGGCCAGACGGTGGTGACCTGCGCTGTCGTGGCCGGTGGTGGATCCGGAGTCGTGGTCGGTGTTCATGTGGTCCTGCTCCCGAGGTCTGTGGGGTGCTGGTTGGTGGTTGTATCGGTCGGAATGGTGCCGGGCTGCACCCGGCCAACAAAAAACCCCCTGGCCGGAAGGCTCAGGAGGTTGCGGGCGAACGCGATGGGGCGCTCGCCGTCAGGTAAGGAGGAGTTCCGGGGTGGTCGCCGTGTTCATGGTCTCCCCATGCTGGCAGGCTCCGTCCCCTCCGTCAAGGACCGGCAGCCGACCGCCGGCGGGACGGCGGCGGTCCGGGGCGGACCGGCCCGGGCGCGGAAGTCCAGCCCACGTACCGTTCAGTAACGCCAGGGTGCCCCGTTCGTTCTAGAGGGTGGAAGTGGCCACCCGGCGCTTCCGAGGGGGATGTGCGCAAGGCCATCAGGGGCAAAGAGCAAGGAGTACTACATGATCCGCAAGATTCTCGTGATCGCCGCGGCGGTCGCCATACCAGTCAGCGTCGTCGCCGTCAGCGGGGGAGCCGCCACAGCTGCCAGTTCGAAGACCGCCGGCACCGACACCATCGCCTGTAAGTCCATCTCCGGCACGGTGACCTTCTCGCCGAAGCTGGATGCCAAGGGCTACACCTCGGGACACATCTCGACCAAGATCACCGCCACCCTGACCGGCTGCACCGTCGCCGGTTCGACCAAAATCAAGGTGACCTCGGGTGCGGTGTCGGGAACCATCGTGGGTGCCACCGGCACCAAG
>Ga0182012_10001027_pt1 | contig 30826 bp, 28 predicted proteins | sample 612S2SmetaG_FD_120486 | JGI IMG/M metagenome (GOLD analysis project Ga0182012, IMG submission 120486) | Permafrost microbial communities from Stordalen Mire, Sweden - 612S2S metaG | ecosystem: Environmental > Terrestrial > Soil > Wetlands > Permafrost | place: Sweden: Stordalen | collected...
CGGCCCAACCTGCTGGCCGATACACCGGCGGACCACACCTTGCAGGCCGACTCGATGCGCCGGATGGTGCCGTCGGAATCCTTCACCGTGAGACCGTCGCGGTCCACATCGGTGACCATGGCATCCAGCTGTATCTCCACACCCATCTTCTCCAGCCGGGCGGCCGCCCGCTGACCCAGCTTGTCACCAAACGGTGGCAATACAGCCGGCGCGGCGTCGAGCAGGATCACTCGCGCCTTGGTGGAGTCGATGTGCCGGAACGCGCCCTTCAAGGTGTGATCGGCCAGTTCGGCGATCTGCCCCGCCATTTCGACGCCGGTGGGACCTGCTCCGACAATCGTGAACGTCAGCAGCTTGGCGCGACGTTCCGGATCGGTTGACCGTTCGGCGGCCTCGAACGCGCCCAGAATCCGGCCCCGCAACTCCAGAGCGTCGTCGATCGACTTCATGCCGGGAGCGAACTCGGCGAATTGATCATTGCCGAAGTAGGACTGGCCAGCGCCGGCCGCGACGATCAAATGATCGTAGGGAGTTTCGTAGGTGTGGCCGAGCAACTCCGAGACCACGGACTGGTTGGCCAGGTCGATATGGGTGACGTTGCCGAGTAACACCTGGACGTTGCGCTGCTTGCGCAGCACAACCCGGGTCGCGGGGGCGATTTCGCCCTCGGAGATGATGCCGGTAGCCACCTGGTATAGCAACGGCTGGAACAGGTGATGGGTGGTGCGAGCGATCAATTTGATATCGACATCGGCGTGCTTGAGCTTTTTTGCCGCGTTGAGTCCGCCGAACCCCGATCCGATGATGACGACTCGGGGCCGACGCTTCGGGCCGGCTGGGTCTTCGGGCTGGGGGCTCATCTTTGCACTGCTCCTGACTGGGCGCCTTGAACCCGCGCCTCGCAATTGTTAAGGGTAATAAAGTGAGTACCCAAAAACCCAGGTGAAACCCTGTGTAATCAGCCACAGCGGGAATCGACCCTGGTCGCGGCAACGTGAGACTCGTCATGCTCGAGGCGCACTATGACTTAGCCCACCAGGATACCCACCACGGGCCTGAGTGCCTCGCCAATCGCGGTGATTACACCGGGTGTGTAGAACGGCAAGTTGACGATCACGCTGTCGATTCCCGCGTCGATGACTTTGGTCTTGACCTGATCCGCGATCGACTCGGGGCTGCCGACAACCATGCGCTGGCTCATCTCTGCGGGAATCTGGTCGGCTGAGATGCCGTCACCGGCTAAGACCGTGAGCAACATGCTGGTTTCCAGGGTCGCCGGATCACGGCCGATCTTCTCGCACTGCTCGCGCACGACCCGCACCTTGCGCGGCAACTCGTCGAACCCGGCAATCACGTTGAGGTGGTCGAAATACCGTGCGGCAAGCGGAATGGTCTTCTTCTCACCGCTGCCGCCGATCATCAGCGGAATGTGGTCGCGGAAGCGCGGATTGGCCAGTGCCTGGCTGGCCCGGTAGTAGGTGCCCGAGAAGGTCGGTCGCTCGCCCTTGATCATCGGCAGAATGATCTTCAGCGCCTCGTCGAGGCGGTTGAATCTGTCGGTGAAGGTACCGAAATCGAAGCCCAGCTGATCGTGCTCGAGTTCGAACCATCCGGTTCCGATGCCCAGAATCGCCCGGCCCTGACTGATGACGTCCAGCGTGGTGATGATTTTCGCCAGCACGGTGGGGTTGCGGTACGTGTTGCCGGTCACCAAGGTGCCCAGCTGCACCCGCTCGGTGGCGGTGGCCAGCGCGCCCAGGGCGGTGTAGGCCTCCAGCATCGGCTGGTCGGGGTCGCCCAGCATGGGAAGTTGGTAGAAGTGGTCCATCACGAAAACCGAGTCGAATCCAGCCGATTCGGCTTCGCGGGCCTGAGCGATGACCGTTGGGAAGAGCTGCTCTATCCCGGTGCCGTAGGAGAAGTTGGGGATCTGAAAACCAAGACGAATAGCCACAGCGTCTACCGTAACCATCAACCCCGAAACACTAAATCCGCTCTAGGCGAAACTGGCCAGCGCGCCGTGACTGACGTGCAGCGTCTGGCCACTGATGTGTCGAGCCGCGGGGGTGGTCAAGAACAGGGCCAGGCGGGCCACTTCGGGCCCGACAGACGGCGTTGTGCGCGAAAGGCCTTCGTAACCGGGCTGCACGCCGCGCCCGGCAGCCACGGCGTTAACGGTGATACCGCGAGTGCCGAAGATGACTGCCTGCCCGGAAATCCAGTTGGAGAGTGTCGACTTAATGGCGGCGTCGACGCTGCCCGCGGGTGGGTTTTCCGTTACCACGCTGATGATGGACCCGCCGGAGCACAGATTATCGCCGACGGCCTGCACCGTCAGCACGGCTGAAAGCACCGTCGCGTCGAGCTCGTTGCGCCAGACTTTGGCCGTATCGGAGATCGAGTAGGTGCGCGGGTCGCCGGCCTCCCAGCGCGGTGCCGGCACGTTGACGATCGTGTCCAAGTGGTGGGGGAACAACCCGCGAGCCTCGGTAAGGCTGGCCGCGTCGGTGTTATCGCAGACAATTGCGTCCACGTCCAGCTCTTTGGCGGCAACCTCGAGGTCGCTGCGGCGGGCGCCCACGAGGGTCACCTTGTGACCGCCATCGCGAAAGCCCTCGGCTACCGTGCGCCCCAGCTCGGTGTCTCCACCAGTGACCAGCACGTCCACTGCCATGACCTCCTCGTGTTCAACATTGAACCCAGACCTGGCGTGGTTCCGATGGTGGCAATCCGTAGGACCAATGCCCGGGATCTCAGCGCGTTATGGCGTCAATCCAGGTAGATGTTACTGGACAGTAGCTCTAAGGGGAAATTAAGGAGCCGCGACGCGCCGCGGACTTTGCAAACTATTCAGCCGACGCACCTTTGCCGCATTTAGGCCGCCTGCCCGCACACCGCAACGGCTATGGTTTCACCCATGCGTGGGAGCGGGATCCTGGGCCCTTCGGTGTCGAAGTTGCTGGTGGCGGGCTTATCGACGGGCTTGTTAATGGGAATTGTGGGGTGCAGTTCAAATTCCCAGCCTGCGCAGGCCACCGGAAAAATCGTGGTGATGGCCGCGGCTTCGCTGAAGTCCGCGTTCACCAAGATCGGTCAGCAGTTCAAAAGCGACAATCCCGGCAGCAGCGTCGATTTCGAGTTCGCCGGTTCCTCCGAACTAGCAACGCAACTGACCCAGGGCGCGACCGCCGACGTTTTCGCATCGGCAGACACCGCGCAGATGGACACGGTCGCCAAGGCCGGGCTGCTCGCCGGGGATCCGACGAAGTTCGCCTCCAACACTTTGGTCATCGTGACCGCGCCGGGGAATCCGAAAAAGGTCGGATCCTTCGCCGACCTCACCAAGCCCGGGCTCAACGTGGTGGTTTGTGAAAAGCCGGTGCCTTGCGGATCTGCTACCCAGCGCATCGAGGACAGCAGCGGCGTGCACCTCAACCCGGTCAGCGAGGAACCCAGCGTGACCGACGTCCTGAACAAGGTCACCAGCGGACAGGCCGACGCCGCGCTGGTCTATGTCACCGATGCGCTCAGCGCCGGAAACAAGGTGACGGCAGTCAACTTTCCCGAGGCCCCCAGCGCGGTGAATATCTACCCGATCGCGGTGCTGAAGAAGGCTCCGCAACCAGCGTTGGCGCAGAAGTTCGTCACCCTGGTAACCGCTGACGGCGGCCAGAGGATCCTGGCCCAGTCTGGCTTCGCTGAGCCCTGACGACCAACGGGGAAGTGGTTGCTCGGAAACTTCGTCTGGCTTTTGTCCAGCTAAAGACGGCGAACTCTCAGGTTGCGCTCACGCGCAGCACTTTCTTTAAAGCAGTAGACGGTCCGAATGGATTGCGTCGGCAGAATACTTGATGTTTAAATTAAACGCTTGAATCATCCATCGTGTATGGAATACTATGACGCAATGGGTCTTCGGTTTGCTTACCGTGCCACCGACGCCCGCGTCGCGTGGGCCTCAACGGCGGCATGTCTTTCAGTCGATCCCGAGGAGTTCTTCGTTGATGGAGCGGCCCAGCACAAGGCCGCTCAAATATGCCGGCACTGTCCCGTCATCGCCGAATGCCTGGCCGACGCGCTCGACAACCAGATTGACTTCGGTGTTTGGGGCGGCATGACCGTGCGCCAACGCCGGGTTCTGTTGAAACAACATCCTGAGGTCGGTTCCTGGTCCGAGTTGTTCGCCCACCGCCAACATCGCAAGACTGGCTAATCGGCCTGATACATCGCGAAAGCAGTTCGGGAGGGCTTTCGGCAGTGATATGGATGCGCCGCGCAGCGATGTTATTGCGGTTATAAGGTGACATGAATTCGTAGCTGGCTACCAGCATGCGACCGTCGTTGCTTAGTGTTGAGCTGGGTATTTAGAAGTACGGCGGCATGTCCAGTCCGCTTATTTGTTTGCTGTGGCACGATCTAGCCAGGCAGCGAGCCGCTTGTGCTGCGCCGTGTTACGTTGCCTCCGGCACGGGCCCTTGAATCGCGACTGTGGCGAGGTATACGTATTAGCGCGCGTTGCAATGATCTGCCCCGCTGGGTGTATATCCCCGCTGCCGTGGGGACCACCTTTATAGTGCTGCCGTTGTTGGCCGTCGCGATCAAGGTCGATTGGCCGAACTTCTTGTCGTTGATCACCAGCTCCTCATCGACGACCGCGCTCTTGCTGAGTCTGAAGACCGCCGCTGCCAGCACCGTGGTGTGCGTGCTGCTCGGGGTGCCGATGGCACTGGTATTGGCCCGTAGCAGGGCACGGGTGGTGCGGTTGTTGCGACCGCTGATTCTGCTGCCGCTGGTGCTGCCGCCAGTGGTGGGAGGGATCGCGTTGCTGTATGCGTTCGGCCGGCTCGGATTGATCGGGCGTTATCTCGAGGCCGCCGGTATAGGCATCGCGTTCAGCACAACCGCCGTCGTGTTGGCGCAGACGTTCGTCTCGTTGCCGTTTCTGGTGATCTCTCTGGAGGGCGCCGCCCGCACCGCGGGGGCCGACTACGAGGTGGTGGCGGCGACGTTGGGGGCGCGGCCCAGCACGGTCTGGTGGCGGGTCACCCTGCCGCTGCTGCTGCCGGGCATGGTGTCGGGAGCGGTGCTGGCATTCGCCCGCTCACTGGGGGAGTTCGGCGCGACGCTGACATTCGCGGGTTCCCGGGAAGGTGTCACCCGCACACTGCCGCTCGAGATCTACCTGCAGCGGGTGAGTGACCCGAACGCGGCTGTCGCGTTGTCGATCCTGCTGGTAACGGTTGCGGCCCTGGTCGTGCTGGTGCTGGGCGTCCGCGGGCTCACCGGGACCGACGCGAGGTAGCCGGCGATGAGTGAACTGCAGCTGCGCGCGGTCGTGGCAGACCGCGGTCTGAATGTGGAATTCTCGGTGTCGGCGGGCGAGGTGCTCGCGGTGCTGGGGCCCAACGGCGCGGGCAAGTCGACCGCATTGCATGTCATCGCCGGGCTGCTTCGCCCCGACGAGGGTCTGGTGCGGCTGGGGGAGCGGGTGTTGACCGACACCGCGGCAGGGGTGGACGTGGCGACACACGATCGCCGGGTGGGACTGCTCCTGCAGGACCCCTTGCTGTTCCCGCACATGAGCGTCGCCGCCAATGTGGCTTTCGGGCGGCATAGCCGGGGTTTTCGGTCTGCCCGCGCCCAAGATAAGTCACGCGCGCTGCGCTGGCTGCGCGAGGTGGACGCCGAGGAATTCGCCGACCGCAGACCACGTCAGCTTTCCGGCGGTCAAGCGCAACGGGTGGCGATCGCGCGGGCGTTGGCGGCCGAACCCGATGTGCTGCTGCTTGACGAACCGCTGGCCGGGCTCGACGTGGCGGCGGCCGCGGCCATCCGAACGGTGCTACGCAAGGTGGTCGCCCGCAGCGGCTGCGCAGCGATCCTGATAACCCACGACTTGTTGGACGTGTTCACGCTGGCCGACCGAGTGCTGGTGCTCGATTCCGGCAAGATCTGCGAGATCGGCCCGGTCGCCGACGTGCTCTCCGCGCCGCGCAGCCATTTTGGGGCGCGGATCGCGGGCGTCAACCTGGTCAGCGGGGCCATCGGCCCCGACGGTTCACTGCGCAGCTGGTCCGGCATCCACCTGCACGGGACCCTTGCTGACGAGTTCGCCGGGGAGGTCCCCACAGGGCAAGAGGCGATCGCGGTGTTCGCGCCAGCAGCCGTGGCCGTGTACCGGGACCGGCCGCATGGCAGCCCGCGCAACACCCTCGAGGTGACCGTCGCAGCCCTGGACACCCGCGGATCGGCGGTTTTGGTGCGCGGCCAGGAGCAACCCGATGGCGCACCTGGCCTGGCCGCCGAGATCACCGTCGATGCCGCCGCCGAGCTGCGGCTGACGCCCGGAGATCGCGTTTGGTTCACCGTCAAAGCTCTGGCAGTCTCGCTGTACCCGGCATCAGCGCGACACGCCGATTCGTAACCGACTTCCCGCGATCCTGGCCAATCGGCGGTGAAGTGCGCAGACGGTGACGAAAAACGATGGCACGTCGCCAGCAAGGCATCCTTGCGTCCCGGCCGTTAGACGGTAGGTTCGTCGCCATGGATGAGGTGGACCCTAAGTCGACACGTCGCCGCGGACTGTGGACGACACTGGCGATCGCCGCGGTGGCCGGTGCCGGCGTCGTCACCATCGCAATACCGGCGACGTCGAACGCCGATCCCGAGGTCCCAACCCCCGTGCCGCCAACAACCACGGCGGCGGCCCCGCCAGCGGCTGGCGCGCCCGCGGCTGCCCCTGCCGCGCCCGCAGCACCACCAGCCGCTCCCGGCGCTCCCGTCGCGCCTCCCGCTGCCCCTCCCGCTGCCCCTGGTGTCCCGCCGGCACCTGCCGCCCCCGGCGCTCCCGTGCCACCTCCGGCCGATCCGAATGCGTCACCGCCGTCATCGGTGCCGGTCGATCCGAACGCGCCACCCCCAGACCCGAACGCGGGCCGGATCACCAACGCCGTCGGCGGGTTCAGCTTTATCCTTCCCGCGGGCTGGGTGGAGTCAGATGCTTCTCACCTCGACTACGGCTCGGCGCTGCTGAGTAAGTCGATCGGTCAGCCGCCCATGCCCGGGCAGCCGCCTGGGGTGGCCAACGACACTCGCATCGTTCTCGGCCGACTGGACCAAAAGCTTTATGCCAGCGCTGAAGCCGACAACGCCAAGGCCGCAGTCCGGCTGGGCTCGGACATGGGTGAGTTCTTCATGCCGTACCCCGGCACCCGGATAAACCAGGAGGCCTCCCCACTTAACGCCAACGGGGCAGTTGGAAGCTCGTCGTTCTACGAGGTCAAGTTCAGCGACTCCGCCAAGCCGAACGGCCAGATCTGGACGGGCGTCGTCGGTTCGCCCGCGGCGACCACGCCCAACGCCGGTCCTCCCCAGCGGTGGTTTGTGGTGTGGCTGGGCACCTCGAATGACGCGGTGGACAAAGCCGCGGCCAAGGCGCTGGCCGAGTCGATCCAGCCCTGGACGGCGCCGGCTGCCCCTGCGCCTGTTCCGGGAGTCCCGGTTGCCCCGGGTGCGCCCGCGCCTGCGCCTGCCCCGGCCGCACCCGCCCCGGCACCGGCTCAGGCCCCCGCAGGTGAATTGACTCCCACTCCCACATCCACCCAGCAGCGGACCGTGCCTGCCTGATTGGGTTCCGGGCCTGGGGATTTGGCCTGCGTTAAGCCACGTCTCGAGCCGTAACAACCAAGATGGTTGACGGACACCCCTCGGGTATACCCTGGTCATTTCCGATCGCCAACCAATAATCCTGAGGAGTGGCCGCCGTGGACTTGTTTTGGAACATCTTTTGGATGATCGTCGTCGGTCTCATCGTCGGCTTTATTGCTAGGTTTGTCGTGCCGGGAAAGCAACCGCTGGGTTGGATCGTGACCGCGCTGCTCGGGATTGCGGGATCCTACGTCGGCGGCACCTTGGGCAGCGTGGTCTTTCCACCGCACCAATTCGACATCCACCCGCCGATCAAACACGCGTTTTTGGGTGCACTGATCGGAGCCGTGATCCTCTTGCTGATCTACAACGCCGTCCGGTCGCGGACCCGGTAGGCATGATGGGGTGATGACCCCGCCATCGGCCACCACCACAATGCGCGCCTGGCGGGTTCGTCGACCTGGGCCCATCAACACTGGCCCGCTCGAACTAGTCACCACCGAAATACCGCACCCCGAGCCGTCGGAGTTGTTGGTGGCAGTGCGCGCGTGCGGGGTCTGCCGCACCGACCTGCACGTCAGCGAAGGCGATCTGCCCGTGCACCGCGCGCATGTGATTCCGGGCCACGAGGTGGTGGGCGAGGTCGTCCAGGTGGGTGCTCAGGCCGGTGACGAGTTCAGTGTAGGGGACCGGGTGGGCATCGCCTGGCTGCGCCATACCTGCGGTGTGTGCAAGTACTGCCAACGCGGCGCCGAGAACCTGTGCCCGAAGTCGCGCTACACCGGCTGGGACGCCGATGGCGGATATGCCGAATTCGCCACCGTCCCTGCGGCTTTTGCGCATCACCTGCCGAGCGGGTACAGCGACAGCGAACTTGCGCCGCTGTTATGCGCGGGCATCATCGGCTACCGCTCGCTACTGCGCGCCGAATTACCGCCCGGTGGCCGGCTGGGTCTGTACGGATTCGGCGGCAGCGCCCACATCACCGCGCAGGTCGCTTTGGCGCAAGGAGCCGAAGTGCACGTGATGACCCGCGGAGAAACGGCCCGCAAGCTGGCACTGGAGCTCGGTGCCGCGTCGGTGCAGGGCGCCGCCGATCCGCCGCCGGTGAAGCTGGACGCCGCGATCCTGTTCGCACCGGTCGGTGAACTGGTGCTGCCAGCGGCGGCGGCCCTCGACCGCGGCGGCACGTTGGCGATCGCCGGGATTCACCTGTCCGATATCCCGAGCCTGAACTACCAGCGGCACTTGTTTCAGGAGCGGCAGATCCGGTCGGTCACGTCAAACACCCGGGCGGATGGGCGCGCCTTCCTGGAATTCGCGGGACAGCATCACATTGAGGTGTCCACACCGGAGTATCCCCTTGAACAAGCGGATCGAGCGCTGGCCGACCTAAGCGCCGGCCGGATAGCCGGTGCCGCGGTGCTGCTCGTCTAACTCGAAAAGTGCCAGACCAGCGCGGCGGCCAACGCGCCCAGCCCGTTCAGTGACCAATGCAGCGCGATCGGCGCGATCAGGCTTCCGCTGCGTCGGCGCAACCAGCTGAACACGAAGCCAGCCGTCCCCGTGGCCAGCACCGCCAGAATCACCCCGGCCAGCATTCCGACGATCCCGCCGCCGAACAGCCGGGTGAAACCGACATTGCTGCTGGTCAACCCCAACGACGTGCCGACATGCCACAGGCCGAACAGCAGCGAACCCACCAGCGCGACACCGCGAAAACCCCAGGCGCGGTTCAGCGCGCCGTGCAGCACGCCGCGAAACGCCAGTTCTTCGGGGATCACCGTTTGCAGCGGGATGACGACCATCGATGCGACCACGGCGCCGGAGAATCCCCAGAGCTGAGCGTAGTGATTGTTCATGAACATTGGCCGGGTCATCGGCAGCAGCACTCCGACCGCGATGGCCGATCCCACCACAGCCACGGCGGCGAGCGCGTAACCCAGGCCGGACCTCCAATGTTCGCGGCCCAGGCCGAGGTCGGTCCAGTCCAGACCATTGGCGCGCATGAGGAACACCAGGCCGACTGCGACGGCCGGCACGGTGGCGATGTTCGCCCAGGGGGTGGTGAAATGCGCGACCAGGTTGGTCAACACCAGCACAAGGACGACGACCGCGACGTCGACCTGCATCCGGAACTGGTGCAGCGCGGACAGCTGCGACACCAGCGGGTGCGGTTGGACCGCATCAACAGCGGCGGTGGTGTGGTCTGACATCGTCAACCAAGTCTACCTGCGGGCGGCTGACCGCCCGCCCGGTCAGCCGCCGCTCGATGCGACCCGGCGTCGCGCGTAGGCCCGCAGGTCTGCCGGGAGCGCGTCCGCCAACAACAGCTGCGGAAGTAACTCCGGTTCGGTCATTCGAGCGCGAAACGCCAGGCCAATGGTCACGTCATGGTCGGGGCGAAAATCGATTGCAATGGGGTCGCCCGCGCGCACCGCGCCGGGCGAGACCACCCGTAAGTACGCACCGGGCTTCCCCGCCTGGGTAAAGGTCTTGATCCACTGGTTCAAGTTCAGGAATGCCGCGAAAGTGCGGCACGGCGTCCGCGGCGCGGACACTTCCAGTACCAAGCCGTCGGTACCGATGCGCCATCGCTCGCCGATCCGCGCCCCGGTCACATCGATGCCCAAGGTGGTCAGGTTCTCGCCGAAGATCCCGTTGGTGAGCTCCCGCTGGAGCTGAACCGCCCACCCGTCGAGGTCTTCTCGCGCATATGCGTACACGGCCTGGTCGTCACCGCCGTGGACTTTATGGTTGCCGATGGTGTCGCCAATCAATCCGCTGCCCAGGCCACTACGCATCGAGCCCGGTGCACGCACCATGACCGGCTCAGTCGCCGCGACTTTGTCGATGCCCGTCAGCTTCGATTGCGCGCGCAGATCGGGATTCGGCCGGACACGAGCCACGTTGACCGACAGAACATTCGCCACCTAGCAAGCCTAACGCCGGGTGCTCTACTGTTCCTCGCCGCGAGCCCGCGCCTCGTAAGCGTGACGTTTGGCGACATCGACATCATCGGTGAAGACGTGGTCGCCGCCGAATATGCGGTTCAGGCCCTCGGCCAGCGCGCGCGGCATGAACTTCGTCGACGCGACCATGGCGCCGGCCGCTTTGGTGATGCGCACCCGGGGCTTGGGCCGCGCAATGAGTCCGACGATCGCGTCGGCGACGTCGGCCGGCTCGGCGTTCTTGAATCCCTTCATCCCGGCAGTGCCCGCGACGAGTTCGGTGTTGACGAAGGTCGGCGACACCATGGAAAACTTCACGCCGGCAGAGCGGTACTCGAGCCTTGCCGAGTCGGTGAACGCGACTACCGCATGCTTGCTTGCACAGTAGGTGGCGAGCCCGACGACGTAGAGCTCCCCGGCCAGCGAGGCGACGTTGATCACGTGCCCGGATCCGCGGGGGGCCATCCGCTGGGCCGCCAGTTTGCTGCCCAGGATCACCCCGTAGACGTTGATGTCCAGGATGCGCCGGGTCACCGCGTCCGGCTCGTCGACAATCCGGCCGACAGGCATGATGCCGGCATTGTTGATCAGCACATCGATAGGGCCAAGTTGGCGCTCCACCGAGTCGAGAAATTCAGAAAACGAATTCCGTTCTGTCACATCGAGTTTGCCGTATACTTCGAGGCCCAGATCGGCGCCCGACTCTTTCACTTTCAGCTCGTCGATATCACCGATCGCAACCTTGGCGCCCAGATTGTGCAGCGCGGTCGCGGTGGCCAATCCGATTCCCCGTGCGCCACCCGTGATGACTACTACTTTGTCACGGACCTTGACGCCAATGGATCCTGTGTCTGCCATCCGCCCAGCACAGCACTCGACGGCAAGGGGCGCAATAAGCGCCGCCCTGGTGCCGGATGGAAACGTCCGGGCCCGGCGGTTCTACGAACGCGACGGATAGAGGTTGCACTGAACGACTCGGCGGAAGTGCGTTACCGACGCACCCTGTAGTCGCGCGAACTAACGCAGGGTGAGCCACGCCAGGCTGGCGGCCCCGGCCAGCGCGCAATAGATGGCAAACGGTGTGAGGGTGCGGGTTTGGAAATACCGGGTAAGAAAGCGCACGGCCAGATAGGCGCAGACGAACGAAGCGACACTGCCGGCCAGAACCTGACCGCCGATCCCGGCTCCAAGGGGCCCGAACAGCTCGGGGATTTTGTATACCCCGGCGGCCAGGATGATCGGTGTCGCCAGCAAAAAGGAGAAGCGGGCGGCGTCTTCGTGTGACAGGCCGCGCCAGAGCCCGGCCACCATGGCGATGCCGGAGCGGCTGATGCCGGGAAGCAACGCCAGGATTTGCGCGGAGCCGATCAGCACGCCCTGGGGCATCGGCAGTTGCGCGAGCCTGCCGTCGATGGCCTCGTCGCCGTGCAGGGGTTGGTTGTCGGTGGCTGGCCCGGTTTCGGGACCAGGGCGGCGGCGCAATAATTCGGCCGCATAGAGCGTGATGCCGTTGAGGAACAGGAACACCGCTGCCGGAATGGGCTTGCCCAATGTCGTGCGGAATAGCTGTTCCAGGGCCAAACCAGCCAGGGCCACCGGGATGGTGGCGGCCACGATCAGCCAGGCTAAGCGCTCGTCGGAAGTTTGGATTCGGCGATGTCGCACCGAGGACACGAATCCCGCCAGGACACGCAACCAGTCCCGCCAGAAGAACACCAATAAGGCGGCGGCGGTGGCCACGTGCAGACCGACGATGAAGGCGAGGTAGGGCGATTGGGGTGCGGAGACGTTGAGGTCTCGGGCCCATTGGCCACCGATCAGAGCCGGCACCAGTATGGAGTGCCCCAGACTGGATACCGGGAACAACTCTGTGATGCCCTGGCAGGCGCCGACGATCACGGCCTCCAAATAGCTCAAGTGCGCACCCATGTGTCGACAATCTCCATTCGCTTGTCGGCGACGCCACTGCCGGACGTCACGCTGGCGTGACGCTCGGCAACGATAGTCATGCCGGCGTGACGTTCGCCAAGTCGCCCCATTAGGTTCGTCCCTATGCCCGTCGACCCCAGGACACCAGTATTGGTCGGCTACGGTCAGATCAACCACCGCGACGAAATCGACCCCGATACGCGATCGGTCGAACCGGTCGACCTCATGGTCGCCGCCGCGCAGCAAGCCGGAAATTCCCGGGTTCTCGATGCGGTCGACTCGATTCGCGTGGTGAACCTGCTGTCGGCCCGCTACCGCGATCCCGGGCTACTAGTCGGCGAACGGATCGGCGCCGCAAAATTCAGCACTCTCTACAGCCCGGTCGGCGGCAACGTGCCGCAGTCGTTGCTCAATCAAGCCTGCCTGGACATTCAACACGGCAGGGCCGGCGTGGTATTGCTCGCCGGTGCCGAGACGTGGCGCACCAGGAGGGGGCTGAAGGCCAAGGGCGGCAAGCTCGTCTGGACGGCTCAGGACGACTCGGTGCTGATGGCCGAGGTCAGCGGCGACGACGTTCCGATGGGCGGTGATGCCGAGAGCAGGATCGGGCTGGATCGGCCGGCCTACATCTATCCGCTCTTTGAGCAGGCCCTTCGCCTCGCAAACGGCGAGTCGATCGAGGATCACCTCAGGCGCATCGGCGAACTGTGGGCGCGCTTCAACGCGGTCGCGGTAGGCAACCCGCACGCGTGGATCCGCAGACCGGTCACGGCCGAGGAGATCGTCGAGCCCGGACCGCAAAACCGGATGATCAGCTGGCCGTACACCAAGTTGATGAACTCCAACAACATGGTTGACCAGGGCGCCGCCCTGATCCTGACATCGGTCGAGCAGGCCACCCACCTGCAGATTCCCACCGAAAGCTGGGTCTACCCACACGCAGGCACCGACGCCCATGACACCCCCGCCATCGCCGAGCGTGACGAACTGTATCGGTCACCGGCGATCCGGATCGCCGGCGCGCGGGTGCTGCAGTTGGCCGGCCTCGACATCGACGACGTCGATTACGTCGACCTGTACTCGTGTTTTCCCTCCGCCGTACAGATCGCGGCAGCTGAACTTGGATTAGCGGTCGACGACCCCAGCCGTCCGCTGACCGTCACCGGCGGATTGACCTTCGCGGGTGGCCCCTGGAACAACTATGTAACGCATTCCATCGCCACCATGGCCGAGCTGCTGGTGGCCAATCCCGGTCGGCGTGCGTTGATCACCGCCAACGGCGGCTACCTGACCAAGCACAGCTTCGGTGTCTACAGCACCGACCCGCCAGCTGAATACCGTTGGGAAGACCTGCAATCGACAATAGATCGAGAGCCCACGCGGGATGGGTTGGTCCAGTGGGAAGGCATCGGCACGGTTGAAGCATGGACGACGCCGTTCGACCGGGACGGACAACCGGAGAAGGCTTTCCTGGCCGTTCGCACCCCCGACGGGTCGCGCACCTTGGCGGTGATCAGCGATCCCACTGCGGCTGAGTTGACAGTGCGTGAAGATATCGGTGGCGCCAAGGTTGTCGTCACACCGGCCGGCACCGCGACGCTGCGGTAGCCGGCCGGAGCATCACACCTGGCCAGAGCGCAGCGGTCGCACACCACCGATTGCCTGCCTATTGTCGAAGTGCGACGTTGGGGGAGGTGAGTCCAGGTGCACATCCTGGTTACCGACGCCATCGGCACGGTGGGGCGGATGGTCGCACGGCAACTGATCGCAGCCGGGCACACGGTCAGCGGCATGGCCGAACGTCCGCACCCCTACCTGGACCCGAACGTGGAGCTTGTTTGCGCGTCCTTGTCCGACCCCATCCTGCAACAGCTGGCCGACGAAGCCGACGCGGTGATCCATCTGGCCCCGATCGACACCACTGCACCCGGCAACGCCGGCATCGACGGCGTTGCACGGGTCACCCACGCGGCCGCCCGCGCGGGCGCCCGGCTGACGTTTGTGTCGCAGGCCGCGGGCCTGCCCTATCTCTACCAGCAGGCCGAAGAGCTGGTGTCCACCTGTTGGGGACCCAGCCTGGTCATCCGGATCGCGCCGCCGGTGGGCCGCCAGCTCGACTGGATGGTGTGCCGCACTGCGGCCACGCTGTTGCGCACCAAAGTCTCGGCGCACCCGCTACGGGTACTGCACCTGGACGACTTGGTCCGCTTCCTGGTGATGGCGCTAGAAACCGACCGCACCGGCGTGGTGGACCTGGCCTCCCCGGACACCGTCAATCTCATCACCGCCTGGCGACTGCTGCGATCCGTTGACCCGCGTTCCCGGCTGCATCAGGTGCGCCGTTGGCCACAGTTAATTCCGGAGATGGATATCACTGCGGTGCAGGAGGATTGGGACTTCGAATTCGGCTGGCACGCGACTGACGCGGTCGCCGATACGGCGCGGGGGCTGGTCGGCCGCCGGCTCGGCGCCGCGGGCGCCACCCGCCATGGGGGCGAACTGGCGCTGCCGGTGGAGGTTCTGCCACGGTCGGGGTTGCCCGAAGGGGTCGGGTCGGCGGCACCAGACGGGCTGGAAGGCGAATTTGACGACCGAATCGATCCGCGATTCCCGGTGTTCAGCGCCAGCGATCTTGCCGAGGCGTTGCCCGGGCCGTTGACCCCGATAACGCTGGACGTCCAGTTGAGCGGGCTGCGCGCGGCCAGCCGGGCGCTGGTTCACGTGCTTGCGCTTGGCGGCGTGATCGGCGACGAATGGGGGAGCCGGGCGGTCGCGGTGTTCGGCCATCGCCCCTATGTTGGGGTGTCGGCCAATGTCATCGCCGCGACGCAACTGCCCGGCTGGCACCAGCACGCCGTCGCCGATCGAGCCCCGGGCGACCAACCACAGGTCGGCACGGTCGCCAAAGCCGTCACCGCGGCGCGCTCGCTGGCCGCGTTGCGGTATCTACGGGCTGACACGCGGGCGTACGCGGCCGCAGCGCGAGCGGAGCACTTAGCTGCCGAACAGTTGACCTCGCTGTCGGATGCCGGCCTGGGGGTTCGGATTCCGCTGTTGCGGGACCGGATTCATCAGGGCTGGATTCTGACGGCGCTATGGCTGATCGACACCGGCGTGACGGCCGCCGTGCTGCCGCAATCTAAAGCGGGTTTCGGTGTGGCTGGATTCGGCGCCATCGTGGAAAGCGGCCAGATAGCAGCGGAGACCGATGCGCTGGCGGCGCTTCTACGCACCGATCCGCCAGTGTGCGCGCTGGCGCGGGAAGGCAACCTCGCCAGTGTGCGAGCGTTGTCCCCGGACACCGCCGGCACCCTCGATGCCGCCATCGCCCGGGTAGGGCACCGCGGGCCCGGTGAAGCTGAACTGGCCAGCCGAATGTTCAGCGACGATCCGGCGATGCTGCTGACGGCGGCCGCCACCGCCGCTGCGGCACCCGCCGAGTCCGCGGCACCGGCTACGCTTTCCCGGCGGCTGGCCGCCAACGCCCGCGGTTCGCGAGAGCTGGTCCACGACAACACTATCTGGTTCACCCATGAGCTTCGCATGACTTTGCGAGAGTTGGGATCTCGATGGGCGGCGACGGACGTGGTCGACGCCGCCGACCACGTGTACTTCCTGACGTGCGACGAACTGGTGACCCCGCCGGCCGACGCTCGGTTACGGATCAAGCGCCGCCGCGCCGAGCGGGAACGCTTGCAAGCACAGCACCCACCCGACGTCATCGATACGAGTTGGATTCCGGTGAACGGAAGTCCTGATTGCGCCGAACTGCCGCCCGGGGCTGATTAACGGTCAGCTCACCAGGTCCGCCAGCAGCACCTTGGGGTTGGCCAGCTCGTCGGTGTCGACGGGAGCCCTGGAACGGATCAGGGCCTTGACGTCGTCGCGCACGTCCCAGATATTGACATTCATCCCCGCCAGCACGCGGTTGTCGCCGTCTAGCCAGAAGACGACGAATTCGCGCCCGGGAACGTCGCCGCGCAACACCACCCGCTCGAAGTTGGGCGCGTATCCCACGTACTCCATCCCGAGGTCGTACTGATCGGTGAAGAAGTAGGGCAGCTCGGCGTATTCTCTTGGGCTGCCGAGCATTCCGGCCACTGCCACCGCAGGTTGCTTGAGCGCATTGGCCCAGTGCTCGGTGCGGATCCGGGTACCGAACAGCGGGTGCTCGGCCGCGGCGATATCGCCGACCGCGTAAATGTCGGGATCGCTGGAGCGCAGGGCGGCATCAACCAGCACACCGCCGCCGCCCATCGCCAGGCCGCCCTGTTGGGCGAGTTCGATGTTCGGCTTAGCGCCGACGGCGACCAGCACGGCGTCCGCTGCAACCGTCGACCCGTCGCGGGTTTTGAGCCCGGTGGCCTTGCCGTGCGCGGTGGTGACCTCCTCGACCTGGGTCTGCAGCCGTAGGTCTACTCCGTGCTCGCGATGCAGGTTGGCGAACACTTCACCGACGGTTTCGCCGAGCGCGGCCTGCAGCGGTTGTTTGGCCGTCTCGACAACGGTGACTTTGACGCCGCGCTGGCGGGCGCCGGCGGCCACCTCCAGGCCGATCCACCCGGCCCCCACCACCGCCAGCGAAGACCCTTCGGTCAGAACGGAGTTCAGCGCAGACGCGTCGTCGTAGGTGCGTAGATAGTAGACACCGACGGCGTCGGATCCGGGTATCGGCGGCCGTTTGGAAGCAGATCCCGTCGCCAACAGCAGCTTGTCGTACTGCACCGACGTACCGTCGGGCAGTCCGACGGTGTGTGCGGCGGCGTCCAACGACGTGACCGGTGTGCGCAGTCTCAGATCAACGTTATTCTCGCGGTACCAGTCGGCGGTTTGCACCGTGAACTCGCTGAGCGTCTGCTTACCGGCCAGATACTCCTTGGATAGCGGAGGTCGTTCGTACGGCAGATACTCCTCGTCGGCGAACAGGATGATCCGGCCGTCGAACTTGCCCTCGCGCAAAGCTTCTACCGCTTTGGCGCCGGCCAGACCGCCACCGACAATGACGAATGTGGTCGAAGTCATCAGTGCTGCTCCGTTCTATTGTGTTAGCCGACGACGGCCTCGATGAAAGCCGGGCCGCGGCGGCTCAACCAGTTGCCCGGCGGCACAGATCAAGGCGTACCCGCGATGCGCAACCGCAAACATTCATTTCGGTAGCAGGGTGCGCGCGTAGCCCGTGCCCTTGATAACCCAACTCCGAAGCTGACGTGTGGTTTTGACACCCTCGGCATCGACGCGCAGCCACCCGCGGGTTTCGCGGCCGGCCATCACCATGGGGCTGACATGGGCACGCCCCAATAATTTTTCGGTTTCGTCCGGCGGCACCCGCACCATCAGGCCGCCCTTCCTGCTGACGGCGACGGCCATATGCCCGCGGACCAGGAACGCCAGCCCGCCGAACATCGCTTTTTCGTCCCAAATCCCGTCCGAGCCGGCCTGCTGCGCGAGCAACTCGCGGATCCGATTCGCGAGTTCGGTGTCATATGCCATCCGCCGACCGTAACGCTGGCCGCTGACGCGCGGGCCCTAGTCGAGGTCCACGCGAATTGTCAGCAGCTCGGTGCCGGCCGCGCGCACACCTGCGCTGTTGAGCCGGGGCAGGCTCCGCAGCCGCGCCCTCGGGTCGTCGTCGGGCAGCAGATGAGCGGTTCCGCTGCGCCATTGGCCGTTTATCCGCAACCGTACGACCGGGTCGGCTTTGATGTTGTGGACGTAATCCGAATGGTCACCGTGTTCGGAGACCATCCAGTACTGGTTGTCCACGAGTTTTCCGCCCACCGCGGTGCGGCGTGGTTGTCCTGTCTTGCGGCCGGTGGTTTCCAGCATGGTCACCGGCAGTCGCCGCCCGATCGGATTGACCACCAGCCGTTGCACGCGATGGATTACCTGCCGTTTCAGATCGCCGAGGTCGGTCATATCCCTGATTCTGCAGCACCCGCACCACTACAGGGCAAGCCTGCAGATCAGATCGGTCGCGGGGCGTAATCGACGATGAGTTCGGTAGGTCCGGAGATCCCGATAATTGGCTTCCAGGGCGCATCGGTGGCGCGGCGCGGATGGCTGAGCAGCTGTGTCAACGTGGTGAGCGCTTCGGCGAGCTCAACACGTGCCAGATGGGCGCCGAGGCAAAAATGGTTGCCGCCACCAAAGGTCAGCATCGCGGGAGGGGCGTCGCGGGTTATGTTCAGACGTTCTGGTGCGTCGTACACGGCGGGGTCGCGATTGGCTGCGGCGGTGTTCGCGAACACCGCTGTGCCGGCGGGGATTATGACTCCGCCAGTCGGCACGTCCTCGAGAGCGATGCGCAGGGTCTTCAAGATTATCGGCGAGTGGCGCATTACTTCCTCGACGGCTCTGGGCGCCAGCTCAGGATGCCGGGCGAGCACATCCCACTGATCAGGATGGTCGCAGAATGCCTGCTCGGCGGCGGCCAACTGATTGCGGGTGGTATCGGTTCCGCCGTTGAGCAAGATGAGGGCCAGGTTGATGAGTTCCTCATGAGTGAGGCGGTCGCCATCTTCCTCGGCCCGGATGAGGGCAGAGAGGACGTCGTCGGACAGATCGTGGCGGCGCCGCGCGATTAAGTCGTGCAGGTATTCATCGAACTCGTCCCAAGCCGTCAGAATCTCCGGCGCGCGCTGGGCCACCTCGCCGCCGAAGGCGTAGCCGATGTGTTCGGCCCAACCGGAGAACAACTGCCAGTCGGTGCGCGGCACGCCGAGCAGCGCGCAGATGATGGGCACCGGATAGGGGCGGGCGATGTCGGTGACGATGTCGCAGCGGCCCGCGGCGCGGTGTGTTGCGACCAGCTCGGTGATGACGTCGGTGCAGGCTTGTCGCAGCCGCTCGGCCGCGCGGGGAGTGAAGGCGCGCGAGACGAGCCGCCGCAAGCGGTGGTGTTCCGCCCCATCCAGGCTGATGATCAGTCGGCACACCCGGTCCCATACCGGTCCGGAGGTGATCCCCTGGACAGCCAACCCGAGGCCGCGGGGCATGGTGAAGCGGGAATCGCGCAGCACCGTCCGCACCAGATCGTAGGTAAGGACTTCCGGGCCCAGGGGCCCCAGCGCGAATGGGCCCTGCTCGCGGGCCTGCCGAATTGCATCGTGGACATCGTCGATGGTGTCGGCGTCGTCGTAGGCGATCGTCGGGAGAGCCATCTCAGTCAGGGCTGGTAACGCGTGTGTCGTCATGAATTTGCTCCTCGGAGTGGGGTCGGAATCGACTATCCGGGCGCAACAGAGGGTGGGTCATCGGCCTAATTGCCCATTCGCACCCCTCGGTTCCGAGGAAGGGCGTCAGCAATTTGGCTGATGATTTGTGATTGCTGCTCGGTAGATGGTGGCTAGCATGAGCGAAATCGACGAAAGCGAGCGTGTGGCCGCGGTGTTGCCGACGGGAACAGTGACACTGTTACTGGCTGACGTCGAAGGTTCGACGCGGCTGTGGCAAACGGCTCCGGACGAGATGGCGGACGCGGTCGCCCGACTGGATGACGCGCTGAGTCGGATTGTCGCCGAGCATCGGGGTGTACGGCCTGTCGAGCAGGGCGAGGGCGACAGCTTTGTGCTGGCGTTTCCGCGGGCTACCGACGCCGTCGCGTGTGCTTTGGATCTGCAGAGGGCGCCGCTGGCGCCGATCAAGATCCGCATCGGGGTGCACACCGGCGATGTGCAGCTGCGCGACGAGGGCAACTACATCGGAACCACGATCAACAAGGCAGCGAGGCTGCGCGATCTCGCGCATGGCGGACAGACCGTGCTGTCGGGCGCGGTCGCGGAACTGGTGGCCGATAGCCTGCCAACTGACGCGTGGATCACCGAACTGGGAACGCACCGGTTGCGCGACCTGCCGCGCGCCGCGCGGGTACTGCAGCTGTGTCATCCGGACGTCAGTGTCGAGTTCCCGCCGCTGCGCGTGGTCGATGATGCGGCCAAAAATCGCCTGCCCGTTCACTTGACCAACTTCATCGGCCGACGCGATGAGCTCATTGAACTGCGAAACATGTTGGTGGACAACCGTCTGCTGACACTGACTGGAACGGGCGGGGCGGGGAAGACCCGGCTGGCACTGCAGCTCGCAACGACGACGGCCGCAGAGTTCGCCGGTGGCGTCTGGTGGGTCGATCTGGCGCCGATCCCGCATCCCGACGTGATTGCGGTGACGATCGCACTCGCATTGGGCCTGCCCGATCAGCCCGGACGCTCCACACTCGACAACGTCGTGCGGTTCATCGACGACCATGCCACGTTGATGGTGGTCGACAACTGCGAGCACCTGCTCGACGGGACCGCCGAGGTCACAACCGAACTGCTCGCCCGTTGCCCGAATCTCAAGGTACTGGCAACCAGTCGCGAACCGATCGGTGTTGCCGGAGAAGTGAGCTGGCGGGTGCCATCACTGTCCCTCGATGATGATGCCGTCGCCTTGTTCACCGACCGCGCACGACGTGCCCGTCCGGAATTCGTTGTCACCGAAGACAACATCGGCGTGGTGCGCGATCTATGCCATCGCCTTGACGGTCTTCCCCTGGCCATCGAACTAGCGGCGGCGCGGGTGCGTGCGCTGTCGCTGCCTGAGATCGTCGCGGGCCTCAACGATCGATTCCGTTTATTGACCGGCGGCTCCAGGATGGCGGTACGCCGCCAGCAGACGTTGCATGCCTCGGTTGAGTGGTCGCACGCCCTGCTGGCCGATGAGGAAAGAACGCTGTTTCACCGCATCTCCGTTTTCGCGGGTGGATTCGATCTGGAGGCCGCATGTTTCGTATCCGCGGGCGAAAACACCGAGCGCTTCCACATCCTCGATGAGCTGACCCTGTTGGTTGACAAGTCGCTCGTGGTGGCCAAGGAAGGGCGACGCGGAACGCGCTACCGGTTGCTGGAGACAATCCGCCAATATGCGCAGGAGAAACTCGCCGCGTCCGGCGAAGGCGATGCGGTACGTGGCCGTCATCGGGATTACTACCTGGCGATGGCCTCCGCGCTCGATGCACCGCAACACACCGACAAGGACGCGATATCGCCGACGCGATCGGCAATGCGCTCGACTCACGCGAGTGTCGGTTGGGCCTGGGTTGGGCGCAGCTGATGGCTGCTGACGTCCCGGGCGCGATCGCACTGTTCCGTGAGGTGCTCGCCGAGTCCGAGGCGGCTCGCGCGCTGTTTTTGGTGCCCGCCTGCTTGCACGGTCTCGGCTCGGCACTTGCCTACACCGGCCAGGTCAGCGAGGCCCGTACGGCCGCGCACGCCGCGATTGCCGCCGAGACTGACATCGGTGGGTCCATGCAGGGAATCGGCCACTCCGCGCTAACAACAGCCGAACTGGCGGCGGGTGAGGCCAAGGCAGCGTTTAGGGCGGCCGAGACAGCGTCCCAACAGATGAGTACCCAGGAAATCCTGGCGGCCGACCAGCGGGTCCGCTGGGCTGAGGCTGCTTTGGCCACTGGCGATCTCGCCGCGGCGCGCTCCTGGACCGACGAAGCGATGCCGTTGACCCAAGGCTGGCACCTGGCGTACGCGCTTGCTGTGCGGGCCCGGGTCTTACTACTGGAGGGCCACGCCGCGGAGGCAGATCGCAATTCACGACAAGCGCTTTCGTGCATCGCCGACTCCGGGACGTATCTGCAAGCGCCCGATGCGCTCGAGTGTTTGGCCGCTGCGGTCAGCGATCAAGGCGTCCATGGCGACGCAGCGCGGCTGCTGGCAGCGGCCGCAGCGATCCGGGACCGTACTGGGTTGCTGCGCTTCCCAGTTTACGACGCCACCTATCACGCCCTGCTGGATAAACTGCGAAAAGAACTACCTTCGAGCGAGTTCGACGCAGCATGGGCCGAGGGCGAAGCGCTGACAATTGATGAGGCAATCACCTTTGCAACGCGGGGCCGTGGCTCGCGGCCGCGACCCGACAAAGGCTGGCCATCGCTCACGCCGGCCGAGCTCGACATCGTGCGGTTGGTGTGTGAGGGCCTGGGCAACAAGGACATCGCCGCACGACTGTTCGTCTCCCCGCGCACAGTTCAATCCCACCTCGCGCACGTCTTCACGAAACTTGACCTGTCCTCACGCGTGCAGCTGGTGCAGGAGGCGGCACGCCACACCTGACGAAACCCGGATCAGGCCGCCGCCGGTGCGGCCTCCGCTGCAGGTTCGATCGCTTGCGCGACGATCTCGGCGACATCGGTCATCGGGATGACGGTTAAGGCGTCGAGCACTTCGGCCGGTACGTCATCCAGGTCCGGCTCGTTGCGCGACGGAATGAAAACCGTTGACAATCCAGCGCGTTGGGCGGCCAGGAGCTTCTGCTTGACGCCACCGATCGGCAGCACCCGGCCGTTCAGCGTGACCTCACCGGTCATGCCGACGTCGGAACGCACCTGACGTCCGGTGGCCATCGACACCAGCGCGGTCACCATCGTGACACCGGCCGACGGGCCGTCCTTGGGCACCGCGCCGGAGGGCACGTGCACGTGGATGCGCCGGTCCAACGCCTTGGGGTCGACGCCGAGTTGCTCGGCGTGCGAGCGCACGTAGGACAGCGCGATCTGCGCCGATTCCTTCATCACGTCGCCCAGCTGACCCGTCAATTGCAGACCCGACTCGCCGTCGGTGGCACCGGCTTCGATGTAGAGCACATCGCCGCCCAGACCGGTAACAGCCAGGCCGGTGGCCACGCCGGGCACCGCCGTACGTTCGGCGGACTCGGGCGTGAACCGTGGGCGACCCAGGTATCCGACCAGATCGGGCTCGTCGATCGTCAACGGGCCCGCGGGCTCGCCCTCTTCGGGGGCCAGCTTGGTGGTCACCTTGCGCATCGCCTTGGCCAGCAGCCGTTCGAACTGCCGCACACCCGGCTCGCGGGTGTAGTCGGCGGCGATCTTGCGCAGCGCGGCGTCGGTGACGGTCACCTCGTCGTCGTTCAGCGCCGCGCGCTCGCGCTGCCGAGGCAGCAGGTAGTCGCGGGCGATGGCGACCTTGTCGTCCTCGGTGTAGCCGTCGATCTGCACCAGCTCCATGCGGTCCAGCAACGCCGACGGGATGTTCTCTATCACGTTGGCAGTCGCCAAAAACACCACATCGGAGAGGTCCAGGTCCAGATCCAGGTAGTGGTCGCGGAACGTGTGGTTCTGCGCCGGGTCCAGCACCTCGAGCAGTGCCGCGCTCGGGTCGCCGCGATAATCGGAACCGACCTTGTCGATCTCGTCCAGCAGCACAACGGGATTCATCGACCCCGCCTCGCCGATCGCGCGCACGATGCGGCCCGGCAGCGCGCCCACGTAGGTGCGCCGGTGCCCACGGATCTCGGCCTCGTCACGCACACCACCCAGAGCGACGCGCACGAACTTACGGCCCAACGCCCTGGCCACGCTCTCACCAAGCGACGTCTTGCCGACGCCGGGGGGGCCGGCCAGCACCATCACCGCACCGGAACCGCGGCCGCCCACGAGCTGCAAGCCACGCTGCGCGCGGCGGGTACGCACGGCCAAGTACTCGACGATGCGGTCCTTCACGTCGTCCAGCCCGTGGTGGTCGGCGTCCAGGATCTCCCGTGCCGCTTCCAGATCCGTCGAATCGTCAGTCCGGACGCTCCACGGCAAGTCCAGCACGGTGTCCAGCCAGGTCCGGATCCAGCCGCTCTCCGGGCTCTGGTCGCTGGCACGTTCCAGCTTGCCGACCTCGCGCAGCGCGGCTTCGCGCACCTTGTCGGGCAGGTCAGCGGCCTCGACTCTGGACCGGTAATCGTCGGACCCGTCGGGTTCGCCCTCGCCCAGTTCCTTGCGAATGGCGGCCAGCTGTTGGCGCAGCAGGAACTCCTTCTGCGTTTTCTCCATGCCCTCGCGCACGTCCTCGGCGATTTTGTCGTTCACCTCGGTCTCGGCCAGGTGTTCGCCGGTCCATTCGATCAGCACACGCAGCCGTTCGGCGACATCGGCCGTCTCGAGCAGTTCCCGCTTCTGCACATCGGTCAGGTAGGACGCGTATCCAGACGTGTCGGCCAGCGCCGACGGGTCGGTCAGGCTGTTGACGTGGTCGACGATCTGCCAGGCTTCACGCCGCTGCAGCATGGCCAGCAGTAGCTTCTTGTATTCGGCGGCAAGGGCCTTGATTTCGTCGGCCGCCTGCACGTCAGGAACCTCGGTCACCTCGACCCACAATGCCGCTCCGGGGCCGCTGGCTCCCGCCCCGATGTGCGCCCTGCGCTCACCGCGCACGACGGCCGCGGTGCCGCCCCCGGCAATCCGTCCGACCTGCAGGATCTTCGCGATTACACCGTGGGTCGGGTATCGGTCCTCCAGCCGGGGGGCGATCAGCAGCTGCCCAGAATCAGTAGCCTGAGCAGCGTCGATGGCAGCGCGCGCCGCTTCGTCAAGCGCAATCGGCACCACCATTCCCGGCAAAACGATCGTGTCGGTGACGAACAAGACCGGCACTGACTTGGCTTCAGCCATTCAATCCTCCAAAGGTTAAGTCTGATGCGCTCAACCTTCATCGGACGCGGTTTGTTCCCCTGTGTACCGCGAACAGACGCAAAAGCCCCCAAAACGGCCCGTTTTGAGGGGCTTTTGCGTCTGCTCGGCAACTAACGCAACTGCGTCACGTGCCTGGGCGAAAGCTCCTCCAGGCAGGTCACACCGAGCAGCCGCATGGTCCGGATCACCCCGTCCTGCAGGATCTCGATCGCACGGTTGACTCCCGCCTCGCCACCGGCCATCAGCCCGTAGAGGTAGGCCCGCCCGATCAGGGTGCACCGGGCCCCCAGCGCGACGGCTGCCACAATGTCGGCGCCCGACATGATGCCGGTGTCCAACAGGATCTCGGTGTCTTTGCCCAGGTCACGCGCGACGGCAGGCAGCAGGTGAAACGGCACCGGAGCCCGGTCGAGTTGGCGGCCGCCGTGATTGGACAACACGATGCCGTCGACGCCGCGCTCGACGACGGCGCGGGCGTCGTCGAGCGTCTGGATCCCTTTGACGACGAGCTTGCCGGGCCACTCGGATTTGATCCAGGCCAGGTCATCGAAGGTGAGGCTGGGGTCGAACATGGTGTCCAAGTACTCGGCGACCGTGCCCGGCCAGCGATCAAGCGACGCGAACGACAAAGGTTCGGTAGTCAGCAAATCGAACCACCAGCGCGGGCGCCGCGCCGCATCGAGTACTGTGCGCGTGGTCAACGCGGGCGGGATCGACATTCCGTTGCGGATATCACGCAACCTCGCTCCGGCAACCGGAACGTCGACCGTGGCCAGCAACGTGTCGAATCCCGCGTCGGCCGCACGCTTCACCAGCTCCAGCGACCGGTCACGATCCCGCCACATGTACAGCTGAAACCATTTGCGGCCCTGCGGAACCGCGGTCACCAGGTCTTCGATCGCGGTGGTGCCCAAGGTGGACAGTGAGAACGGGATCCCGGCCGCGGCCGCCGCGCGAGCGCCGGCGAGCTCGCCCTCGGTGTTCATCACCCGGGTGAATCCGGTTGGCGCGATCCCGAACGGCAGCACCACCGGCTGGCCCAGGACGTTCCACCCGGCAGTCACGTTGGTGACGTCTCGCAAGATGGTCGGGTGAAACTCGATGTCGCGGAACGCTTGTCGGGCACGTGCGATGGACAGTTCGTCCTCGGCGGCGCCGTCGGCGTAGTCGAACGCCGCCTTCGGAGTGCGGCGTTGGGCGATTCGGCGCAAGTCCTCGATAGTCAGCGCGGCGTCCAGGCGGCGCTTGGTGAGGTTGAACTCCGGGCGTTTGAACCGGATCAACGGCGCCAAGTCATGGACTCGGGGCACCCGTCGCTTGACCGCTGCCATATGTGCAACCGTAGTCCTGTGCAATCGGATCGCGACCCCTTCGATCTGAGGCGCTTCGTCGATGCGCAGGCCTCTGTGTACAACACCGTCGTCGACGAACTGCGCGGTGGACGGAAGCGCAGTCACTGGATGTGGTTCGTGTTTCCGCAACTACTGGGGCTCGGCGGCAGCCCGATGGCCGCGCGCTACGGCATCACATCGCTGCACGAAGCCCGCGCCTATCTGCGGCACGACCTGCTGGGGCCGCGACTGCACGAGTGCACCCAACTGGTCAACCGGGTACAGGACCGCTCGATCGCGCAGATCTTCGGTTCGCCCGACGACCTGAAGCTGTGCTCGTCGATGACGCTGTTCGCCTCGGCGGCCGACGACAACCACGACTTCGTCGAGCTGCTCGACAAGTACTACCGCGGCCGACACGACCCACTGACGCTGGCCCAACTGAACGGCTAAACAGGCTGCAAGATCCGCCAGCCGTGTGGCTCGACGACCACCGCATCGACGACCTCCTGGGGCGGTGCCGACGACCCGGCGACCACCTGAGCGCGCGCCGTGCCCAGCTCCGACAGCACCAGTTGCAGCGGCTGGTCGTCGATGTTGAGCGCAACCAGCAGTACGTCGTCGCCATTGCGGGTCGCGTAGACGTACTGCCGGTTCTCGAGCCGCAAGGCGGTGGTCGATGCCGCGTGCAGCCAGGGGTGGCGGCGGCGCAGCCCGATCAGGTACTGATGCAACGCCCACACCCGAGCACCGAACTCATCCAGTTGCATTGGGGGAGAGCCGAACTCCGGCCGTACTGCGTCGTCACCGCCGTAGCGCTCCTCCTTGACACCGCGAAACCCGAACTCGTCGCCGGCGTACACGCTGGGGACGCCTCCGACAGTTAACAGGATCACGAGCGCCTGAGCCAGGTGATCGGGATTCTCGAGCTGGCTGGCGATCCGGGTCACGTCGTGATTGCCGATGAAGGTAAGGGGCGCGAAGCTGCCCAGAAATTCGTTGTGCCGCTGCAGCGCCCAGTCCAGTTCGAAGAAGTTGCCGTCGTTGATGCCGCTCCAGATTGCCTTCCACAGCTCGTACTGGGTGGCCGAGTCGAACCCGGCCGCATCGACCACCGCGGCGTAGTCGCCGTGGATCAACTCTCCGACGAACCAGGCATCGGGATACCGTTCGCGCACCTTCGGCAGCGTCGCAGCCCAGAACTGTTGCGGTACGGCGTAAGCGGCGTCGAGCCGCCAGCCGTCCGCGCCGCGGCCCAACCAGTGCGCCATGACGTCGGCGGTGTAGTCGATGACCTCGGGGTTGTCATGGTTGAGGGTGATCAGTTCGGCGTGGCCTTCGAAAGTGTGGAAGCGACCCGGGCTCCCACGAAACCAGCGTGCCGATGCGTCATCGTTCGTCGCCTCCCGGTAACGCGAGAAATCCACGCCCACGTGATTGAACACACCGTCGATCAATACCCGCAGTCCGCGGCGGTGCGCCTCGGCAACGACGTAGTCGAAGTCGGCCTCATCGCCGAGCCGGGGATCGAGACGGTAGTGATCGGTCGTGTCGTAACCGTGGGTCCGCGAGGCGAAGACAGGTCCCAGAGCGATCCCGGATGCGCCCAGCTCGATGGCGTGATCGAACCAGCCGACCAGTCGACGCAGCCGGTGCTCGCCGGGATCGGGCGGCTGATCTGCGGGAAAGGCACCGACGAAGCCCAGGGGATACATCTGCCACCAGATCGCGTGCGCTATCCAGGATGTACTCAACGGCTCAGCTCCTCCCCGAATGTAAGTTCAGCACATGGAGAAGGTAATCGCCGTACTGAGGCACACGGACCCCGATGACGACTGGTGCGCGCGCCAACGAGGTGCGGTAGCCGACGCTTTGTTGGGACTGGGTATCCCCGGGCTTTCGGTCAACGTCCGTGACGGCGCGGTACGCCATTCGCTGATGACCCTCACCACACTGGATCCCCCGGTCGCCGCGGTGGTGAGTCTATGGACCCAACAGTGCTACGGCGACCAAACGGCGGCGGCGCTGAAACTGCTTGCCGCGGAATGCGAACAGCTCGCCGCGTACTTGGTCACCGAGTCGGTCCCACTGAGTGCGCCGGCAGGCGAGCCCGGCACTCGGACAGCGGGGTTGGCCAACATCGCGCTGCTGCGGCGGCCCGCCGATCTGGATCAGGCGACCTGGCTGAACCGTTGGCAGGGTAACCACACGTCGGTGGCCATCGAGACGCAATCGACATTCGGTTACACGCAGAACTGGGTGGTACGAGCTCTCACCCCCGACGCACCGGGAATCGCGGGCATCGTCGAAGAGTTGTTCCCCGTGGAGGCGATCACCGACCTGAAGGCGTTCTTCGGTGCCGCCGACGATGACGACCTAAAGGACCGGCTGGGCCGCATGGTCGCCAGCACGACGGCGTTTGGCGCCAACGAAAACATCGACACGGTGCCGACCAGCCGCTACGTCTTCAGGACGCCATTCGAGATTGGGTAGGCCCTCACATGACAACACTCAAAGATGCTGTGGCGCTGGGCGCGGCCGAAAGCGGGCTTGCGGTGATCTCGACGGTCCGCGCCGACGGAACCGTGCAGGCTTCGCTGGTCAACGTCGGGCTGCTGCCCCACCCCGCCACCGGCCAACCGGCCCTGGGCTTCACCACCTACGGCAAAGTCAAGCTCGCCAACTTGCGGGCGCGGCCGCCGCTGGCCATCACGTTCCGCAAAGGATGGCAGTGGGCCACCATCGAGGGACCCGCCGAGCTGGCCGGTCCGGACGACACGCCACCTTGGCTGGCGGACGACGACCAGCTCCGGCTGCTGCTCCGCGAGGTTTTCACGGCCGCGGGCGGCACCCACGACAATTGGGACGAATACGACCGGGTCATGGTCGACGAGCGCCGCGCCGTCGTCCTGATCGAGCCCACCCGGGTCTACAGCAACGGCTGACGCCGCGCGCACGAGTTAGGCTGCAGCCGTGATGCTGCAGATCGACGACGAAAACCGGGTGCGCACCCTCACGCTGAACCGGCCCGAAGCGCTCAACGCCTTCAACGAGGCCCTCTACGACGCCACCGCCGAAGCGCTGTTGGCCGCCGCCGACGACCCAGAGGTCGCCGTCGTCACGCTGACCGGCACCGGTCGCGGCTTCAGCGCGGGTACCGATTTGGCCGAGATGCAGGCCCGTATCACCGACCCGGACTTCACTCCGGGAAAACACAGCTTCCCCGGACTGATCGATGCGCTCAGTGCTTTCCCCAAGCCGCTGATCTGCGCGGTGAACGGCGTCGGAGTGGGGATCGGGACCACGATCCTCGGCTACGCCGACCTGGTATTCATGTCGTCGACCGCGCGACTGAAATGTCCGTTCACCAGCTTGGGCGTGGCGCCCGAAGCGGCCTCGTCATATCTGCTGCCGCAACTGGTGGGCCGGCAGAATGCCGCCTGGCTGCTGATGTCCTCGGAATGGGTTAGCGCCGAAGAAGCCTTGCGGATGGGGCTGGTCTGGCGGGTGTGTGAACCGGAGGAGTTGCTGCCCGAAGCCCGTCGGCACGCTGACATCCTGGCTTCTCGGCCGATCTCGAGCCTGATGGCGGTCAAACACACGATGCTCGAACCAATCCGTCCCGAGATTGCGGCGGCGACCGCACGGGAAAGCGCGCACTTTGCCGAACTAATGGGCACCCAAGCCAACGCCGCAGCGCTGGCGGATTTCACCGGCCGACGAGGCAGCTAACCAACCGAGTGCGCGGAGTCGAATTTGGCTTCTGATTTTGCGGCGATGATCGCGCGGAGCGTGCGCCGGCAGCGCCCACAATCGCCACCGGCCCCGCACGCGGCGGCGACCTCTTTCGATGTCGATGCACCCTGTGCGACGACGTCGGACACGGTCTGATTGGTGACACCGACACACAGGCATACGTACATCAGCACACCCCCCGCAAACGGGCTAAAGCCGCACCAGACCCCATATTAGTGGAGCCTAACATAAGTAGGTGTACCTAACCTAAGTTAACCTGGTCTGACTTCCACAGGCGACGCAGTGAGCCCAGCCAAACCTTGCTGGAAGATTCGATACCGGCATGGCAAAGTGCTGCTAGAAGCCAGGCACGGTGTGCTCCAGCCCAGCCACCAGCAGCGGCTCAACATGACTGCCTTCCGACCGTAGGAGTGATTTTGCAAGGTGATCCTGATGTTCTGCGCCTGCTCAACGAGCAATTGACCAGTGAGCTCACCGCAATCAACCAGTATTTCTTGCATTCCAAGATGCAGGACAATTGGGGTTTTACCGAGCTGGCTGAGCACACCCGCGCGGAGTCCTTTGACGAAATGCGGCACGCCGAGGCGATCACAGATCGCATCTTGTTGCTCGACGGCTTGCCGAACTACCAGCGCATCTTCTCGTTACGCGTCGGCCAGACGCTGCGCGAGCAGTTCCAGGCCGACCTCGCGATCGAATACGACGTCTTGGCCCGCCTCAAGCCCGGCATCATCCTGTGCCGGGAG
>Ga0182012_10001030_pt1 | contig 30778 bp, 27 predicted proteins | sample 612S2SmetaG_FD_120486 | JGI IMG/M metagenome (GOLD analysis project Ga0182012, IMG submission 120486) | Permafrost microbial communities from Stordalen Mire, Sweden - 612S2S metaG | ecosystem: Environmental > Terrestrial > Soil > Wetlands > Permafrost | place: Sweden: Stordalen | collected...
CTCGCGAATCTCGAGGGACTCGACGTCAAACTCGTGCAATGTCTCACGCTCGGATACGACGGCGTCACCGAGTTCCTTCCGAAGAACATGGTGTTCGCCAATGCCGCCTCGGTGCACGAGACCTCGACGGCCGAGATGACGTTGGCGCTGATTCTCGCGTCCCAGCGCTACCTCCCGGATTTCGTGCGCGCGGCCGAGGCCGGCACGTGGGCACCGTCGTGGCACCCGAGCCTCGCCGATCGCACGGTGCTCCTCGTCGGTTACGGCGGCGTCGGTCGCGCCATCGAGGCGAGGCTCCTGCCCTTCGAGACGACGATCGTGCGACTCGCTCGTCACGAGCGCACCGACGAGCGTGGGCGCGTGTACGGCCTGGACTCACTGCACGAGTTGTTGCCGCTGTCCGACATCGTCGTCATCGCGGTGCTGCTCGATGAGAGCACGCATCACCTCGTGGACGCCGAGTTCCTCTCGCTGATGCCCGACGGCAGCCTCTTCGTGAACATTGCGCGCGGTGGGGTCGCCGACACCGACGCACTGCTCGCCGAGGCGCGCAGTGGACGAATCCGTCTCGCCCTCGACGTCACCGATCCGGAGCCGCTGCCCGATGGACACCCGCTCTTTGGTCTGTCGAACGTACTCATCTCACCGCACGTCGCCGGGATGACCTCGGCCGCGCTGCCGCGGATCATGCGACTCATTCGCGAACAGGTGGAACGCCTACAGCGAGGCGAAGAACCGATCAACGTGGTGCTGCGAACGTAGTTCAGGTCGCGACGAGCAGATAGACGTCGCACAGATTCCATCCGGTGCGACCACCGGCAATGAGTTGACCTAACTCGTTGAGCGCAGTGAAACTGTCGCTCTCTTCGACGACGCGCGACCAATCGATGCCGTGATCGCGAGCGCGACGCAGCGTCGTCTCATCGGACCAACCACCAGCAATGCCCTTCACGAAGTCTCGCCCATCCGTGGCCCGTGCCACGACCACAACGTCACGTTCGTCACCGTCGAACACCCCGGCCATCCGCCAGGCGAACTCCTGGCAGCGACCGCCCGTTCCCGAACCCCGAACCCGCAGCGTCACCTCGCCCACGCCCACGACGCACACGGGACCATCGTCGTTCGCCCCAGCGAGCTCGGCCATGAGCGCGACGAGGTCCTGGACGTCGGCGTGAAACGAACTCCCGATGTCGATCACCCGATAACCGCGACGCGTCGCTTCGGCCCTCGCCGCAACAAGGACTCGAGAGGGCTCGGCGATCACCCGGTTTTCGTGCGTGGTCGTGACCGTTCCGCGCATCACCTCTCTTCGTCGCTCCAGGGCTTCGAGCACCGTCGTCGCCAACGGTCCCGCGTCGCGCCCGATCTGGCCGAGCAGAACTTCGACGTCGGATCGAAGCGGTTCGTAGTCGTACGTCAAGCCGGACGCTACCCATCGCTCCCCCGACACGACGTTGTCGACCATTATCAGCGAGAGTGATCGCGGGGTCCGGACGCTTCGCAGGATCGCACCACCGGCGATCCTCGAACTGGCCGCTCGCAGTCGGTTGAGGGTCGTGATGTCCGCGCCGGCTTCGAGAACCGCCGCGAAGAGGTCGTGGAGGTCGTCGAGCTCCATCGGCGATTGCGGTAGCGCACAGAGGCTCGACGCTCCTCCGGAGATCAGAAAGAGCGTGCATTCGGCGTTCGTCGAACTCTCCAGGAACTCGACCAGGCGCTCTCCGGCCATGAGACTGCCGAGACCTGGCAGTGGGTGCTCGCCAATGACGTACTCGACGTCCGCGTCGAGCGAGAACGCCGGTCCTTCTTCGACGATCACGAGCTGGCGTCGAACGTCGTCTCCCAGGACGTCGCGTACGGCCAACGCCATCTCCCGTGCGGCCTTGCCGATGGCGACGACGTCGACCGAGGTGCCCAGCAGACGCGACGAGCGCAACTCGGTCTCGATCAGTTCGCGAAGATCCAGTTCGCTCGACCACGCGTCACTGATGGCGAGTGCGTCCTCTAAGAGTTCCTTGGTCACCTCAACCCACGATCGCTGGTGAATCTCTCCGGCCAAAGTGCAGCCTACGAAGATTCCTCACGCCGAGCGGCCTCCGCGAAGTTCACGTCGCCGGAGCGAAGACCTCGCGCGCGGTCGTCTCCTGGCGTGTCTGCGTGTGTCGCCACGTGGCAAGCAGCGCAATGGCGAGGTTGGCGAGTCCGGCAAAAGCCGTAGCGGTGAGCGCCGCCCATAGGTGCACCCCGGTGTAGTACAGAATCCAGAGCACACACCCGAACGCTCCGACGAACCACGACGTCGCGGACACGCCCGTCGCATCGGGATGACGAATCAGCTCGATCAGTTGCGGTGCGCGGTTGATCGACATCGCGACGCCGGTACCGAAGACGCCACCGGCCCATCCCCACAGGATCGTCGGCATCACGCAGCAGAGCACGAAGTAACCCAGGGCCCTCACGGGAACCACCCATCGACGCCACGGCGCGAGGCGAAAGAGGATCGACAACTGAAAGGGCATGATCAGCACGCTGCCGAGCACGACCTCGACGGAGCGGGCCGCGAATCCGTAGGTGATCCAGAAACAGCCCATATAAACAAAGAGAACCCACGTCGCCAGTGAGACCCCTTCGACGCCCAGTGCGCGCACCCGACGGAGCTGATAAGACGTCCCCACGACCCCGCTGGCGACCGCCAGCCACCCCATCGAAACCGTGATGGAGTGCCAAGTCATTTACACGAGTTTAGTTGCGACCTTTTCTATCGACGGCGATTTGCGGCAGATATGACAGCTTCGAGTGATGCGTCGAGAATCGACGAACTCATGCCGACGCCCCACCACGTCGTGCCGTCGTCACCCTCGGCTTCGACGTAGGCGACGGCCGACGCGGTCGACCCCGCGGTCAGTGCGTGCTCGGAGTAGTCGCGGACGGAGAACTTCACGTCCATCTCGGTGCGCAGCCCATCCATCAGGGCGTCGATGGGACCATTGCCCTCGCCCTTCACCGTGACGTGATGGCCGTTCACGACCAACTGGGCGAAGATGCGAGTGCTCGCCTGGTCGGCCGAGACCTCGCTCGAGAGCAGTTGAATCTTTGGGTTCTCGGGCTGATACGTCGTCGTGAAGACGTCCCAGATCTCGGCCGGCGAGATCTCGGTGCCGGTTGCCTCGGTGAGCTCTTGGACCTGTTTGGAGAACTCGACCTGCATCGCGCGCGGTAGGTCGAGCCCGTGCTCGGCGCTCAGAAGATAGGCCACGCCGCCCTTGCCGGACTGAGAGTTCACGCGGATGATGGCTTCGTAGGTGCGGCCCGTGTGCTTGGGGTCGATCGGCAGGTACGGCACCGCCCAGACGTCGTAGGTGTCACCGATCGCGAGCATGCCCTTCTTGATGGCGTCCTGATGCGATCCGGAAAAGGCGGTGTAGACGAGCTCGCCCACGTAGGGGTGGCGCATGTGCACCGGCAACCGGTTGGCGTACTCGGCCACGTGTCGCGCCTTGTCGATGTCGCGGATATCGAGCTCGGGGTCGACGCCCTGGGAGAAGAGGTTGAGCGCCAGGTTCACGACGTCCACGTTGCCGGTGCGCTCGCCGTTGCCGAAGAGCGTGCCCTCGACGCGGTCGGCGCCGGCGAGGACGCCGAGTTCGGCGGCCGCGACACCGGTGCCGCGGTCGTTGTGGGGATGTAGTGACAACACGACGCTGTCGCGTCGATTGACGTTGCGCAGGAACCACTCGATGGCGTCGGCGTAGAAGTTGGGCGTGTACATCTCGACCGTCGCCGGGAGGTTCAGTATCAAAGGACGTTCCGGCGTCGGATCGATGACGTCGATCACGGCGTTGCAGACCTCGAGGGCGTAGTCGAGTTCGGTACCGGTGAAGCTCTCGGGCGAGTACTCGTAGTAGAACTCGGTCGTCGGTGACATCGACTCCAGCGAACGACAGAACGCGGCCGCGTCGGTGGCGATCTTTTGGATACCGGCCTTGTCCAATCCGAAGACGACCCGGCGTTGCAGTGTCGAGACCGAGTTGTAGAAGTGGATGATGGCGCGGCGCGCGCCGATCACCGATTCGTAGGTCCGTCGAATCAGGTCCTCACGGCACTGGGTGAGGACCTGGATCGTGACGTCCTCGGGGATCAGGTCGTTCTCGATGATGTGTCGTACGAAGTCGAAATCGGGCTGGGAAGCAGACGGGAAACCGACCTCGATCTCCTTGAATCCCATCTCGACGAGCTGGACGAACATGGCGTTCTTGCGATCGAGGTCCATGGGGTCGATGAGGGCCTGGTTGCCGTCGCGCAGGTCGACACTGCACCAGCGAGGCGCCTTGGTCAGACGGTTATCGGGCCAGGTCCGGTCCGGCAGGTCAACCGGGACCGTCGCGACGTACTTGGCGTAAGCCATGGGGCTGGGCTGCTGGTTGTCCTTCACCTGGATTCCTCTCCATCACAATGAAACGAGAAACAAAAAACCCCCGCTAAAAGCGGGGGTCGGGGCGAGCGGATGCTCACCCCTATCGAAGCAGCAGGTCGTTCTGGCCGGTTCTCATGTGTTCATTCTACCTCGCGTGGCGTAAATGTCCAGAGAGACTCGCCGCTAACCTCAATGGTCATGGGTGCACTCAAAACAGTTCTCAAACTCATGTTCGTTCTGGTCGTCGCGGCGAGTATCGCTGGCGTCGTCACGTTGGTGAAACGACCGAAGGACGCCGGTCCCGTCTCCTTCGACGAGTGGCCCGACGTACCTCGCAACCCCGAATCCGAATAGCTCGCGTACCAAGGAGAAAACCATGACCGACATGCAATATCGTCGCCTCGGCCGTTCCGGTCTCAAAGTAAGCCTGCTGTCGTTCGGCAGTTGGGTCACCTTCGCCAACGCCGACCAGATCGAGACCGCCAAGCAGGCGGCCGAGTGCCTGAACGCGGCCAAAGAGGCGGGCGTCAACTTCTTCGACAATGCCGAGGCCTACGCCGCGGGCGAGTCCGAACGCGTCATGGGCGAGGCCATTCGCGAACTGGGCTGGAAGCGCCACGAGTACGTGGTCTCCACGAAACTCTTCTGGGGATTGCACGGCGTGCCCAACATGCGCAACACCCTGAACCGCAAGTACCTCTCCCAGGCCATCGACGGATCGCTCGAACGTTTCGGCCTCGACTTCGTCGATCTCGTCTTCTGTCACCGTGCCGACGCCAAGACGCCGATCGAAGAGACGGTGTGGGCGATGAGTGACATGATCACCCAGGGCAAGGCCCTCTACTGGGGGACCTCGGAGTGGAGCGCCGACGAGATCCGCGCCGCCTATGACATCGCCGATCGTCATCACCTGCACAAGCCGGTCATGGAGCAGCCCGAGTACAACATCTTCCGGCGTGACAAGGTGGACAAGGAGTTCCTTCGACTGTACGAGGACATCGGGCTCGGCACCACGATCTGGTCACCGCTGGCCTCGGGTCTCTTGACGGGCAAGTACATGAACGGCGTGCCGGAAGGTTCGCGGGCGTCGCTCCCCGGTTACGAATGGTTGAAGGGCATGTTGACCGACGAAGCGAAGAACAAGAAGGTGGCTGACCTCAAGGTCATCGCCGACGAATTGGACGTCACCCTCACCCAGTTCTCCCTCGCGTGGTGCGCGAAGAACCCAAACGTGTCGACGGTCATCACCGGGGCCTCGAACGCCCAGCAGGTTCGAGAGAACATGACGGCGCTGGACGTCCTACCGCTCTTGACACCCGAGATCATGGAACGCGTCGACCTCATCAGTTACTTCTAGATCCCGTCGATGACTGAATCGCGAATTGGGATAATCGGTGGGCTCTCGTGGGAGTCAACGGCCTCGTACTATCGCTACTTCAACGAACTCTTCTTCGGGGCGAACGAGTGGTCCCAGCCACAGCTCTTGATCGACTCGGTCGATTTCGGTGCGATCGTGCCCCTGCAACGAGAGGGTAACTGGGAGGCCACCGGTGCGATCCTCGCCGCTTCGGCGCAGCGTCTCGAGCGCGCTGGGGCGACGGTGCTCGGCATCGGCGCCAACACGATGCACGTCAACTTCACCCAGGTGCAAGAGGCCGTCGCCGTGCCCGTCGTCGACGTACGCGACGCCGTCGCCAAGGAGTCACTCGACAAGGGCCACCATACGATTGCCCTGCTCGGGACGAAGTACCTGATCGAGGGGGATTTCTATTCTGACCGATTGCGCGAACTCGGGGTGACGTCGATTAAGCCGACCGAAGAGCAGACCGAACGGCTGCAGTTCATCATCTTCTCGGAGTTGACGCGCGGCATCATGACGAAGGGCTCGCGCGCCTATCTTCGCGAGGTCGCGTCGTCCTGTCTCGAGCGTGGCGCGAGCATCGTCGGGCTCTGCTGCACCGAGTTCGGGATGCTCATGAGCGAAGAGGAGTCCTTCCCCGTGATCGACTCGACGAAGGCGCACGTGCGCGCGTTACTCGCCGCCTGAGCCGACGTGGCGCGAGTCAGCGTTCGGTGTGTGGAGGCTCCTCGAACAGTTCGGCGGTGTGATCGTCGATCTCATCGATGTAGGTGTTCAACTCCGCTAGATACGGGGCGCCGGACTCCTGGAACAGGTGCGGTTCGATGCCGGCCAGTTTGATCGCGCTACGCGCCCGGGTCACCGAACGCAAGGCGTTGCGTCGAAGCGAGTGACGCGTCACGGGATCACTCGTCGACGTCGTTCGTTGGTAGTCCGCCACGGACTGACCGACCTGTTCCAATTGCTGGCGCGGCCGCAGCGACGGGGCGTGCAGCCACATCACGTAGTCGATCGCCAAGACGATCGACGCGCCGATGGCCGTGTCGACGATTCGCGGACCGAACAGGTTCTGATCAGGTCCGAGGACGCCCACGAAGACGAAGACGATCGGCGTGAAGACCATGACCGTCAGTGCGTGACTGCGCTGGGCCGCCAAGGGTACGGCGGCGGCCATCGCGCAACACAGGACGATCAGCGAGATCTGCTGATTACCGGCGACCGCCACGACGGCCGCGATGCCAACGCCAGCGAGCGTCCCGATGACGCGCGAGATCGCTCGACGCATCACCGGACCGAGGTCCGGACGAAAGACGAACGCCACCGTCATCGGCAGCCAGTAGCCCTTTGGTCCGTCGAGCGTGTGGGCGATGATCGTGGCCACGACGACCGCCAGACTCAGAAGCAGTGCGAATCTCGCACGGTCGATCATCGGCAATCTGTGGATCGTCGAGCGAAAAGGCATCTCGCTCACGAGCGTCGAAGCCTGTGGGCATCGAAACGATGCCGCGATGAATCGGCGCGACGGCCCCGTGAGGGTCGTCGCAAACGTCGAGGCGAGTTCGTCCAATTGGGTCACCGCGTCGACGCACGTGCGTTCGCGTATCGTGCGCGCTACCGCGCGAAGTGATTCGGCGACCGCGGGGTCGACCGACTCCCCCTTACTCGTCAGGAACGAGGCCAGTTCACCGATCTGGAGCACGACCACGAAGACCTGATGGATCGCCACGCCCTCGGCATCCTTGGGAAGCTTCCTGGCACCGATGACGTCTTGGGCGGCGTCCAGAATTACGACGGCGCGGCTGCGCGCGTGATTGAGTGCTTCGGTACCGATCGCGTCCAAGAGTTGCGCGATCGCTCGCAACGCGTCCTCGAGGCAGAGTCGTTGGTCGCCTCGGCGACTGCGACGATCGGTGATGCCCGCGACTACGTACACGAAGAGTCCACCCACCATGAGACAGATCGCCGACTGCCCGACCCTCCCGGTGAAACCGAGTCCCCCGCCCAGGATCGCCCCGAGTAGGAGGTACATGCCCTGGGTCGCCCACAGCGACGCCTCGATGAGGCCCGCGACGAACGCGACGACGCCGAAGAGCACGACGAGCGACCACGGGCCACTGACGTGATTCACGAACAGTGCTCCGAGCGCCAGGCCGGGACCTCCGGCGAGCGCCACTCCGAGCATCCGTTTGCTTCGATTGCGCCAGCGGTCGAGTCCGTCTTGGCTCACGGCCCACAGGGCACCCAGCGCCACCAACGTGCCGTAGGCGCGTTGACCGGTGATAAGGCCGATGATCAGGGGCGTTGCAAGGCAGACGGCCGCTCGCGAGGAGAGTCGCACTTGCGATGAGTGTGTCCAACGTCTCAACGGTGTGGCGACGTCGTTCACGCTGACGAGGTTAACGTTCGACGTGCGGTGCGCTCGTATCGAGTCGTCTCGTTCGCTCAGGGCCGCGCCGAGGACGAACTAGCCGGCGTGTCGAATCAGTGGAAGTTCGACTGCGACCGACAGACCGCCACCCGGCGTATCTTCAAAGAGAATCCGCCCGCCCAAGAGTTGCGTGAAGCCGGAGGCCACGGTGAGGCTCAGTCCCGCGTTGAGTTGATCGCCGCTGAGACGATCAAAGGGCGCGAGCACGGCGTTTCTCTGAGCCACGGTCATGCCCGGACCGCGGTCGACCACGAGCAGTTCGACGTAGTCGCCCACCACGCCCGCTTTGATCGACACCGGCTTGTCGGGCGGACTGAAGCGACAGGCGTTGCTCACGATGTTGACGACGACTCGTTGCACCAAGACCGGGTCCGTCTCCAGTGCCGGAAGATCATCCGGGACATTCAATTCGACGCTTCGACCCCGCGTGTCGACCTTCGCGATCGCAGTGGTGATCACGTCGTTCAGACGAACTGTCTCGGTACGAACCATCACTTCATCTGCTTCGAGGCGACCGGCGTCGATCAGGTTGACGACGAGCCGCATGAGCTGACGTACCTGGACTTCTACCCCGCTGAGGACGGCGTTGCGTTCGTCGAGCGAACGACGCTCGTGGCTTCCGGTGAGCAGCGCAATGTTCGCTTGCACCTTTTCCAGCGGGCCGAGCAACTCCTTGGACGCCGTGCGGAACAACGCCAGGCGTAGCGACTCCGCCTCGGCGATCTCTTGGAGTTGGTTGGCGTCGCGGGCGATCATCTGGCTGCGCAGTCCGGCCGCAACGCGCCGAGCGAACGCGCCAATCAATTGGTTGTCCTGTCCATCGAGCTTCGCGCCAAACACGTAGAGCCGGTGTTCGTCGTCAATCTCGAAGTGGGAGCCGGCATCGAAATCGCCGACCACGTCGCCGCTCACGAGGTCGCTCGTCCACACGCCGTCTCGCTGAACGGCCAACGCCACGCTCGACGCCGCGAAGACCGCGCGTAGCGAATCGAGCAAGGGTTGCAGATCCTCGTACGAGGCGGCGACACTCGCGGCGGCGGCGGCGAGGACCTGCGCTTCGGCTCGGGCGCGCTCCGCCTCGTGAGAACTCTGCGCGAATCTGTTGACGATCACGCTCGCCGACACCGCGAAGAGCAGGAAGGCGACGAGCGCTACGACGTCATCCGGACGCGCCACCTCGAGAGTATGCAGCGGTTTCACGAAGTAGTAGTTCTCCAGGCCTGACGCCACGACCGCTCCCACTACCCCCACGAGAGCACCGGCCCAGGTGGTCAGCGCGAGTATCGCGACGAGATACACCAGAAAGACGGTCGACAGCGAAAGGCTCGAACGAATCTGGCTCATGATGATCGTGAGCAGAGGCATCATCGCCACCGTTATCACCAGCGCCACGATCTTGCGGGTCCACGTCACGCGCTCGGTTTGGCGGCGACGATGGACGTGGGGTGGCCGTTGCCCTCCGACCGCGATGATGTGGACGTCCAAGTCTCGGGCGTGACGCAGCACCTTTTCCACGACGCCGTTCGCCGGTCGCCAGAAGGGACGCGGTCGACTCGCGCCCAAGACGATCTGGGTCCCCCGTTCACTGCGGGCAAAGGCGACCAGTGCCGTCGCGGTATCGTCATCGACCAGTTCCTGGAACTTGCCTTCGAACTCCACGACCAACTCTCGAGCCACGGTCGTGTCCGCCGGGACGTGGTGCATCTCGTCGGACTTGACGACGTGCACCGCGAACAGTTCCGCGCCGGTCCTCGAGGCGATCCGTGCGGCGCGGCGCAGGAGATCCGCGTCAGCGTCGGTGCCGGTGATCCCGACGATGAGCCGCTCGCGCGTCTCCCACGCCGAGTCGATGGCGTGGTCGTCGAGGTAGCGCTGCAGCGAATCCTCAACCCGGTCCGCCAGCCACAGCAGCGCCAACTCGCGCAACGCACTGAGATTGCCCACGCGGAAGTAGTTGGACAGTGAGGCGTCGATCTTGTCGGCGGCATAGATGTTCCCGTGCGCCAATCGACGGCGAAGCGCTTCGGGGGTGACGTCGACGATCTCGATCTGTTCGGCCCGTCGGACAATGGCGTCGGGGATCGTCTCTTGCTGGCGAATTCCCGTGATCTTCTCCACCACGTCGTTGACCGACTCCAAATGTTGGATGTTCACGGTGGTGATCACGTCGATACCCGCGTCGAGCAGGGCGTCGACGTCCTGCCAGCGCTTCTCGTTCGTGCTGCCCACGACGTTGGTGTGCGCGAGTTCGTCGACCAGCGCGACGTCCGGATGTCGGGCCAGCACCGCCTCTAAGTCCATCTCCTCCATCGAGGCACCGCGGTATTCGCGCGTCACCCGTGGTATCACTTCGAGATCGCGCAGTTGCGCCTCGGTGAGGACTCGACCGTGCGTCTCGACGTAGGCGACGACGACGTCAGTGCCACGTTCGCGACGACGCCAACCCTCGTCGAGCATGCGAAAGGTCTTACCGACGCCCGGCGCCGAACCCAAGTAGACCCGCAAGACCCCACGCTTCACGGAACCAGTATCGCCGAGGGTCATTCGATTCCGACGCTTCGTGAGGGTCGTGTCGTCGCGTGCGGACCGGCGTGTCTCCTCCGCCTGACCCGCTCGATCGATCGAGGACTACGTCGCATGGAGCTCGCCGACGAGGTAGGCGGCGAACACGTCCACCACGGCGACCGCCACGATCCGCTGCTCCAGGGACACCGTTACGCCGGGCGTCGGCGTCACGACGAAGCGACCGACCACTCGGCCACGCCACTTCGCCAGGATCTCGGCCTCCGGACCGGGTATGCCGATCTCTCTCGTCGGCCAGCGAAGTCCGACGTGGGCGACGTCGCCGTTGGACTGGATCTGTGCCAACGGCGGATCCGAAAGGCTCCGATCAAAGCGACAGGCGCGCAGTGACAGGAGTTCGATCAGTGACGCCGTCGTCTCTTCGACCATCGCCGCGACCGGCGCGGAGTCGGCGGCGAGCACGGCGACACCGTGAATCATCGTGACGTACGCCGTCGAGCTATTGGCCGACTGCCAATGACGACGGCTGCGGGCCGCGAGCTCGGTCACGAGCACGCCGACGACGAAGAGGGCGATCGTCGTCTCGAGGTCCGGCCGTTGACTGATGGAAAAGCGGTCGTAGGGCCGGGTGAGGAAGAAATCGAACCACAGCGCCGAGGACGCACTGGCGATCACGCCAGCGATCCGGTTGCCACTCACCGCCACCGCCACGATGACGATCACCATCGTCAGGGCCGCAGCGGTACCCGCGTAGGTCCCGCGAAACGGCACCAGCACCGCGGCGACGCCGAGTGGTACCAAAGCACCCGCGACGGCGGCGCCGCGAGTCCGATATCGAAGCGCGAACATCTTCATCGTCACCTCCCAACCACGTCGTACTCGGCAGAACTCACGCCGTCAAAGCCGATTCGATTCGGTAACGAATCGCGCGAGCGGACGTGGGTTCTGATCACTTCTCCAGTTTCGCGAGTCCCTCGTTGAGCTGCAGTACGTCGATGTAGCTCGATCCCATGAATCCCCATTGCGCCGGGTGCGTCTGTTGAGCGATCAACGTCCGAAGTTTGGCGGGAGAGACGCCGGTCGCCTTCGTGACCATGGGGATCTGCACCGTGGCGTCAATGGCCGAGATATCGGGGTCGTAGCCACTGCCCGAGGTCGTCACCAGGTCAATGGTCGGCTTGACACCGAGATTGTGCCAGTACTTGACGAGTGCCTTGGTGTTGTCTTCGAGCGTCTTGGAATGCGGACCGAGGTTCGTAGCGGCCGACTCACCGTCGTGTCCGTTCGCGACGAGCGGATTGTCACCACCCGATTGCGTGGCGCTCGCCGCGTAGGGGCCGGTGTCGTCCGGTCGACCGTGGAACCACTTCGGACTGGACCAGTTCTGGCCAATCAAGAGTGAGCCGTTCTTCGTCACCGATCCGTTGGCGTGGAACGGAAAGAGTACTTGGGCGACGCCGGTGCCGGCGAAGGCGTAGACGAAGCCGAAGAAGACGAGACAAAAGACACACATGACCAGTGAGCGGCGGAGGTGGACGAGCATGAGCAATTTCCTTTTAATAGGCGTGGAGGGCCACGAGAATCAGGTCGATCAGTTTGATGAAGATGAACGGCACGATGACACCGCCGACGCCATAGATCCAGACATTGCGGCGGAGGATCGACGCGGAGCCCGTGGGGCGGAATTTGACGCCGCGAAGGGCCAGGGGAATCAGCGCGATGATCACCAACGCGTTGAAGATGACCGCCGACAACACCGCGCTCTGGGCGCTGTGGAGGTGCATGATATTGAGCGCCTCGAGCGGCCGGTTGTGTCGGAATACGTAGGTCCCGGCGAAGAGCGCCGGGATGATGGCGAAATACTTCGCCACGTCGTTGGCGATCGAGAACGTGGTCAGCGAACCTCGAGTGATCAACAGTTGCTTGCCAATTTCAACGACGTCGATCAACTTCGTCGGGTTGGAGTCGAGGTCCACCATGTTGCCCGCCTCTTTGGCCGCGGTGGTCCCCGTGTTCATGGCGACGCCGACGTCGGCTTGGGCGAGAGCGGGCGCATCATTGGTGCCGTCACCCGTCATGGCGACGAGTTTTCCGCCCTCCTGCTCCTTCTTGATGAGCGCCATCTTCGCTTCCGGTGTGGCTTCGGCGAGGAAGTCGTCGACACCGGCCTCTTGGGCGATGGCCGCGGCGGTCAACGGATTGTCACCGGTGATCATCACGGTGCGGATGCCCATCTGGCGCATCTCGGCGAACTTCTCGCGGATTCCTTGCTTCACAACGTCCTTCAGTTCGATGACGCCCAGGATGTCGGTGCCGTCGGCGACGACGAGCGGTGTCGAGCCGGCGCGCGACGTGCGCTCCACGATCTCATCGAGATCGGCCGGCGAGGTCCCGCCGGATTCCACGACCCAGCGCTTAACGGAGTCGGCGGCTCCCTTTCGGATCTGGCGCGTACCGATGTCGAGTCCGGACATACGCGTCGTCGCGGTGAAGGGGACGAAGACGTGGTCGGTCCCCAGTTGACGCTCGCGGATTCCGAACTGCTCTTTCGCGAGCACCACGACCGAGCGACCTTCGGGGGTCTCGTCGGCGAGTGAGGCCAGCTGGGCGACGTCGGCCAGTTCCGCCTCGGTGTGTCCCCCGACCGGGAAGAAGTTCGCCGCCATTCGGTTTCCCAACGTGATGGTCCCGGTCTTGTCGAGCAACAGGACCTGCACGTCGCCGGCGGCCTCTACGGCGCGACCACTCATCGCCAGAACGTTGCGCTGGACGAGTCGGTCCATACCGGCGATGCCGATAGCGCTCAGTAACGCGCCGATCGTCGTGGGGATCAGACAGACCAAGAGTGAGACGAGAATCACGACCGACACCGAGGCGCCGGCGTAGTTCCCGAAGGGAACCAGGGTGACCACGACGGGAATGAACACGATCGTGAGCACGGCCAGCAGAATCGTCAAAGCGATCTCATTCGGCGTCTTTTGACGGTTCGCCCCCTCGACCAGGGTGATCATCCGGTCGATGAAGGTCTGCCCACGTTCGGCGGTGATGCGCACCACGATGCGGTCCGAGAGAACCTTCGTGCCACCGGTCACCGCGGAACGGTCCCCACCGGACTCTCGAATGACCGGCGCCGACTCGCCCGTAATCGCCGACTCATCGACCGAAGCGATGCCCTCGATGATCTCGCCGTCGGACGGGATAACGTCGTTCGCTTCGCAGACCACCAGGTCGCCCTTGGCGAGCAGTGCGGCCGCGACCAGCTCTTCGGTCCCGTCGGGACGAAGTCGTCGCGCCTCGGTCTCCGAGCGCATCTTTCGCAGCGTGTCCGCCTGCGCCTTGCCCCGACCTTCGGCCATCGCCTCGGCGAAGTTGGCGAAGAGGACGGTCAGGACCAACCAGACCGTGATCGACCAGGTGAACGTGCCCGGGTGGGCGATCGCCTCGATGAAGGTGATGACCGAACCGATGAGCACGATGAACATGACGGGGTTCTTGATTTGGGTCCGTGGGTCCATCTTGCGGAACGAGTCGCGAAGCGCCTGCGCCAGGATCTCGCGGTCGAATAGGCCTCGGGACTTGGCCACGCCCCCGCGAGGGGCCTCGTGTGTCGCTTCGGCGGTGACTGTGCTCATTAGAAGAACCTCATGTGACTTAGTTGCTCGACGATCGGTCCGAGCGCGATGGCGGGGAAGAAGGTCAGTCCGCCGATGATCAAGATGACACCGATCACCAGGCCGACGAACATTCCGTTATCGGTGCGGAACGTCCCGAGCGATTCCGGGACGACGTTCTTCGCGGCCAGCGCTCCGCCGAGAGCGAGGCACGGGATCATGATCGCGAATCGACCGAGCAGCATGTCGATAGCGCCGATGACGTTATAGAACGGACTGTTGCCGGTGAGACCGCCGAACGCCGAACCGTTGTTGTTGCCCTGGGACGTCAGACCGTAGAGGATCTCGGTGAATCCATGGGGACCGGCGTTCTCCGGACCGAGGCGACCGGCGGCGAGTGAGACGGCGAGTGCGGTGACGATCAAGACCGTGATCGGCATCACCAGGGCCGCCAGCCCGGCGAGTTTTATCTCTCTCGCTTGGATCTTCTTCCCGAGATACTCCGGCGTTCGTCCGATCATGAGTCCGCCGATGAAGACCGCGATGATGGCGTACACGAGCATCGTGTAGAGACCGCTGCCGGTGCCTCCGGGCGTGACCTCACCCAGCATCATGCCGCTCAAGAGTCCGAGGCCGCCAACGGGCGTGAACGAGTCGTAGGAACCGTCGGCCGAACCGGTCGAGGTCATCGTGGACGAGACCCCGAAGAGGGCGGTCGTGGTGTCGCCGAAGCGCACCTCTTTGCCCTCCATGTTGCCGACCGGTGAGTACACGTGCGCGGCGGCGACCGCGGGGTTGTTCTGGTGTTCGGCGTTGGACGTGAAGCCCACCCAGACGCCAAAGAGCAGCACCATCGCTGCCAACAGCGCCGCACCGTGGCGGACGCTGCCCACCATCTTGCCGAAGGTGTAGGTGAGGGCGAAGGGGATCGACAAGAGCAAGTAGATCGAGAGCAGGTTCGTGAGTCCGGTCGGGTTCTCAAAGGGCGTCGCGGAGTTCTGGTCGAGGAAGCCACCGCCGTTCGTACCGAGCTGTTTGATCGCCTCCATGAAACCGATCGGACCTCGAGGAATCGTTTGCACGACTCCGTTCAGTGCGTCGTGGAAGGTGATGGTCCCCGCGAGCGTCTGGACCGCGCCCTCGCCGACGAAGATGATGCCGGCGATGAAGGCAATCGGCAACAAGATATAGAACATGCATCGGGTGATGTCGACCCAGAAGTTGCCGATGGTCGCCGAGTTGCGTCGCGCGAAGCCACGAACCATGGCGATCGCGACGGCGATGCCGACCGCCGGACTGACGAACTGCTGGACCGTTAGGGCGCCGATCTGGGAGAAGTACGACATCGTCGTCTCGCCGCCGTAGTTCTGCCAGTTGGTGTTGGTCACGAACGACGACGCCGTGTTGAAACTCAGCGCCGATCCCACGTTGCCCTGGTGCTGCGGATTCAAAGGCAGATGCGCCTGAACACGCAGGATTGCGTACGTGAAGGCAATGGAGACGGCCGAGAAGATGACGAGCGCGCCGGCGTAGCGCTTCCAGGTCTGCTCTTGTTCGGGACTCGTGCCGAGCATCCGGTAGATCGGTCGCTCGATGAAGCCGAGGAAGTGCACGCGACCGTCGAAGACCGCGGCCATGTACGAGCCGAGGTATCGCCAGGTGACGCCCAGCGCTACGACGAGGGTGAGGATGGTGAGAAAGAAGCCCATTTAGAACTTCTCCGGCTTGAACATGGCGTAGCCGATGTACACGAACATCACGGCGGCGACGGCCAACAGGATGACTTGGGAAAAACTCATACGCGGTCCAAGGCCCAAATGAGACCGAGCATGGCTGCGGTGAATGCGATGATGCCTAGTGCTGAGTAGAGATCTGCCATGAATCCAGTGTCACGGGCAATTCCTTAACAGCGTCTTCAAAACTTCTTAGGCGTCTTAATAATTCCTTCATTTTGATCTCAAGAACGAGAAAACGGTCGTTGGACAATACTGATGAACGTGCGCAAACATCTCGTCGGATCCATCGTCGGTGTGGCGAGCGTGCTCATACTCGGACTCGCGATGTTGCCGCTTCGTTCGCACATCAGTGTCTCGACCGCGGCGCTGGTGCTGGTCATCCCGGTGGTGGTGGGATCGGCCATCGGCGGCATCAGGGCCGGAATATCGAGTGTCATCGCCGGCTTCATCGTCTACGACTACGGCTACATCCCGCCGTACAAGACGCTCGACGTCGGCACGCCGCAGAATTGGGCCGCACTCGGCGTCTACGTCATCGTGATGTTGCTCGTCGCGAGCGTGGTGGCGAGCCTGGACTCCTCACGGATCGAAGCCCAACGCGGAGGCGAGGCGGCACGCCATCTCTCGGAGCTCTCGGAGCACCTGGTCGGTGACCAACCGGTCGACGATTTGCTCGAGACCATCGTGTCGGCGGTCCATGCGGTCTTCGAGATTCCCGGCGTCTCGCTGCTCGTCCTCGACGATGGCGTCCTGAAGGTCGTGGCGTCGGCCGGCGACCCTCTCACCGATGGGGAACTCGCTCAACTCGGACCGCACTCCGGACAACCCATCAGCATCGGCACGGACGCCGAGTCCACCGGAGAACTGCGCACCATCGCGCTGTCGGCGTCGGGCCGGGCCGTGGGCATGCTCGCGCTTCGCGGCCTCCCGACGTCGAAGAACGACCGCGCGGTGCTGAACACGTTCGCGAATGACGCGGCCCTGGCGCTCGAGCGCGCCCAACTTCGCGAGCAGGCCCTGCGATCGAAACTGCTCGAGGAGGTCGACCGTTTCCGTCAGAGCCTCATGGGTGCGGTCTCCCACGACCTGCGGACACCGCTGGCGACCATCAAGGTCGCCTCCTCAACGCTGTCAAATAGATCGGTCGCACTCTCCCACGACGAACTAGCCGAGCTCTACAGCCTCATCGAAGTCGAGGCCGATCGCCTCACGCGATTGGTATCGAACCTGTTGGACATCACACGGATCGAAGCCGGCGTCTTCACCGTTCACGCGACGCCGACGTCGGTACCGGAACTCGTGCGAGAGGCCGTGAGTGCAATGGATCCGACACTCGGTTCGCACCGGGTCGATTCGATCGTGCCCGCGACGCTTCCCGCCGTGAAGGTAGACCCGTTGCTGATCGGACAGGTGTTGATCAACCTCCTCGACAACGCCATTCGACACTCGCCCATCGACGGTGTCATCACCGTTGAGGCGCGACGCGAGGACGACGAGGTGATCCTCTCAGTCACCGACCAGGGACCGGGGATCGCGCCAGAGAATCGCCCGGCCGTCTTCGAACGGTTCGCGCAACTCGACAAAGGCGGCCGCGCCGGTTTAGGGCTTACGATCGCACGGACCTTCGTCGAAGCCCACGGTGAAGAGATCTGGTACGAGGACGCGCCGAACCACGGAGCGCGATTCGTGTTCTCACTTCCGTTGGCCGACGAGACGGCGCCGCTACGGTAACGATTGTGGCGAAAATCCTGGTAATCGACGACGACCCGTCACTGAATCGTGCACTGCGCTTGGGTCTTCAGGCCGGTGGTCATGAAGTGACAACGGCCGCGACCGGCGAACACGGTATCTCCCAAACTGCGTTGACGTCGCCTGACGTCGTCGTGCTGGATATGGGTCTTCCGGACATGGACGGCATCGCGGTCTGTCGCACTATCCGAGGCTGGAGCGACGTGCCGATCATCATCCTGTCGGCCACCGGCGCCGAGAATCGAAAGGTCGCCGCGCTCGACGCGGGAGCGAACGACTACGTCACGAAGCCATTCAGTATGCCCGAGCTCGAAGCGAGAATCCGAGTCGTCACTCGTGGCCGAGGAGTCGACCATGACGTTCCGGCCGAGATGACGCTGTCCTGCGGTGGCCTCGTGATCGACCTGGTCCACCACGACGCGACGCTCGACGGCGTGAATGTGGCGCTCACGACCAAGGAGTTCGAGGTCCTCGCGTTCCTGGCCCGTCACGCCGGAAAGACCAGCACGCACCAAATGATCCTCGGTGCCGTCTGGGGAACGGGTTACGGCGCCGAAGCCCAGTACGTCCACGCTTACGTCCACCGACTTCGCCAGAAGTTGAACGACGAGTCGGCCGAACTCATCACGACCGTTCCGGGCGTTGGCTACTCCCTCCACTGCCCGAACTGACGGTCGCCCTAGCGAAGAGTGATCAGGTGGATGTCCTGGATACCCTCGGTGTCGCGAAGTCGGTTGATCACGTCGATCGGCGTTGGGGTCTCGGTCGAGAGCACCATCAAGGCCGTCTTCGTGCGCTGATCCGGTCCCACGGCCATCGAACTGATCGAGACGCCGGCCTCGCCGAGCGCAACGCCCACCATGCCGATCATCCCCGGGCGGTCGTCGTTGTGCACGACCAGCATCGAGGCGGCCGGGGGGATCTCGACGCTGTGACCGTCGACCCCGACGATACGCGTCTCGAGTCGTGTGCCGATCGTGACCAACGTGCCCGAGACCTCGTGGTCGCCGGAACGTACCGAGATCTGATTCACGTACTCCGGTGACTCGACGGTCGAGATCTCGCTGTAGGTGAGGTTGTGGTCCTCGGCGAGTTGTGGTGCGTTGACGAAGGACACACCGTCGTGGCCGGTTGCCGTGAGGAGACCTTTCAATGCGCAAAGCGTCAAGATCTTCGTCCCCGAACCGGCCAGTTCACCGAGGTAGTTGACTTCGAGGTCGGCGGGTTTGCCGTCGAGCAGTCCGCCGATGAACCGACCGAGGACTTCGGCCAAGCCCATGAAGGGACGAACGGCGTTGGACACTTCACCGGCGGCGACGTTGACGGCGTAGGGGACGAAGTCGCCGGCCAGCGCCAGCTGCACCTGCTCGGCGATCGTGATACCGGCCTTGTCCTGGGCCTCGAAGGTCGAAGCACCGAGGTGCGGGACGACGACGACCGAGGGGAGTTCGAAGAGCGGCGACTCCGTCGTCGGCTCCTTCTCGAAGACGTCGAGTGCCGCACCCTGCACGTGACCGTTGCGAATGGCGTCGGCCAAGTCGGTCTCGTTGACGATGCCGCCGCGAGCGACGTTGATGATGCGTACGCCGGGCTTGGTCTTGGCCAACGCGGCCGCGTCCAGAAGGTTCGTGGTCTCTTTGGTCTTGGGGAGGTGGATCGTGATGAAGTCGCTCTGCTCGAGCAGCGTGTCAAGGTCGACCAACTCGACGCCCATGTGTCGCGCTCGATCTTCGGTGATGAACGGGTCGAAAGCGATGAGCCGCATCCCAAAGGCTGACGCCCGCTGAGCGACGAGCGCACCGATCTTTCCGAGACCGACGACGCCGAGGGTCTTGCCGTACAGTTCGACGCCCTCCCACTTACTTCGCTCCCACTTACCGGCCTTCAGCGCGGAGTGCGCCTGAGGAATGTTGCGGGCCTGGGCTAACAAGAGCGCCATGGTCTGCTCGGCCGCGGAGAGGATATTGGAGACCGGTGCGTTGACGACCATCACGCCGAGCTCGGTGGCCTTGGCGACGTCCACGTTGTCAAGGCCGATGCCGGCGCGTCCGACGACGATGAGGTCCTTCGCCGCGTCGAGGATCGGCGCGTCCACCTTGGTCGCCGAGCGAATGATGAGAGCGTTGGCGCCGTCGAGGGCGGTGATCAATTCGGCCGGTGACAGACCTAACTGGATGTCCACGTCGTGCCCGGCGTCGCGCAGTTGTTGAAGACCCGAGTCGGCAATCTCTTCAGTTACCAATACACGAGCCACAAGGTCACCTTTCGTTGAGTCCTCACAGACTAAGGGAAAACGGGTGAATCTCAGCCCGCAGCGACGAAGTTCGCGAAGCGTTCGAGTCCCTCGACGAGGTCAGCGTCGCCGAGTGCAGAACTCAGCCTGAAGAAGCCCGGCGTGCCGAAGGCTTCACCAGGGACGACCGCGATCTTGATCGTCTCGAGCAGTATCTCGGCCAGTTCCGTGGTCGACTGTGCCACTCGCCCACCGAGCGTTCGTCCCAAGAGACCCGAGACGTTCGGGTAGCAGTAGAAGGCACCTTCGGGCTCGGCACAACTGACGCCGTCGATCGCGTTCAACATCGACGTCATGAGCTTGCGACGTCGATCGAAGGCGGTGCGCATCTCATAGACCGCGCTGAGGTCGCCGTTGAGCGCCGCGATCGCCGCGCGCTGCGAGATGTTCGAGATGTTCGAGGTCGTCTGACTCTGGTAGTTGACCGCGGCCTCCATGACATCGGGTGCGCTGATCATCCAACCGACTCGCCAGCCCGTCATCGCGTAGGTCTTGGCCACGCCGTTGACGACGATCCAGCGGTCGCCCAACTCGGGCGCGACGACCGGCATCGAGACGAACTCGGCATCGCCGTAGACGAGGTGTTCGTAGATCTCGTCACAGACGACCCATATGTCGTTCTCCGCCGCCCAACGTCCGACGGCCGCGACGTCATCGGGGCGAACGACGGCACCCGAAGGGTTCGACGGTGACGTGAAGATGAGCATGGTGGTCTTGGGTGTTCGGGCGCGTTCGAGTTCTTCGACCGTGACACGAAAGCCGTTGGCCTCCGACGTCATGACCGGCACTGGTGTGCCGCCGGCCAGGTAGACCGCCTCGGGATACGTCGTCCAATACGGCGCGGGAATCAGGACCTCATCGCCGGGGTTGACCTTGGTCATCATCGCGGTGATGATCGCGTGCTTGCCGCCGTTGGTCACCAGCACCTGACCCGGCGTGGTACGAAGGCCTGAATCGCGCATGGATTTGGCGACGATCGCCTCGCGGAGCTCTTGGATCCCGGCGGTCGGCGTGTACTTGTAGTTCACCGGGTCATAACAGGCTTTGGCGGCCGCTTCCACGATGTGGACCGGCGTCGAGAAGTCCGGTTCCCCCGCGCCGTAGCCAATAACTGGCTCGCCGGCGGCTTTGAGAGCCTTGGCTTTGGCGTCCACCGCCAAGGTTGCGCTGGGGGCTAAGCCGCCTAGAAGGTGACTCACTCTCGAACTCATGTCGGGACTCCGTTCAATATCCGTAAGAATAAGTCTATGAGTTCCCCCGACACGTTAAAGATTCCCGCTGAGTTACTCCCCCGCGATGGACGATTCGGATCGGGTCCGTCCAAGGTCCGCCCCGAACAGTTGAGTGCGCTCGTCGCCGACGGCACGACGTACATGGGCACGTCGCACCGTCAGTCGACCGTGCGCAACAAAGTGGCTGAGGTTCGCGACGGACTACGCGAACTCTTCTCGCTACCCGACGGGTACGAGGTGCTCCTCGGCAACGGCGGCACCACGGCTTTCTGGGATGCCGCCACGTTCCAGTTGATCGCCGAACAGTCCCAGCACCTCAGTTTCGGTGAGTTCTCGTCCAAGTTCGCGACGTGCGTCACCGAGGCTCCACATCTGAAGGATCCGCAGATAATCAAGAGCGACGTGGGTTCGCACCCCTTTGCCGTGGCCGACGAAGGCGTCGACACGTACGCGCTGACACACAACGAGACGTCGACCGGTGTGATGATGACGATCGAACGACCGGCCGAAGCGGAGGGCCTCGTCATCGTAGACGCCACTTCCGGTGCCGGCGGCTTGATGGTCGACGCATCGCAGTTCGACTGCTACTACTTCGCACCCCAGAAGTCCTTCTCCTCGGACGGTGGACTCTGGATCGCAATCTGTTCGCCGGCGGCCATCGAACGCATCGAGTTTCTCGCTGCATCAGGGCGTTGGACGCCGGCGTCCCTCGACCTCAAGATCGCGCTCGACAACTCGCGACTCAATCAGACCTACAACACCCCCGCGCTCGCCACCATCCACATGCTCGCGTCGCAGATCAAGTGGTTCAACGACAATGGAGGGCTCAGTTTTTCGGCGGGTCGCTCTACGACGTCCGCGGAGATTCTCTACACCTGGGCCGAGGCGTCGCCGTTCGCGCGCCCCTTCGTCGACAACCCGGCCTATCGCAGCAACGTCGTCGGAACGATCGACTTCAACGACGACATCGATGCAACGAACATCGCGAAGATACTTCGATCCAACGGCGTCGTCGACACTGACCCCTATCGGAAACTCGGCCGCAACCAGCTGAGAATTGCGATGTTCCCGAGTGTTGATTCCGAAGATGTCGCTTCCCTATGCGCCTGCATCAACTACATCGTGGGAAATCTCTAGGGAGAAGTTGCGCCCTCGAGCGGGTTCGAGTCGGCCCCTTGACATACTTCTGAGCGCGGATCGTCAAAAGCAACCAACTATTGGTCAAAACCTGCGTCCGCTTTCAATACCTGGCGACCGCTATTTGGTCGCACCTTCGTCGCCAATTCAAATTCGACTAATGTGTGCAATTATTTCCGAATGCTGGCGAACATTCAAACCAAGACGACAGATGGGTTGACCTCCGCCGAGCGAGCACTGCAATTCGTGGTCGCATAGTGCGATGGGCGCACGGGCGGACAGCATTCGCCGCCATTTTCGCATCGGTCCTATTTTTGAGTACAGGCCCTGTCGCACCTGCTGGAAGCCTCACACATATTCAACTGGCGAGCTCCGAAGTCTCGTTCGCTCGACCGTCTCCAGCGCACCTCATCGTGGGGGCCCCAATCAAGCTGACTTCGGCTTTCTTTGCTGAAGCAGGTCAAGGTTCTGCCTTCTTGGTGTCCCCGTCTGAGGCGCGAATCACTGCGACCGCCATGTGGAACGCCTGGCAGTCAGCGCTTTACGCGAACGATACCCGGGCGCTCACGCAACTAGCGGTTGCCGGACCATTGCTCAATGGAACTATCTATAACTGCGCGTTTCCCTCGGGACACTGTCTCGCCAGTCCTCACCGACCGCAGTTGGGCCAACTTGAGGTCGCCGTCCCAAAACAACGCTCGTACCCTCTGTACTTCATGTCCGCAGCTCTCACCACCAACACCATCCAGAACAGTGACGGCTTGAACCAGGTCGAACCGTGGATGGAACTTCAAATTGTCACGAAGGCATCTCGTACAGCTCCATGGCAATTGAGCTTCGATACGGGCTACGACGCAATCTCGGGTGCTGAGCCACCATTCCCACAGTTTGACTTCGGAGTAGGCCCGTACGGTCCCTTGCATTCGGACCGAGCGTACAACGGAACTCCGCTGATTCAGAACGTGGTAACCAAGGGCATTGGAAAAGCACCGATGGTCGTACCTGCCAATAACTATCTGCCGCTTCTCGCAAAGTACTGGCAGAGCTACAGGGATCTCGGACGCGCGCCGGCGAACTCGGTGTTTCTCAAGGGAGGCGACAGTTCAGGCGAGGGAATGATCTTGGCGGAAACGCGCGAAGGGTCTGTCTACAACGGAAATCGAAATACGTACAAGTTTGCATTTGATCCCCATGCAGGGACGTGGCGCTTCACGGTTGGAGGAGGATACCCAATGGTGTGCGGATCGGTGCTCGATGCGGCCACGGTGACGCCCTTGGGAGGATTACTGAATCAGAACTCGGATGAGGTCAATTACGGCATACCACTTCGGCCGGGTTCCTATCTCCGGATCACGACGAGTGCGGAACACCCAGTGTGCGTGTCGTACGCAATCGCTGGTACCCGCAACTCACTTGGTGGGTTAACTGTTGCCGGAAACGATACATACACATCCGCTGTGAGTGGACCTCGAGCTCCCGAGGATTTGGTTGATCTCGAAACTGATTACGGCGTACTCTCCAACGAGCTGGTCCAATACAACACGGAGTTCAAAGCATGCGAGACGTCGGACGGCAAATCGTGCGAGAAGACCCTCGCAAAGCAATTTGCGGAACAATTTGCCCAATTCGACAACGCCCTCATGAGTTACGCGTTCCCCGCCAAATTTGGCTCTGAAGTCGATGCCCTTGAAGCGGCAGCGGGAAAACTCAGTGGACTCTACCAAGCGTTGTCCGAGAAGAACGAAAACACCGGAAACTTATCGTCAATTGAAAAGTCAGTGAACGAACTTAAGAGTGCGTACAACAATCTTGTACGTGACCTCGCTTAATTGCGCATCGAGAATATGGTTGCCAACTCGGTGCCGTGATGAAGAAGTGCAGCTTCTCCGGTGACGGGAGATCGACGCACCGGTTTGCAGATCGATGACGGCGCGTCTAGTAGGCCTTATTAACCCCGTAGGTGGCTTGAGCGACAGTGAACTGTCCGCCATATGGGCTATCCAACTGTGAAATCAGCCCGTTTCGTGAAAACGCCTGTGCACTCAGATATTCCTTCGCCGCACTTACCGCCTCTTTGTACCAATTCGCACCAGTGTGATCCACGCCATACGTCGCCTGCGCGACAGTGAACTGGCCGCCATCGGGGCTGTCCAACTGTGCGATGAGCCCCTTCAGAGAAAATGCCTGAGTACTCAAATACTCCTTGGCTGAAGCAAGTGCTTCTTTGTACCAGTTGGCACCGGTGTGATCCGCGCCGTATGTAGCCTGCGCGACGGTGAACTGTCCACCATACGGACTATCCAACTGTGCGATGAGCCCCTTCAGTGAAAATGCCTGAGTGCTCAAATACTCCTTGGCCGCGACAAGTGCTTCTTTGTCCCCGTTTGTGGTGCCAGCCTCGGCCAAAGTGGTTGAAATCATGGTGACGGCGGTGATCATGAGAATGCACGCTCCGCCTCGAAAAACACGAAACAGACTCATACGCACACCCCACTCGCATCTCTCATATGACAATCGCCTGAGCGTACACCTCGTCAAGTTTGGGCGCATGCGGAATCATCGAGTCCGGACGAGACTCGTAGTCACAATGCTCGGCGTGTACATCGTTCCCGACAATCGGAAACGTTGATGCCCGCCCTCGATTGATCCTCGATTCAGACCGAGAGTGTGCACCACGCCTAATCTGCGATGGTGGTGTCACAAAAGAACATGGATGGTATTCCTTTTGCGGTCGGCGACCGAGTGCTTGTCACCGGTGGATACGATCAGCACCCCAACTGGCTTCAGGGCGGCGAAGGCTACCGAGGGACAATCAGAGATATGCGCGGCGAGTCAGTTGTCGTTGAACTCGAAGCAGAATTGACAATCTCATCGATAAACCGTGACGAACTTGCTTGGCGAATTTGGGGAAGAAAGCAGGACGATCCAGAACGAATCGCCAGTCCTCATGGTACGTGGCTGCTACTGCGTCAAGGTTGGAATGGTTCGGTCTGGAACGAACCGACGGACCGACTGCACGTCGTCTTGTGCCTCGAAGAACCGACGATTGCAGAGTTCAATTTGGGCCAGATCTATGGCACATGGGTTGAGGGACACGCCGTTATGCGTCACGTAAATTAATGATGTCGGCCCTGCGAATCGAACATTTATTGACCTATGAAATAGGGAACGGCAGAGGTGGCCAGGCGAAATGATCGCGCTGCATTGCGTATCTCGGTCGTGCGAGTATTGACGGTTATGGTTGTCGATTCACCAATTCTTGAAGATCAGAGGACTCGATCAGGAGAGCGACCGAAGCAGAAGATTCTGCCCATCGTTGCGACTATCGGCGTGTGTCTCGTGGCGGGCGCTTGCAGTTGGCTGATAGTGAAGCCGGGTGAAAGTCTGTCGTGGCCCATAGCGCTGGACGTGATCATTTTTGCCTTCTTCGGCGCGTCGTGCCGTTTGGTGTCGGCACTTCGAGGCACCCGGTTTGGTCGTATTGGGATCTCTTCAATGTTTCTTGGACTCGGCGCCGTAAGTCTGCTGTGGACGTACTTCGGCGTACTGCCGGCCAGTGTGAGTTTCGACTCGGGTTACGCGAGTGTCGCTCGTCATGAAGTTGCCCAGATGGCGAAGGGATGCCGGTTGGTCAAGCAAGGTTCTATCGGAATGCTTCAAGCTCCCTACAAGATCTGTACCTATGTCATTCCGAAATCTTCAATGGTGGAGTTCGCCACCAATGGACTCGACCGAGGTTATGCGTACGTCAGCGGCGCGATTAGCGGAGGCTGGTTCGCAGACGAGTGCGCACGACATCTCTCGGGACCCTGGTGGGCGTTCGCGAGTGATCAACAAGCACCGATCACGGGTTGTCCTTTCGGTTACACATTTCGTCCCGGTGGTTAGTGAGATCTGCATCTCAAATCGAACCCACCTGGGCAGGTGGTGAAACGAGCAGCGCGGTGCACACGCGATCGTTTCGCATGATCGGACCAAATTGAGAGGACGATTCATATGGCCGGTTGCGCTTGGTGTGGAAGGTGCGTAACCGCAGTTTCTGCGTTCTCTCACTGTCTTCCTTAATGACTGGAAGGGAGCGGGGTATTTTCAAGCCCACTTCATAGAGGTTCGACTTTCATTGCGCGATAGAACGGCTCGAGCTCGTCCCATCGAGTCGGCAAGTTTCTGTCTTCCTTTTCCGAAAGATGAGACCCAAGGTCCTCCAGGTGCACCTGCCATCCGGCGCCGTATGCCCAGACCAAGTCCACGGGCAAGCCCCGAACTTCAAGCAACAGTGTTGTGAGGCCTCCATTGGCGATGAGTTCCAGTGCCACTACGTGCTCCTCACCCTCTACCTCCCACATGGTGACTTCGAGCATTCGTTGAGTGACACACGCGTCGATCCTGCCTCGGCCATCCCACTCACTCGCCCAAACGTACGCCGCGAATTCGCCTCCAACGCGGAGATCGCCGTCGAGACTTCCATACCAGAGGGCCAAGCGGTGAGGATCGGAGAGCGCCGACCATATAACTGCGCATTCGGCTTCGTACTGGGCATTCAACCGGACCATTCCCACGCCGTCAACCGAGTGCAACGTAGCTTCAATTGAAGGGCCGGGGTTCTCAGTCACTATCCACTCCCTTGATCGAATCTCCCTCAAGCACCGCCTCGGTGCCAATATCAATCGGTCAGCTTTCCGAAAAACTAACTTTCGCCAGCGGACTGTGTTCCACCCACTCATCGAGGGAGGCTCGCGGCCAGGGGCTGCCAGAACCATTGCGACGATTGAAGTTATCGACGAAGTCAACGAACACTCGGCGACGTTCGAGCGGATCGACGATAACGGTAGCGACCGCAGGCAGATCTGCCACAATGCCGTGCTTGAGGTGAAAGATGAATCTCGGCTCCTCCACCAGATTCAGTAGCCAGTCCCTGGTTCGGGTATCCGGAATCCCGCTCAAGTAGGTTGCTTCCTCGAATCGGTAAAAGCAGATTTCGATTCGTCGGGGTTCACCGGAGCGTCTGCCCGTCGTTGTGATGTCGATCGTGCGCTCCGAGATGATCGGGGAACCGCCCATGGACAACGCCTCACGTACGTCGTCACGCACGAGAAGTCACGACCTTCTCCGCCATCAATCGTTTTGACATCACGAGTCGATCGTAGAGGAAACTTGCAGAAACTTTGTCCCCACTGTTGAAACATGTCGAGTCCAGAAAGTGGTGTTGCCACGAGCGTTGTCCATGATGACACCTACCTCGAAAACCCGCGTCCGAACCTCCACAGTTGGAGTGAGCCCAACTGGTAGCGAGCCAGGTGTCGGGCGCAAACTCGCTCGTCAAGGGCGAGCCTGAAGGAGGTTCATGATGAACGAGTTCCGGATTGAGTTGGACATCAAGTGTTCGGCCGAGGACGTCTTCGCGGCTCTCATTAATTTTGAAAGAGTTCCAGACTGGAATTCGAGTGTCATCGAAGTGAAGTGTTCCGACGCGCCCGTTCACGTAGGCAGCCGAGTGATCTACGTCGGGAAGTTCCTCGGTCGCAAGTTCACATCAGAGGCGCAAGTCACTGAATTCGTCCTGGGCACAAAATACAGCTCCACGACCGTTTCGGGACCCTTTCAACTTGACATCTCGAACACGCTCACGTCGACGGGCGCTGTCACGCACGTATCGTCGGACTTTCGAGGAGAGAGTCGCGGCTTCTTCAAACTCGCCGAACCCGTCATGGTCCGCCTCACCAAGAAACTCTTTGAAACGTCGATGGACAACCTCCGAGCCTTGCTCGAAGCCGACGTCCTTCAGTCGTGACCGTGCAGTAGTGCCGTCAAACTCTCACTACTGAATATGTGAGCGTCGAAGACGCTTCCGCCTCCGGATGAAATGAACGGTCGCGTAGATGACGAGAACGATTGCTGCGAGCTTGTGCCACTGCGAGAGACCGGGCGGCAGTCCAAGTGTGGCGGCAAGCGGAAACTGTGTCGCGTGATGTTGGAGACCGTCGACGACACCGGATACGAGGACGTCGAGGACCAGAAGTTCCAGGATGATGTCCGAGACCGCCAATCGAGTCAGGGCTTTGGTGCGAGATTGGACGCCGACCAATCGCTTCAGCAGCGTCGCAACCGTGCGACGTCGTTGGTAGAGATGGAACAACATCGCGACCATGAACAGCACGCCGAAGATCACGTGGATCGTGATGCTGTGACTCAGATAGATCAGCGAGAGCAATGATCCCGCAAGCGAGACAATGAGGACCAAGTGGACGTACCACCGACGGTGTTCGCCGGCTGAAACCACTCTTGATTCTGCCGGGAGCGAAGTGATCGTGTACTCCTTCTCACAAGAACGGCGACCACTTCGATGGTAACTGCGACGAACGTCAAGGCGCCGTTGTGTACCTAAGGGAAAACCCTGACGTCAAAGTCATGACTACAATTCGCCAGCGGCATCGTGAACGCAGGATCACGCCGGAGAAGATGGAGAAAAATGGATTGGTTCAATGAGCCGTCGCAGTGGAGTGAGAAGGACGGACAGATCACCATTCGAGCGGACGCGCGCACCGATTTCTGGCGAATCACCGACTACGGCTACGTCCGCGACAATGGCCACATCTACGGCGAAGCGATCACGAGCGACTTCGACGTAAGCGTGCGCGTTGAGGCCGACTACGCCGATCAGTACGACCAGGCCGGCGTGGCGATTCGAGTGGACGAGAGTCATTGGCTGAAGACGGGCGTCGAACTGTATGAAGGTAAATTGCGGTTCAGTACCGTCATCACGGTGGACCACTCGAACTGGGTCATCGCCGACCTGCCGGAGCACTTTCGCACCCTGAACTTGCACCTCACCCGCCGCGACGACGTGGTCCATATCGGTTACTCGGTCGATGAGGCGACCCCGGAAATGGCGTCGGTCGTCTACCTGGAACCGGGAGTATCGGCGTTCGTGGGCCTGCTGTGTGCCGCGCCCGAGGGCGATGGCTTTGACGCACGCTTCTCCGATCTGGCGATCACCCGACTTTGACGGACGAGGGCGCGTCAACGTTCCTGTAGATTTCGGCTGTCACCGCGAGATGTATCGAACACGAAGGAACCGCAATGAACCTCGATCTCCATGTACCTCGTTTCACCTGGCCCGGTGGACCGGCCGCCATCGGGCCGACACTGAGCGACCTGGCACAGACCGCTGAGGCACTCGGCGTGCGAACGCTGTCGGTGATGGACCACTGGTTCCAAATGGAGGCCTTCTGGCCCGCCGAAGAGCCCATGCTCGAGGGCTACACGACGCTCAGCTTCGTCGCCGCACGAACCGAGCGACTACGCGTGCGGCTGTTGGTGGGCGGCGTCACGTACCGTCATCCGGGGCTGCTCGCCAAGACCGTCACGACGCTCGACGTCTTGTCGGGTGGGCGTGCGGAACTCGGACTCGGTGCCGCCTGGTACGAACGTGAACACCGAGGTCTCGGGGTACCTTTCCCTCCACTGGCCGAGCGCTTCGAACGGCTCGAAGAGACACTCCAGGTTTGCCTCCAGATGTGGAGCGATGACAACGGACCCTATGACGGGAAGCACTTCCAACTCGCCGAGACGTTGTGCTCGCCCGCGCCCGTGAGTTCGCCTCGTCCCCGAATCCTCATCGGCGGTGGTGGCGAGCGAAAGACGCTGCGCCTCGTCGCTCAGTACGCGGACGCGTGCAACATCTTCGGCGATGCCGACGTGATCGCTCACAAGTTAGACGTGCTCCGACGCCACTGTGACGACCTGGGTCGGGACTTCGCCGACATTGAGGTCACGAACCTGGTCAACGTCGATGGCGAAACCGGACCCGAGGAGATCCTCGCGACGTGTCGAAGGCTCTCCGCCGTCGGCGTCCACACCGTGATGGCTCGATCGTCCCAGCGTGAGCCATCGACGTGGCTCGAAGAGACGTGGGGTCCCGTCATGGCTGAGTTGTCCTCTCTCGGCACCTGAGCATCGTTCAGCGCAACTGCTGAGTCAGATGCCCTTCGTTCTCGTGCGGACTCGATCAGTTCTCGACACTGTTGAAGGCGATCCTCATCGTGCTTCCCACTAGGGTCACGTCTTCATTGAACGCCTTTTTGTCTTCGTCGTACCACGGGTGTCTCGCCCTCTCGCCGCCGACCTTCTCGAGGGATCGAGCGAAGTCGTCCTGCGCCGTGCTGGGCAGATCGAACTCCATGACGTACGACGTCGCGTGTTCGCCCGAGACAGCGAGGAACATGTGGTCCGCAACGCCAACATGGCAGGACGAGACACCAGTGCTTTGTACGTCGAAGAAATGCTTATGGAGGC
>Ga0182012_10001032_pt1 | contig 30758 bp, 28 predicted proteins | sample 612S2SmetaG_FD_120486 | JGI IMG/M metagenome (GOLD analysis project Ga0182012, IMG submission 120486) | Permafrost microbial communities from Stordalen Mire, Sweden - 612S2S metaG | ecosystem: Environmental > Terrestrial > Soil > Wetlands > Permafrost | place: Sweden: Stordalen | collected...
CAGCAACGGTCCCGCGAAGCCGCCCGTGAACATCGCGAGCACCGCCAATGCGCGGCGGGCGCCGAGATCCTTGAAGAGACGGTGGGGATTTCGGCAATGCACCAGCGCGGTTTGCATCCAGCCCTTGAGCCAGCGGGTGCGCTGATCGAGCAGGGCCTTGAAGGTCAGCGGGGCTTCCTCGAAGGTCTGCGAGTCGAATGTCTTGACGATGTAACCGGCGCGGGCGAGGCGCAGGCCGAGATCGGCGTCCTCGGTGACGTTATAGGCGTCCCAGAGTCCGACTTCGCGAAGCGCCTCGATGCGAAAATGATTGGAGGTGCCGCCGAGAAAAATAGGCAGCCCCATCGCGCCGAGGCCCTTGTTGAAGACATCGAAAAGCGCCGCGTAATCCAAAGCGAAATGCGCGGTGAGCCAATTATGCGCGCCATTGTCGATGCAAAGGCTGGCTTGCAGACAGGCGACGCGCGCGGGCAGTCGCGCGAACAGCGCCGCCGCGCGCCGCAATTGGCGCGGCTCCGGCAGATCCTCCGCGTCGAACACCGCCAGCAGCGCGCCGCGCGCGAAAGGCGCCGCTATATTCATCGCGCGCGGCTTGGTTCTTGGCGCTCCATCGGGCGCGATCAATATCTGGTGCGGCGCGCGCGGCCCGTTGCGCGTCAGCGCCCGCGCCGTGGCGCGGTCGTTTTGTTCGACGACGAAGATCACGTCGAGCTTCGCGCGGGGATAATCGAGCCGGTCTATCGCCTGCGCCAACTGGAGCGCCACGCGGGCCTCGCGATAAAGCGGCACGATCAGCGTATAGACCGGCAATCGCGCGTCGGCGAGAGGAGCGGCTTGCGCCTGGGGCTCGAAACTCTGAGCGCAGGCGAAGAGCCGCAGGAAAACCGCGGACAGAAACGCCGTCGCCAGCGGCAGCCCCGCGGCGAGCACGAGCAGGGGAAGGGGCGCGAACAGCGCGACGAGCAAGCCGGCGTTGCCCGCGATGGCGATCGCGAGCGCCCGCCCTTCGAGCGCCCGCCGCGCGCAAAGCGCCGGATCGGCGCGCTCGGCGCAAAACGGCGCGGCGGCCGCGGCCGATTGCAGCGCTTCCCAACGGACCGCGACGAGGAAGCGGCTCGGCGTCGTGATCGCGAATAAAGGGCGGCCATTGCTCGCCCGCGCGGCGCCCATCAGACCGGCGATGACCCCGCCCCGCGGCGCGAATAGCCAGACAAGGCCGTCGGGGTTGGCGGCAAGCCGCTGGTAGCCTCGCGCGAGCGCGAGCATGGCGTCGGCTGGCGGCTCGATTTCGAAAGGCCCGGAGAAAAAATCGACGCGAAGATGGTCGGCCAGCGCGCGATAGAACACCTCTTCGTCCACCAAGCCTTCGCCCAGCAACGCGGCGTCCGCGGAAACGCCCTGGCGTCGCGCCAGCTTGGCGGCGTATTGCAACAGCGCCATTGGAACGCCGAAACCGGCGAGAAAGGCAATTTCCGTTGGCAGGGGGCCCGGCAGAGCGTCTTGCAGCCCGCCCCCACAGCGAAGACGCAGGCCCACCGATCTGGAAAGCGCCTCCACGTGGCGCCGGTCGAGGCGGCCTCGCTCTTCCCGTATCCGCCGGGCGCCGGTCGAAAATCCGTCAAACGAATAAAGACTCATGCGCGCGACTTTTACTTGACGCCCAATCAAAGCCCCGGCGCGCCGCCTCTAGGCGGCCCACGGCCAAGGATGAGCCAGTTTGGCGCAGCCGCCAAGCTTTGGCAAGCCGCGCGATGCGCGAGAGACGGGATATCCTCCCCTGTTGGGCGCGACGCCCATGGCGTTCGATCGGGCGAAGCGATCAATTTAGGCTCGATGCATCGCATCGCCGAGGGAAGCCGAGAGAAACTCAATAAACGTCCGCAGCTTCAAGGGCGCATGCCTATGACTGGGGTGGATGGCGTAAATGCCCGTCGGCGTCGTGGCGTAGTCGGTTAGGACTTGTTCAAGCGTCCCCGCGCGCAGATGCGGCGCCGCGATGAAATCCGGCTGCATGGTGACGCCCTGTCCGTTCGTCGCCATGTGGCAGATCGCGTCGCCATTGTTGCAGGCGACGCGCCCGCGGACACGGACGGTTTCTTCTCCGTTTGGTCCCAGGAATGTCCAGACCGCGCCGGCGCTGGCGTAGGAATATAGGATGCATTCGTGATGGGCGAGATCGGCCGGCTTCATGGGGCGGCCGCGCGCCGCGAGATAACCCGGCGACGCGCACACGACGATGCGCGTCGCGCCGATGCGTTTCGCGATGAGGGAACTATCGGCGAGGCGGCCGATGCGTATGGCCAGATCGTAGCCTTCCTCGACGAGATCGACGAGGCGGTCGTTCAAAACGAGATCGATATTCACGCGCGAATAGCGCGCGGTGTAGGCCGCGATCGGCGGGGCCACATGCAATGCGCCAAAGGACATCGGCGCCGTCACCCGCAATCGCCCCACGGGCTCCGACGCTTGGGCGGCGATCTCTCGCTCGGCCTCCTCGATCGCCGCCAGAATGTCGCGGCACCGTTCGAGATAAGCGGCCCCCGGCTCCGTCAAGCTGACCTTGCGCGTGGTGCGGTTGAGCAATCGCAGCCCAAGATGGGCCTCAAGGTCCATGACAAGCTTGCTCGCCATTGCCCGAGACAGGCCGAGCCGTTCGGACGCCATCGCGAAATGACCGCCATCGGCCACCGCGACAAAGGCCTTCATCGAGCTCAAATGGTCCATATTGTCTGATAATCGAAGATAATTAATCTGTAAATTGCCTGATTATCTTTTGTGCGCGTTGGAATAAAGTTCGATCTCTCGGAGGCGCTATCGCCGCCGTCACAGTTGAAGGATGATCTCATGACGATTGACCGTACCGCTCCGTACGCGGCATTGCTGCTTCGCCTCAGCCTGGGCGCCCTGTTTCTCGCGCACGGGCTCCTCAAGACATTCGTGTTCACCCTTCCCGGAACCGCCAAATTCTTCGAGAGTCTCGGCTATCCGGGCGCGCTCGCCTATGTTGTCGTCGCCCTTGAAATCGGCGGCGGATTACTGTTGCTCTCGGGCCTGTTCACCCGCGCGGCCGCCCTCGCGCTGACGCCGGTCCTTCTCGGCGCCTTGCTCGCGCATCTGCCGAATGGCTGGCTTTTCTCCAGTCCTCATGGCGGCTGGGAGTTTCCGGCGCTGTGGATCGTTCTACTGATCGTCCAGGCCCTGCTCGGTCCCGGCGCCTACGCCCTCGAGCTCCCCGGCTTCGCCGTGGACAGGCGCGAAACCCTGTCGGCATAAGCCGTTTCAGACTGGAGCAGAATCAATGTCCCTCATCGCTATCGTCTACCACAGCGGCTACGGCCATACCGCCAGGCAGGCGGAGGCCGTCGCGCGCGGCGCGCTAACCGTCGCCGGCGCGACGGCGGCGCTGGTCAAGGTCGAGGACATCGACCGCCATTGGGCCGATCTCGAAAAAGCCGACGCCATCATTTTTGGATCGCCGACCTACATGGGCAGCGCGTCGGCGCCGTTCAAAACTTTCATGGACGCCAGTTCGAAAGCGTGGGCGGCCCAAGGCTGGAAGGACAAGCTCGCCGCTGGGTTCACCAATTCCGCCAGTCAGAGCGGCGACAAGCTCGCCACGCTGCAACAATTGGCGGTTTTCGCCGCTCAGCACGGTATGATCTGGATCGGTCTCGGCCTCATGCCGGGAAACAATTCCAGCGCGGGAAGCGTCGACGACTTGAATCGGCTTGGCGGCTTTCTGGGCGCGATGGCTCAGTCCAACGCCGATCAGGGGCCTGAACATGGGCCGACATCGGCGGATCTGCAAACCGCCGAGCATCTGGGGCGCCGCGTCGCGCAAGCAGCCCAACGTTGGGGCGCGGCTGCCGCCGCCTAATGGGGAGAATGAGCCGATGAACGCCGGGACCAGCGCGAACGCGACCACCGCCGCGACGTCGATCGATCCCGGCGTCCGCATCGGTCATGTCCATCTCAAGGTGGCGAATCTCGAACGCTCGCTCGCCTTCTACGTCGGGGTTCTCGGCTTCGCGGTAACGCAGCGCTATGGCTCGCGGGCCGCGTTCATTTCGGCTGGCGGGTATCACCACCACATCGGACTCAACACATGGGAGAGCCGGGACGGGAACCCGCCGCCCGCCGGTTCGACGGGGCTCTACCATGTCGCCATCCTATATCCGACGCGCCATGCGTTGGCGGACGCGCTGCGCCGGCTCGCCAGCGCGGGAGTCGAACTCGAAGGCGCTAGCGACCATGGCGTGGGGGAAGCGATTTATCTGCGTGATCCCGATCGCAACGGCGTCGAACTTTATTGGGATCGCCCCGAGGAACAATGGCCGCGAGATCCGGACGGCGCGCTCGCGATGACCGCGGCGCCGCTGGATCTCGCGGATTTGCTTGCGGCGTGACGCGGGGTTTGCCCGCCCTTCCCGGCGCGCTCCGCGATAATCTTTTGCCGAGCCATCCCGCATCACATGTTTAATTCACGGCGGCCGTTTTCTTTGTCGCGAGAAATGTTAATGGTAGTTCCAAGCGCCCGGAGAAAACGGCCGACGCCGAAACGGCGCGGGCAGTCTCGCGGGGACACGACCGAAATGCGAAAGAAAAGCTGTTTTTTTAATCGTTTGACGGGCGAGGCCGGGATATAGAAGCCGCCGGAGCGTCGGCGGCGCGGACGGGTTTCGCTGACGCCAGTACATTCGCCAGCCCAGGATCAGCCGGTCGCCGAACCCTTCAGGCGAAATGTCAGGAGCCTTGAATATGCGGGTGTTGATTACGGGCGGCGCGGGTTTTATCGGGTCCGCCGTGTCGCGACATCTTATCGAGAATTGCGACGATCAAATCCACGTTCTCGACAAATTGACCTACGCGGGCAATCTCGATTCTCTCGAGCCGATCGCCGGCAGTTCCCGCTATTCCTTCACGCGGGCCGACATTTGCGATCGCCACGCTGTTTTCCAGACCCTGTTGAGCTTCCGGCCCGATGTCGTGATGCATTTGGCCGCCGAGAGCCATGTGGACCGCTCCATCGACGGCCCGTCGGCTTTCATCGAAACCAATGTCGTCGGCACCTTTACGATGTTGGACGCGGCGCTTGAATATTGGCGCGGTCTTGATGCGGCGGACGCCAGCGCCTTCCGCTTCATGCATATTTCAACCGACGAAGTATTCGGAACGCTTGGCGGAGAGGGCTTTTTCCGGGAGGATACGCCCTACGCGCCCAACTCGCCATATTCCGCCTCGAAGGCCGGATCCGACCATTTGGCGCGCGCTTGGCGCGAGACCTATGGCTTGCCGACCATCGTCACCAATTGCTCCAACAATTATGGCCCATATCAATTCCCGGAGAAGCTTATTCCTCTTATTATTCTCAACGCGATCGACGGCAAGCCGCTGCCGGTTTACGGGAGGGGGCAGAACATTCGCGACTGGCTTTACGTCGACGATCACGCGAAGGCGCTCTTGCTGGTCGCCCGCGCCGGGAAAATCGGCGAATGCTACAACGTCGGCGGGCGCAACGAGAAGCGCAACATCGACGTCGTCAACCTGATTTGCGACATACTCGACGAAATCTCGCCTCGCGCCGCGGGGTCGTATCGCGAACTCGTCATGTTCGTGGAGGATCGTCCCGGACATGATCAGCGCTACGCCATCGACTGCTCGAAGATCGAGCGAGAACTGGGATGGCGCCCAACCGAGACCTTCGAGACGGGTCTGCGCAAGACAGTGCGCTGGTATCTCGAAAATCCCGCTTGGTGGCAGGCGATCCGATCGGGAAAATACCGCGGTGAGCGCCTCGGGCGGCGAGACTAGGATATTCCGTTCTCCAACGCTAAATCGGAACTGCATTCATGCTTGTCGAAGATACGGCGATAGAAGGCGTCAAAATCATCACGCCGAAAAAGCACGGTGACGAACGGGGATTCTTCTCCGAGGTTTACAATCTTTCGACATGGGAAAAGGCCGGACTGCATTACCGATTCGTCCAGGACAACCATTCGCTGTCGACGAACGTCGGCGTCATTCGCGGCCTCCATTTCCAGACCGAGCCGGCCGCTCAAGACAAGCTCGTGCGCGTCATCCGCGGCCTCATTCTCGACGTGGTGGTGGATTTACGTCAATCGTCGCCGACATTCGGGCGTCATGTCGCGGTGGAGCTTTCCGCCGAGGGCTGGCGGCAGTTGCTCGTGCCGATCGGCTTCGCCCATGGGTTCTGCGTCCTGGAGCCGAATACGGAAGTCCTTTACAAGGTCACGAATTTTTATTCGGGGGCGAATGATTTTGGGCTGGCTTTCGATGATCCCGATCTCAATATCGACTGGCCGGTTTCACCCGCCGACGCGTTGCTGTCCGACAAGGATCGCCGATGGCCGCGCCTGCGCGATCTCTCCCAGACATTCGCGTGAATCTTGATGCGCATCGTCGTGACCGGCGTTAACGGACAGATCGCGACTTCGCTCATCGAGCGGGGGAGAGGGCGCGCCGACGTCATCGCGCTTGGGCGGCCGCGGCTCGATCTCGCGAACCGCGAAAGCGTGCTGCGCGCCATCGAGGCGTCGCCTTGCGACATCATCGTCAACGCCGCCGCCTATACCGCCGTCGACAAGGCGGAGCAGGAGCCCGGCGAGGCCATGCGGATCAACGCCGACGGCGCCGCGCATGTCGCCGAGGCGGCGGCGATCGCCGGCGTTCCGCTGCTGCAGCTTTCCACCGATTATGTTTTCAACGGCGCGGGCGAGCGGCCCTATCGCGAGACCGATCCGACCGGTCCCACGAGCGCCTATGGCCGATCGAAACTCGCGGGCGAGTCCCGTGTTCTCGCGGCGCAACCGAACTGCGCGATTCTGCGGACCGCATGGGTGTATAGTCCGTTCGGAGCCAATTTCGTGCGCACCATGCTGCGTCTGGGCGAAACGCGGGAAGAAGTTGGCGTCGTGGCCGACCAGCACGGAAATCCGACCTATGCGCTCGACATAGCCGACGCCCTGCTCGCGATCGCCGCGCGCCTCGCGGACGACGCTTCGCTCGACCTGCGCGGCGTGTTTCATATGACAGGACAAGGCGAAGCGACGTGGGCCGACGTGGCCGAGGCGACCTTCGCCGCGGCGGAACGTCATGGACGCAAGCCTGTGCGGGTGAGACGCATCGGAACTCTCGATTATCCAACCCCGGCGAAGCGTCCGGCGAACTCCCGACTCGACAACGACAAGCTGTCGCGAACCTATGGCGTCGCTCTTCCCGAGTGGCGCCGCTCGCTGTCCGACTGCGTCGATCGGCTCCTCTCCATGACATGAGTCAACACAGGAACAATTCGACATGCGCGGGATCATACTTGCGGGAGGCAGCGGCACGCGCCTTCATCCCATGACATCGGTAATATCGAAGCAGCTTCTGCCCGTTTACGACAAGCCCATGATCTACTATCCGCTGAGCGTCCTCATGCTCGCGGGCGTGCGCGAGATTTTGATCATTTCGACGCCGGACGATCTGCCCGCTTTCAGGCGTCTGCTTGGTGGGGGCTCGCAGTGGGGGCTTTCTCTCTCCTATGCCGAGCAGCCGCGTCCGGACGGTCTCGCGCAAGCCTATATTATCGGCGCGCCGTTCGTCGAAGGCCACCGTTCGGTTCTGGTGCTCGGCGACAACATCTTTTATGGCCACGGCTTGACGGAACTCTTGCACGAGGCCGGCAAGCGCGAACAAGGCGCCACGGTCTTCGCCTATCATGTCGGCGATCCCGAGCGTTACGGCGTCGTCGAATTCGACGCGGACGGCACGGCGATTTCGCTTGAGGAAAAGCCACGCGCGCCGAAGTCGAATTGGGCGGTGACGGGTCTCTATTTTTATGACGAGCGGGCGCCGCGTTTCGCCGAGGGGCTTGAATACTCGGCGCGCGGCGAGCTGGAGATCACCGATCTCAACAGAGCCTATCTCGCCCGCGGCGATCTCGGCGTTCGGAGGCTCGGGCGCGGTTTCGCCTGGCTTGATACGGGCACGCCGGCTTCGCTGCTGGAAGCGGGCGAATATGTCCGCGCCATAGAGCAGCGTCAGGGTCAGCGCATCGCTTGCCTCGAGGAAATCGCTTTCCGCAATGGGTGGATCGACTCGAAGGAACTGAGCGCCGCCATCGGCAAATTCTCGAAGAGCGGCTACGGCGCCTATCTTTCGGCGGTGCTGAAGGAAGGTCAACGTTCCACGTAAGCCGTCATCCGGTTCGACTCGCGGCGCGTCGTTGAAACTCCAAATCGGCCCGCCGCTCGCCGCAAACGCATGACATTGGCGCGGGTTATGGTTTAAAACTCCCGCGTGGCCCGCATGGTCGTTCGGGCTCGCTCCTTGGACGCCTTCATGCCCTTCTTCGCCATTCCATTCCCGATGATCGATCCAGTCGCGGTCAACCTTGGGCCGCTGCCGTTGCGATGGTATGCGCTGGCCTATATCGGCGGCTTCGTTTTCGGCTGGTTTTATCTGCGCGTTCTGTGCCGGCGCGAGTCTTTTTGGCAGATAGGCCAGACGCGCCCGTCGCCGCTGGCGGTCGACGATCTCCTGGTTTACGTCGCGTTCGGCGTCATCATCGGCGGTCGGCTGGGCCACGTGCTGATTTACGACCCGGGCTTTTATTTCGCGCACCCGATGGAAATCTTTCAGACCTGGAAGGGCGGAATGGCCTTCCATGGCGGCTTGATCGGCGCGATCGTCGGCATGGGACTGTTCGCCCGGGCGCAAAGGCAGTCATTGCTCACCGTCGCCGACTTGAGCGCGGTGGTGGCGCCGATCGGCATTTTCCTGGGCCGTGTCGCCAATTTCATCAAGCCTGAAATGTGGGGCCGCGAGAGCGATGTCCCCTGGGCGATGGTCTTTCCGGCGGCCGGCGACGCGCCGCGCCATCCCAGCCAACTCTATGAGGCGGGGTTGGAGGGCGCCGCGCTCGGGCTCGTATTGTGGCTCGCCGTCCAGGCCGGCGCGCTGAAACGCCCTGGACTAGCGGCGGGACTTTTTGGCGTCGGTTATGGGTTGGCGCGAATATTCTGTGAGTTTTTCCGCGAGCCCGATCCGGTGCAGGAGGCGCTCGCGAATGGGCTGACCATGGGGATGGCGTTGTCGACGCCGATGATCCTGGCCGGCGCGCTGCTGATCGTCTTCGCGCTGAACCGACGCGAGGCTCTCGCGTGAACACGCTCGGAACGGAGATAGCCGCGATCATCGCCCACGAGGGGCCGATCTCGCTGGAGCGTTACATGACGCTGTGCCTGCAACACCCGCGGCACGGCTATTATATGACAAAGGATCCGTTCGGCGCGTCGGGCGATTTCGTCACGGCGCCGGAGATCAGCCAGATGTTCGGCGAGATGCTCGGCGTCTGGATCGGCGAGGCGTGGACCGCCGCGGGCCGGCCCGCGGACGCGCGGCTCGTCGAGCTTGGGCCCGGACGCGGCGTGCTGATGTCCGACGTGCTGCGCGTCGCGCGGGTGGCGCCGGGATTTCTCGACGCGATCTCCGTCGATCTCGTCGAAACCAGCCCGGTTCTGCGCGAAGCGCAAGCGCGGACGTTGGAGCAGGCGCCCGCGCCCATAAAATGGCGCGCGACCTTTGGCGAAATTCCGCGCGCGCCGCTGTTCATCCTCGCCAATGAGTTTTTCGACGCGCTGCCGGCGCGCCATTTCGTCAGGACCGAGCATGGGCCGCCCTTCAGGCCGTGGCGCCCTTCCGACGCCTCGATAGCCCGCCCCGAAACTGGCCTCTTTCCCGACGCCATGGGCGGATGGCGCGAGCGTCTGGTCGGAACGACCGCCGGGGGCAAGCTTGCCTTCGGTCTCGCGGCATATGTCGAAAGCGGTTTGCCGTTGGGAGCGCCAGCGGGGTCGATCATCGAGATCAATGTCGTCGCCCAACGCCTGATGAGCGCCATAGCCGAGCGCATCGTCGCCGACGGCGGCGCGTTGCTTCTCGTCGATTACGGCTACACGCGGACGACGCTTGGCGAAAGCCTTCAGGCCGTCGCGCGCCATGCCTATGTCGACCCGCTCGAGGCGCCGGGCGAGGCCGATCTGACCACCCATGTCGACTTCGCCGCGCTCAAGCGCGCCGCTCTCGCCAAGGGCGCCAAGGTGCAGGGGCCAGTGAGTCAAGGGAGCTTTCTTGTACAGCTGGGGATAGAGCGGCGCGCCGAGACACTGCGCCGCAAGGCGACGGCGCGGCAGTTGGAGGACATCGACAGCGCGCTGGCGCGCCTCATCGGCTTCGGCGAACCGCGCGAACATATGGGCGAATTGTTCAAGGCGATGGCGGTGTTGCATCCGGACATGCCTGATATGCCCGGCTTTGAGTCTTGAGCCCGATCAGAGAGGCGCGATGACGGAACTTCAACCGCTCCACGCGAGAAATCTGGCGCTGCCGGGCCTCGCCCATTGCTTTTTCACCCGCGGCGGCGGGGTTTCGACCGGGGTTTACGGATCGCTTAATGGCGGCGTCGGCTCGCGCGACGAGCCCGCGCTTGTCGGCGAGAACCGAGCCCGCATGGCGCGGCGGCTTGGCGTGGACGCCGAGCGGCTGCTGGTTCCCTATCAAATCCACTCGAGCGACGCGCTCGTCGTCGAGGCGCCCTGGGCGCAAGACGCGCGCCCGCGCTGCGACGGCCTCGCGACGCGCGCGAGAGGCCTCGGCCTCGGCGTCACCGGCGCCGATTGCGGAATGTTGCTGTTCGCCGACGCCAAGGCCGGCGTCATCGGCGCCGCGCACGCCGGCTGGAAGGGCGCCCTGGGCGGCGTGATCGAGGCGACAATCGTGGCGATGGAGCGGGAGGGCGCGAGGCGCGCCGAAATTCACATCGCGCTGGGACCGACGATCGGCGCGGGGAGCTATGAGGTCGGTCCCGAATTCGTCGAGCGCTTCGTGGCGATGGACGCGGCCTTTAGGCGCTTCTTCGCGCCTTCGGGGAAGGCGGGACATGCGATGTTCGATCTTCCCGGCTTCATTCATGCGCAAGCCGCGCGGCTCGACATCGCCTCCTTCGAGGCCATCGGGATCGACACTTACGTCAGCGAGGACCGCTGCTTCAGCTATCGCCGCAGCGTGCATCGCAACGAGCCGGACTACGGCCGGCTGGTCTCGGCCATCGCGCTGGTCTGAGCGGCGCGGCGGCGCGGGCTCACGGCTCGCTCAACAGTTTCGCGACGAAATCCTCGATATGCTTGGCCAGACGCGGGCGCTTTCGCCGTTCGGCCCGCAAGATCGCCAGCAGGTCGTCGAAGGTCGTCTGTATGTCGTCGTTGATCAGCACATAGTCATATTGGACCCAGCGCGTGATTTCCTTGCGCGCGTTCTCCAACCGGCGCTCGATCACGTCGCGGGAATCTTCCGCGCGACGCTCCAATCTCGCGCGAAGCTCCTTCATCGAGGGCGGCAGAATGAACACGGTCACGGTGTCGGCGGCCATTTTCTCGCGCACCTGCTGAGTGCCCTGGTAGTCGATGTCGAACAAGGCGTCGCGCCCTTGCGCGAGGATTTCCTCCACGGGCGCGCGCGGCGTTCCGTAATAATTGCCATGCACCTGCGCCCATTCCAGCAACTCGCCGTTGTCGCGAAGAGACTCGAAATGGCGCTGCGTGATGAAGCGGTAATGGATGCCGTCGACCTCGCTGGACCGCCTCGGCCGCGTCGTCACGGAAATGGACAGCGAGAGATCCAGGCTCCGATCCTGCAGCAGCATGCGGGTCAGCGTCGTCTTTCCCGCGCCCGAGGGCGAGGAAAGGATCAACACTATGCCGCGATGGTCGGTCTGGGGAGAGGACATGGAGCGTTTCGGTTGGATCAGAGACTCAAAATCGCGGCAGGGGCGCGGCAAGAGCCTCTAACATCCGCCGCTCCTCCCGCGCTACTCGCCTATTCGATATTTTGCACTTGTTCGCGCCATTGCTCGACCTCGATCTTGAGGTCGAGACCGATGGCGGTCAGCGCGGAGTCGTTGGATTTGGCGCACAGCGTATTGGTTTCGCGGGAAAATTCCTGCGCGAGGAAGTCCAGCCGCCGGCCGATCGGGCCGCCGCTTGAGAGCAGGTCGCGCGCGCTCGCCACATGGGCGCTTAAACGGTCCAGTTCTTCGCGGATGTCGGCCCTGACGGCCAGCAACACCGCCTCCTGATGCAGCCGTTGCGGATCGAAGGCGTCGGCGTTTTCGACGAGAAGCGCGATTTCCCGCCTTAGACGCGCGCGCACGGCCTCGGGCTGGCGCGCCGGCAGGGCGTCGGCTTGCGCCGTCAGCGCCGCGATTCGGTCGAGGCGCCGGATCAGCACGGTGGCCAGCGCCGCGCCCTCGGCGCGACGCGAGACGACGAGCGCTTCGAGCGCCTCGTCGAGGCTGGCAAGGATTTGCTTCTCGAGCGCGGCGCGCTGAGTGTCGTCGTCTTCCGGCTCCACCACCTCCACGACGCCGCGCACGGAGAGCAATCCGTCCAGCGAAGCGGGCCGAAGATTGGCGTGCAAGGGCACGTCGTCGAGCGCGTTCAACAGCCGGTCGAGCGCGGCGCGATCAATGCGAAACGTGCCGGCGGCGTCCGCGCGCTTGGCCGAAAGCCCGGCCGAACAGGCGCCGCGCGCGACCCGCGCGCCGATCGCGGCGCGAGCCTTGACCTCGACCGCGTCGAAACCCACGGGCGTGCGCAGCCGCAAGTCCAGTCCCTTGGAGTTGACGGTCTTCAATTCCCACGAAAATCGCCAGGGGCCAAGCGCTCCATGGCCGCGGGAGAAACCAGTCATGCTGGCGACGCTCATCCGATGATCGGTCCTTGTGCTGCCGCCGCGGCGGCGCGCGCGGCGATGGGCGCGAAACGCGCTATTGGGGATTACCAGTTGCCGGCACGTTTTTGGGCGAGGTCAAATCCCAGGACTTATCGCGCAAGGGATCCAGCGGCGTGCCTTCGGAAGCGTCGAACGCCCTTGGCCGGCGCGACCTTGGCGACGCGCCCGTCTCGGCGCTCGCGTACCCAAGCGCGCTCGGCCGAGCGGCGTCGGGCGTCGCGTCTCGCGCGCCAACGACCTCGGCGGGCAGTTGATCGGAGCCAGGCGAAAGACCGAGTTCCGCGGCGCGCGCTTTCTGCTCGGCGCGCGCGCGCGGCGAGACGGGGTAACTGGCGACGTCGCGGCCCTCTTGCGCCCTGCCACCTTCCCTATCGAACGCCGCCTCGTCTGGTCCCGCGCCCTCGTTGCTCTCGGGCGCGGCGCCGATCATCGTCGTCGGATCGAATCCGGAAAAGCTCTTGGGTTGCGCGCTGGCGAGCGTGAATGTCGGCCGCGCCGGGGCCAGAGCGCGAAGCTTCGCGTCGGCGGCCGTCGGATCGTCGAGTGAGTCGACCGCGAACAGTCCCGGCCATGGACCGAACTTGCCGAGACGATGCGTCGCGCCGTCGTCCGCCGCCATCGCGCGGCTCGGCGGATAATCGTCATGCCGCTCGGTCAGGAGAACGAGCCGCCCGATCCCGCCGGCGTCGCCGTGTTGATCGCGGGGCGCGGGCGCGGGCGTGGGAGGCGCGACGCCCGGAGCCGGATGGTCGACGTCGGGAGCCGCCTTCTCCTTATTGTCTTGCTCGATGTGGCGCCAGCGCTGCACATTGCGGTTGTGCTGATCCAGCGTCTCCGCGAAGACATGGCCGCCCGTCCCGTCGGCGACAAAATAAAGATCGGCGGAATTGGCGGGATTGGCGACGGCCTCGAGCGCCGCGCGCCCGGGATTGGCGATCGGGCCGGGCGGCAATCCATCGACCATGTAAGTGTTGTAAGGCGTGTATTTGTCGAGCTCGGAGCGCAGAATGCCGCGCCCGAGCGTCGCCTTGCCCCCGACCAGCCCGTAAACAATGGTCGGGTCGGACTGCAGCCGCATGCCCTTGCGCAGACGATTGACGAAGACCGCCGCGACATGCGGGCGCTCCTCCGCCTTGCCGGTCTCTTTTTCGACGATGGAGGCCAGCGTCACCAGTTCGAACGGCGTGCGGAACGGCAAGCCGCGGGTGCGGCGCGCCCAGATCTGGTCGATCAGCTTGCGCTGATCCTCTTGCATCTTGGCGAGGAGCTTGGTGCGCGAATAGCCGCGCGCGACCTTATAGGTCTCGGGCAGCAGCGCGCCCTCCTTCGGCGTCTCCAATATATCCCCGGCCAATATCTCGCTCTCGCGCAAGCGTTGCGCGATTTGCTCGCTGGTCAGCCCTTCGGGAATGGTCACCGCGTGCAGCAATTGGCGCCCGCTGACAAGTTCGTCCATGACTTCCTGCAGGGTGACGGCCTGCTTGAATAGATATTCGCCCGCCTTGAGCGCGCCGCGCTTATTTTCGACCAACAGCGTCGCGTTTAGCAGCAAGGGATTGTCGATCACGCCCTCGCGTTCAAGCTGCGCCAGCATCTCCGGCGTGTCGCTTCCCGGCGGCAGGAACACGATTTTATCGGCGCGCAGCGGACCTGGCTCGTTCAGCACGTGGCGCGCGGAAATCAATCCAAAAATTCCAGCGACCACGGCGACCAGGATAAAGCTCAAAAAGCCGCTCATCACCGACAGGGTTCCGTCGCGCCGCTTTTTTTTACGCGGCGGGGGCGGGGGTTGCTGTGACGCGGTTTGCTGTGACGCGGTTTGCCTTGGCGATTCGCTGCGGCGGCGAAAGAACCACGATTTCCCACTCTCTCGGGCTGAAGGCGGTCGCCCGGCGGCCGCCTGGGGCGACGGAATGTTTTGGGCTGGCGCGGACTTCTCCGGCTCCGGCGCGCTCGCGCCGGCTTGAGGCTCGGCGGGTTGAGGCTTGGCGGGTTGAGGCTTGGCGGGTTGCGACCCCGGCGCCGCGTCGGGTTTGGGGGCGTCCAACTTATCGCTCTTTTCAACGTCGCTCATGTCAGATCACGCCATTCCTTGCCGACATCGCTCAAATCGCCGCAGCGCCCAGAGGAGTCAAAACAATCGCGAATAGATTACTCAATTCAAGTCATTTCGCGAAGCTGGCCGTAATTGTCGCGCCGAAACGCGCAAGTCGGGCTAATCCGCCTCGCCCGCCGACCACACTATCATTGAATGTGGCGAATTCACGGACGGCCGACGCGCCAATCGCGCCGGGTTTCGTTCGAGCGCGCCGCGAAGCCAGAAGCGCGCTAATCGGCCCGACGAAACACCAGTGATGCATTGGTGCCGCCAAAACCGAACGAATTGGACAGCGCGACATCGATTTTACGCTTACGGGCGACATGCGGAACGAGATCGATCTCGGTCGTCACGGATGGATTGTCGAGATTTCGGGTCGGCGGCGCGACCTGATCGCGCAACGCCAGAATCGAATAGATCGCCTCGACCGCCCCGGCCGCGCCAAGCAAATGTCCGATCGCGGATTTCGTCGACGACATGGATAGCTTCGGAACGATATTGCCAAGCAGTCGCTGCACGGCATTCAACTCGATCTCGTCGCCGAGCGGCGTCGAGGTGCCATGCGCGTTGACGTAATCCACATCCTCGACAGTAAGACCCGCGCGTTTTAGCGCGATCGACATGCAGCGATAGGCGCCGTCGCCGTCGGGCGCGGGGGCGGTGATGTGATAGGCGTCGCCGGACATGCCGTAGCCGATCAGTTCGGCGTGGATATGGGCGCCGCGCGCCTTGGCGTGGTCGTAGGATTCAAGCACCACGCAGCCCGCGCCTTCGCCCATGACGAAGCCGTCGCGGTCGCGGTCGTAGGGCCGCGATCCCGCTTCGGGCCGATCGTTGAAACCGGTCGAAAGCGCGCGGCAGGCGGCGAAGCCCGCGACGCCAATGCGATTGACCGGCGATTCGGCGCCGCCCGCGACCATCACCTCGGCCTCGCCGAGCGCGACAAGCCGCGCGGCGTCGCCAATCGCGTGCGCGCCGGTGGAGCAGGCCGTCACGACGGCGTGATTCGGGCCCTTGAGGCTATGCATGATGGATACATAGCCCGAGGCGAGATTGATGATCCGGCCGGAAATGAAGAAGGGCGAGACGCGGCGCGGCCCCTTCTCCTTCAGCGTGATCGACGTCTCGTAGATTCCGCCAAGGCCCCCGATGCCCGAGCCGATCAACACGCCGGTCGTCTCCTGCTTCTCGGCGGTGTCGGCCTTCCAGCCGGCGTCGGTCAGCGCCTGGGTCGCCGCGCAAGCGGCGTAGATGATAAAGTCGTCGACCTTGCGCTGTTCCTTGGGGTCGAACCACTCGTCGGGATTGAAAGCGCCGTCGGCGCCGGCGCCGCGCGGCACAACCGCCGCGATTTGGCACGCAAGATCATCGACCTCGAACGTGTCGATGCGCTTGAATCCGCATTCGCCCGCGATCAAGCGACGCCAATTTATGTCAACACCACAGCCTAACGGCGACACGAGGCCGAGACCGGTGACCACTACTCTGCGCATGGATCACTCTCGGAGAAGAAGTTATTCTTCGACAAAGGCGCGTTTCGAGCGCGCGGCGGCAAGCCCGCCGCGCCGCGCGCCGCCACAAGCCGGTTCAGGCCGCCTTGGCTGTCTCAAGGAACTTCACGGCGTCGCCGACCGTCAAAATGGTCTCGGCGGCGTCGTCCGGAATTTCGACGCCGAACTCCTCCTCGAACGCCATCACCAATTCGACGATATCGAGCGAATCCGCTCCCAGGTCGTCGATGAAGCTGGCTTTATCCACGACCTTCTCGGGCTCGACGCCGAGGTGTTCGACAACAATCTTCTTCACGCGCTCGGCGACATCGCTCATTTGCTTTGATCCTCGTTCGATTTCCGCGCCCGCGACGTTCGATCGCCGCGCCGCTGTTCGTTTATCTTGGCGACCGGCGGCCCCTCGGGCCGAAGTCGCTCGCTCTTCCTAAACCCTGGGCCGCTTCCCCCGCCATATCAGGCAAACGCGAACCACCGCAAGAGCTCGAGACAGACCAATTCGAATGATCGAAAAGGCGGCGCCCCCGTCGCAGCGAGGCGTCTGGTAGCACACTTCGTTCTTGATGGCGAGAGGGCGGCGCGGCGGCTTTTATCGCCCGCGCCGCGATGAATTGACCGGCTTCAGATCATCGCCATGCCGCCGTTCACATGCAGCGTCTGGCCCGTGATATAGGCGGCCTCCGCGCTGGCGAGAAACACCACGGCGGCGGCGATCTCCGCGCCCTGGCCGAGACGCCCGGCCGGCACCATCCGCAATATGCCCTCTTTCTGCGCGTCGGTGAGCGCGTCGGTCATCGGACTTTCGATAAAGCCCGGCGCGACGCAGTTCACGGTGATTCCCCGCGACGCGACCTCGGCGGCCAGCGATTTGCTCATGCCGATCATCCCGGCCTTGGCGGCGGCGTAATTGCCCTGCCCCGGGTTGCCGGTCACGCCGACGACCGAGGTGATTCCTATGATGCGGCCATGACGTTTGCGCATCATGCCGCGCAGCGCCGCCCGCGACAGTCGAAACGCCGCCGTCAGATTGACGTTCAAAACCGTATCCCAGTCCTCGTCCTTCATGCGCATGAACAGCATGTCGCGGGTTATGCCGGCGTTGTTGACGAGAATGTCGAGACCGCCGAGCGCCGCCTCGGCTTGCGGCACGAGCTTTTCGGCCTGCTCCTTCTCGCCGAGGTCGCAGGGCAGAACGTGGACCCGCGCGCCCAGCTCCGCGGCCAGCGCTTCGAGCGCTTCCCGCCGCGTGCCGGAAAGCGCCACGGCGGCGCCCGCGCCATGCAATGAGCGCGCGATATCCCGGCCGATGCCGCCGCTCGCGCCGGTCACCAGCGCCGTCTTGCCCGTCAAATCAAACATTTTTGCTTCCCCCATATCTTCTGGTCATTTTTCGTCGCGAGGCGCGTCGAGGCGCGCGAACCATAAAGCAACGCGGCTTTACTCGTCAGACGAAGGCGCGATAAGCGTCAAGATCGCCCGGCGCGCCAACGCTAATCCCGGAGACGCCGGGGACGATGCGTTTCAGCAGCCCGGCCAGCACCTTGCCCGCGCCGCATTCCACGAATTTGGTCACGCCCGCGCCGGCCATGAAGGCGACGCTCTCGCGCCAACGGACGGCGCCCGTGACCTGTTCGACCAGCAGGCGGCGAATCTCCTCGGGCTCGGACGCGGGCGCGGCCGTGACATTGGCGACCACCGGCGCGCGGGGGCGCGCGATGGCGGCGTCGGCAAGCGCGTCTTTCATCGCCTCGGCGGCGGGTTGCATCAGCGCGCAATGGAAGGGCGCGGAAACCGGCAGCAGCACGGCGCGCTTGACTCCCCGCTCCTTGGCGATCTCCATGGCTTTTTCCACCCCCGCCCTGGCGCCCGAGAGCACGACCTGGCCGCCGCCATTGTCATTGGCCACCTCGCACACGGCGCCGGTCGCGTCCGCCGCCGCCGCCGCGATTTCTCGCGCCGCGTCGAGCTCCACACCAAGCAGCGCCGCCATCGCGCCGGCGCCCACCGGAACCGCGGCCTGCATCGCCGAGCCGCGCAGACGCAGCAACCGCGCCGCGTCGGAGAGGCTCAAGGCCCCGGCGGCGCAAAGCGCCGAATATTCGCCGAGCGAATGGCCGGCCACGAATTTGGCGTCGCGCGAAAGATCGAGGCCCGCTTCCTTTTCCAGCACGCGCACGGCGGCCAGCGAGACCGCCATCAGCGCCGGCTGGGCGTTGGCGGTGAGGGTCAACTCCGCCTCCGGCCCCTCGAAAATCACCCGGCTAAGCGACTGCGACAAGGCGGCGTCGACCTCCTCGAACACGGCGCGCGCCCCGTGAAAATTATCGGCGAGCGCCTTGCCCATGCCGACCGTCTGCGATCCCTGTCCTGGAAAAATGAAAGCCGTCGACAATGCCGTTCCCCCCGATTTTCTTTCTTGGCGTCGGGGCCGCGACTGCCATCATGGGGGCGAGGATGTCAAGCTTGTCCGCGATGTGGCGGCGAAACCGCGTCATCCGTTTTCCGCATGATGACGACGGCGATCGCGCCCTCTTGCTGACGGGGCGACGCGGCAATGCGCTTGGCGAACCGCGCGTATAGATCGTCGATCAGCGCGGCTCGGTCGCGATCCGGATTAGTCGCATTCGCCAGCGTCGGGCCCATCGCCGCCCGCCAGACGGCCGCCCAAGCCCGCCCGAGGTGTTCGGCGTCACCGGTCTTTTCATACTCGGGCCAGAAAGAATCTGGCGTGGACGCGACCTCCGCATGCTCGATCGCCATCCCGCGAAACGTTCCATCTTGCGAGAACGGAGCCTTGATATCCTCCAGCGTGCGGGAAAACAGCGGGAGCGTCATTCGCAGAAGTTCCCGCTCGTCGAGCAGAGCCGCCCGGTTCATATCGACGACGGCTCCCCAAAGTTCTCCAAAGGGCCAATCCCAACTTGGCCTGTCGGGCTGGTCTGCCCCGAAGAGGCACAGAAGCCGCGCGCCAGGGCGCAGTTCCGATGAGCGCGCCGCGATAAAGTCGCGCCAGTCCAGCGCCCCTTGTTGAATGACCGCGTTTTTGGCGTTCTCGCTTTCGCTGAGTCCGGCGAGGATGTGGTCGGAAACCTCGATCGGGTTATTGCTCAGCCATTGCAGCGTCCAACTGTTCCAGCCGAGGTGGACGGTTCCCGGGGCGATGATTGGCTCGAAATACGAGCGGCCGACGGCGCTTGGAAAAACGCCGGTCGCGCCCTTCATGTAGCTATCGGGCTCCTCGCCGAGCGCCTGGAACAGCGACGCGAAGTCGTTGGACGGCAGGTCGGTGTGGATCACCTCGACGGTCCGGCCGGCGGCGGACTTCGCGCGCAACGCCGCGATGGCGATGCGCATCGGCGCCATGGAATTGCGTCATTGAGACGAGCCAGAGTCCGCGATCACAAGAGTTTCGTCGCCGACCGGGACCGTCCCCGCGACTTTTTCCCAGATTGGCAATATGCGGGCGATGCCCGCGGCTTGCATCGCGGAATTGCGATTGTAGTAACCGTCGCCCTCCATCGAGGCCACGGTGGGATTTTTAATCTGGTCCATGCCTAAAATTATCCCATCGGATGCCCAACTGAAACCAGATAGCGCGCTCCAAGTCCGAGGCTGGCGCAAAGCCGAAATCTCAAGCCGACCCGCGACCCGCGACATCGAGGAAGGCGTAACCTCGGTAAAGCGCCTCGTGTTTATGAACCAACCCCCTGGCGCGGGCTTCGCCCGCGAATTCGCTCTCAAGCTCGGCGCGCGGGCGGACGTGAAATAGCTCCAGCCATTTGGCCAGAAGCTCCCGAAACCAAGCCGGCAGTCCGGCCTGATCGCCGAAATCGACGATATGCAGCGATCCATTTGGCGCCAGCAGATCAAGCGCGTGGGCGATGGTCTCCCGCCAGGCCGGGATCATCGATAGGGCGTAGGAGATGAATATGCGCTCGAAACGCGGCTGGCCAAATAACGCCCTAGAATCGAAATTGGCGGCGTCGCCCTGGGCCAGAACGATCGGCGCGGCGACCTTGTTGCGCGAGATCGACGCCTTCGCCTCGTCGAGCATGACCGCGGAAATATCGACGCCGTAAAAGCGCGCCTTGGGATAGAGCCGCGCGGCGCGAATAAGGTTGCGCCCGGTGCCGCAGCCGATTTCCAGCACCGCGCCGCCATCGGGAGGGTTTAGCCGATCGATCAACTGGTCGCGGCCGAGCAGATAGTGTTTGCGGGTCAGATCATAGATATGCCGCTGCGGGCGATACATGCGATCCATCAAGCTTTGTGCGTCATCGGTCATTGCGTCGCCTTCAGCGTGTAAAGGTGAAAGGCGCCGTAAATCGAGGAGCGGTCGCGTTTCGTCAGATCGCGGCAGCGCGGCGCGTCATAGGACCAGCGGTCCAGTATCTCATCCGGCACGCGGCCAGGGAGCAAACGATCATCGGCGGCGGTGCGGAAAATCACACGCGCCCCGGATCGCGCGGTGCGGGTGATCTTCTCCCACAGCGCCGTGAGATCGGCGTCGTTCATCCAGTCCTGCGCGTCGAGCAGGACATAGCCGTCGAGACTGGCGGCCGGACAGGAATCGAGATAATCGCCCATCGACATATGTTTCACCTCGACGCGGTCCGCGCGCGCGCGAACGGCGTCAAAGGCGTCCCTTTCGAGATAGGGCGGCGTCGCCGCGCCTTCGTCCGCGCCGTAACCGCGCCCGAACGCCTGCCTTGCGAAGTAGTTGGAGGAAAAGTCGAAATCGCAAGCCAGCCGGCGCAGTCGATCCCGCAAAACCTCGATCATCCCGCCCTCCGCGTCGCCGGCGAGCGCATGATATTGCGCCGGCGGAATGCCGAGGCCATAGAGCGTCGCGGGTTGCCGCACGAGCCAACGGACCGAGCGCGTTTCGAACAGCGGCGCGAGCACGCTGTCGAACAAAGCGCGCTGCTCCTCGAGCGAACCCGCGCGCAGCATTTCGCGCGGATCCTTGCCATGCGCGCGCGCCAGCAAATGCCCGGCGCCAATGAAAGAGCCAAGCAGCCCATAGCGATAGAAATTGCGCGCGAAGCGCTCGACCCGCCGCCGTCCGAGCGTCGTGCGGCCCTCCCAATAGGCGCGCGAGACGGGGTCGAGATTGGGCTTGATCCAACGATCATAGGCCGCGACATTCTCGGCGCGGTCGGCTCGCGCGAAGAAGCGATGAAAGGCGTCGTAATCGGGCAAATCCCGCGCCGCACGCAATTTCAGGCGATTGAGCGCGATATGCGCGCCATTTAGGTCGACCGCGGTGATGCGGGCGGGATTGGCGGTCAGATAGCTCATCACATTGCAGCCGCCGGAGGCGATGGCGACAATATGATCGTCGGGCCTTATCGCCAGCGCCTCCATATCGACGACCGGGTCCTCCCAGATTTGCGGATAGACCAGCCCCTTGAACGCGAAGGTGAACAGTCGCTCAAGAACGCCGGCGCGGGAAAATGTCGCGTTTCGATGGACAGCGGCGCCGAGACCGGCTGCCGTCGCGCGATTGGTCGCGCTCAGCTTTGCGCTCATCGTCAATTCGTCCTCCCGAGCGCCGGAGACGGGCAAGCTGCTTCAATCCGGCGCGCGATAGCCGATAAGTCGCGCGGATGTCATTCACATGACTGTCAAGCATCGACGCGGATTCAGGCGATGCGAGCCCGCGCCAGTCCCGCCGTCTTGATCGTGTGATAAGCGATCATCGCTTCTTCGTCGGTCGCCAGCACGAACACCGGCGTCGCCGCGGCCGGATCGCTGATGCGCCGCGCGTTGCTCTTGTTGGCGGCGGCGTCGAGGGTGAGACCGAGCCATCGCATGTCGTCGAGCACGGCCGCGCGAACGCGCGCCGAATGCTCGCCGATGCCGCCCGTGAACACCAGCGCGTCGAGCCCTTTGAGCGTCGCCGCGAGCGCGCCGATCTCCATCTTGATGCGGTGGGCGAAATAATCGATCGCCTCGCGCGCGCGCGGCGAATCGGACGCTTCAAGCTCCAGCATCTCGGACGAGAGGCCGGAAAGTCCCTTCAATCCCGATTGTTCGTAAAGAAGATGCTGAAGGTCGGCGACGGGCATTTTGTCGTGATCCAGCAAATAGAGGATCAGGCCAGGATCGATCTGTCCGCAGCGCGTGCCCATGGGCACGCCGTCGAGCGCGGAAAAGCCCATGGTCGAGGCGACTGAGCGGCCGTTCTTCATCGCGCACAGCGAGGCGCCCGCCCCGAGATGCGCCACGATGATCCGGCCGCAGGCGAGCACCGGGTCGATCTCCCCCAGCCGCCGCGCGATATATTCATATGACAGGCCATGGAAGCCGAAGCGCCGCGCGCCCCGTTCGTAATATTCGCGCGGCAGCGCATAGGCGTCGTTGACGAAGGCGTGACCGCGATGAAAGGCCGTGTCGAAACAGACGACCTGAGGCACGCTCGGAAAGGCCGCGTGGGCGGCCTCGACCCCCGCGAGATTATGCGGCTGGTGGAGCGGGGCCAGCGGCGTCAGCGTCCACAAATCCGCGAGAATCGCCGGGTCCACGATCGCCGGCGCGCAATGGTTCAGCCCGCCGTGCACGACGCGGTGGCCGATGGCGCCGACCACGATGTCGGGAAACTTCGTCTCGATCCATTTAAGAATCAAGCGGATCGCCTGTTCGTGATTCGCCAGCTTCGCCGCCTTTTCGTATTTCTTGCCGTCGACAATGCGCGCGTGAAAGCGCGGCGTCTCGCCGAGCCCGTCGATCTGGCCGGAGGCGATCAGCCGGGGCCACGCGCTCTCGTTGGCGAATAAGGCGAATTTGACCGATGACGATCCGGCGTTAAGCGTGACGACGTGATCGCCCATGATTGCCTCTTTGGAATCGGGAAGGTTCCGCCTGTCCGTTATCATAGGCCGGAGCGGGGGCGCGTTCGAATCGTCGCGCCGCATCATCGGCTGATATGTTGACGGAGACATGAATCCGCGCGGAACTTTTCTCGCCGAGCGGACTCTCGATCCGAATTGGGTATCGACGCCGGTCGAATATGGCGTAACATCAAACGCCTCGCCCGCCCGGGATTCGCCCCTTTCATGCAATTCACCTTCTTTCACGCCGCCGATCTCCACATCGACAGTCCGCTCGCCGGCCTTAACTGCAAGGACGCCGCCGTCGCGGCGCGCTTCGCGCGGGCGGGGCGGCGCGCGGTCGAGGCGCTGATCGACGAGACGATCGCCGCGAAGGCCGCTTTCCTCTTGATTTGCGGCGATATTTTCGACGGCGATTGGAAGGACGTGACAACCGGCCTGTATTTTGTCCGCGAGTTGGGGCGTCTGGAGCGCGCGGGAATCCCCGCTTTCATCGTCAAGGGCAATCACGACGCCGAAAGCCTGATGTCGAAGTCGCTGCCCTATCCCGAGAGCGCGCGGATTTTTCCCACGCTCGGCGCGGATTCCTTCGAGATCGAGTCCTTGCGCATAGCCCTTCACGGGCGAAGCTTTCCGCGGCGGCTGGTCGATCCGAACTTCGTCGCGTCATATCCGGCGCGGCGCGAGGGCTGGTTCAATATCGGCCTGCTGCACACCGCGCTCGACGGTTCGCGCGGCCATGAATCCTATGCCCCTTGCGGCGTCGAGGATCTCAAGCGCTTTGGCTATGATTACTGGGCGCTGGGCCATGTCCACGCGGCCGAGGAAGTCTGCCGCGATCCCTGGATCGTCTATCCCGGCAATCTTCAGGGCCGGAGCGTGCGCGAGACCGGCCCCAAGGGCGCGATGCGCGTCACCGTCGCCGATGGGCGGGTCGTCGAGACGCGGCTCGTCGCGCTCGACGCCGCGCGCTGGACGCGGGCCAGCATCGACGTTTCCGACTGCCAGGACGAAGCGGAAGCGCTGACGCGCATAGAGGCGCGGCTGCGCGACGAACACGCCGGCGCCGAGGGGCGACCGCTCGCGGCGCGTCTCTCGCTTGTTGGAGCAACGCCCTTGCACGCGCGCTTCGTGGCGCGGCGCGAGGCGATCGAGGCGGACGCCCGCGCCATCGGCTTTCGCGTCGCGGACGATCTTTGGGTTGAGCAAATCTCAATCGCGACACGCGCGCCGCCGCTCCGCCCGCGCGCGTCTTTCGAAGCCGACGCGCTCGATGTCGAGGCGCTGGTGCGCGAGGCCGCCGAAGACCCTAAATTCGCAAGCGTCATCAATGATCTCATGGCGCAAATCGCCGACAAGCTGCCGCGCGATTTGCGCGAGCAAATGCCGCATGGCGATGAGGCGTTGAACCTTCTGGCCAATGAGGCGCGCGACCGGCTCATTGGCGAAATCGCCGACCCTCCGAGCGGCGCATGAGATTCGAGACCCTCGTTTTCGAGCGTTACGGCGCTTTCACCGATCGCGTGCTGGAGCTGCGCGAGGGCGCGCATCTACACGTGGTGCTCGGCGCCAATGAGGCCGGCAAGACCTCGGCGTTGAACGCCATCGGCGATTTGTTGTTTGGCTTCGGCAAGACGACAAATTTCGCCTTCTTGCATGACCAGACGACGCTGCGCGTCGGCGCGAAGCTGCGGCTCGCCGACGGTTCGGGGCTCTTCCTGCGCCGGCGCAAGGGAAGCAAGAACACTCTCCTGGACGCGGACGACAAGCCGCTCGCCGACGACCTCCTGGCGGGCCTGCTCGGTTCGGTCACGCGCGAGGTTTTCGCCAGCGAATTCGGCCTCACAGCGGAGGCGCTCCGCAAGGGCGGCCAGGAACTGCTGAAGGCAGGCGGACGGCTCGCCGAAACCCTCGCCGCCTCCTCGGCGCGACTCTCGATGCTGGCGCATTTGCGCGCTCGTCTCGACGCGGAAGCCGACGGTCTGTTCGGCCCGCGCCGCGCCGCCGGCAAGGAATTTTACGCGGCGCTCGACCAGCATCAGAAGGCCGAAAGACATTTGCGCGAAGCCATCGTCACCGCGGACGCGCTGGCGGCGGCGGAGGGAGCCGTCGCGGAGGCCGGGGTCAAACGCCAATCGCTTGGCGAAGAGCACAACAGGATCGGGCGCGACCTCGCCCGCCGCGAGCGCGCCCTGCGCACGGCGTCCAAACTGCGCCGGCTGGACAGTCTTCGCGCGGAGCTCGCCGGCCTTGCCGATCTGCCCGATGTGGACGCCGAGACATTGGCGTCGTGGCGCGACGCGCATGACGAGGCGGTTCGCGTCGAAAAGGAACTCGCCGACCAGCGACTCGACGAGGCCGAAGGCGCGGCGGCGATCGCCGCGCTGATGGTCGACCAGCCCTTGCTCGAAATCGGCGGCAAAATCGACGCGTTGCGCGAGAAACTCGGCGCCGTGCGGAAGGCGGAGGACGATTTGCCAAGGCGCGGCGAATCCTCGCGCATCGCGCGCGCCGCGCTTGGCGAAGCGGCGAGCCGGCTCGGTTTCGCCTCGGTGGAGGAGCTTCTGGCGCGCCAGCCCTCGGACCCGGCGCTGGCCCTGGCGCGCGAATTGATCGGCGACCGCCGCGACGTCGAACGGCGTCTCGCCGAGGCCGACGAAGCGCGGACGGCCGCGGAGCGGGAACTGCGGGAGCTTGAGCAGGCCCGCGCGAAACACGGTCCTTGCCCCGATCCCGCGCCGCTCTTGCAGCGACTGCACGCCTTCTCCGATATTCCCGCCGACGCCGAGCGGCTGCGCCGCGAGGCGCTCGCCGAATCGCTGGAGCGCGGCCGCCTGGCCGAGGAGGCGGCAAGGCTTGATCCGAGCGCCGGCGACATCGACGCGCTCGCGCGGCTCGCGCTTCCCGACGCGGCGGATGTGGAAACCGCGCGCCAAACATTCGACGCGCTGACGGAGGAAGAAAAGCGCGCGAGCGCCGAGGCCAAGGCCGTGCGCGCGCGGCTGGCGGCGATTGAGGACGACATCGCCGCCTTGTCGCGAGCGGGCGCCGCGCTGACGCGCGAGGATCTTGACGCCGCGCGCGCCAAACGCGCCGAGGCCCATTCGCGCCTCGGCGCGGCGCTGGACGGCGAGCCCTCGCCAAGACGCGAGGCTTTCGCGGCGCTGGGCGACGCCGAGCGCGATGTCGACGCGGTCGCCGATCTGCTGCTTTCGGACGCCGAACGCTGTGCCCGCATCGAGGCGGCTCGCGAGCGCAAGGCCGCGGAACAGCACGCGTTTGAGAAGCTCGCTGCCGCGCGGGATGAACTCGCCGCCCGCCGCCGCGCCGCGCAAGCGGAGTGGGCGGCGCTGTGGGAACGCACCGGGATCGCGCCGGGCGCGCCACGCGCCATGACCGCCTGGCTGGAGCGGGTGGGCGACCTTTCGCGCCGCCGCGCGCGCCTCGCCGAGCAGACGCTCGAACGCGAGGCGCTGGCGCAAAAGCTGGACGGGCAACGCGCCGCCTTGACGCGGCTCATCGAAGACATAGGCGCCGCCGCCGACGCCACTCTGCCGCTCGAGGCGCTCTACAAGCACGCCCGCGCGAGCGTCGATCTCTTGCAGGCCGGCTGGACCGAGGCGCGCGCCGGAATCGCCTTGCGGGATAAAGCGATAGACGCGCTCGGGCGGGCGAAAGAGAGCCGCGCCCGCGTCGCCCAAGAGAGCGAACGTCTCCTCGCCGCCTGGCCAAACGCGCTCGCGGCGATCGGACTTGGCGGGCGTCTCGACGAAAGCCCGGCGCAGGCCGAGGCGGCGCTGACCGTCTGGCGCGGCGTGCCGTTGCAAAAATCGAAATTCGAGGATGAACAACATCGTATCGCCACGATGCGGGACGACATTTCGGCTTTCGAAACGCAAGTGGCGGAACTCGTCGCGTTCGCCGCGGCCGACCTTCGCGAGCGGCCCTCCCGCGAGGCGCTGGACATTTTGAGCGGGCGCCTCGCCGAGGCGCGGCGCGCCCACGAGCAGCGCGAAACGCTGCGCAAAAACGCGCATAAACGCGCATCGGCGGGCGCCAAGCTCGCACAGCGGCGCGTCGGCGCGCATGAACGGCGCGGCGCGGCGCGGTCCAGGCTCGGCCTCGACGAATCGGCGCCCCTCCCCCCCGCTTTCGACCGACTAAAGCGACGCTCCAGCCTCGACGACGAACTCGCCGCCATCGCCCGCGACCTCGCCGAGAGCGGCGACGGCTTTGACGAGGACGCCCTGCGCCGCGAGCAGGCCGATCTCGATTTCGATCTGCTGCCCAGCGAGATCGAGCGGCTCAAAATCGCCCGCCAACAGATCGTCAACGACATAGCGAACGCGCAGACCAATCTGCACGAAGCAAGCCGCGCGCGAGAAACCCTCGCGGCGGGCCGCGACGCCGCCAGCGCCGCGCAGAACAAGGCCGAGGCCGGCGCGGCGCTGATCGATGTCGCGAGCCGCTGGCTGGCGCGGGCGAGCGCGGCGCGGCTCGCCGCGAAGGCGATCGAGCGTCATCGCGCCGCCGTGCAAGACCCGCTGCTGACCCGCGCTTCCGCGCTCTTCGCCGTCGCCACCGGCGGCGCCTTCAAGGCGCTCGGCGCCGATTACGACAATGACGACGCGCCGATGCTGGTCGGCCTTCGCGAAAACGGCGCGCGCGTGCCGGTCGCCGGCATGAGCGAGGGCGCGCGCGATCAACTGTTTCTGTCGCTGCGCCTCGCGTTGCTGGAGCTGCGCGCGGCGGAGCCCTTGCCCTTCATCGGCGACGATCTCCTGGCGAGTTTCGACGAGACCAGAACCGCTTGCGCGCTCGGCCTTCTCGCCCAGTTCGGCCGCGCGCGGCAGGCGATCGTCTTCACGCACCATCAGCATGTCGCCCGCATCGCCAGCGAATTGCCGGGGGCGAATGTGGATGTGATCGCCATGTGAGGCGCGGCGGCCGCGTCACGCGGCGCTCCATCCAACGGACTTTTCAGCGCCCGCCGTGATGAAAATCTTGAACGCTCAGAGGTTTCTCGGGTTGCCGCGGCTTAGAGCGGAATAGGACTTTTCGCCCTGATTCACCCAAATGACTCTATCGCCTCGCGTGGCCACTCGGGCGCAATCCCAAGGGGTCGCCTTGCCGTCCTCCTCATCGTAGCTCATGCACATGCGGCCGCGCGAGATGACCCAGTGGCCGGTGTAACGGCCATCTGCGCCCATGCCGTCGATGCGCCCGTCCGGCCGCAGGAATTCGACATAGTACTCACCGGACTCCTGCCCGGAAATGGTGTTGCCGACCAAGGCGCTTCGAATTTGGTCGTCGCTAAAGGCTGTTTGGGCTTTCGCCGATGAAGCCATCGTCATGGCGACGACAGCCAAGATTATGCTCGGGTTGCGCATAACGCTTCTCCTTTTGTTGGCCTCATCGAGGCGAAGAATAAAATGCCGCGTTTCAGAATGGTGGCCGGACGAACTATGGCAAAAATGTCACACTTGCCGCCAAAGTGGGCGTAGCGAGACCAAAATTGCTTGCTTGGCCGTTGATTCTCGCCCATCATAAATACAGTATGCTTCGAAGTTGGCTGATGGAGGCCGGAATGCTTAGACACAAGTGCTTTAGTTTGTTGGTTGTTACAGCCTGCATGCTCGGCTCCAAGGCTTTTGCCGCGGACGCGGCCGTATCCGCGAACGGATTCCAGGAGCCAGCCGCCCAGGGGCCGCGTTTCGAGTTGGAGACGGAGTCCGAGGCGACCACGCGGGGCAATTGGGGCGTCTATGTCCAGGGCACGGGAGCGCTCAAGGGGTCCTTGGATGAATCCGGATTCCGCGCGCGCCTCGGGTTCGACTACTCGGGATACAATTATCCCCTCACGGGATCGGAGCTTGTCGGCGCGCAACTCCCTAACGCGCCTGACGGGATCGACCAGATTGGCCAGATCGGAAAGATTTACGGTTACGAACCTGGAGGGAGTATTCTGCTGGGCTACGAGTGGGTGACGGAGCGATGGTCCTTGATGGGATTCGTGGGCGCCAGCATCCTGCATGACAGCCTTTCCTACCCAGATCCAACCAATAAGGTCCAAGGAACCGCTTGGGGCTTCAAGACGGTCTGGGAACTCGATGCGCACCCCACCGACGAGACCATGTTTTATACCTATGCTTCTTACAACACGGCCTTTGACACCGCGCATATCGACACGCGGCCTGGTTATCTCTTCTTCAATAATGTCGCCATAACCAACACTCTCAGCGTGGGAAAAATCTATCTTGGACCGCAGGGCGTCTTCTCCAGCGATATTCACGACCAGATTTGGAAAGTGGGCGCGCATGTGACGTTGGACGAGATCGGCCCGATGCAAGTCACGCTCGCCAGCGGTTATGTTCATGATAGGTACCTTGGTCCTGGCGCTTATTTCATGTTGAATACGTCGGTGCGGTTCTAACCGCGCCGACCTTGCTCTTGAAGCCGCGCGAACCCGCTGGGCGCCCTCCGGCGCTCAGGTGGGCACCACCACGGAGACGTCGTAAAACAATTGAATTTCATAGAGGAGCGCCGTAAGCTCAGCGAGCAGCAGCACGATGATCAGGCTCTCCAATATGTGTCCGATCAAGAAGTTCGTCCGCTCCGCCGTGGCGTTTTTCGCTTCGATCAGGCGGGTGTTGGCCAACTCGTAATGATCCGACGCGAACTGAACGGGGTCGCCGAGCCGCGGCGCGCGATCATATAGCCCCGCCGCTATCGCCAACTCGCCGTAAAGCCGCTTGGAAGGTTCGGCGAGCGTCGGGTCGAGCTGCTCGAGCGCGGTCTCAACCCTCATTTGACCGGACTTCATCTGAACCACCAGCTCGGTCATCTTGTTGACGTGCTTTTGCTGTTTTTGCTGCCCGGGCGTCACGGCGTGCGTCAGCGACTTGTCTTCGTCGATGGCGGCCCAAACCGTTTTCATCCCCCGTTCGAGCCTGACGGTTTCGCGTTCCGTCAGCGCGAAACGGACGACTCCGTCCAGCGTGTCGTGCAACTGGGGCGCCTTGCAGTAGATGAGCGCCCTCCCCTCGCACCAGAACACCCGAGCCGTGCGAGTTCCGGCCCGAACGATCGAGCGCCGGCGCGGCGTCGCCGCGCGATTGAACCACGCCTCCGCCTCGCATTCCGCGTTCGGGAGGTCGCCGGCCGGGGAAGGCATCCAGACGATTTCGAACGCGTCCGGACCCAGGCGACTCGTGCTTCCGATGAGCCCTTTCGCGTCGACGGGCGTCAAGACCGCCGTGATGTCGCGCGGCTCCATGATGACGATTGCTTCTCCGTCGCCGGCCTCAACTCCCTCTTTAAAGACGCCCCGCCACGCCTGCATGTCGAGGATTGATTGTTCGCGCTCCAGCAAGGTATTATCCATGTCAGCCCCTCCTACTCAATGACAACACGGCAATTTACGCTCACGCCTTATGCGGTCGCCTTGGCCACCAACTCGGGCGTCTCGACGAAGCCGTCGACCTCCGCCTGGGCGGGCGTGCCCACGGACACGATCTCGCCAGGGCG
>Ga0182012_10001033_pt1 | contig 30745 bp, 17 predicted proteins | sample 612S2SmetaG_FD_120486 | JGI IMG/M metagenome (GOLD analysis project Ga0182012, IMG submission 120486) | Permafrost microbial communities from Stordalen Mire, Sweden - 612S2S metaG | ecosystem: Environmental > Terrestrial > Soil > Wetlands > Permafrost | place: Sweden: Stordalen | collected...
GACGCTGCTGAAGCCGCCGGGGGAATTTGGCGCGGATATCGCGGTGGGCAGCGCACAACGCTTCGGGGTGCCGCTGGGTTACGGCGGGCCGCACGCGGCGTTTTTCGCGACGCGCGACGCGTTGAAGCGGCATCTGCCGGGGCGGATTGTGGGGGTTTCCAAAGACTCGCGCGGGCAGCCGGCGCTGCGGCTGGCCTTGCAAACGCGGGAGCAGCACATTCGCCGCGAGAAGGCGACGAGCAACATTTGCACGGCCCAGGCGCTGCTGGCGAACATGGCGTCGCTGTACGCGGTGTATCACGGTCCGAAGGGGCTCAAGGAGATTGCGGGTCGCGTGCACGCGCAGACGGCATTGCTGGCGCAATTGCTGGTGCGGGGCGGGTTCACGGTGGCGAACGCCACCTATTTTGACACGCTGACAATCTCCGTGCCGGAGGCGGCGGTCATCCATAAGGCGGCGGAGGCGCGGCAGTTGAACTTCCGCCATTTGTCCGGCAATCAAGTGGGCATTTCGCTGGATGAGCGCACGACGCTGGCGGAGATTGATTTGATTTTGGGGGCCTTTGGCGTCAAGCCGGCCACGGCGGCGGATTTGGACGCGCTGCCGCAGGGCGGGCCGATCCCGGTGGCGCTGGCGCGCACGTCGGCGTTTTTGACGCACGCGAATTTCAACCGGTATCACTCGGAAACGGAGATGCTGCGGTACATCAAGCGGCTGGAGGCGCGGGATCTCTCGCTGACGGCCTCAATGATTCCGCTGGGTTCCTGCACGATGAAGTTGAACGCGACGGCGGAGATGTTCCCGGTGTCATGGCCGGAGTTTGCGCGGATTCATCCCTTTGCGCCGCTCAAGCAGACGCGGGGGTATCAGAAGTTGTTCGGGCAGTTGGAGACGTGGCTGGCGGACATCACGGGGTTTGCGGGTATTTCGCTGCAGCCGAACGCCGGCTCCCAGGGTGAATACGCGGGCCTGCTGGTGATTCGCGCGTATCACGTCAGCCGGGGCGAGCCGCACCGGACGGTTTGCCTGATTCCCACCTCCGCGCACGGGACGAATCCGGCCAGCGCGGTGATGGCGGGGCTGCGGGTGGTGCCGGTGGCGTGCGACGCGAGCGGAAACATTGACGTGGCGGATCTCAAAGCGAAGACGGACGCGCATCAGGCGGAGCTGGCGTGCCTGATGGTCACCTACCCATCCACGCATGGGGTGTTCGAGGAGGGCATTCGGGAGATTTGCGAGATCATTCACGCGCACGGCGGGCAGGTGTACATGGACGGCGCGAACATGAACGCGCAGGTGGGGCTGACGAGTCCGGGCTTCATTGGCGCGGATGTGTGTCACTTGAACCTGCACAAGACCTTCTGCATTCCGCACGGTGGCGGCGGGCCGGGCATCGGGCCCATCGGGGTGGCGGAGCATTTGGTGGATTTTCTGCCGGGCCATGAGGTCGTGAATCTGGGCGGGGAAAACCCGATAGGCGCGGTGGCGGCGGCACCGTGGGGCAGCGCGAGCATTCTCACGATTTCGTGGATGTATATCGCGATGATGGGGGGCGCGGGGCTGACGAAGGCCACGAAGCACGCCATTCTCAATGCGAATTACATTTCCACGCGGCTGGAGAACCATTTCCCCACGCTGTATCGCCGGCATGATTTGGTGGCGCACGAGTGCATTCTCGATCTGCGCGCCTTCAAGGGCACGACGGCGGAGGACGTGGCGAAGCGGCTGATGGATTACGGGTTTCACGCGCCGACGCTCTCGTGGCCGGTGGCAGGGACGTTGATGGTGGAGCCGACGGAGAGTGAATCGCAGTTCGAGCTGGACCGGTTCTGCGACGCGATGATTGCGATTCACGCGGAAATGACGGCGGTGGAATCCGGCAAAATGGACGCCAAGAACAACGTGTTAAAAAACGCGCCGCACACGGCGGATACGATTGCCGCCGATGATTGGAACCGGCCGTACTCGCGGCAGGCGGCGGCGTTTCCCGCGAAGAGCCTGCTGACGTACAAATTCTGGCCGCATGTCAGCCGGGTGGACAATGTTTACGGGGATCGCAATCCGGTTTGTTCTTGCGCGGGGATGGAGGCGTATTCAAGCTAGGCCTTGAAAGCAACCCTATGAAAATAACCGAAATCCTAATGGCGGAGCACGCGGTGTTCCACAACCTGTTCGATCACGTCGAGGCCACGGTGCCGAAGTTGAAAACGGTGGCGGAGGTGAAATCGCTGGGCCTGATCATCACCAAGGTGACGGCGCCGCACTCGCAGACGGAGGATGAATTGTTCATTGAGCCGCTGGAGCATTGCTTTGACCAGCTCGGGCAGAAGGACACGTTTCATCACGAGCACGAGCTGATCGAGGCGGCGCTGGACAAGGTACAAAAATGCAAGGATTTGAAGACGGCCAAGAAGCTGCTGCTGGGTGCGGTGACGGCCTCGCGCAATCATTTCGACAAGGAGGAGCGCCTGGTGTTTCCCATGGCGGAACGGATTTTGAAGGCGCGGACGCTGACGGAGCTAGGGGCGCAATGGCTGAAGCAGCGGGATAGCAAGTTGCACGCGGGGAAGTGAGGTGGTGCGTGGAATGGGGCTACCCCGGTCGGGTTGAAGGGGAAAATGGGAAAGAAAATCCCCCAGCCCGATATCCGGGCTGAGGGATGAAGGTCCGTGGGACTGGGGCAAATTCCGCTTAACGGCCAACCACAATCAGATCCAGCAGTCCGGGGCCGCCGCGGCCGAAGCGGCGCTGGCCGCCGGCGGGGGCGTTCGTGGCCGGGGACGGTGTTCCAGCCGCAGGCGGAGCGGCTTCGATGGCGGACACAAGGATATGACCGGTCTTGGTGTCGAGGGTGCTGCACTTGCCGCCGGATTTGGTTTGCACGGTTTGCTCGACGACGAAGGTCGTCGGGCTGGTTTCCTTGATGATGGACAGGGTGCCGTTGCCATGCGAGCTGAAGGCTTCCATGGTGTCGGGATTGAATCCGCCACTATCGCTGCCGCCGGCGAGAGGCAGCGTGGTGATGATTTTGCCGTCATCGGCGCTCATAATGACGCAGGTGGACGGGCGGCACATGGCAAACAGGATGTGGTTCTTGGTGTCAATGGCCAGTCCGGCCGGGCTGCTGGCCTTGCCTTGCAGGGGGTAGGTGCCGGTCAGTTTGAGCGTTTTGGCGTCCACGACGGCGATCGCGGCCTGGTCTTCGAGGCAGACATAAACGTGGCCGTTCAAATCGCTGACGGCTTGTTCGGCCGCGCCACCAATTTCAATGGTGCCAGTCACGGTACCGTCCTTGGCGTCAATCACCGAAATTTGCGGGGACTGATGACCAAGGATATAGACTTTCTCGGTAGCGGGTTCAAACATGATGCCATCGGGGCCGGTGGGCACGTCAATCTTCTTGAGAGGCTGCATGGTCTGGGCATCAAACATGGACACCGGCCGGCTGCTGCTGAAGCCGTGCTGGGTCTTGGGGTCCACCACCGCGCCGTGGCCGCCGGTGCCGGGGATCGCGCCGAGGCATTCGTAGGTGTCGAGATTGAAAACCATGATCTGGTTGCCGCGCGGGATATAAACCCGGCGGTCGGTGCTGTCGGCAATCACGTAATCAATGCCGCCGGTTCCGTTGGTCTGCGTGACGCTGAGGATTTTATACGGAGCGGCGGTGTCCTGGGCGTTAGCGTTGGCGGACACAAAACCGATGCCCAGCAACAGGCCGGCGAGAAACGACATTTTCTTCATAATGGGGGTGGTTTAGCTTTAGATTCAGTGTGTGAGACAAGATCCAGGCTGGCAAGGTTACATTTAATCGCGCAGGTGCAATGCAGCCGTCATGGCGGCCACCAGGGCGCGGATGCGGGCGGGGAGGGGAAAATCGGAGGGAGCTTCCAGAGTGTACACCAGGCGGCAGCGGTGTTGCAGCAGCCAGAAGGCCTCGGGCCAGAGCGGGCGGCTGGCGGGATCGAGGCTGGGGTTGATGATGCCGCCCTTTGCCTCGCGTCCCTCAATGACGGGGGACGGGTCTATGGGACATTCGGCGACGACGGCCTGGATCATTTTCTCGGCGAGCGAGGGACGTTGATCGGGGTTTAATTCGTAGAGGTAAAAGCCGTGGGACTCCCAGTCCTCGTGCAGACAAAAGGCGGCATCGAAGTCGGGCTGCCGTTCCAGCCAGCGGATGTGGGCGGCGACCTCGTTGGTCTCGGAGTGGCGGTAATCGCGGTTTAGATCCTTGCGGTCCTCGTTCTCGCGGGAATTCAGGAAGAAGCCCGTGGGGTTGAGGCAGGGACAGAGCCAGAGTTCCAGGTTGGCGGGCCAGGTGTTGGCGCGGATCATATCGAGGAGGGCGAGCGGGCCGGCGGGTTCATCGCCATGAATGCCGGCGGAGATGTAAACCCGGCGCGCGCCAAGGGCACTACGTTTGCGCAGGGCGAAGACCTCGAGATTGCCCGCCAGATAGACCAACTCGCGGGTCCAGCCGTGGCTTTGGGCGGCGGCGGACAAATCCTTCAGGAAGGCGTGAATGTCGAGATTCTCGCCGAAGTATCTGCCGTGATTTTTGCCGAGTCGTTGCACGGGGGGCATTTTTCACCGGACGGGAGACGGAAGCAACTCCGAAGATGGTTAAATGGACCTTCACTGCGGTTTTCGCTCGCCACCCAACAATGCAACCGGATAATTTCCCAACGTCACTGAAACCATGAAGATTATTCGCCACCGCGCCCACCGAATACTGCTGATTTTCAGCGGGCTGTTTCTTGTGGCAACGATGGGCATTAATCTCTTTATGGTCCTCCGCGCCCAAGATTGTGTCGTCAATCACATTGGCCAGCTTCCGGCGCAGGAGGTCGCCTTGGTACTGGGTGTGGAACCGTTCCGACCCGATGGATCAACCAATTTGCATTTCCTTAACCGCACCTCTTGGGCGGCGGAAGTCTATCTATCCGGCAAGGCAAAATTCCTCCTGCTTAGTGGCAACCAAAACAATCGCGGTTATAATGAGGTATTGGAAATGCAAAAGCAGATTATTTCCCTCCGCGTGCCGGCGTCCGCCATTGAGTTGGATTTTGCCGGAACCCGCACTTGGGATTCCATCCGCCGGGCCAGCTATGTATATCATCTGCGGCATATCCTAGTCATTACCGACGCCTTTCATGCGCCACGGGCCATTTTCCTGTGCCGGCATTTTGGGATTGAAGCGGTGGCCTATTCCCCTGGCAAAGAACCCCTTGGATATTGGTCCCTCCGTTCCCAAGTCCGGGAATACGTCGCCCGGATCAAGGCGGTGCTGGATGTCCTGACGCGGTCGGAAAACAAAAACTATGGATAAATCAATAAACCGGCCCTGCCCGCTTTGCGCGGAAACCGCGAAGCAGCCTTTCATGGCCAAGCTGGACCAAAGGCTCGTGCGTTGCCCATGCTGCTCCATGATTTATCTCGATCCCATTCCGGAGGTAATGGCCACCGGAATCTTTTATGACCGGGCGGGCGGCGAATATCTTTCCCCCGAAAAACTCACCAGCGATTATGCCGATGTCCGGTTCGCCCGGGAATTGCGCCTGTTTCGCACCTATTGCCCCCGTGGATCGGTTTTGGATGTGGGCTGTTCCTCGGGCGGATTTCTGTATCAATTAAAGCAGCGTTTCCCTGGTGATTATCAAATCTTGGGAACCGATGTTTCTCAAGGGCCGCTGGACCACGCCGCCCGCATGGGCGTGCCCGTCGCCCGGGGCGACTTTCTCAATCAAATGTTCCCGGAAAAATTCGATGCTGTGACCTTCTGGGCCGTCATGGAACATCTGGCGGATCCCCGGTTGTTTCTGCGGCAAGCGGCGGCGATCCTCAAACCCGGCGGCCACTGCCTCATTTTGACACCGAATATGCGTTCCCTAGCAGTGCGGTTGCTGGGCGCCAAATATCGTTACATCTTCCCGGAACACCTGAATTACTTCACCCCCGCCACCCTGCGTAAATTTGCCGGGCAGGAATTTACTGTGGTGGGCACGGCCGCCACGCACTTCAACCCCCTGGTCATCTGGCGGGATTTTCGCGGCGGCCAGCGGGACATTTCCCGCGCCGAACGATCCCAACTCCTCCAACGCACCACCCGCTATAAAAAATCACCCTGGCTTTTTCCGGTAAAGCTAGCCTACCATACGGTGGAGGCAACTCTGGCCCGTTTTTCCCTGGCTGACAATATCGTCGTTGTCGCTCGCAAGAACTGACCCGCCCGCCGGACTCCTGTATTTTCAAATTGAAATGCCGCCCCGTTCGGGGCAAATTAGGGTATGACAAAATCAGTTTTTACCGGGCCGGTTTATGTGGTGCGCGACAACATTGACACGGATCAGATCATTCCCGCGCAGTATTTGAACCTGGTGCCCACGATTGCGGAGGAGTATGAAAAGCTCGGGGCTTACGCCCTGTGCGGGCTGCCGGAGTCGCTGTACGCCACGCGTTTTGTGCCGGAAGGCCAGTTGGACACGCAGTATCCCATTGTGGTGGCGGGCAAGAATTTCGGCTGCGGCAGCTCGCGGGAACACGCGCCCATCGCGCTCGGCTCGGCGAATTGCGAGATCATCCTGGCGGAGAGTTTCGCGCGGATTTTCTTCCGCAATTGCGTCGCGACGGGCGAACTGTATCCCTGTGAGAGCGCGGACCGGCTGTGTGATATTCTGAAAACCGGGGACGTGGTGACGGTGGACCTCGACGCGGCCACGGTGACGGTGCAGGCCACGGGCAAGGCGTATTCCTTCAAACCGCTGGGCGATGTGCGTCCGGTAGTGGATGCCGGCGGGCTGTTCAATTACGCCCGCCAGTCCGGCATGATCGCCAGCAAATAAGACTGGCCTTGCCGCCTTGAAGACTCCGGCCCTGCTTCCCCTGCCCCGCTCATTAAAAATGGGCGCGGGCAGTTTGCTTTTGCCCAAGAACGTGACACTGGAACTCGACGACGCCCTGCCCATCACGATGGCCGCCGCGTTGACGGATCGGTTGCTATCGGCCGGCAAAGCCATTGGCTGCAAAGTGATCATGCCGGGAAAGGCGGCCCAGGTTCCCGTCCTCTGCTGCCGGCTGGTTGCGGCGCGGAATCCATCGCGGGAGTATTACACGCTCAAGATTGATTCGGACAGCGTGGTGCTCACGAGTCCCGATCCGGCGGGTTTGCGGGCGGCGGTGGCCACGTTACGACAATTATTTCGGCAGTACGGAAACCGGTTGCCACAGCTAACGATTCGGGACTGGCCGGACTTTCCCCGGCGCGGATACATGCTGGATGTTTCCCGGGGTCGCGTGCCCACCCTGGCCACGCTGCTGGAGCTGGCGGACCGGCTGGCGGATTTCAAAATCAACGAGCTGCAACTCTACACCGAGCACACGTTCGCTTACCAGAATTACAAGCCGGTCTGGGAAAGCTGGGGGGCGTTGACCGCCGCTGAGATGCAGGCACTGGATGCCCGGTGCCGGTGGCTGGGGATGGATTTGGTTCCCAACCAGAATTCGTTTGGACATTTGCGGGAATGGCTCGCATATCCGCCGCTAGCTCCGCTGGGGGAGGTTGCCGCCCCGTATGAGGGGGCGAACGGGGAATTTTTGCGGTATCCCAGCACGCTGGCGCCCAACCATCCGGGCACCCTGCCCTTCGTGCGCGGCTTGTATAACGAATTGCTGCCGAATTTTTCCAGCCGGTTTTTCAATGTGGGCTGCGATGAGACCTGGGACTTGGGCCGGGGGCGGAGCCAGGCCGAGTGCGAGCGGCTGGGCAAGGGCCGGGTGTATGTGGATTTCCTCAAACAAATCCATGCCGAGGTGGCAACGCGCGGACGCACGATGATGTTCTGGGGCGACATCATTCTGAACCACCCGGAACTCATCGCGGAATTGCCGAAGGATGTGATCGCCCTGAACTGGGGTTATGAGGCGGATCATCCCTTTGCGAAGGAAGCGGCGCAATTTGCCCGGGCTAAGCTACCGTTTTACGTATGCCCCGGCACCAGCACGTGGATGACGCTCATTGGCAAGCATGACAATGCGTTTGCCAACTTGCGTCGGGCGGCGGCGGCAGGGCGCAAGCACCGGGCCATCGGGTATCTCATCACCGACTGGGGCGACGGGGGGCATCCCCAGCCGCTGGCGGTGAGCTGGCCGCTGATCGTGGCGGGAGCGGGCTTGAGCTGGTGCGGGAAGTCGTATGATGAATCATTGCTTGAAACTGTGTTGAGCCGGGAGGTTTATCAGGACACGACCGGAAAGGTGGCCAATGCCGCCCTGGCCCTGGGTATGGCCCACCTGAAGCTGCAATACACCGCCCTCAATGAGACGCCACTGGGCACAGTGATTACCGCCCCGCCGCCGGAGCAAAGAGAATTGTTTTGCCGGAATGGTTTAAAACATTTCGCCAACATCCCGGCCAAAAACATCCGGGCGGCGCGGGCGGCAATCATCCGACAACGAGGCGTGCTGGCCCGGGGCAAACCGGGCAGTGCCGGCGGTCGTTTGCTGGCGCGGGAATTAGACCTCGCGGCGCGGCTGGCGGGGTTGTCCTGCCAGTATATGCTATGGCAGCAAGTTCGCGCCGTAGACCAGGTGGACGCCGCCCGGAAACTGGCGGATCCGATGATCCGGGACCTCAAGCAGGTGGAGAGGGACTTTAAGCGCTACTGGCCGTTGCGGAACCAAGCCACACCCGAACATTGCCTCCCATTTGTGCGGTGGCGGGTGAAGGAGCTGGGGGGCACAATCTGCAGTTGACGAGGGGGCGGGGCGTTGGTAGGTTGACCGCATGAATCGCAACCTGAACCTGCTGCTTACAAGCGCGCTGCTGAACGGCGCGGCAGTCGGGTTTTAATTTGGTTGCCAAATTTACTGACCCCACTGCCCAACCGGCGGTGGGGTTTTTTGTTGGTCCCAATAAAAAGCGCCGCCGCCACAACCCGAACCAGCCATGCTCAAAGATTCTGTCCACAAATACCGTCCGTTCCCCCCGGTGGCGCTGCCCGACCGCCAATGGCCCAACCGTGTCCTCACACACGCGCCGCGCTGGTGCAGTGTGGATTTGCGCGACGGGAACCAGGCGCTCGCCGTGCCCATGAATGTCAGCCAGAAACTGGAGCTTTTTCAGGCCCTGGTCAAAACCGGCTTCAAGGAAATCGAGGTCGGCTTTCCCTCAGCCTCGAACACGGAGTTCACATTCAACCGCCGGTTGATCGAGGAAAAGCGCGCGCCGGACGACGTGTGGCTGCAGGTACTGGTCCAGGCGCGCGAGGACTTGATCGAACGCACGGTGGAATCGCTGGTAGGCGCGAAACGGGTGATCATTCACATGTACAATTCCACGTCGCCCGCGCAACGGCGGGTGGTCTTTGGCAAGTCGAAGGACGAGATCAAGGCGATTGCCGTGAAGGGCGCGCGGATGATTTATGAGCGGCTGGACCGGTTGAAGGGCACCGAAGTGGCGTTGCAATACTCGCCGGAAAGTTTTAGCGGCACGGAGGTGGAATTTGCCCGGGAAATTTCCGAGGCCGTCATGGACGTATGGCAGCCGACGCCGGACCGCAAGATGATCCTGAACCTGCCGGACACGGTGGAAGTGGCGATGCCCAATGTGTACGCGGACCAAATCGAGTGGATGTGCCGGAACTTGAAAAACCGGGAATCGCTCGTAATTAGTCTGCACACACACAACGACCGTTACACGGGTGTGGCCGCCACCGAATTGGGATTGCTTGCGGGGGCGGACCGCGTGGAGGGAACGCTCTTCGGTAACGGCGAGCGAACGGGCAACCTGGACATTGTGACCGTGGCGTTGAACCTGTACATGCACGGGGTTGATCCGCAGTTGGATTTTTCCAACTTGGGCGCGTTGGTGGACGTTTACGAACGATGCACGGGCATGACGGTGCCCCCGCGCCAGCCCTATGCCGGGGAATTGGTGTTCACGGCCTTCAGCGGGTCACATCAGGATGCCATCAAAAAGGGCCTCGCGGAATGGGAGGCGGGCGGACGGACGCATTGGGATGTGCCATACCTGACGATTGATCCGAAGGACATCGGCCGGGAATACCGGGAGGTGATCCGGGTGAACTCGCAGTCCGGCAAAGGCGGCGTGGCCTATCTACTAGAAAGCGAATTTGGGATTGAATTGCCCAAAGATTTGCAGCGGGAATTCGGGCCGATTGCGAATGACGCGGTGGACGGACTGGGCCGCGAGGTCAGCGGGGCGGAATTGAAAGCCATGTTCTGGCAGGAATATATCGAGCGCACCGTGCCGTGGGAAATTGCGGGGTTTGCGACGGAAAGCCGGAACGGCCTCGTCCGCTGCCAGGCGGACTTTTTGCACTCCGGAGCGCCGGTGTCCCTGACCGGGGAAGGCAACGGGCCGCTGGCCGCGCTGGTGAATGCGTTCGTGACCATGGGGCACCCGCGGTTTGAAATCTCCAATTACAGCGAGCACGCCCTGAGTTCGGGCGAGGAAGCCAGCGCCATTGCGTACATTCAAATCAAACATGCCGGGGGCAAAACGATTTGGGGCGCCGGGGTGGACACGAACATTGAACTGGCCTCGGTGCGCGCGGTGCTAAGCGCCTTGAACCGGTCATCTACACGACACCACGCGCATTTGATCTTGCCTTGGCGGTCAAAAATACCATAATGTGTGAATCGTTGCGGCGGACGGGTTGAAATCAAACCGGTCGCGCGATACGAAGAGGTAGTTTGTTAGGTGGATGGGGTTGTAGCTCAGTTGGTAGAGCGTCTCGTTCGCAATGAGAAGGTCAGGGGTTCGATCCCCCTCAACTCCACCAAAACATCATTTTTTCACATTCATGAAACGGCCGGCTGCCCCGCTCAAAAACAAATGGGTCCTCATCACGGGTGCTTCAAGCGGTTTTGGGGCGGCCGCCGCCACCGCCTTTGGCGCGGCGGGCGCGCGTTTGCTGTTGGGGGCGCGCCGGCTGGACCGGCTGGAGCAGGCGGCGGCGCAGGCCCGGGCGGCGGGCGCGCCCGCAGCCCATTTTCATTCGCTGGATGTGGCCCAAACAGCCAGCGTCACTGACTTCATGCGCTGGGCGGCGAATATCATTCAAGGACCACGAACGCCGGCTGGCCGGCTGCACGTTTTGATCAATAACGCAGGGGGGGCGCAGGGGCTTGACCCCGTGGCGGGCGGGAAGGACCAGGATTGGGAGATCATGTTGCAAACCAATGTGTTGGGGCTATTACGAATGACCCGCGCCGCCCTGCCCTGGATGGCGCACGAGGCCGGGGCCAGCATCATTAATATTGGCTCCGTTGCCGGTCACACCGCTTATGAGGGCGGGGCGGCCTATTGCGCGGCCAAGGCGGGCGAATTGCAGATCACTCGCAGCCTGCGGTTGGAATTGCTGGGCACGGGCATCCGCGTGAGCACGGTTGATCCCGGCCTGGCCGAAACGGAGTTTTCGGTGGTGCGATTCAAGGGGGACACCGCCCGGGCCAAGCAAGTTTATGCGGGCTTGAATCCGTTGCGGGCGGCGGATATCGCGGAAACGCTGGTTTGGGTGGCCAGCCGGCCGGCCCACGTGAATATTGACGAACTCATCATCAAACCCGTGGACCAGGCCTCGGTGACGAAACTTAATCGCCGTTAGATGACGGACGGTCTCGCCGCGGCCAGGCCACCAAATAGTTTGGCCTGAAAAGTACCAACCGCTTGCCATGCAACGAAGCAGGAGTTTTTGATCTGGACAATAAAGGGTTGGTTAGGGAAAATTCACAGTGTCAAAGGTTGAATCAGAAATGGAAAACCCAGTCAACCCATCATTACAAATAGAATCACAACCCCTGAATTCCGCCCCCCCGGAATCCCTTGGGGAGAGCATTCGTCATATTCGATTTCAATTCAATTTGCCGCGGCGACAATATCCGCCCGGCCGCTGCCTGCATGAATGGTTTGCCGGACAGGCCGCCAAATCCCCGAACGCGGTGGCCGTCACCTTTGAGAACCAATCGCTTACGTATCGGGAGTTGGACGAGCAGGCGAACCAATTGGCCCATTATTTACGCGAACTGGGGGTGGGACCGGACCGGCTGGCAGCCTTGCACCTCGAGCGGGGTCCGGCCATGATTATTGGCGTGGTGGCGATCCTCAAAGCAGGCGGCGCCTATGTGCCTTTGGACCCGGCCTATCCCAAGGAACGTCTTGGATTGATGCTCGAAGACGCCCGCCCACTGGCAGTGCTAACGCAGAATAAACTGACGGACCGGCTGCCGGACAGCCACGCCAGGGTGATTTGCCTGGACGATCCCGCCTCCCGGGACTGGGAAACCCGGCCCGTGACCCCGCCGGAAAACCGCTCCCGGCCTGGTGACCTGGCTTATGTCATCTTCACTTCGGGTTCAACCGGCCGGCCCAAAGGTGTGTTGATCACCCATTACAATGTGGTCCGGCTCCTGCAAGCGGCGGCGCCCGGGTTTCATTTTGACGCGAGCGATGTCTGGACCTTGTTTCATTCGTATGCCTTTGACTTTTCGGTGTGGGAAATCTGGGGGGCGCTGTTATACGGCGGCCGGCTGGTGGTGGTGCCGTATTTCACCAGCCGCTCGCCCCGGGCATTTTACGAATTACTACGGGCGGAGGGCGTAACCGTGCTGAACCAGACTCCGGGGGCGTTTCTGCAATTGGCGCAGGCGGAGGCTGAAATCCCGGCGCCGGGGCCGCTGGCCCTCCGCCTGGTGATTTTTGGGGGTGAGGCCCTGGCCCTCTCCAGCCTTCAATCCTGGTTTGCGCGCCATGGCGACCAGCGGCCGCAACTGGTCAACATGTATGGCATCACTGAAACCACCGTGCATGTTACTTGCCGGCACATCCGGCGGACGGACGTGGGGCTGCCCAGTGTGATTGGCACGCCCCTGCCCGACCTGGAAATTTACCTGCTGGATGCGCAGGGCCGGAAAGTGGCGGACGGGGAAACCGGGGAGATTTATGTGGGTGGCGCGGGCCTGGGCCGGGGTTACCTTAACCAGCCGGAATTGACGGCGGAACGGTTTCTTCCCCACCCGTTCAACACCACTCCCGGCGAGCGGCTATACCGGAGCGGGGACCTGGCGCGACGACGTCCGGACGGTGACCTGGAATATCTGGGCCGGGCGGACAATCAAATCAAGATTCGGGGGCACCGGATTGAACTGGGGGAAATCGAGGCGGCCCTGGCAGGCCATCCCCGGATTAGCGCCGGAGCGGTGGTGGCGCAGCAGTGGGAGGGAGAGCCGGCCCTGGTGGCGTTTGTGGTTGGGCGCGATGGCCCGGCTCCCCGGGTTGCTACCTTGCGCCAGTGGCTGATGGAGCGAATTCCCGTCTACATGATCCCGGTCCGATTCGTTGAGGTTTCAGCCCTGCCGTTGAACAATAATGGCAAGGTGGACCAGACGGCGCTGGCACGGTTGGATGGTGTGGAAGTTGGAACGGGCACCGAATATGTGGCCCCCCGTGATGATTTGGAACGCACCCTGGCCGAAATTTGGAAAAGCGTGTTGCGGCGCAAGCGAGTCGGCGTTCAGGACAATTTCTTTGATTTGGGCGGCCACTCTTTGCTGGCCGTCGGCATTTGCTCGCAGATTGCCAGCCGCCTCCAATTCGAAGTTCCATTACGCTGGGTCTTTGAGCAGCCGACTATCCGGCATTTGGCGGGCAAATTAAGGTCCCCGGCCGGTACTGCGTCCATTGGTCTGGCCATCCCGCCGGCTGACCGGTCACGTCCCCTGCCCATGTCTTTTGGCCAGCAACAAATGTGGCTGCTGCACCAGAGCCTGCCCGATCCCGCCATCTACAACCAGCCGGTCGCCTGCCACCTGACCGGCCGGGTGGACCGGGAAAAAGTCCGCCGCGCGCTGGAGCTTGTGCAGGACCGTCATGAAGTGCTCCGCACTGCCTTGCGAGAGTCGGGTTCCGACTTGGTGCAAGTCGTGACACCGGCCGGCCAAGCAATCCTGCCCTGGCAGGAACTGGACCTGACCGGGGTGCCCGCGGACCAGCAAGCGGCGGTCTGGCAGGCGAGTTTACTGGGAGAGTCGCGACGTCCGTTTGATCTGGCCCAGGCACCCTTGTGGCGGGTGCACTGGCTAAAACTGGCAGAAACCAGGCATATTCTGGCCTTCATTTTTCATCATGCCATTATTGACGAATGGTCGCTCCGACTGCTGGTGCGAGAACTGGAGTTGAGCTACCGCTCCGGTGGGTCACTGGCGACAGCCACGCTGCCCGCGCTGGCAGTGCAATACGCGGACTTTGCCGTCTGGCAGAACCGACAGCTATCCGCCAGCCGGGCGGAGGAACTGCGACGCTACTGGCAGGAACAACTCCAGGACTTGCCCCCGCCCATGGAGTTGCCGGCAGACCGGCCAAAACCGCTTCACCCCTCGGGTGGGGGAGCGATTCATCATTTTCAAATTCACGGGCCGACGGTCAGCGGGTTGCGGCAACTTGCGCGCCAGGAAAAAACCACGCTTTTCACCGTGGTGCTTGCCGCATGGCAGCTCTGGTTGCATCGTTATACCGGCCAGACCGATCTTCTGGTGGGAATCCCGGTGGCCCTGCGGGAACGGCCCGAGGTGCAGCCACTGCTTGGCTATTTTCTAAACTCCCTGCCAGTGCGAGCGCGAATTTCGGGCAGTCAAAGCTTCCAAGAACTGGTCGGCCACGCGCGCGACACTTTGCTGGGTGGCTTCAGCCATGCCGACCTGCCGATTGATAAAATCGCCGAGCTGGCCGGCAAGCCATTCGGATCCGGACAGGCTGGCTTGTTTCAGGTCATGTTCGTTTTGCTGGAGGAAGGGCTGCCCCCCTTGTGGCTGGACCAGGCTGTGGGCCAGTGGGTTTCCCTGGGCACTCACACCAGCAAAAACGACCTGCTGTTGAGCGTCCAAGCCGGGGAAACCGTGTGGGAGTGCCAATTAGAGTATGCCACGGACCGGTTTACGGCTGAACGGGCCGCCCGCCTGGCGCGGCACCTGACGGAATTATTGGGGTCAATCGTGGCCGCCCCGCTGACGCCGGTCAACCAGTTGAATTTCCTTCCGGCAACCGAACATCGGCACATTCTGGAGGCCGGGAAAGGTCCGGAAATCGCCTGTCCCACCAACCAGTGCGTGCATCAATTGTTTGAGGCCCAGGCAGCGCAAACGCCGGAGGCGGCGGCTTTGATATTTGAGCACGAAACCCTGACCTATGGAAAGCTAAACCAGCGGGCCAACCAACTGGCCCGCCATTTGCGATCCCGGGACGTGGGGCCGGACACGCTGGTGGGGTTGTGTGTGGAACGTTCCTTGGAAATGTTCATTGGCGTACTGGGCATTTTGAAGGCCGGGGCGGCTTATGTGCCCCTGGATACCTCGCTGCCGCCGCAACGGTTGAGTTATTTGATCAGCAACGCGGAGTGCGGCGTCGTCATCACCCAGGAAGCCCATATGGAATGGTTGAGAACGTGCCTGGCCGAGATCAAACCCGCACCCCTGCTGGTTTTGCTGCCGACGGCCATCCGGGAAACCCGGGCGGCAGACGCGGCCAATCCGGCGCCCCTGGCCCAACCGCATCACCTGGCTTACGTCCTTTACACGTCGGGTTCCACCGGCCGGCCCAAGGGGGTGGAAATGCCTCACGGACCGTTGGTGAATTTAATTCACTGGCAGCGAAGTATTTCCGCCATGGGTTTTGGAGACCGCACTTTGCAGTTTGCCAGCCTGGGATTTGATGTTTCTTTCCAGGAAATGTTTGCCACCTGGGCCAGCGGCGGCACGCTGGTGGTGGCTCCCCAGGAATTGCGCATTCATCCAGCGGGGTTGCTGGCCGCCATGGAGGACTGGCGCATCAATCGCTTGTTCCTGCCGTTTGTCATGCTGGAGCAACTGGCCGGGGCAGACCTGGCCCGGCCCACCCCGCTCACCCATCTCAAGGAAGTTTCGGTGGCGGGCGAACAATTGCGGATTGGGCCCGCCATCCGGCGCTTTTTCGCGCGGTTACCCGGCAGCCGTTTGTGGAACCATTACGGACCCGCCGAAGCTCATGTGGTCACGAGTCACGAGTTGGGGGGGCCGCCAGCCGCCTGGCCGGACCTGCCCGCCATTGGCCGACCGCTGCCCAACTGCGAAATTCTCCTGCTGGACGACCAGCGGCAACTGGTGCCGGCCGGGGTGATGGGTGAGATATACATTGGCGGGAAGTGCCTGGCGCGCGGCTATCGCCAGCGGCCAGACCTGACGGGCGAGCGGTTCGTTTCGCATCCCTTCAATGCCGAACCTGGGGCGCGGCTGTACCGGACGGGCGACCTGGGCCGCCGGCAGGGGGACGGCACCCTGGAGTTTCTGGGACGCGCCGATCACCAGGTTAAATTGCGCGGCTTCCGGGTTGAATTGGGGGAGATTGAGTCCGTGCTCGGCGGTCATCCCGCCGTGACCTCCTGCGTGGTAGTGGCGGAGGAATCGGCCAACGGGGAAAAAGCACTGGCGGCCTATGTGGTGGCGCGGCACGGAGCCATTCTGGCGGGCGGCGCGCTCCGAACCTGGCTCAAGGAAAAACTGCCGGATTACATGATTCCCGCGCGGCTCGTGGCAGTGCCGGCGCTGCCCTTGAATGCGAACGGCAAGGTGGAACGGATGGCCCTCAGGCAGTTGGCGGGTGTGGAACTAGCGGTGGAACACGACTGGCAGATGCCGGCCAGTGAACGAGAACGCGTGCTGGTCGAAATCTGGCAGGCAAGCTTGCGCCGGGAACCCGTGGGCGTGCAGGACAATTTCTTCGATTTGGGCGGGCACTCGCTGCTGGCCGCGGTCATTTGTTCCCAAATCAACCAGCGCCTCGGACTGACGGTGCCCTTGCGCTGGATTTTTGAGGATCCCACCATCGCGCGGCTGGCCAAACGAATGGATTCCCTCAGCAGCAACACCGGCAGCGTCGCAACTATTTCCCGGGTCGAACGGCGGGAGCAACTGCCCATGTCCTTCGCCCAGCAAGGCATGTGGTTGCTGCACCACACTCTGGCGGATCCGGCCACCTACAACCAGCCGTACGTCTGCCGCCTGGCGGGACGAGTGGATCCGGAATTATTACGAGCCTGTCTCCGGGTCATTCAAGGGCGGCATGAAGTCCTCCGAACGGCCCTGGCATTGGACGGCGAAAACTTGGTGCAAGCCGTGGCCGAACTTGCCACGGCTCCCCTACCCTGGCAGGAGTTCGATCAGTCGGAAATACCTGTGGCCGGCCAATCGTCCGGCTTGTCCGCGCTCTTAACATCGGAGGGGCGCCGCCCGTTTGCTTTGGACCGGGCGCCTTTGTGGCGCGCCGCCTGGATCACTCTCGGTCCGGAAGACCACGTGCTGCTCCTTACGTTCCACCATGCGATTATTGATGAATGGTCGCTGCGAAGGTTGTTTCAAGAATTGGAACAACTGTACGGGGCCAATGGGGATTCCGGGCGGGCGGGTCTGCTGGAGCTGCCCATGCAATATGCCGACTTCGCGGTCTGGCAACGGGACCAGTTGTCCGGCCCGGCCGGGACTGCCCAGCTTGAATACTGGCGGACCCAACTCCAGGATTTGCCACCGGCCTTGGAACTCCCGGGCGATTTGGCCCGCCCGCCGAACCCCAGTGGCCGGGGCGCGACTGCTCACTTTGAAATTTCTGGTCCGGTGGTATCCCTGGTTCGGGATTTGGCCCGCCAGGAAAACGCCTCCTTGTTCACCGTGATGCTGGCCGCCTTTCACGTCTGGTTGCACCGGCTTACCGGCCAGACCGACCTCTTGGTGGGCACCCCCGTGGCCAACCGGGAGCGACCGGAGGTCCAGCCGCTGGTGGGTTTCTTTCTCAACACCGTTCCCATCCGCGCGCGCCTGTCCGGCGCCCCTGCATTCCGGGACGTGGTGCGGCAGATGCGGGAGACGGTTTTGGCGGCCTTTGATCATGGGCACCTGCCGTTTGAAAAGATGGTGGAAATCAGCCGGCGCCACCGCGTGGTGGGCCAGCAACCCCTGTTTGAAACCATGTTTGTACTGGTGGAAGAAACGCCGCCCCCCTTGCGTTTGCCGGCCGCCACTGGTCATTGGGCGGTCGTGCCGACGCATACGGCCAAAAACGACCTGATGCTGAGCGTGGCCGCGGGCGACCAGGTCTGGGAATGCGAATTTGAGTACTCCACCGATTTGTTCACCCCCGAACGGATAAATTACCTTGCCGGCCAATTTGGCGAACTCCTGAACCTTCTGGCCGCCCAACCAGCCACCCCTGTCAGTCAGCTTGATTGTCGTGGTTCCCGGATTGAAGCCGAGACGATCACCACCACGTTGAGGAGTCATCCCCACGTGGCGGGGAGCGTGGCGGAGTTGGAACCCGGCGCTTGGAATGGCACCGGTTTGACAATCTATGTGGAATTGCGGTCCGCAGACGCCACCAACGTGCCCGCCCTGCGCGCCTGGCTGGCCGCCAAACTGCCTGACCATCAGATGCCCGCTCGCTGGGTGATACTCCCGGCCCTGCCGCTAAGCCCGGAAGGCCGGTTGGATCGTCGCGCGCTGGCGGCCCTGGCCGTGCGAGAGCCCGCCACCGTTACCAAACCGACCGCCCCGCGCGACGAACGGGAGCGTGTCCTGGTGGAGATCTGGCAGGAGTTATTGCGCCGGGATCACGTTAGTGTGCAGGATGATTTCTTCGATTTGGGCGGCCATTCGCTGCTGGTGGCCATCCTCTGCGCCCGAATCGCGCAGCGCCTCCACCTGGAAGTCCCTCTGCTCTGGGTGTTTGAAAATCCAACGGTTGCCAAACTAGCCGGCCGTCTGGCCGCCCTTCAAAATCAGCCGGGTCCGACCGGAGCCATCACCCGGGCGGACCGACGGCAACCGCTGCCCATGTCTTTTGGCCAGCGTGGCATGTGGCTGCTGCACCAAACTCATTCCCATCCCGCCGCCTACCACGTCACCACCGCCTTCCGTTTTTCCGGTCCGGTGGATGGAACCATCGTCCGCCGCTGCTTGCAGGTGATTCAAAATCGCCATGAAGTGCTGCGCACCGCGCTGGTGGAGCGGGGCACCGACCTGGTGCAGGAAGTCGCGGCGGCGGCGGCCACGCCCGTGCCGTGGCAGCAACTGGACCTGACCGCCGGAGCATCCGGCCAAATGCCGGCGGACTGGGAAGCCTGGTGGCTGACCGAATCCCTCCGCCGCTTTGATCTGGCGCAGGCTCCTTTGTGGCGGGCGGCCTGGATCACCACGGGGAAGGATGAACATCTGCTCGCCTTGTGCTTCCATCACGGCATAGTGGATGAATGGTCGCTCAGACTGCTGCTGCGGGAACTCGAACAACTATATGTGACCAACGGCGAGACGGACCCGGCCGGACTGGCGGAGCTACCGGTTCAATATGCCGATTATGCCGTGTGGGAACGCGCCCGGCTGAGCGGGACGGAATGGGCGCGGCACCGGGATTTTTGGCAGGCCGAACTCCGGGATTTGCCCGCGCCGCTGGAACTTCCCGCCGATCTGGTCTGCCGCCGCCCCCGCAGCGGCCGCGGCGCTGTTTGCGAATTCCACGTAAGCGGTCCGGTGCCGGCCGCCTTGCGGGATCTGGCGCGCAAGGAAAAGACCACCCTGTTCACACTTGGCCTGGCGGCCTATGTCGTCTGGTTGCACCGGCACACCGGCCAGTCCGATGTTATTGTGGGAACGCCCGCCGCCAACCGGGAACGCCCGGAGACCCAGTCCTTGATCGGCTATTTCCTGAACACCCTGCCGATTCGCGCGCGCCTGGCGGGCGGCCAGGATTTTCTGACGGTGCTGGGCCAGGTTCGCCAGTCGCTCTTGAAAGCCTTCAGTCATGCCAGCCTGCCCTTTGAACAGATGGTGGACTTGACGGTCAGGGATGGAGGTGGCGGGCATGCCCCGGTCTATCAAGTCATGTTTGTGTTTCTGGAGGAAGGCCTGCCGGAGTTGCGCCTCGGTCAATCCGTCAGCACGGTGGCGCCCACCCCTGGTCTCACCAGCAAGCATGATTTAATCCTGAGCATTCAATCCACCGAAAATGTCTGGCACTGCCAGTTTGAATATGCCTCCGATTTGTTTTCCTCCGGTTGCGTCGCCCGGCTGGCCGCTCATTTCACCGAACTCCTGACCGCGATTGCCGCCCGGCCCCGGGCCCCCATCTGCCAGTTGAATCTGCTGGCACCCGCCGAACGCCGGCAAATTCTGGAGGAATGGAACCGGACCGAACGCGATTATCCCCGGCAAAAAAGCGTGCCGGAACTCTTCGTGGAGCAAGTTGCGCGCACCCCGGAGTCGGTGGCCCTCATCTGCGGTGAACACTTCCTCACCTACCAGGAGCTCAACCGTCAGGCTCGTCAATTGGCCCGGCATCTGCGCGACCAGGGGATGGAAACCGGGGAGGTGGTTGGATTGAGCGTGGAACGGTCGGTCGCCATGGTGATCGGAATCCTGGGAATCCTCCTGGCAGGCGGAGCTTACTGGGCTTTGGAGGAACATCTGCCGGAGGAGCGGCTCCGGTTGATGCTGGACGAAGCCCGGCCCCGGGTTTTGGTCGGGAGTCGGAAATCCGCCGGTCATCTGCTCCGGCTCGCAGAATCGGCCACGGGCGGGATGGCTGCCAGCGTGGTGGTGATTGAAGAGTTGCTGGAAAAGCCCGAGTCCGCGCCCGGGACAACTGACCATTGGCCGAACGCCGAGGATCCCGCCTATGTCAGCTACACCTCCGGCTCAACCGGCCGCCCCAAGGGAGTAGTGGTGCCGCACCGGGGTGTGGCGCGCCTGGTCTGCGGGGCCGATTATGCTTCGTTGTCGGACCGTGAAGTGTTCCTGCAGTTGTCCCCGGTCGCCTTTGACGCCTCCACCTTCGAGATTTGGGGCGCGCTCCTCAACGGAGGACGGTTGGTGCTGATGCCGCCCGGGCCGCCGGCCCTGTCGGAAATTGCCCGGGCCATCCAGCACTATGGCGTTACCACCCTCTGGCTGACTGCGGGTTTGTTTCATTTAATGGTGGACGAACAACTGGCCGCGCTGGCGCCTCTGCGCCAACTGCTCGCCGGCGGGGATGTGCTGTCACCGGAACACGTGCGCCAGGCTCGCCGGGCGCTTCCCGGCTGCCGGATTATCAATGGCTATGGCCCCACCGAGAATACCACGTTTACTTGTTGCCACACCGTCGGGGACGAGGACGCGATCGCCGGGAGCATCCCCATCGGACGCCCGATCGCCAATACCCGGGTATATGTCCTGGACTCGGAAGGCGGGCTGGTCCCGGCGTGGGTGGCGGGAGAATTGTATGCCGGGGGTGACGGCGTGGCCCGCGGCTATCTGAACCAGCCGGAATTGACGGCGGAAAAGTTTGTCCCCGATCCATTCAGCCGCCGGCCGGGTGACCGCCTGTACCGGACCGGCGACCGCGTTCGCTGGCGCGACGACGGCACCCTGGAGTTTCTCGGGCGGGCGGATGCGCAAATTAAAATTCGCGGCTACCGCATTGAATTGGGGGAAATTGAGGCCGTGCTGATTTCCCAGCGGGAAATTGCGACGGCCGTCGTTCTGGCGCGCGAGTCGCTGCCCGGCGACAAACAACTGGTCGCCTATCTGGTGCCCCGGACGCCGGACCGGCCGGATCCCGCCACCCTGCGCGGGCGGCTCGCTGGAAAACTGCCGGATTACATGGTGCCCGCCCGCTTCGTCTGGCTGGACCAACTCCCGTTGACGGCCAATGGCAAGGTGGACCGCCGGGCCCTGCCGGCGCCGGCCGCCAGTGATCCCGGGCAGGCCAGGCCGCCGGACCGGCCGGGAAATCTGCTGGAAATGGAATTGACCCGCATCTGGCAACGCCTGTTTAAACGCGAGGACATTGGGCCGCAGGACAACTTTTTTGCCCTGGGCGGCCACTCGCTGCAAGCGGTGCGGCTGGCGGCCGAAATTGACAAGCTGACCGGTTGCAAATTACCCATCGCCGCCTTGTTCCAGTCGCCCACCATCGAATCGCTGGCCCGGCGGCTGACCGATGAGCACTGGGCGCCGCCGTGGAGCTCCTTGGTGCCCTTGCAACCCCGGGGTTCCAAACCGCCCCTGTTTTTCCTGCATGGCCTCGGCGGCAATGTCTATGGCTTTGTGGAAATGGCCGGCTTGCTCGGCCCGGACCAGCCGGTTTATGGCATCCAGGCGGTGGGCTTGGATGGCCGTTGTCCCCGTCATGTCTCGGTGGAAGAGATGGCCGCTCATTATGTTAAGGAGATCACCTCCTTTCAGCCGCACGGACCGGTTTATCTTTCCGGCTATTCGCTGGGCGGCCTGATTGCGTGGGAGGTTTCCTGCCAACTGCAACGCGCGGGCCGCACGGTGGCGTTTCTTGGCCTTTTGGACTCGTGCCCGATTGGCGGAGTGCCCTGGATTTTTTATACCCTGGTCATGGTGTCTTATCTGCCGCGTCGCTCCCTGGTGCATTTGCGGAATTGGTGGGGTTTGCCGTTCCGGGAAAAATTCCAATACCTGGCCGGTCGCTACCACGCCCTGGTCTTTTGGTGGCGGGATAACCAGACCAGTCCGGCGCTGGTTTCGGCCACTCCCATGGTCTCCGCGGACCGCCCCAAAATCCAGGGGCATGATTATTATGTGGCCGTGGCGATGAGTTACCGGCTCAAATCGCATCCCGGCCCCGCGAGTGTCTTTTTCAGTGACCAGGCCATGTCCGGGTGGCGCTGGTACTGGCGCTATATGGCGCGGGGCGGGGCAAGTTTCCATCCCGTGCCCGGCGGCCATCTGGACATCCTGAAACCGCCTTACTTATCCGTCCTGGCCACCACCCTGAAATCCGTGATTAATCAAAAGCAGGCGGCGGCCGCCAGCCTCCCGCCGGCCGGCGGTTCTCCTCATGCAACTCCGGCTAAATGAATGGCGGCCCGGATCGCCGGCCTCCGCCGGTTTGCCGGGATTGCGGGAGAATGAAATCCAATTGTGGACGGCCTGCGTTCCCGCGCGCGATGAGGAACTGGCGGAATTCAATCTCCACCTTGGTCCGGCCGAGCACGAACGCGCCAGGCGTTTTTCAAACCCCGCTGCCCGGCGCGAGTTTGTGTTTGCCCGCGCTTGTTTACGAATGCTTTTAGGGGGTTGCTTGCAAGTTGATCCCACCGCCCTGGCTTTTGGCACCCGCGCCCGCGGCAAGCCCTGCCTGCGGCGGTCCACCAGCGCACCCGATCTGCGTTTCAATCTGTCCCACTCGGGCGGGCGGGTGCTCGTGGCTCTGGCCCTCGACCGGGAAGTCGGCGTGGATCTGGAATGGATTCCCGGACTGGAGGACTGGCTGAGCCTGGCCAGCCGGATATTGTCGCCGCGCGAACTCGCGGAACTGCATTCCCTGCCGCCCGCCCGACAACCGGCGGCATTTTTTAATGGCTGGACGCGTAAAGAAGCCTGGCTCAAGGCCACCGGCGTGGGTTTGATGGATGCCCTGCCCGCCATCGAGGTCACGCTCGCCCCGGGTCGCCCTGCTGAATGGCTCGCCCTGCCGGGCGGACCCGATGAAATGCGACAGTGGACGATTCAGGATCTCCCGTTGCCCCCGGAATTTGCCGGGGCGCTGGTCTATGAAAACACAAAACCCCTGAGGTCATCAGGGGTTTGAAGTGGTGGCAGGACCCGGAATTGAACCGGGGACACAAGGATTTTCAGTCCTCTGCTCTACCAACTGAGCTATCCTGCCAGCCAAGTGTCACCTACTGAAACGCGGCAGGCACAAGGTTATTGCGCGGCAGCCACGGGCCAGCGGGAGAGAAATCATACCGTTCACCGGGAGAAAAGCAATCAGATAAAAACAAGAATGTGATCAGCGGGCGCATTTCGTCCCCTTCGCTTCAGCGCAACTGGCAAAACGCCTTGGGCGACACTCCAAACACCGCCTTGAAGGCGCGGGAGAAATGGAACGGATCCGTAAAACCCGCCTGCTCCGCCACCTGTTTGACCATCGCCCCCGGCACCCGCAATTGCTCGGCCGCGAAATTCATTTTCAGGCGCAATAAATATTGGTAAGGACTCTGATGGTGGTAGCGCTGAAACAACCGGCACAGGTAAACGCGATGGACATGGCACTCGCGGGCGATTTGCTCCAGGGTTTTCAATGCCAAAAAATGCCTTTGAATGTGTTCCTGGCACGCCTGGAAAGTGGTATGAGACAAATTGCCAACCCCGCTCACCGGCGCGCGCGACTCGGCAATTCTCAGCGCGAGGCACTTGAGCAGTCCCGCGCACAAATCCGCCGCGTATCGGGAGCCCTTCACGCCGCTGCGAATCAACTCGTCAAAAAACACCTGCACTTCGCCTGTTAAAAACACGCGGGAAACGCTCCCCGGGGCGAGCTGGCAGGCCCGCAGCAAAGGCGGCGCCTCGGCCCCGGAAAAATCCACGAAGTATTTTACCAGGGGCGCGGAACCTGCCGCCTCGATGTCATGCCGCACCCCGGGACCGTAGGAAAACAGCGTGCCGGGAAGCAAATCGTGGTCCCGCCCGCGCAACCGCACCCGCCCCTGGCCGCGCAGAACGAATTCCAGCGAATAAAACGCAAATGTGCTCCGGTGAATGGAATAATCCGGCGTGCAGTGCTCGCAGCCCCCGCTGACCACGGCCAGGGGAATCTGCGGGGCCGGATTCAAATCCAGATAAAACCGCCGGGCCGCGGAGACCTGCGGTGAAAAAAACGCGGGCGGCGCCGGGCGCCCGGCCCGGGGTTTTGGCTTGCCGGTTTTCATGAAAAAAAGTTTATTTTTGTCATGCATTGGTTTAGTATCCGCATTGCACCGCCGTTCCGTCGAGCGTATTCTTAAATCCATAATTTTTGAAGAGCTTAAACATGGCATGACGGGCTTTTAACCAAACCAGCAAACATTATTTATGCACAACCAACGACTCGTGGAAAAGGATCCGGCGCTAAAGAAAGATGACCTCATTGTCATCACCGGCGCCGGTGGTTTCATCGCCGGCAATCTCGCGCTTTATTTCAAAAACAAAGGCTTCACCCGCATCCGCGCCGTGGATAAAAAACCCCTTTATGAGTGGTATCTGCATGTGCCCGGCGTGGAAAACATCTGCCTGGATGTCAGCCAGGAGGTGAACTGTCACCGCGTGTGCGAGGGGGCCGTGGAAGTGTACAATCTCGCCGCCGACATGGGCGGCATGGGTTTCATCGAACGCTTCCGGGTCGAATGCCTGCGCTCCATCCTGGTCAACACCCACATGATTGAGGCGGCCTACAAGGCCGGCGCCCGCCGCTATTTCTTCTCCTCCTCCGCCTGCGCCTACAACACCCTGCTCCAGCAGAAGCCCGAGGTGCTCGCGCTCAAGGAATCCGACGCGTACCCCGCGATGGCCGAGCGCGGTTACGGCTGGGAAAAGCTCGTGTCCGAAATGTTCTGCGAGGAATACTGGCATGAACGCGGCATGAAGACCGCCATCGCCCGCTTCCACAACGTCTACGGGCCGCACGGCACGTGGGATGGCGGCCGCGAAAAGGCCCCGGCCGCCATGTGCCGGGAGGTCATCGCCGCCCTCGACACCGGCGACAAGGACATTACCATCTGGGGCGATGGCCACCAGACCCGCAGTTTTATGTATATTGAAGACTGCGTGCAGGGAATTGACAAGATCATGCACGAGGACCGCCTGATCGCCACGCCCATCAATCTGGGCTCCAGCGAGCTGGTGTCCATTAATGAGTTGCTCTCCAAAGTGGAGACGATCGCCGGCACGAAGCTCAACCGCAAATACGACCTGGGCGCCCCGCGCGGAGTGGCCGGCCGCAACAGCGATAACACCTTCATCAAACAGGTGCTCGACTGGGAGCCTAACACCTCGCTGGACCACGGTCTGGCCGCCACCTACAAGTGGATTAACGAGCAGTACCACAACCGCAAATCCGGCAAACGCGTCGTGGAGTGAAACCCGCGCCGTTCATCACCCGGGCCATCGGCAGCATCCCCAACCGGTTGCAACTCGCCGGGGGCTGGATTGACCAGCCGTTTGTGTCGCAACTGCACACACAGCCGCCGGGGTCCATGGTGGTGGTCGCGTTGGAACCGACCTTTCGGGTGATGGACCGGGCCGGCTGCGCGAGCGGCACCCGGGCCATCGCCACGCGGTTATGGAAAGGCAAACTTCCCAACCGCCCGCCCGAGGTGCTGGTCCGGGAACTGTACGAGGCCGAAAACGCCGGCAAAGCCGAGCCCAGCGGTTCCCAAGACATGATCGGACTGGTCTATCCCGGGGTCAACCGGCTGGACTACGATTATCGCATTCACGGCGGCGTTTTCCCCTGCCATATTGAAACCTTGAACGAAGCCCGCTCCGCCCGCTGGCTGGAGAAAGTCCTGCATCTTTTGCCCGTGGAACCCCGTCCGGAGGGTTACAATCCATTGGGCGAAAAAAACCTGGATCCCCGGTGGGTGGGCCGCCTCGGACAGACCGGCAAGGATTGCTTCAACGCCATCAAGGAACGGGATTTGGCGTTGCTGGGCAAATCCTTGAACGACACCATGCTCTGCTGGGAAAAGCTCCTGCCTCACGTGGTCCGGCATCCGCTGATCAGATTCGATCTGCCCGGCCTTCTGAAAGCCTATCAAAAGCACTATCCCGGGGCTATGTTCTCCGGGTGTGGCGGCGGCTACTTGCTGGTCGTGTCCGATGAGCCGGTTCCCGGTGCCTTGAAAGTAACCGTCCGCATCACCTGAAATGAGTTCCACCACTTCTTCCATTGTTGTTAGTGGCGCGTTCGACAACCTCGGCGCGACCGATTTGCGTTTACTCGAGGAGGCGGCCAAGCTTGGTGAATTGACTGTGCTGTTGTGGCCGGATGAAGCCGGCCCTGCCTTGGGCGGGCAACCGTACAAATTCCCGCTGGCCGAGCGCCAGTATTTTCTCAACGCGGTGCGCTACGTTTCCCGCGTGATTCCGGTGCGCGGCCCCATTCTGGCCGGCGAATTGCCGGCGGTCGACGGTCTGCAACCCGCTGTCTGGCTGGACCGCGAAGGCCCGGCCAACGCCGCCCGGCGCGCTTTCAGCCAGGCACGGGGACTCAACTATGGCGTCGTGCCTGAATTGGACCTGCACGTTTATCCCGAGCCGCCGCCCATGCCTTCCACCCCCGGCAAAAAACGCGTCGTGGTCACCGGTTGTTACGACTGGTTTCATTCCGGCCATGTGCGCTTCACCGAGGAAGTCAGTGCTTATGGCGATCTCTATGTCATTGTGGGGCATGATGCCAACATTCGCCTGCTCAAGGGCGAGGGCCATCCCCTGCTCCCTGAGGCGCAGCGCCGTTATGTGGTCGGCTCCATCAAGTACGTCAAACAAGCCCTGGTCTCCACCGGCGAAGGCTGGCTGGACGCCGATCCCGAAATTAAACGGATCAAGCCGGACATCTATGCGGTGAACGAGGATGGCGACAAGGGGGGCAAACGCGAATATTGCCAGCAATTGGGCATTGAGTACCTCGTGCTCAAACGCACCCCCGCCCCCGGCCTGCCCCGCCGCAGCAGCACGGATTTGCGCGGATTTTAATTTTTAACGAACTGTGATAGGGTAAACCTATCACCCGCGACTGGCGCGCGACGCCCGTTGCCCAAGCTCGAGTTTAGGACCGGTGCGCCCATGCGCCCGTCCTGCTCAACCACACTTTTTAACCTATGAAAAAAAACTCTTGGTCCTGTATTGTGCCTCTCACGGGCCTGGCATTGTCATTGTGCGGCCGCCTTTCGGCGGCAGACACCAACGCGCCGTTCACCCTCTCCCTGCCGGTCGCGCCAGGGCCATATGTGGGCACGATGGATTCTCTCACCAATTACTCCTGCCCGGAATGGTTCCGCGATGCCAAATTTGGCATCTGGGCGCATTGGGGCCCCCAGGCCGTTCCCATGGAAGGCGACTGGTATGCGCGGAAAATGTACCAGCAGGGTTCGGCGGACTATAACGACCACCTGGCGCGCTGGGGCCATCCCTCCACCAACGGCTGGAAGGACATCATTCCCCTGTGGAAGGCCGAGAAATGGGATCCCGACCGCTTGATGAGCCTCTACAAAAAGGCCGGGGCGAAATACTTCGTCAGCATGGGGTCCCACCATGACGACTTTTTTCTGTGGAACTCCCCCGAGCACAAATGGAACGCGGTGAATTACGGCCCCCATCGCGACGTTGTAGCCGCCTGGCAACAGGCTGCCCGGCGCCAGGGCCTGCCCTTTGGTGTTTCCGAACACCTGGGTGCCAGCTTCACGTGGTTCCAAGACGCGCACAAGTCCGACAAAACCGGCCCGCTGGCCGGCGTGCCCTACGACGGTGCCGATCCCGCCAATTGGGACCTCTATCACTTCCCCGCCGAACCCGGCGACACCGGCTGGTACAGCAAAAACCTTCGCTGGCAGCAACAATGGTACAACGAAATCAAGCAGCTCGTGGATGATTATCATCCTGACCTGCTCTACAGCGACGGCGGCGTGGCCTTTGGCAAGGACAACGTCGTGGGCTTGAGCCAGATTGCCAACCTCTACAATGACAACCTCCGGCACAATCAGGGAAATTTGACGGACTTGGCCGATGGCAAGCCCCAGCCCCGCGCCCGGCTGGATCAGGCCGTGCCGAACCATGGCGGTCTCACCGCCGTTTACAATTGCAAACAACCCTCCGATGGCCGCTGGGTGCAGGACTTTGAGCGCGGCGTGAATGGCGGCATCAATCCCGCCCCATGGCAGACCGACACCTCCATCGGCGATTGGTTCTACAACCGCCATTGGAAATACCAGCCGATAAGCTGGACCGTCCACATGCTCGTGGACATCACCAGCAAAAACGGCAACCTGCTCCTCAACGTCGTCTTGCGTCCCGATGGCTCGTTGGATCCAGAAGTCGAGACCATGCTCCACCAACTGGCCGACTGGAACGCCGTCAATGGCGAGGCTATCTTCAGCACCCGTCCCTGGCAGGTTTACGGCGAAGGCGCGGTTAAGGCCAAAGGCGGCGCATTCAAGGAAAACTTCCAGTACTCGGCGAAGGACATTCGTTTCACGACCAAGGGCAAATACCTCTATGCTATCGCGATGGGCTGGCCCGAGGACGGCAAGTTCACCATCAAAAATCTGGGCCGCACCAGCGATGCGACCGTCAACCACATTAACACCGTCAAGCTCTTGGGCCATTCAGGCAGCCTTAATTTCACCCAGTCGGCTGATGGCCTGGTCGTGGAACTCCCCGCCAAGCCGCCCGGTGACGTAAGCGACCTCACCTGCTCCCTGCGAATTACCGGCGACAACCTGCGCGCCACCGCCCCGGATGCGCCATAAATCCTGCCTGGGCCCGGGAACGCCCCGGCAGACGCGTACATCGGCCCCGTCAATACCGGCATTGATATTATCAATTCAGTAATGCGCGGCCAATGGATTAGGCTGCTCGGCATGAAGATCAACCAATTCATGGCCCGCGCCTTAACACCAATGGTGCTGGCGGTCGGCTGCTGGCTGGCCTTCGGCGGCTGCATCTACGACGTGCCCATCACCGAGAAGCCCACCCGCAAGGTGGACCCCCATTTCCTCGGCCACTGGACCTCCCAGGATGGCAAGGACAAGATGACGGTGAGCCAGTACGACGACAATCACTACGTCGTGGCGTACGACGGCGATCTGTACCGCGTCTGGAGTTCAGACGTTGCCGGCACCCCGTTTTTCAGCATCCAAACCCTGGACACCACCGGCACCGGCACCAACGGCCAGGAAAAATTTGTCTATCAGGTGTGGCAACTCGCTTCGGACGGCACGCTGCACGGTCGCTCGGTGCAGGATAAAATCATTCCGCAAGACATCAAAAGCTCGTCCGCAGTGCGGAAGCTGCTGGAGAAAAACTTGAAGAATCTGGAACTTTTGGGGGATGACGGGGTGTTCGTGAAAGACAAGTAACCGCCGGAGGACATGGGCGGGCGCGGAGCAATCCGCGCCCGCCCAAACCGGCCACCCTAGTCCCCTTTTTCAAATTTCTCACCATTTTCAGCAGAGGGTGCATCCTGAGGCACCCCGCGCTGGGGAGGAAATCCTGGACGGCGGCCTCGCAAAAATTTTTAACCGCCATTTTCCTTGAATAACCTTGAATAACCTTGAATAACCTTGAATAGCCTGGAATAGCCTGGAATGGGGTGGGAACAACCTTGAAGGGGGGACTGCGCGAAACTTGAAGATAAAGGGTTAATGCGTTAATTGGTTATTTGGTTAATTTGTTAAATGGCTAAAGGCCAGCACTTTATTGGCTGCCGGTGGCCGGCCAGGCCCATTTGGGGGCCGATGTCAAAGAGCTTCGCCCGCCGCGCCATGGCGACGACGGGCTGGCCGCCTGATGGCAGGGGCCAGGCAGTCGGGACCATCGGGTCTGGACTACTCATTTAGTGTAACATCAAACGATGAGTTGTCAAAGGGAAATTTTACGGTCCGAGGGAAGGGGGCGCAGCCGGCTCCCCCGAAGGGGCGGAGTGGGGCCGTCCGGGGCGCAGCAACGCAAGCTGGCTGGCAGCGCTTGGGTTAATCCCCACGCCGCGCCCGCTGTTCCGTTGCTGCCAACGAACCAGACCAGATTGCCTGGCAAACATAGTGTTTGGCATGCGCCAGCGATCCGTTTGGGCGTTTCCCCCTCACCCCGGCGCGTGACTCGCTCGCTCCCGCTCGCTCGGCCCTGCGGGCCTTTGCTTCCGAAGCAAATTCCTAAAACCGCTTCCCA
>Ga0182012_10001034_pt1 | contig 30739 bp, 20 predicted proteins | sample 612S2SmetaG_FD_120486 | JGI IMG/M metagenome (GOLD analysis project Ga0182012, IMG submission 120486) | Permafrost microbial communities from Stordalen Mire, Sweden - 612S2S metaG | ecosystem: Environmental > Terrestrial > Soil > Wetlands > Permafrost | place: Sweden: Stordalen | collected...
ACCAGTTTGCGGATCGATTCGGCGCGGTTGGCGATCGTTCCCAGGCTGCGCACCTCGCCATCCGGCTCGGCTATGGCAACTGCAATCGTTTCGGCATGGACATCCAAACCCAAAAATCGTACCCTTTCTTTCATGACCGGTTCCTCTCCGCTTGTGGCTCTGAACTGTGCTTCTTCCAGAATCACAGCCTAACCCACGGTTAGCACAGTGGGCCGGTCACTCCATTCTGACTAGCCGCAAAAACAAAGACGCGGCGAGGGTGGGGCACCCACACTTCATATCTGGGATGGGGCACCCACGCGGCATACCTTGGGGAGAAATACTCTAATCCAGCGCCGCAATCACCGCGTCGGCAAATTTGGTTGTACCGGCCGTGCCACCCACGTCGCGGGTCAGCGTCTTGCGCTCTGCGTACACCGCCTCCATGGCTTTCTGTACGCGATCGGCCGCGGCCATCTCGTCAAGATGCCGCAGCATCAGAATCGACGATTGCAGCAGCGCCGTTGGATTCGCCACGTCCTTACCGGCAATATCCGGCGCCGATCCGTGCACCGCTTCGAAGATGGCGCAATCCACGCCCAGGTTCGCGCCCGGAGCAAGCCCGAGGCCGCCCACCAGGCCCGCGCACAGGTCGCTCACAATGTCTCCGTAAAGATTCTCAAGCAGCAGCGTGTCGTACTGGTAAGGATTCATCACCAGCTGCATGCAGGTGTTGTCGATCAGGTGCTCGCCGTACTGGATGTCGGGAAACCCCTCGGCCACCGTGCGCGCGCAGCGCAAAAACAGTCCATCGCTGAGCTTCATGATGTTGGCCTTGTGCACCGAGTGAATCTTTTTGCGCCCATGCTTGCGCGCGTATTCAAAGGCAAACTTCGCAATGCGGGTCGATCCCTTCTCGGTAATCACCTTGATCGACTCCACCACACCGGGCACCACTTCATGCTCCAGCCCCACGTACTCGCCCTCGGTGTTCTCGCGAACGATTATCAGATCGACGCCGGGATACTTGGTTTCGAGGCCAGGCAAATTACGGATGGGACGGAAATTCGCGAACAGGTCAAATTTCTTCCGGAGCGTGACATTGATGCTCTTGAAACCGCCGCCAATGGGCGTGGTGACGGGCCCCTTGAGTGCAACTTTATTACGCTCGATTGACTCGTAGAGCACCGCGGGAATGTACTCGCCATGAATCTCAAAAGCCTCAGCGCCGGCGGCGAACCGCTCCCACTCGAACTTGACGCCGGTTGCCTCGATAATGCGAACGACTGCCTGGGTAACTTCAGGGCCGATGCCGTCGCCGGGAATCAGCGTTACTCTGCGTGTCTTTTGGTCTGACATTTCTATCCTCTGAGCTTTTAGCCATCAGCTATTAGCTGTCTTGGGAGCTATTTCTTCCCCTTACCAATCCGATGCGAATCCAGCAACCCCTCCAGCTCTTCCTTGAACTCATTCACATCCTTGAAGTCCCGATAGACCGAAGCGAACCGTATATACGCCACGGTGTCGAGGCTCTTGAGGTGATGCATAATCAGCTCGCCGATCTCTGACGTGCTGCGCTCGCGCTCCGGCGCGTCCACCAAAAAGGTCTCCGTGGCATCCACGACCTTTTCGAGCTGCCCCGACGAAACCGGACGCTTTTCGCAGGCGCGCAGCAGGCCGCTCAAAATCTTCTGGCGGTCAAAGCGCTCGCGGCGACCGTCTTTCTTCACCACCATGTAGGGGATCTCGTCGATGCGCTCGTAGGTGGTAAACCGGCGGTTGCAGCTCTCGCACTCGCGCCGGCGACGGATCGAGTCGGCCTCTTTGCTCTCGCGCGAGTCCACCACGCGATCCTGCCCGAAACCGCAATATGGACACTTCATGCTATGTGGATTTTACGGCATCGATGCGGCGTTGAGTGCCGCGCCCGCCCGTTCAGAGCACTGGAACCAGCAACGCCTTGCTGGCAACGGTTGTGAGGCCGTCGAGAGTATCGAGGAACGTGGCAGCGACAGCCGGCACGCCGCCCAGGTTCCACAGCAATTCGGCATTATTCCATGCCGCCTCTCGCGCCGCCGTTACGTTCCATGCGGCCAGCGTGTCTTCAAGCCGGCCAACCGGGGGCAGCGCGTCGCCCAACAAGTCCACGTGAAGAGTCTGCTTTGCCGCATTAATCAGGCTATCAAGCGTGGTGTTGATGGCCGTGTAGTCGTTGTATTGCGCAGTGCCGTGTTGCGGCGCATCGTCCGTGGCCTGGCAAATGCCCAGCACCGCCTGGGGAAGATCGTGATTGATGTGCGCGTTCATGCCGGCAAGCGCGAACTGGATGCGGGCAATCGTTCGCACATTGCGCACGCCGAAGAGCGCCTGCCAGCAGCCAGGAGTCTCGGCGCCAGAAAGCGAGCTCTTTACTGCGTTGAGGTAGAAGCCCGCAAACCGCACGTCCAGCGCGGCAATCCACGCGGAATCAAGAAATCCGCCGGCGTCAACTCCCTCCACCTGGCAGCGCGCCTCAACGGCTTGCGTCACCTGCAGATAGAGCCCGTTGAACCACTTCAATCCATCGCCGTCAACGCATATCGCTTGGATGTTTTCGAGAGTCCTCACCACATCCGCGATCGATTGCGGGACGGCGGCCACCGCAGTGACAAGCGAAGAGTCGTAGGGGAACATGGAGCCTCATCATATCTCGGCATGGATCGGGCTGGAAAGCCGTCCGTCGGTTCGCTCGCGGGGTAGCCTGAAATGCACGAGATCACTACCCTCGATCAGCCCGTCCTCCGCAGGCTGTTCTCCGCGCCCGGCAGTTGCACCTGGGCCGGCATGGACCGCTCGCGGATCGGAGTCGGATTTGTGCCGCCCTCCGCGAGGTTACGGACAGTTGCGTTGCTCTTAAACTCACCCCGATACCGCGGCAAACCGTCGGGATAATTCTTCTGCATAAACGTGATGAGCTTTTCGCGCACCAGGCAGCGCAGGTCCCACGCGTCGCTTGAATTGCGCACGTCCATCAGGGCTCGGAGCTGCATGGTGTGCGCATCGGAGTCGGAAACCTGCAGTACGTTCACCTTGCGGTTCCACAAGGGCGATTCCTCAAGTATCCGCGTGAGTTCCTGGCGCACCGCGTCAACCGGAGTCGTGTAATCGACCGAAAGATAGGTGTAGGCCAGCAAATCGGCGCTGGTTCGCGTCCAGTTATAAATTGAATTGGTCAGGAAATAGCTGAGTGGAATGACCAGGCGGCGCAAATCCCAAATGCGGACCACCACGTACATCATTCCAATCTCTTCAATCCATCCCCACTCGTTTTCGATCACTACGGCGTCGCCGATTCTGAATGGTTGGGCGAAAGCAATCTGCACGCCGGCAAACAAGTTTGAGAGTGTGTCTTTCATGGCCATGCCGATGACCAGGCTGGCCACCCCCGCTGAAGCAAGAATGCTGACGCCGATATGCTTGATGGCCGGGAATGTCATGAGACCGACAGCGGTGGCCAGTACCACTACCAGGATCACGCCGATCCGCCGCACCATCATGAATTGCGTTTGAATGCGCCTCGCCGTCAGGTTGTCGGCCACGTCGATGCGAAAGCGTGCGGTGAGAATGTCGGCGGTCACGGCGATAAGAACAATCGAGAGCCACGCGACTGAAGCCACAATACCCAGGCCGGAGATATGCTCGAGGGCGGTCAATAGCGACTGCGGGAGCGGCAACCCCGGCAAAACTACCAGAACTGCGACGAATGGCAAGATCCAGTGCGAAGGCTGCCGCCCGTGCTTGACCAGCGATTGGCCCAGCGCGGTTCCGCGGTTCCGGGTAAAGCGGCGCAGAGCAGAAAATGCAATCAATCGCACCACGAACGCAACGCCGATGGCTAAGACCAGCACCCCTGCCGACCACAAGAGATCTCGCCAATGCTGATGAAAATACTGAAAGATTTGCGTTATCTGCATCCAAACACTTCCTTACAACTGTCGGATGCGAAAGCTGCCTGAGCCGTTTTCCGGGCAGCTTGATTCAGGCCTGCGAGCTGTGCCCGGCGCACTGCATTACGCCCAGAAAGCGGACCCACGGACCAACCGCTTCGCGATACTGATGCGCCATGATGCGCGAAATCTGATGCAGGTGGGTCAGGTCGTGCACCGCCCACGTGGCCAGAAAGTCAGAGAGCGTGACCGAGCCGAAAACCGGGTGCATGCCGCGGCGATTCATATCTTCGGGCTCAAGGCACAGGGCGCGCAACTCGGCGAGATTCTTTGCTCGTTGTTGCGCAAATTCATCGAGCAGCTGGTCGAGCGTTTTGCCGGCGCCCGACCGCGCAGAGCCTTCACGGTCGAGCGGCGCAAATGTGCGTCCCTTGCCAAATTCGAGAATCATGCGCAATCGCGGCATCCAGTCATCGTGCTCGCAATGGATCAGATGGCCCAGCACGCCGGGCACGTTCCATGTGTCGCCGCCTTCGTTGTTTTCGGTCCATTCGGCAGGCAGCCCGCGCAGCAGCGCATCGAGCGCAGCCGGCGTGCGCTCAAGCAAGGCAATCGTGTTATTCAGATCGTGCTCCATCGTTGTCACTCCAGTTCCCGTTATCGGCTTTCTATTCCCTATTCTCTGTCTTTCTCGTTCTGTTGCGCCCGTATTCCCAGGTTCACACTTTCGAGAGCCAGCTATCGGGCGACGAAGATTCTACGCTGCCATTCGAGAGGTTGCGCCAAAAGGTGGAGGTTGACGGCCGAACTTCGCTTGTCATCTACTCCGCAAAACATCACCTGGCAACGTTCTAAGGCCGGCCGGATAGGAAGCACCTGCGGGAATACTTACTTTTCTGCGAACGCTCAAGCTTGACGCGTGAATCGCGCTAAATCCATTCTGCGACCGCGTTTAGCAACAAAGACAATTTCCACAAATTCAAAGAGCCAGTTGGCAACTTTTTAGCTCTTTTGGCATCTACATCGAGGTGGGGCTGCGGTGTCTCATGCGTGCGAACGCACTCAGGTGGCCAAGGGCATAAGTGTGCCATTTGGTTTGTTTACGCCGCAGTGAACGAGCGCTTTCAGAATTGACAATGAACCTCTTCCCTTTTGAGCAAGCAATTTCGAGGACAAACGCAAATGACTTCCCTTCAAGGATTTACAGCCAGGGCATTCCTGTTTCAAAATCAACTTCGAACCACGCTTCGCACGTTTTTCGCCTTTACCGTCGGGGCAGTGCTGCCATCGTTTCCGGCCGAACCAGTTCCGGCTATGGCAGAGCGCGATCACAAACAATCGGGGCGCCAATGGCGCTACCGCCCTCAAATATCAAGAACTTTCTGTTTCCTGGCGATCTTGTTTCTTTCGCTCGCCTCGGTTTCAGCACGCGCCCAGTACAGAACCTCCATCCAGGGCACTGTGACCGATCCAACGGGCGCAGTGATTCCGGGCGCGACCCTCACCCTCAAAAATCTGGCCACCAACGAGACAGTGGTTCGAACCAGTGATGCGACTGGTGTCTTCAATTTCAACGCACTTCCTGCCGATCACTTTGATCTCACGGTCCAGAGGGATGGGTTCTCGAAGAAGGTTCTTAATGATTTGCAGTTGATCCCCGAACAGCCCAACTCGCTGAATATCCAGTTGGAAATCGGCGCCGCCTCGCAGACGGTCACCGTGAACGCATCCACAACGCCGGCCATGGACACAGAAACCGCGGATAACGGGCAGACTATTTCGGCGACTGAAATTCAACATATGCCGGTTTTCGAGCGCGATGCCACCAGCCTGATTCAATTGGCGCCTGGCGTTCTGGCCGACGGATCGCACGGGTCAGATGGCACTGGATTCCAGGCACCGGGAACACAGACGAACGCCTCGTCCGGCGGCGGCGGTAACCTGGGCGGTAACAGCAGTATCTTTGCTACGGAAAATGGCCCCTCGGCTAACACCAACGGCGGCCAGTATGAAAACAACGGCTTCACTGTCGACGGCATCAGCACCGTGAGCGCCGTTTGGAATGGAGCGACGGTCATCACTCCCAGTGAGGATTCGATCAGCAACATTAAAATCGTCACCAATGCCTACGACGCGGAAGATGGCCGCTTCTCCGGTGCGATCACCGAAATCACTTCGAAGAGCGGAACCAATGAGATCCACGGCAGTTTGTTTGGCGAGATCACCCGGCCTGGATTGAATGCGTATCAGCGTTGGAATGGCCCCGCTTCAGTCACCGACTCAAGTCTCCTGCTCAAGAACACAAACCGCTATAACCAGTTTGGCGGCAGCGTGGGCGGGCCGATCTGGAAAAACAGGATCTTTGCCTTCTTCAACTACGAGGGGCAAAATCTGGACTCCCCATCGACGAGCACCGGATGGTATGCGACGTCGCAGCTTGCGGGCTTGGCGCCTGCCGGCAGCATTGCCTCTACCTATCTGAATTTTCCGAAGGCAAACGTGCTCGGCACGCTTAGTTCTTCAGCGAATTGCTACGATGCCGGACTTGCGCCGGCGACCTCGCCTAACTCGTCCGCAAATTGCGTAACGATTCCGGGGCAGGGCCTGAATATCGGGTCGCCGCTTACCTCGGGTCTCGGCACACAAGATCTCACCTATGTAAACAACACCGCCCCGGGCGTTGGCAGTGGACTCTCCAACGTCGGCGATATCGGCGAGTACACGCTAAGTTCTCCCACGACCAGCGATTTCAAGCAGTACAACGGACGTCTCGATGCCGACGCTACCTCCAAAGATCACCTCAGCTTCGCCATTTACTGGGTCCCAAATACCTTAACCTTCTACAACGGTGGATACGGCTATGACATCTTTCATCACTCCCAGGTGAACGACGCCTTCTCAGCCATCTGGAACCACACCTTCTCACCGACCTTCCTGAATGAAGCCCGCGCCAACGCGGCAGGATGGCGCTACAACGAACTGACTTCCAACCCGCAGGCGCCCTTTGGCCTTCCCCAGGATTCTGTTACCCAGATCGGGAATATCGGCATTGGCAGCTTCAGCGTCAGCTCCCCGGGCGTTTATGACCAATGGACGTACACCTACAAGGACGTCGCAACCAAGGTGCTGCGCAACCACACGCTCAAGTTCGGTTTCGATTTGACCCGTCTGTATTACCTGGACTTTCCGGTCGGCGATCCCAGTTACACCTTTTACGATCTATGGGATTTCTTGAACGATGCCCCGGAGGCTGAAGGTGGGCCCTATCAGGCAACCACGGGAATTCCCGGAGGCTTCCGCATCGACAACCGCCAGGATCTCTGGGGCGGCTTCGTTCAGGACAGCTGGAAGGCGCTCTCGAACCTGACCATCAGCGCCGGCTTACGCTACTCCTACTTCGGACCGCTGAGCGACAAAGACAACAACATGGGCGTGCTCAGCTTCGGGAGCGGCGCCAATCTCCTGACCGGGATCACCATTCGCACCGGCATCAATTCCTGGACGGCGCAAAAGATGAATTTCGGACCGCAGTTCGGTTTTAACTGGCTTCCGGATGGGTTCAAGGGCAGGCTGGTTGTCCGCGGCGGCTTCGGCTTGAACTATAACGGGGAGCAAATTGCAAACGCCAACAACGACGACGGCAACCCGCCGGGAACGAACTATTTTGCAACGTCCAGTCAAGGCCCGACGCAGATCAATCCGGGTCTCGTTTACGCCGTGTCGAGCAGCCCAACCAATATCTTCGGCTACCCGGCAAACAAGAACGCAATCACCACATTTAACTCCGCCGGTCTACCTACGGGGGGTAATGCTTACCTGAGCGCCATGCCCGGAAAATTGCCCACCCAATACCTGGAGCACTTCTCCCTCGACGTCGAGTACGACCTGGGACACGCGAACATCGTGAATCTTGGTTATGAGGCGGGCCTTGGCCGGCATCTGCTCTACAACTACAACGCCAATGCCCTGGGAGTCATTGAGGGCGCTCCGTTGAATCCTCTTGTCAACAGCGTCGGCATCTTTGGCAGCAGCGGCTCGTCGAGCAACAACATGTTGCTCGCAGGAATCAAGCACCAGTTCTCGCACACCTTCTACGCTGAAGGCCAGTTCACCTGGGCTCACAGTATGGATACCGATTCTGGTCCTTACTCCACGGATCCCTATCTCTACAATCCCGCGTATTCCTACGGGCGTTCTGACTTTGACGTCAACCACACATTCAAGGCGTTTGGCACCTGGCAGCCGGTGATCTTTCGCGGCAGCCATTCCTGGGCGGAGAAGGTCGCCGGCGGATGGTCGCTGAGCGGCATTGCGACCTTTCACTCGGGCTTTGGATGGACACCGGTCTTCAACGCTCCGCACCAGTTCTATTGCAATCTCTGCAACTATGGATACCAAGACCTGCGGCCGCACTATCTTGGCGGCGGCGGACGTAACACCAGCAACAGTGCCTTTAAGAACGGAACCAACTTCACTAATCCCGGAACCATCAATACGGGCACCAACAACAATCTGTTTTCAGACAGCTATTTCAGTATTCCCGATTTCACCGATGCCATCGCCGACAACCCTGGGCAGACGGCAACAGCGCTCATCCCTCCGCCGGGGATGGACCGCAACGCCTTCCCCGGCCCCGGTTACCGGAATGTCGACTTCACGTTTGCCAAGGACTTTGGTTTACCCAGGATGCGCGTTCTGGGCGAAAACGCGAGTCTCGAAATCAAGGCCAACATGCTCAACGCCTTCAACCTGTTGAACATCAATCCCTCCACCATCAACACCAACATCGCCAATCCGGATCTGGGCGGTGCAACGGGCGCGCTCGGAGCCCGAACCGTCGACTTCCAGGCGCGCTTCAGCTTCTGAGGGTCCTGCACGCTTGGTTTTGTGTTGATTCCGTGCCCCACCTTTTCGTCTTCTTCCTGGCGAAAGGGTGGGGAGCCACGGATGCCTTATGAGCGAATCCTTGCAGTCAGAAACTGCCGATTCGCGCCGTCGCTCGCCGGTCGCAATTACCTAAACGCGGCTGGTTATTCTTTCAGCCGCGCCCTGAGAACCGACTTGCTGACCGGCATTTCATGAAGCAGCAGCTCGGCTGCCTGCACTTCAGGGTTCTCGTGGAACCAGCGCTGCACCACGTTATTTTGAAGCAGGTTGAGAATCGCCAACAGCGACATACCCTGGTGGTGCGCCATCCATTCGCGGACCAGAACACCTTTTCCTGAATGGTTGGAGAAGTCGGCCGCCTCATAGAATCCGAAGGCGCCCACCCATCCGTCCGATGCCATGCGGCGCAGATTGCGAAGTGCGCCGAGGGAGTCGACCGCGAGCGCGAGGAATGTAGAGTAAGGCGAGACAACGGGGCCGGCGGTGGCCTCAATCCAAAGCGCGGTTTGCGGCACGCCGTAGGCCTGGTAGTGATAATGGCCTCCGTCATCTTTCTTTGATGCGCCCGATTCCGAAATACCCCAGGGGATCTTGAGAGACCGCGTGAACCCACGCTGCACCTCAACGCATGCGGCGAGGGTGCGTGCGATGAGAGTGTCGGGATAGCTGCGCATCCATAGAGCAGGCATGAGGTATTCAAACATGGTGCCGGTCCAGGAGAGCAGAAGAAAATGCCCGAAGACACGTACGTGTTCGCGGCCCAATTTGAACCAACTCTCCTGCTTGATTTCGCCGCGGGCGATTGCAATAAATGTGGCAATTCGCGCTTCAGAAGCAATCATGTCGTAGCAGGCTTCATGCAGCTTTAGCGCGCGCACGTCGTAGCCGATGGAGAGAATCTGGCGTCCGGGGTCGGCGAGAAAAGCGAATTCCATTTCCTCGACGAGGCCCTCTGCCCGTTGAGCGATACCGCGAAGATCAGCGGCAAGGCCGCGCAGGTTCTCTGTGGCAGCCGGCAAAAAAGCACGGAGCTGTTCGGCGCGCTCACGAAGCGATGCGTTATTGGCGAATAGTGTCGCTGCGTTAGCCAATTGCTCTTGAAGATGCTCGCCGAACGCAACTGCTTCGTCGATTGTGAGGTCGTGCACATTCCTATCGATCGCGAGTTCATGGGCGTCGCGCAAGGGCGCGTATTCAGGTAACAACCACGGCATGCAATTCCGCAGCATGTCGAGGATCGCGCTGATACGGTGCTCCGTCTCCACGATCCACCATGGGTCTCTCGATTGGTCGATTGGCTGTTCTGAAGCCGCAATGAACGCAGCCTTCGCGGCCGGAAGCCATGCTATCCATTCGTCTATGGATGCATCGGTGACTGGTGGGTTCAATTTTGCCAGCGCGGCTGGAAGCTTCTTTTGCAAGCGCAACACTTGCCAATGGGTGCGAAGCCCGGAGAAGAGCTGACGAGCGAGCAACGGCCTGCGGAGCATGGTGAGAGTGCCGGAAAGCAGCGTATAGAGCGAAGCGGCGAGATTACCGCTATCGACTGAAGAAACGAAGGGCGCATCGCTGAGCGGCTTTAGAGTTTGCGTGTCGTACCAGTTGAATAAATGGCCGCGATACTTTTCGAGCCGCGCAATTGTGGCCAGGCTGCCGTTGGTAAGAGTGACAAATTCGGGCGCAGTGAGGAATCCGAACTCACACGCAGCCTGACGGGCATTAAGCAGTAGGCCAAGGTTGGTGGGCGAGACGCGAGCGGCTTCGAACCCGCCTTCTTCTTCGACATTGTCGGGGATGAGGTAATTGTGACGCTCCGCGCCAAACTGATGGAAGTAGCGCCAGATGCGCAATGCGTGCCCCTGAAGAAACGCTTCATCGCCGGAACCAAGGCGCTTATTCTGCTCGCTGAGCGGCGCATTCAGCCATGCGGCCACGATAGATCCGAAGGCCCATAGAAGCAGGATTGGCGCAGCAACCACGAGCGCATGGTGATGACGCGGGTTGACGACATAAACAATGCCCGCCACTGCCAGGGCAACGAGCGGCGTGAGCGCGAAATAACGGTCGATCAAAGTTTGGTGACCGTTGTGCAATTCGGCCTGGGCCGCAGTTTCCCACTCAAGCAGGCGCTCGCCCGTGATGAAGCGCCTCACCAGCGAGCGAATAATGGCGTCAAGACAGAGAAGCGCCTGGTAGGGCAGAAAGACCAGATTCAGCAAAGCAAGAAACGCCGCCTTCCAGAAGCCCGAAAGCGCCTCGCCTGCGCTGCCTTTGCGGCTGCTGAAAAATGCGCGGCCAAGACCAAACGCGCACTGCACGACGGTGGGAAAGAGCAACAGGACAACCGGGATGATGGTCCAGTAGAGCGGGCCTCCCGGAAGTCCGAGCCAGCCGGCAATAAACAGGATGAAAAGAAACGGCTCGAATAGCGAGCGGCGCAGATTGTCAAAGATCTTCCAGCGGGAAACCTCGGAGATCGGGTTTGGCCCCCAGCGTCCAGACTCGTCGGGAACCCGGGAGAACATCCACTGTGCGATCTGCCAATCGCCGCGGACCCAGCGGTGTTTGCGGCGGCTGTAAGCGTTCAGGTGCGAGGGGTAATCGTCGATGAGCTCTACGTCAGAGGCGAGCCCGGCGCGCGCGTAGGCACCCTCAATCAAATCGTGACTCAGAAGCGCATTGCGCGGGAAGCGCTTATTGAGCACAGCATGAAGTGTGGCCACTTCATAAATGCCTTTGCCGGTGAAGCTGCCTTCATGGTAAAGATCCTGATACGCGTCGGAGATAGCGCGGGTGTAGATGTCGAATCCACCCTGGCCAGAATAGATGCCTGCCAGCCGGGTGCGTGAAGAAGAGCGCACGCTGACGCCGACGCGGGGCTGCAGGATTCCGTAGCCCTCGGTCACAATGCGCAGCTGTGGGTCTATGACAGCCTGGTGCAGGGGATGCGCAATGGCGCCGATCAAGCGCGCTGCTGCGCCGCGAGGCAGTTGCGTGTCAGAGTCGAGAGTAAGCACATAGCGGATCTTGCCTAGCGCATCCAGGCGGCCTGCTTTGATGGGGAAAGCGTCAAATTCTCCTGCCATCAGTTTATTCAGGTCGAGTAGTTTGCCGCGCTTGCGCTCCCATCCCATCCAAACGCCCTGCCGCACGTTAAAGACGCGGTGACGATGGAGCAGGATGAAGCTGCCGCTCTGTGGCGAACTATATTTTGCATTGAGTTGATCGATGAGCCGGACTGCGAGTTCGACGAGCGGGTGCGCATCGTTGGTGTGCGGCTTGCTTACCGAGTCGGCAAGATCTGTGAGCAGCGCAAAATGCAGATGGGCGTCCCGATTGGCGATGAAGCGGACTTGAAGATCGTTCACCAGGCCGCGCACCTGTTTTTCGTTTATCAACAAGGAGGGAACAGCTACCAGGGTGGTGCATTCGGCGGGAATTCCCTTGCTGAAATCGAGCTTTGGCAGTGGATCGGGATCGAAAATGGAAGTGACGGTGCTGTTAGCTAGATCGACCGCGCATTGCATGACTGGCATAAAAAGCGCAAGAGCGGCCACGAACCAGTCGAGCAGGCTGAAGCGAGGCAATGGAATGAGGATGAGGGCCGCGATAAGAACGATCGTGATGATCTCGATGCCGGTGATATAGAAGTTGTCGGCCTCGGCGCGAATGTAGGTGCGCAGGCGCTCGATGAGCGGAGGATGGAATCCGGTGCGCGAGGCAAGCTGCGGGAATCCCTTGTCGATAAGGTAATAACCCACGTGTTCGTGGCGCCGTTGGATTCGCTGGTCGGCGACCGGCTTGGCCAGGCTTTCGCGGGCGAGTTCGAGGGCCGCCTGCGCAACCTGGCCTTCGGTGCAATCGGAGTGACGGGCAATGGAAGCAACGCGCTTTCGATAAAACTCGCGGCTGTCAAAGTCCATTGCGGCGTAAGCTTGCGCCGGATCCTGGCGGAGTGCGGCATCGAACAGGATGAGAGGCTCCATTAAGAACGCCCAGTCGGTATGAGTGACTGTGCGCAGGCTTTTGAGATGAACCTGTAGCATCGAGCCGGGCGCGGTGCCGGGCGAACGCAGCAAGTGGCGAGCATCGTCCAGCAACAATTCGAGCAACGTGAACTTGAGAAAGGCTGAGGCGTTCCACAATTCGTCAAGGGTCAGTGGGTCTTGCGCCTGCAACCCGCGAATGAATTCCCGGAAGACCGGAGCTGAAAAATCACCATTGACAGCGTGAAGATAGGCCGTGGCAATGGCCGCGGGGCGAGGCTCGTCCTTCTGGGCCGGGAGAACGACGCGCGGAAGACAGGCAACAATCCTGGGCCGATCGGAAACGGCACGGACGGCGGCGCGCAGCAGACGCGCGTTCGCTCGCATGTCGAGTAGAGCGGAGCTTGAGTTTGCCGCCGGTTTTGGCGAACTGCGCACCGAGGCCAATTCATGTTGAAGCGCATCGAGGGTGCGCCGTGCGGCGCGGACCCGCGCGGGAAATGTACCCGCCCCGGTGGGACGGTAAATGACATCCCACGATGCCGCTGCGGCGACGCATTCGACCAGAGGGCCGGAGAGCGGCTGCGAGGTTACGGGAATGGTAGCGGTATCAATCATCTTGCCTCATCGGTAGCTTGCGGCTTGCATTTCAAACATGGCGGCATAGCGGCCGCCAAGCGCAATCAGTTGCGCATGACTGCCTTCTTCCACCAGGCGGCCGCCCTCAAGCACCACAATTCGATCGGCCATGCGGACGGTGGAGAAACGATGCGAGATAAGCAGGGCCATCTTGCCTTCAGTCAGTTCGGCGAATCGCTCAAAGACCTGGAGCTCGCTGCGGGCATCGAGGGCTGCGGTTGGTTCATCGAGGATGAGCAGCTGAGCATCGCGAAGATAGGCGCGGGCGAGAGCCAGCTTTTGCCACTCGCCGCCCGAAAGGTCTATTCCGTTTTCAAAGCGGCGGCCGAGCATCTGGTCGTAACCGCGCGGCAGGCGGCCGATCACTCCTGCAGCCATGCTCTTTTCGGCCGCATTTTCAATTTCCTCTGTCGTGTGCGGAACTTCAATTCTTCCAACTACGATGTTTTCGCGCGCCGTCATTTCGTAGCGCATGAAGTCCTGAAAGATAACGCCTATTTCGGCGTGGAGATCGGCCAGGTCGTACTCGCGAAGGTCGACGCCATCCAGCAGAATCTGGCCTTCAGTAGGGTCGTAAAGGCGCGTGATGAGCTTGACGACCGTGGTTTTTCCCTGGCCGTTTTCGCCGATCAGAGCCACGCGTTCGCCGGGGCGAAGGGTGAAACTGAAATCGCTGAGGACGCGCCGATCGGTGCCGGGATAGACGAAAGATACATTGCGAAATTCAAAACCGCGGGTGATCGGGCTGGGCGCGGGAAGGCCATCGGCTTTCGACGTGACAGCCGGCTTCATCTCAAAGAACGCCAGCAGATCGGTAAGGAACAAGGCCTGGTCGGCGACTCCCGAGGCCGTTGAAAAAGCCTGTTGAATATTGCTCATGGCCTGCATGATGGCGGTGGTGATGAGCGTAAATGCGCCGATCGAATAGACGCCATGGATGGTGCGAAAAATACTGAGCACGTATGCAGCGTAGTAACCGAGCTGGCCCAGAACGGCGAGCAGCGCGCCCCAGAAAAGCCTGCGGCGATTGAGCGCGACATTCTCTTTGTAGATTTCGAACGAGAGCGATGAGAAACGCTCGGTGAGGTAGTCGCTCAGATTGAAAAGCTTGAGTTCCTTTGCTGCTTCCTTGCTGCCGCCCACCTGGCGCAGATAGTCCATCTGCCTGCGAATGGGGGTTTGCCTGAAATTCTTGGCGTAGGTAAGAAACGCAAAGTGGCTTTCGCCGAGAAAAGCGGGAATGATACCGGCAATGAGCAGGAGGAGAAGGAAGGGCGAGTAGAACAGGAGTACGGAAGAAAATGCGGCTGCGGTGACGGTCTGCTGAATCAGCCGGCCCATCTGCTGGATCATGGCCAGCCTGTCTGTCGCCTGCACGCGCGCCCGCTCCAAACGATCGTAGAAAACGGGATCCTCATAGACTGTGACATCTAGAGCGGCAGCCTTTCGCATCACTTCGACGCTCACATGATGGGTATAGCGATCGGCGAGCAGGTTGTCGAAGTAATCCACGGCACGGGAAAGCAAGCCCATGAGAACGGCGAGCACGGCCTCTAACGCCACCAGCCACCAGAAGTACGAGGGCAGGGGATGATGAAACCTGATCTGGTTTATGCCGTTGATAATGTAGGGGCCGGCGATAATGCCGATGCCAACAGGCAGAAAGGCGACGATAATGCGGATCGTAATATTCCAGAAGACGACCGATGGGCCCGACTCCCACACAAAATGAAGAACGGGGGGAACATTCTTGAGAGCGCGAATGCGGTCAGCCCACGCACTGCCGCGATTATCTTCGGCGCCGGGTTGGCGTGCGCCGGATTCGCCGGTAATTTTCGCGTCAGTCATGGTTGAGGATGCTCCGTTGGCGGCTGACCCGGTGAGGCTGGGATTAGGCGCGGACGCATTTAAAGCGGAATTTCCTTCACCAAGGCACAATCGGGCGCTTTATGGTGCGCGGCGCCTCAGTATAGTAATCCTCTAATCCGATGCGCTCTTGGAGCGTATCGTTGTTTTTTCGCCGGTCAATCGGCCTGCGGCCCCTCGTTCCAGGGCTGTGAAGCGGCGGCGCTGCGGGGTTGACGAGCGTTGGCCAGGGTCTAAGTTGGCTGGGGTGGCAATTCGTCGGCCGGAGCGTCGCAAGGCTTGAAGCCGGCAACCTCCATTCCGCGCTGGGCTTCGGGGTTCTTCATAAACGTCTCCCACACAAAGCCTGTGCGCGCGTTCTCAGCCATCAGCATGGTAATGCCGGTGTCAATGCCAATCACGTCGGTGTCGTACCAGCCGGTCAACGGGTTGAACGCGTCGACAAATCCGTAGCGGCACCATGCGCCAGGATAGTGATCGTGGATGGTGCGAAGAACGCGCATGCAGGCTTGAGGCAGAAACGGCAACGAGCCCCCGGCTGCACAGGGAACGACTGTTCCATCGATTGGTCCCATCGCCGGCGGACCTCCCCAGATCACATATCCTCGCTCGGAATCCGACGCTGTAATTCCCCACAGCGCGTTGCTGTAATCGGAGAACTGCGTGTTCAGCTCAAGGCAGAAGCGCCGATGCACATCGGTGGCAATCATCGAGTTCTGAAAATAGTCCGCATAGCGGTCGCGCTTGCCGCGAAAGTCGAACCATGCCTGCGAATACTGGTGCACGAACAGCGGCGCGAATGATCCGATATAGCGCAGCCCGTCGTATTCGAAAGTGGTGCGCTTCCACGCAAACCATGCGTCGCTGTTGAGCGGATGAGACGAAGACCCCATCCCCAGCAGGTACATCATCATCAACTCGCTGTATAAATCCCAGCGGGAAGGAATGAAGCCAAGCTCCGGCGTCCATCCGTGCGAGAGCAGCGTTGTATCTTCTGAAAGCCAGGTCCAGTCCACGCGATCGAAGATGGCATGAGCAAGTTGACTGATTGTGTCGTCGTGAAAATGCTGCCGGCACATCAGGATTCCGCACAACAGAATCGCGGTATCGACCGACGAAACCTCAGAGTCCCACATTCTTTCGCCGGTATCGATGTTGGCAAAGTGAAAAAAGAACCCGCGGTGTGTGGGCAGCTTATGCCAAAGAAAAGACAAGCACTGGATAACACGCACGCGCGCATCGGCATAACTCACGAAGCCGCGCTTCTCTCCTATGCAAATGGCGGTCAGCCCGAATCCCGTTGACGCAATACTTGCCGCGTTGCTGGTGTCTTTCGTTCGGACGTTGCAGCGATCCTTGATCAAGCCGGTTGGCGGGTTTGCCTGCTCCCAGAAAAACAGGAAGCAACTATGCTCAAGCTCATCGAGGAGTTGCTCGTCGTCCGGTGTAAGCGATGTGGGCGTGGGAGGAGGTGCAGGTTGCTGGTGCGGCCGCAACGTCATTGCCTGCGGCGCGATGCCGGCAAGCAGAGGCAAACCGCCCGATCGGATGAGCGGAAGGCCGAGGGAGAGACCAGCCATTTGACCGAGCAGCCGCCTGCGTGAGCTTCGGCGTGCCGCGCGCAGATTGATCCCGTCAGTCTCCAGAGGGTCCATTCTCTCGACTCACTGTTCTCCTATGAATTCCGGCAACACGTCTCCCTCGGCCCGTGTTTTGGGCCCACGCCGGCTTTCATCGTCACAAATTTAGATGCGGAAAACTTTAGATGCGGAAAACCTGACCGGCATAATCTCGCCGCGGACAGCAAATTGCGTCAAATACGCGTCCAATCATCTTGTGCAGGCAGATTTGACGTGAAACAGAGAAATATCTTGCTCTGGAGCATCACCGGGGCCGCGGTCGCCGGCGCGGCCATTGCGCTCGTGTTGGGGCTGCACCACTGGAGGCCCGGATCGATGACGATTCAGGGTGCGGTGATTCGCAGCGGCAGCGACGCCCGAAAGCAATTGCCCATCGCCGACGCGGTAGTGACTGCGACGGACGGCGTAACCAGCGTCAGCACCGAATCCGACGCCTCGGGGTATTTCAAAATCAAGCTGCCGGAAGGCCCCTGGCCGGAGCGGATCATCTATCTCAGTTTCCGCCACGCGGACTATAAGCCCCTCGACCTCCAATTGCATACGAGCCTTCGGCTAGCCGGAAAAGTTCTCGAAATCGCCGCGATGGCTCCCATCCCCCCGCCGCCTGGCGACACTCCCGAAGGCGAGCACGCGCAATCGGTCGTCTCAAATATTCGAATAAGGTATACGGAGAATTCTCAGACGGAAGAAAACATCGGCAGCGCGGTGAGGACATTTCAAGTGGTCAACAAAGGGAACGTGCCATGCAACCGCCAGGCGCCGTGCTCGCCGGATAGAAACTGGAAAGCGACATCGGCCTCGTTGTCGCTGGATGCCGGCCCGGGCAATGAATTCCGAAACGTGCGCGCATCATGTATTGCCGGACCGTGCCCGTTCACGCGAATCGATTCGAGCGGCTATGAGCATGGCGGCCGGAACATTACCGTTTCCGCTCTGGATTGGTCGGATACAGCAGTGTTTCTGGTGGAGGCCGAGGTGTTTCGTACTGCAATCAGCTCAAATGTGCGCCAGTCATATCCCGTGGTTTTCGGCCGGGCTCTCAACTTCACTGTTCCGCCGACACAAGAAGGGGTCAGCATCGAAGCTGAGGTCGACGGAACATCCATGGTCTTTCCACTTGGACCGGAGCTCTTTCTGAGCTGGGCAACCTGCACGAGCAGAAACACCACCCTGTCACAAGGCGGGACAGCTTACAGCTGCGAACTCAAGCCGGGATACAAATTCTAGAAACAAGTAGGACGGGAGTTGCCGATAGGCGGCTTTCTTGGTCTCCCATCCATCGAGCAAAAAACGCTCGATGGATGGGGCACGGGAGCATCTGCTATGCGTCGGCTTCGACGGTGCCACACCTATGCCGACAACTATTCCGTTCGCAGCGCCAGCATAGGGTCCAGCCGCGACGCGCGCCACGCTGGCGCGATGCACGCCGCGCCGGCCACCGCCAGCAGCAACCCACTCACCAGGACAAACACCGCCGGATCGAGCGGCCGCGTCGCATACAGCATCGACTGCACCAGCCGCACCGCGCCCACGCTGCCCGCAAGCCCCAGCACCAGCCCCGCCAGCACCGGCTTCATGCCATCCAGCAGCACCTGCCCTAATACCCGGTCCCGTTGCGCGCCCATCACCAATCCGATCGCCCGCGTCATCTGCCGCCAGCGGCTGGTCTCGCGCACCAGCCGTTTCTTACCGGCCGCCGTCAGCCGGTAGAATTTCGCCTTGCGGTTGTTCTCGCTCGCGCCCCAGTAGGACGAAACCCACCCGCGATCCTCCAGCCGGTGCAGCGCCGGATACAGTGACCCCTGCTCCACCTCCAGCACGTCCTCTGATGTGCGCTCGATGATTTTGGCAATCGTGTGCCCATGCGCATCCCCGCCCACCAGCGTCCGCAGAATCATCATGTCCATGGTGCCCTTCAACATCTCGCCGTCGGGCTGATCCCGCTTCACCATCCCTGCCTCCACTAGAACTTCTATGGGAATAGATCTTACACCACTCGAACTTCTATGGGAAGAAAGCTGGCGGAGAAATTTTGGGGACAATCTCAGATGCCTGTGATGTCAATCACGGCCACAGACGGGCCGCGCCGCGGACGCCGCTGGAATCGCCATGTTTGGCGGGAACCACCGCGGTGGCTGCGGATTTACCAAAGACCCAGTCGGCGATCTGCGGCGGCACGTTGCGATAGAGCCGCTCGATTCGGGAGAGGCCGCCGCCCAGCACGATGATGTCGGGGTCGAGCAGGTTGACCACGTGGGCAAAGGCGCGAGCGAGGCGATGTTCGTAGCGCTCCAGCGCGGCCACGGCCTGCGGTTCGCCAGCCTCGGCAGCGGCAGCGATTTCGACGCCGGGAAGTGAGAATCCCGAGGCACGACGGTAATCTTCTTCGAGCGCCGGACCGGAGAGCCATTGCTCAATGCAGCCGCGCTGGCCGCAGTAGCATGGGTCGCCCGGATATTCGTCGGGACTCTGCCAAGGCAGCGGATTGTGCCCCCATTCTCCGGCGAGGCCATTGAGGCCAAGGTGCATGCGGCCATCGAGGGCGATGCCCGCGCCGCAGCCGGTGCCGAGAATCGCCGCAAACACCACAGCTTTGCCGGCCGCGGCGCCATCCACGGCTTCAGAGACTGCGAGGCAATTCGCATCGTTGACGCAGCGGACTTGGCGGCCCAGCGCGACCGACAAATCTTTCTCCAGCGGCCTTCCGTTGAGCCAGGTGGAGTTCGCATTCTTCACCAGGCCCGTGGCGGCCACAACCGTGCCGGGAATGCCGACGCCGATGGGGCCGGTGGTGCCGACTTCGAGCTCGATTAGTGCGACCATCTCGACGGCCGCGCGGATGGAACCCTCGTAATCATTGCGCGGCGTGGGGATGCGGACGCGGCGGAGTTCGCAGCCGGCGGCGTCCATGGCCAGCGCCTCGATTTTGGTGCCGCCCCAGTCAATGCCGATGCGGACGCGATCCGATGGGGTCATGATCGGTTTGTTTTCCACCCAGCCGTTCCCCATTCGTCCAGCGCCGCGGCCAGGCGCTTCAATGCCTCGCCGGTCATTGTGGGATCGCCGCCTATTCCGATGCGGAAATGGTCAGGCATTTCAAAAAATCGTCCAGGCACGACGCTGGTTTCGTAGCCGGCGCGCAGGAATTCGCAGAACTCGTCGACGGAGCCGTTTTTCAAGCGTGGAAAACACACCGTGCCCCAGGGGCTGCGAAAGCCATCGAGATCGTTGCGCCCGCTGAAGAACGCATCGAGAGCCTTGCGGTTGGTTTCGAGCAGCGTGCGCGCACGCGCGTCGATTTTGCCGAGCTGGTCGAGGGCCATCACGCTAAGCAGTTCGCCGGGATGCACTGGCGAGCCATCGAAGAGATCGCTGAGCCGCCACATGCGTATAGCAAGGTCCGGCTGTGCCAAAATCCAGCCACAGCGGATACCGCTTAAGCCGTAGGCCTTGGTGAGGCTGGTGGTGACAACAAAATTGCTGCCGAGATGGAACGACGAGCGCGGCGGCTGGTCGTAAACCATGTCGAGATAGACTTCGTCGACGAGCACCTGCGCGCCGGAGCTCTGTGCGATCTCGCCAATCCGGATGAGGGTCTCATTGCTAGTGAGCGCGCCCGATGGATTGTGCATATTGGTCAGGCAGATGAGGCGGGTTTTCGGCGTGATGAGCCGCGTAATGTCGTCGGGATCGATCTGAAAGTCCTGCTCCACGCGACGCTCGAAACGGATCACGTTGGCACGAAGGTACAACGCTACCTCGAGAACCGGTCCGTAGGTCGGCTGCTCAATCAACACATCGTCGCCCGGTTCGATCAGAGCAGCCATGGCCAGATGATTCGCCATCGAGGTGCCCGCCGCGGCAACAACGCAGTCCGGGGTCACGCCGCACTTCTGCGCCAGTCGTTCCTGGAGCGGCGCGTAGCCATAGACGGTGGGACCGTTGATTTCAAGATCCTGCGGCGAAACGTGCAGTTCCGCGAGCGGATAGCTCATGATGCCGCTGGTGGCAAGATTGTATGTTGCCTGCGAGCAGAGTTTCGCCCACTCAAGATAGGTTGACGCCATAACAGGCGCGTTGCTCATTGCTTTGCCTCTTTGAGCCGGCGCCGCTGCCAGAGCGCGTAAACCGGCAATCCGGTCAGGATGATTACGAACCCGATGGAACTATTAACAGGATACTTCCACAACGCGTTAGCCACGATGAGCCAGCACGACAGGATAAAGATGAGAGTGGTATACGGATGGCCGGGGACGCGAAAGCCGGGATTTCTTGTGGGGCGGCTGCGTTCGCGGTGCCTCAGCACAAACAGGCAGGTGGCGCTCAGTCCGAAGAAGGTGAAGTCTATCGGGGCCTGGAAATTCAAGATCTGTTCGTATTTTCCACTGAGCGCGATGACTACCGTCCACACGCTCTGCAGCACGATGGCGACGACGGGAACCTGCGTTTTGCGCGTGAGGTAAGCAACGCTGCGAAAAAAGAGTCCATCCTCGGCCATGGCGAAATAGACGCGCGGCGCGGTGAGCACTGACTGGCTGAGATATCCGACCGTCGAGACTGCGATACCGAACGCGATGAGTCGAGCTCCGCGCTCGCCGGCTACAATCTGCATTACCGAACTGGCCGGGACGCTGGTCGCGGCCAGAGCCGTCACTCCCAGGGTGCGGACGCAGACGATGTTGACGGAGAGATAGAGCACCACCACGGCCGCAACACCGATCATCAGAGCGCGGCCAAGATTCTTGCGCGCGTCGCGAATTTCGCTGGCGATAAAGCTCGTGGTCTGCCAGCCTCCGTAGGAAAAAAGAACGGGGACCATGGCCGCACCCAACGCAGTGAACAGGTCGAAGCTGACGGGACGGTCGAGGACCGGGTGAAACATGGGCTTGGGCGCGCGAACCAGGAAGATGCCGGCGCCGACGAGCGCCGCGATGGCTGCGATTTTGAGCACCATCAACACGCTCTGGAAGCGGCCGCCAGGCTTTACTCCAAGGCAGTTCACGGCGGTGAGCACAGCCAGGGTGACCACGATGACCCAGTGTTCTGAATAAGGCAGGCGGGTGAGTTCGAGAAAGTAGCGCGCAAATGTGACGGCGACCGCGGCCATGCCGCCGGTCTGAATCACCAGCAGCAGGGCCCATCCGTAGAGAAAACCGAAGACGGGGTGCAGGGACTGGCGAAGATATTCATACTGGCCACCGACCTCGGGAATGCGGTCTCCGAGTTCCGCATACACGAAAGAGCCGAGTATGGCGATGACGCCGCCGGCCACCCACACCGCAAGAATCAGCACCGGAGAGTGCAGTCGTTGAGCCACGACGTAGGGGTTCATGAAGATGCCGGCGCCGACGATGCCGCCCATCACCATCATGGTCGCGTCGAAGAGGCCGAGCTTCGGTGCGAGTCTCGGGCGGCGGGAGATTTCGACGTCGTCAGGCAGTTGTGTCACAGAATCGAATTCTATCCGAGAAAAGAGCCGTAGTCCCGGCAGCCTGTTTTTCTCGCTCCCTTGCTCCCTCGTTCCGTTGCTCTCTGCTCCAAACACAACAATGGCCTGGGAACTCTTGGTTCCCAGGCCGCTGCGGGTGAACTGTTGGGATTGGACTAAGGCCATCGCGCTGCCGCGACTGCCAGTGGCCCAGCGTGAAGACTACGCTGCTGGGGCTAACGCTGGGGCTTGGGCGCGATGCCCTAGGCCTCAGTCACCTCACGTACTGTACTACTTGGTAAATCAATCTTCATAGGCTGGATCATCCTCCTTTCCCGTGTAAGCCCAAAGTACCCCGATTCCGGCCCTCGCGTCAAGCGCTCACCTTCGCCTTGGCCGGTTTCTTTGCTCCGGCCGTCGTAATCATCACCACGCTGGCCAACACGCATGCGCTGCCCACAATGGTGCGCTCGCCAAGCGGCTCCCCGGCTGCAAAACACCCCAGCAGCACGGCCACCACGGGATTGACATAAGCGTACGTGCCAACCTTGGTTGGCGAGTTGTGGTGCAGCAGCCAAACATACGCGGTAAATCCAACAATGGAGCCGGCAACAATCAGGTAAAGCAGCGCCAGCCAGGCGCGCCCCGAAACCACAGCCGGATGAAAGCCCGCAAACTCGCCGCGCATTGCAGCAGTCGCACCCAGCAGTATTCCGCCGGCCAGCATCTGTGCGCCCGAGCTCATGGTTTTGGCCTGCGGCAGCGGCAGCTTTTTTGCAAGAGCCGACGCCAGCGACCAGCTGATTGCGCCGAAAATCAGCGCGGCTGCGCCCGCACGATCGATGGGCTCCCCGCCAAGATTCAATTGCCGCACTACGAGCACGGCCACTCCCAGGAACCCGATGAGCAGCGCGATAACCAGCCGCAGCGTAAGCTTTTGCGTGCGCAGGAGAATGATTTCGGCCAGCGCCATGAAGGCGGGAATCGTGGCAAGCATCACGGCGGCCAGGCCCGACGGCACGCGCTGCTCGGCCCAGAACAGCAACCCGTAGTCGCCGACAAAGATAAGCAGGGCCAGCAGCGTGGCCGATCCCCACTGTTTCGCCGTGGGATTGCGCTCGCCCTTCAGCAACATCCACAGATACAAAGCAAGCCCCGCAACCAGAAAGCGCATGGATGCGAGCAGAAACGGCGGCACCTCTGCGACGCCGATCCGGATGGCAAGAAACGTGGAACCCCAGACAAAATAAATGATGCCGAACGCCAGCAGCGTCTTCCACCGCGCAATTTCGTTCGTTGCCACACTCATCGCGCCCTCCGCACCTGCCTCGCTGTCTCTCAGCCCCTTGGTCCCTGGAAGGAGTCTCATATTGAGGTCTGCGCTTGCATCGTATCGATATCCCCGGTCCCCAAATGCGAGGGACCGGGGGCACCCTCATGGTGGTTGGGAAAGGCGATCCGGGCTGGAGCCACCTGCGGCATCACGCCCCACCCCTGCCGAGCCGCGTTCTATTCCCTGGTCCCTGTCTTTCTGATCCCTGATCCCTGTTCCCTGTTTTTTACCAACTATGCAGCCATTCCTCGTCGCGGCCGATTCTTATCGGCGAATGGAACAGCTCGCTCAGCCTTGCTTCAGTCAGCAGTTCCTCGCGCGGCCCGTCAGCCACAATGCGCCCGTCCCGCATCAGGATGATGCGTTCAATCTCCGGCAGAATGTCGCCGAGGTGATGCGTCACCAGCACCAGTCCTGTGCCTTCTGCCGCGAGCCTTCGCAGCGTCACGCGCAGTTCACGCTGGGCTGCCAGGTCGAGCGCGTTTGACGGCTCGTCGAGCAACAATTGCCTGGGCCGGTGGACCAGCGCGCGCGCAATCAGGATGCGCCTCTTTTCGCCGGCCGACATGGTGCCCACCAGTTGCTCGGCCAGGTGTGCCGCTTCAATGCGTTCGAGCGCCTCCCGTGCGCGCTCGCGCATCTCGTTCGTCACGTGAAGATTGGGCCACAGCGTGGATGCCGAGAAAAATCCCGCCACCACGGCATCGATTCCGCGTGTAACCGAGGTACGTTCGCCCGGCAGATCGGCGCCCACCACGCCAAAGTGCTTGCGCAGCTCGGTCAGGTCCCAGCGCCCGCGGCCAAAGATGCGCACCTTCATGCCCGGCTCGACCACGGGATAAATCTGGCAGGTGATGGTAAGAATCAGCGTGGACTTGCCGCAGCCGTTCGGCCCCAGAATCGCCACGTGCTCGCCGGTGCAGATGCTCAGGTTCACATCGTGCAACACGATCCGCTCGCCGCGCGCCACATTCACCTTGCGCAGCTCGAGGAACTCCGACGCGGCGTGGCTTTCCGCCGCATTCATTTCAATCGATTGTTTTCGCAGACCATCCGCAACAGGCTTCACAGGTCCCAGATTAACCTATTGATTAAATCCAAATCCCTGCATTCAACACGAGCTCGCGTCTTGCGACGATCCAACCTGAAGGCGCCGCGCCTAGCCCGCGTGCGCGCAGCCGAGCCCGGCGGCTTTGCTCTGGTACATCAGCTCGTCGGCGTGGCGCAAAATATCCTCTGCACTTTCGCCGGGCCGCGCGAGCGCTGCGCCTATCGACACTGAAAGCGCAATCTCCTGCCCGCCTTCCCAGGGAATCGCTATCTGTTTCACCAGGCGCAGGCAACGAGCCGCCAGCCGATTCAGTATTTCAACATCGACGCCGTGCACAATGGCCACAAACTCATCGCCACCCCACCGCCCAACCGTGTCGGTGGGTCTCAGGGAGTGGCTCAGCATCTCGCCCACATGCCGCAGCGCGCGGTCGCCAAACATGTGGCCAAAGCAATCGTTGATGTTCTTGAACTCGTCCAGGTCGATCATCAGCACGCCGAAGGGGTCATGACTCACGCGAAACTGCGCCACGGCCGAAGCCAGAGTCGTTTCAAGGAATCTCCGGTTCGGCATCTGGGTAACATGATCGAGGTAGGCGAGCCTTTGCATCGACTCGATCTTGCGCCGCGCCTCGCTTTGGGCCGCGTCGTTCGAGAAAATCTCAATGGCGCCCACAATCGTGCCGTCCGCGCCCGTAATCGGCCTTACGCGCACCGCCGCCGGAACCTTGCGGCCCGATTTGCTGCGCAGATACAAATTGATTTCCCGCGCCTCGCCGTCGGCCATGCAGGCCATGAGCGGGCACCCTTCATGGCAAATGCAGCCGCTGTCGGCAGCAGCGTGGCACAAGCGGCTCTCCGGGCACGGGCGCCCCAAAACATCAGCGGGCGCATAGCCAGTAAGTTGTTGTGCTGCTTTGTTCCAGTACTGGATGCGCCGCTCGCGATCGACGAAATAAACTCCGTCGCTCATGTGGTCAAGCAGCGCATGATAAAAGCCGGCATCGGTGGGAGCCTGCGGAAATACATCTCCAGCGCGTTCGTAGAGATCTGCCATGAGGGTTGCAAGTATTTGACCATTTTGATCGGCAATTAACAATGTGAGTGCCGATACATAAGCCGGCCTTGTGTGACTTTAGTTCCCAAATGCGAACAGTTGCCACACCTGCGTTCCGTAGCAGCCGCCGCCTGTTACATTTGAAAAGTCATTGCCATGAGCGATCTATCGCCATTTCTCGTTCCCCGCGGATTCAGATTCGGCGCCACCAGGGCCGGCCTTAAGGCCAGCGGCCGTCCTGATTTTGCGCTGATTGCCGCTGACGCACCGGCCAGCGCGGCAGCCGCGTTCACTTCAAACCGCGTCATCGCGGCCCCTCTCATTGTCGACAAGGAAAACCTGGCGGCGTCTGGCGCCAAGGTTCGCGTTGTGGCTATCAACGCAGGCAACGCCAACTGCGCCGCAGGCCAGGCTGGTTTGGATGCTGCGCGCGCCACCTGCGCAGCCGCTGCTGAAGTCTTCGGCTGCGACCCTCACCTTGTTTTTCCCTCTTCGACCGGGGTCATTGGCGTCCCGCTCCCGGTAGAGAAGCTGGTCGCCGTTATGCCCGCGCTGGCCGCATCGCTCGGGCCTGAGGTCGATCGATTTCAAGAAGTCGCTCAAGCCATTTTGACTACAGACACCGTAGAGAAGACCGCATTTGCCCGCGTCGAAATGGCGCCCGCCGGCACTGCGAATGCTTCTTCGAGCGAAGTCCGCATCGCGGCCCTTGGCAAAGGCTCGGGCATGATTCATCCCCAGCTTGTGCCTCATGCCACCATGCTGGTTTACGTGCTCACCGACGCGGTCATCGAGCCGGCTGCGCTGCAGACCTACCTTAACTCCGCCATCGAAACCAGCTTCAACCGCATCTCGATTGATGGCGACACGTCTACCAACGATACCGTTCTGCTGCTTGCTTCAGGGGCGAGCGGGGTCGAGGTCGGCCCCGGCAATCAAGCCTTTCAATCCGCAATTACCCAGGTCTGCACCTCACTGGCCAGGCAGATTGTGGCCGACGGCGAAGGCGCGTCTCACGTGGTTGAGTTGCGCATTGCCGGCGCAGCCACCGATGCCGACGCCCTGCGCGTGGCCAAGGCCATTGCCCATTCTCCGCTGGTGAAAACCGCATGGGCCGGCTGCGACCCCAACTGGGGCCGCCTGGCCGCGGCCATCGGCTACTCCGGCGCACAGGTCGATCCCGACCGCATCGACATCACCTTCGGCTCGCTGCCCATCTGCCGCGACGGCGGCCGCGCTCCGGATTACGATGAAGCCAAAGCCCACGCCTACATCAGCCAGCCGGAGTTCTCGATATCCATCGACCTGCACCAGGGCCCCGGCTCGTGTATTTTCTGGACCACCGACCTGACCCACGAGTACATCCACATCAACGCCGATTACTCCACGTAGAGTCGCGGGTTGCGCTTTACGTGCCCCTCACCGACTTCGAGTTACAATCGCACCAATATCCATCTGGGGATAGATTGCACCTCATGAAAAAAAGCAAAGTGAAGCCGGGCGTCGCCCCTGCGCCGCCGGGTGAAGGCGAATTCTCGCTTATCCCGCGTAACAAACTGCTAGAGCTGTACGCCGCCTTGCTGCAGTGCCGCATGATCGCAGCGGGCGTCGCAAAAGGCTCAGCGGCTCGCGGCAAACGCTCCGTCCCTATTTCTGAGGCGGTCACGGTTGGCGTCACTATCGATCTGCTGGCCGGCGACGCCATCAGCCCCGCGGCCACTGACCTGTCAGCGTGCGCGGTCAAAAGTGGAGCGCTAAGGGGTGCCGCGCTTAAAACGCTGCTGCGCTGGTTGTCGAATCCGGCAGCCCGCGTACCCAGGGTTGTGGCTCGCGCCAATGTTATTCCGCCGGCGGCGTCTATCGCGGCGCGCCTTGAAGCTGCCCTGCGCCTGGCTGCTCACTTCCGCTCCACGAATTCGGGCTCAGTGGTCGTCTTTTTCATGGGGCCCGATACTGGGGAGTCGAAGCTGGACTCCTCGACCAAACTGCTTCAGCCGCTGCTGCGCCGGGCCGCCGCCCAGCGTTTGCCCATTCTGTTCGTTCGCCAAAGCGACGAGGACGCCGACGATTTCCTTCTGATTTCGAATGAATGCGGCATTCCCGGCATGGTGGTTGACCGCGACGACGTGGTTGCGGTCTATCGCGTAGCCTCTGAGTCGCTAGCTCACGCCCGGGTGGGGAGCGGCCCAACCCTGATTGACTCCAAACCCTGGCGCCTGAATGGCCGTGGGCGCAAATCACGCCGGCTCCCCGGCTCTATTGATAAAATGGAACTATATATTGCCGGCAAAGGGATCGCTTACAAATCGGTAAAAGATGAGATCGGCAAAGAGTTTGCGGCCGAGCTTGGCCGAGTGAAAGACGCTTTGCAATAGCGGGAAAAACGTAGAATCCTTCATAAAGCCGCTCAACCTTTTCAGCCATGCGGCTTACTATTTAAAACGATCGTAATTCGACAGGCGTAACCTGTACCTTCCCAAGCAATTCGGCCCGCCGGGCAGGCTCCATTTCGAAGTGTTTTCACTCCCGTGGTCAATATAGTCAAAGTGATAGAGTGAGGGTATGAATTTGAGCAAGTGTCTCAAGGTGGCCAAGCGTCTCAATCTGGCTATGACCGTCCCGTGCACGATTCTTGCTGGCTTTTTTCTAGTAAGCGCGGCGCCGCTCCAGTCGAAAGAGCCGGCGCCATCAAATGCTGCGGGACAGGTGGCCAACGACCCCAGCCGTCCAGCTCCGGAGTGCTCGCCGGCCGAACTCGGCTCCCCTTATATTCCCGTCGACAGCTGGGTGTATCCGGCCATGCTTCGCCTTTATTCGCTCGGGTACACAGACAGCATGTACATCGGTCTGCGACCCTGGACCCGCGCCAGCGTGGAACACATGCTTGAAGAGGCCAGCGTGCAGATTCAGGACGCACAGGACGACGGCGATAAGGCAGCCGACGAAGCAGATGACATTTACGAGGCCGTCGACCACTTTATCAACCCCGATACAGTCGGGCCCTGCCTCACTCACCAGGGCCATTCCCGCATTGAGTCGGTCTACACCAAGGCGCGGGGAATCTCCGGCCCCTCGCTGCGCGACAGCTATCACGTGGGGTCCACCATTGTGAATGACTACGGGCGCCCTTATCAGAACGGGTTCAACGAGTACTCGGGTGCCAGCGCCTTTGCCACCGCGGGCCGTTTTGCGCTCTATGTTCGCGGCGAGTTTCAAGGCGCGCCTTCGGCCACCGGATACTCTGCCTCGGTTGCCCAGACGCTTTCCACGGTAGATCAGGTCTTGTACATCAACCCGGCCAACGGTCTGCCTTACAACCAGGCCACCATCCCTGCCGGCGCTATCCCCACAGCCACTGACTTCCGTTTCCTTGAGGCGTACGTTTCAGGCCAGGTTTTCAACCACGTTATTTCCTTTGGAAAAGTGGATCAGTGGATCGGCCCCGCGCAAGGCGCAAGCATGGCCTACTCCAACAACGCGCAAAACATTTACGGCTTTGAGGTCAACCGCATTGAGCCGCTTCGCGTCCCCCTCCTATCCCGGGTCACGGGCCCCTTCCGCTACGAGTTTTTGCTGGGTGCGCTGCGCGGCCACAACTACATGCCCAACCCGGCATACGAGGCCAAGCCCGGGCCGAATATCGCCAACGTGACTAACCCCGGCGATCCGTGGGTTCACGTAGAGAAACTCAGCTTCAGGCCTACACAGAACCTGGAGCTTGGCTTCGAGCGCACAGTCCTGTTCGGCGGCGAAGGCCATTCACCCGTCACTCTGGACACTTTCCTGAAGTCATTTTTCAGTACCGTTGCGGGCGGCTGCCCGAACTATGCATCGCCGCCCAAGGGCACGCTCAACAACAAGTGCGGCCGTAACGATCCGGGCGCGCGCTTCGGCGCCTTCGACTTCTCATACCGCTTGCCTTACGTGCGCAAATGGCTCACTCTCTATTCCGACTCGCACGTGCACGACGACATCTCTCCGATCGACGCGCCCCGCCGCGCCGCCATTCGGCCCGGCATCTATCTCTCTCACTTCCCGGGCGTGCCCAAACTCGACCTGCGTGTCGAGGCCGCCTCCACTGACCCCGTCTCCCAGACCGTCGGCACCCGCGAGTACGGCCGCTTCATGTATTGGGAATTCATCGAGCGCCAGGGTTATACCAACCAGGGTCAGCTCTTCGGCGACTGGATTGGACGCGAAGACAAAGGCGGACAGGCGTGGCTGACTTATCACCTGAGCGGCAACGAGTGGATCCAGGTGAACGCCCGCAATCAGAAAGCCACCAAAGACTTTATTCCCGGCTCAGGAGCGTTGAGCAATACCAGCTACCCATGCTCGGTAACGTCGCCTTGCCTTGAGAACGGCACCACGCTCAACGATTTTGGATTCCAGGTGGTCAAGCGTCTCGGCAAAGATATTGAGGTGAACGGCAATTTCACCGTCGAGCATTGGACCGTACCGCTTCTGGCCACCGGCCAGCAGACCGTGACAACCACCGATATCCAGGTAACCTGGTTCCCCAACCGCAAGGTGAGTTTCTAGACCGCATTTCTCAGAGAGGGCTAAGTGGACCAGGGCACATTTCCTGCATGGATCTGTGCGGTTTCTGCGTGGTATCTGTGCGGTTTCTGTATGGAATGTGTGCGGAGATTCTGCTCCAAGCTATTGATTCTATTGGAGCGTATCGCGGCTGCACAGTTTCTGCATGCTTTTTGAGGAAAACGGATTGTTGCGAAAACGCCGGGCAGGGGCTGGCCCACACGGCGGACGACGCCCGTGACTGAGAAGTTGATGCAGTTCATGGTCCTGACCGGTCCTTTCCTATCTAGTGTCCTGAGTCTAAAATAATTGTCATAAATAGGATGGCTTTGAGCATCGAATACAGTAGAGGGTATCGATGCGTACAGGTCGTCCAGTAGCTGTTGTCACGGTCACCACCGAGCAGCGG